>Ga0187881_10000558_pt1 | contig 44435 bp, 31 predicted proteins | sample June2016WEW_19_1_2_FD_133017 | JGI IMG/M metagenome (GOLD analysis project Ga0187881, IMG submission 133017) | Peatland microbial communities from SPRUCE experiment site at the Marcell Experimental Forest, Minnesota, USA - June2016WEW_19_100 | ecosystem: Environmental > Terrestrial > Soil >... | reverse complement strand
CGCCCCGAATCGCCGATTCCCCGATCTTATTACACAACGGCTGCTGAAAGCAGCAATGGCGGGACGTTCCCAGCCCTACGAGAACGACGAATTGGAATCGCTCGCAAAGCATTGCACCGAAGAGGAAGACGCAGCGACAAAAGTTGAACGCCAGGTCACAAAATCCGCAGCGGCAATGCTGCTGGAATCGAGGATAGGCGAGCAGTTCGATGCCATTGTCACCGGCGCATCTGACAAAGGCACGTGGGTCCGTCTTCTGCATCCGCCCGTTGAAGGAAGACTGGAGAGTGGTTTTGAAGGAATGGATGTCGGCCACGAGCTACGAGTGCAACTGCTCCGCACGGATGTGGAACGTGGATATATCGACTTTAAAAAAGTGGTGTAAGGCCGCTAAAGGTCTTAAGTTAGTATGCCGACGGAAAAAATTATCTTTGATTATTCGATACCAAAAACGCTTCTTATTAAACTAAGCGGCGATTGGCAGATTTCCGCTGGTCTTCTTTCGACAGATGAGGTTACCTCGCAACTCAATAGTCATCCGAATGTCGCACAAATTAATATTAGTGTTTCACAAGAGTTAAAGTGGGACAGCGGGCTTATTTCTTTTTTGCTTAAGTTGACCAGGGAGTGTGAGCATAAGAATATTAGTGTTGCTCGCGAAGGGCTGCCGCAGGAAGCGCAGAAACTGCTCTCGCTTGCTTTAAAGATACATGAAAAAGACATTTCGTCTCCAAACGCGAGCGAGTCATTTCTTGAAAAAATAGGGGAGAAATCTTTACAAATTATCGAAAGCCTGCATTCAGGGTTTGAGTTCTTAGGGGATATCGCTGTTTCTTTCGGCCGCCTGATTACAGGTAAATCATATTTTCGCTGGGATGATTTTATGTTAATCGTGCAGAGATGCGGGGTCGAGACTTTGCTGCTTGTTTCTTTGATAAGTTTATTAGTAGGCATGATCCTTGCTTTTGTCGGGTCGATACAGCTTAAAGTATTTGGGGCTCAAATATTTATCTCCGATATGGTCGGAATCGCCATGGTGCGCGTATTGTCTGCAGTTATGACGGGTATTATTGTGTCCGGCCGCATCGGGGCGTCTTTTGCGGCGGAACTGGGGATGATGCAGGCAAACGAGGAAATCGATGCGCTTAAAACGTTAGGCGTTTCTCCTGTCGAGTTTTTGGTCATACCTCGCATTCTGGCATTAGTAATTATGATGCCGATCCTAACCATATATGCGGATTTTATGGGCATATTAGGCGGTTTTATTATCAGCGCGGGGATGCTTAATCTTAATCCGGTAGAATATTTGAATCATACCCAGCAAGCTGTAAAGCTTAGTTATGTGTGGGTGGGGCTTATTCACAGTATTGTTTTTGGTGTGATTGTTGCAGTTGCCGGGTGTTTGCGCGGCATTGAGTGCGAAAGAAACGCAGCCGGTGTGGGAGTCGCAACTACCTCGGCGGTGGTGACAGGAATAACCGGTATTGTAGTTGCAACTGCAATCATAACATATATTTGTCAGTTTTTGGGCGTATAGCTTATGGATTCAACAACGCAGCCGGTTATTGAAGTGCGAGATCTTGATTTAGGGTATAACGATTACGTCGTGATGCGTAATCTTAGCTTTAGCGTGAATAAAGGCGATATCTTTATTGTTATGGGGGTAAACGGATGCGGCAAGAGCACTTTGCTTAAGAGTTTGATTGGTCTTAAGACGCCGACCAAGGGTAAGGTTTTGTACTACGGAAAGAGCTTTTGGGATGAAGATGAAGCAGGGCAACAAAATATTATGCGGCGTTTCGGTGTTCTTTATCAAGGCGGAGCGCTATGGAGCTCTTTGACGGTAGGAGAGAATATCGCGCTTCCTTTACAGCTGTACACAAAGTTGTCCGGCCAGCAGATACAGGAAGTAGTGGCGTTAAAACTTTCGTTAGTGGGGTTGGAAGGATATGAGGATTATTTCCCCTCGGGAATAAGCGGGGGGATGCGTAAAAGAGCCAGCCTTGCGCGGGCAATTGCGCTTGATCCGGACATTATTTTTTTTGATGAACCGTCGTCCGGTCTTGACCCGATAAACGCGAGAAAGCTTGATGATTTGATTCTTGAGCTAAGAGATGGTTTGGGCGCTACGGTAGTTGTTGTTACACACGAACTCGCCAGTATTTTTGCCGTTGGGAATAATTCCATATTTCTTGATATTGAAAGCAAAGCTATGATTGCTGCAGGTGACCCCAAGGCCTTGTTGGCTAATTCCAAGGATCCCAGGGTTATCCAATTTTTAACGAGAGCAAGAGTGCAAGGAGCTTAAACGATGAGTAGAAAAGCGAACAAAACAGTGATTGGTTTATTTGTAGTAGGGGCCTTGGCGTTGCTGATAATAGGAATAGTGGTTTTTGGTTCGGGGACACTATTTAAACGGACAAGTAAATTTGTTTTGTACTTTGATGGTTCCGTTAAAGGCCTTTCCATAGGGGCTCCGGTTACGTTTCGTGGAGTAAATATCGGTGCCGTAAAAGACATCAGCCTTATCTATGACTCAAAGGCCGGGACTATTATGCTTCCCGTGATTGTCGAGATCGAATATGGTCGCATTAAAGGCACCCCCAGTTTTGGGGAATTGGACGGAGATAAGAAGATGATTGCGCTTGGTCTTCGGGGGAAGCTTGAGGTGCAGAGTTTTTTAACCGGTCAGCTTATGATTTCATTTGATTTTTATCCGGATAAGCCGGCGGAACTTCGCGGTATCCTGAAGCAGTATCCGGAGCTTCCCACGCTTCCGACCTCTCCGGATATTTTTGAGCTTATGAATGAAATGCCGATTAAAGAAATTGCGAAGAATTTAGAGGCCGCTGTCAAAGGGATTAATAGATTGGTAAATTCAAGCGATTTACAGAGAAGTATTTACGAGCTGCAGGATACGCTCCAGGAGACAAAACAGACAATGCGATCACTGCGTTTACTTGCCGAATACCTTGAGCAGCATCCGGAAGCGATTTTAAAAGGAAAACCAGTTATTAAAGGAGAATAAGATGAAACAAGTAGTTATTCGTTCTTGTGCGGTTATGGGTGTGGCGTGTCTTGCCTTGGTTTTAAACGGCTGTATGTCTGTGCCAAATAGTCCAACGCCGCGGTTTTATATGCTTCAGGCCGTAGATGGAAATCAAGTAAGTAAAAAAACAAATATCACTTCCGATGTGGTTATTGGTGTCGGGCCGGTTAAAATTCCGGAATATCAGGACAGACCGCAAATTGTGACCCAGGACAAAGAAAAGATGCTTAAATTTGCTCAATTCGACCGCTGGGGAGAACCTCTTGACCTTGGGATGAGGCGTCTGATTGGAGAGAATCTAGCGGTTATGCTTCCGGAGGCAAATTTTACTTTGTATCCCTGGAATTCATCTGTTCCTGTTAAATACCAGGTGGTCGTAGAAATTATTCAATTGGATAGCAAACTTGATGAGGATATGTTTCTTGTTGCGCAATGGTTGGTTATTGATGTGCAAAATTCGAAAACTATGATTATAAAAAGGTCAGAGTTCCGGCAGTCAATCATCCCCCAGAATTACTCAGGTTTAGTCAAAACGTTAAGTATGGCTTGCGCATCATTAAGCAGCGAGATTGTTGAAGCGCTGGCAACGCTTGATACTCATTCTTAAAACAAAAGAGGATGCTTCGGTATTAAGAGAGTGGTAGGCGGTTTCACCAAAGGAGAACCAATGCCACAAACACCACATATTGAACGCCACTTCAGGTGTCACGATTGTGCTGAGGGAGGCTGTAAAAAAAGCAGCTCAATTACGGCATTGTTCTTGGATGGAAGCATAACAGGTAATCACCTACAACTAAGCTACAACCCAAAGCCCAAATATCGCATAAAATCGCAAAAATTACAAATCCATAATGCCTTCAATATCAAAGACTTAAAAAATATGCAAAAAACGCAAACATTTTATATGTCCGTTCACCGCTGTAAGAACATGTGGGTCAATTGTACGTTGCTTGTTCAAGCATAGATAAAATTGTCCCTGAAGTTGCCCTCAAAATCAAGTCTGAGATAGTAAAAAATCGTGTAGGAATAGTAAATCAACGAGAGATTTTAAGTCCTTGCTATCATTTGAATTAAGCTGTAAAATCAGGTTATTGAGTACTTTACAAAGAGAGGGCAAATCGAATCCCGCCCTCTCCGTCCTTATGATTGATTCAGAATGCAATTATTTGTCAAAAAATTTAGCAAGAAATCGAAAGGCCAACGAATATTAAGCATATTTTCTTGCAAGTTCTTGTGCTAATTGCAGATCTGGATTACTATTTAGGATGCTTTCCAGAAAAGCATTAAGCAACGGTTCAAACGAAGGACAGTTGCCCCGATTTTCCTCAATTTTTGGCCGTTCGGCGAGAATGTCGAACGGCTTTCTCTTTGTAACAGAAAGACTTACGTTACTAGTGCAGTTCAAACTCAAAATTTTCAGCTACAGTTTGCCAAGTCTCATTCCAGTCCTTAATGCACACAGAAAGAATGCATAATACTTGGGGAAATATTTCTTTATTACATTGAGGAATTGAGAATCTTGTTCTTTTGTTAATGATGCTGTTTGTGTTCTCTTGTCCTTTTTTAGGATGAATTTGCTGAGTCGTGATACTGGATTGGATTCCAATAATCCTTCTTCACAGGCGAGCTGGAAAATACTGCTGATCACGGCCTTAATACTTGCCACCGTCGTAGCACGAACATCTAAAAAGCGCAAATATTTTTTTCGGTTACGGATGAAACCCGTAGTAGTTTACACAGTACGGGAAACCAAGTTATTTGCCGGTTTTTACTCGCTCTTTGCGGGACTTGCTTTTATCAGTATTATCGGCATCATCGTTTTGCCGATCGCGCATCGCCTTCTGCATTTGCTTCATTTAGAGAGCAAACAGAGCAATTTAAGCTATAGTGCTCTACCCAGTTAAACGCAAGGACTGCGAGGATGCCGAGGAGTACGCCTCCAATAACATCGACGGCGTAATGAAACATACAGTAGACCGTGGCAATAGAGAGGAACAGAAAAGTCAGCCAGTAAAAGATTTTGAGCATTTTAAAATGTTTGCTCCCCCACCACGCTATCAGAAACGTAACCGCAACGTGAGAACTTGGAAAGCCTGCGCCCGGATTTTCTCCCTTTGCCCAAATAAAATCCACTATTGTGCGAAACATACCGTGTTGAAGATAATATTCATTTCGCAATTGGATCGGGCCCTCAACGGGCAAAAATATGTATATGACATAACACACGTAGAACAAGGATGAAAGCTGGAACATAAAGCTCTCGAAGATTTTTATATCTTTGCGGTAGAGCAAAATGCAGGTCAGGGGAATTATCAGATAATAACTAAAATAAAAAAAGTGAAAAAACTCATCGAGGAAGGCGCTGTCCTGTGTGCCACTGAAGAAGAAACCTGGAAATTTACCAAAGATCTGCACATCCATATTAAGAAAAAAGCTATCCATGAACTTTGGTACGACAACCGTGTTGATCAATCCGGTCTGATAGTAAAAAAAACCGTACAGGATCAAGGGATACCACAGGCTCAGAGTGCGAATAAAAGCAGTTACAGGCACGTCTCGGAGGATATTGTTTGTGCCAGTCCCTATTTTTCTCAAACTGCTCCTCCTGCTAAGGCTTAATAAAAGGACGAGAAGGATAACAGAGAGGTTAAATGTGAGATGGCAGCCGTATGCCGTGATCTTTACTCTGAAAATAAAGGTGAAAATAACCACGATGACGTTATAGAGTATAGTTACTTTGTCAGTTGCATTTAAGCTGAGATTTCTCATGCGGCTCCGTACACAAAACTGTCCTGACTGTTAAGCGTTATCATACACTTATCGCTGGGGAACCGACAAGGAGAATCCTTGAAAATATACTTGCTTTGTACGCTCCAGATTTTACAATTAATACAAATGTAGTGCGAGTAAACTTTTAAACCGGCTCCGAAAAAGTTGTGAGCAAAGTCGGCGGTACCAATCGTAATTATGTTCATGAAAAGCATATATGTCGGTTCACTCAAAAATACGAGTTAGTCCGCATCAGGTTCCCGGCAATCTGATCCAAATGCTATGCCGCTACGCCGAAGAAAGGTCGGATCAGCCTGCATTTATTTATCTGCTCGATGGCCAGTCCAATCAGGCCGTCCTGACGTATGCCCAGTTGGAACAGCGGGCCCGCGCCATTGCTGCCCATTTACAGAACATGGGTTTGGCCGGCCAGCGAGTGCTGTTGGTCTATCCACCCGGCCTCGACTTCATTACGGCCTTCTTCGGTTGCCTATACGCCGGTTGCGTGGCGGTGCCAACTTACCCGCCGCATCGCCACCGTATGCTAAATCGCTTCCACACTATCGCTGCCGATGCTGGGGCCGGTATCGCCCTTAGCACTTCTTCTGCCGCGATTCAGTTCCAGGGCTTGATTGCACCGAAAAATGGTCAAGCGGACACTTGCTACCAGATACGATGGTTAGCCACAGACGAGATTCCAGATGTCTTGGCCGAGCGATGGAGCGAACCTGCCATTACCTCCGATACACTTGCCATGCTTCAGTACACCTCAGGGTCGACCAGCCAGCCAAAGGGTGTTATGATCAGTCACGCGAACCTCATTGATAACACCAGCACCATCCACAATGCTTTCGGGATACAGCAACAGCACGGGGACAGCGGCGTATTCTGGCTGCCTACGTACCATGATATGGGGTTGGTGGGCGGCGTTCTGGTCCCGATGTTTGCCGGCGGTACAAACGTCCTCATCTCACCAGCCGACTTCCTCCAGAAACCCATCACCTGGCTGGCCGTTATCAGCAAATACCGGGCAACTATTTCCGGCGGGCCCAATTTCGCCTACGACCTTTGTGTCCGCAATATCACTGACGAGCAGCGAGCCACCCTTGACCTTTCCTCCTGGGCAGTGGCCTTCATCGGCGCCGAACCCATTCAACCCGCAATGCTCGAACGCTTTGCCGCCGCATTTGCCCCCTGTGGCTTCAAACCCAGCGCCTTTTATCCCTGCTACGGTTTGGCGGAGGCGACGCTCCTGGTCAGTGGCGCGCGACGCGGCAGCGGTGCGACCGTACAATCATTCCACGACACGGCGTTGACCGAAAATCATGTCGAGCCTGTGCCCGACAGTAATGCCCATGCTCGTCGCCTGGTAGCATGTGGTTCGCCCGTCGGCACTATGCGCGTAATAATTGTCAACTCAAAAACCAGCATTGAGGCTGCCCCCGGCTGCGTGGGAGAAATCTGGGTTGCCGGAACGTCAGTCGGCCAAGGGTACTGGCATAACCCCCGCCTGACCAGTCGTTCCTTCAACGCACACCTGAGCAACACAGGCGAAGGCCCGTTCTTACGCACGGGTGACCTGGGTTTCATGAACGATGGCCAGCTTTATATCACTGGCCGGAGAGAAGACTTGATTATCGTCCGCGGCCTGAATCGCTATCCGCAGGATATCGAGGCCACGGCTCGCATGAGTCACCCGCTGCTGGAAGTCGGCTACGGGGCCGCTTTTGCCGTGGATGACCACGGCACTCAGCGACTAATTCTGGTACAGGAGGTCAGGCAAAACGGGAAGATGAATTTTAATCCGGTGCTGGATGCAATTCGCATGGCGGTACTCGATGAGCATGACTTGGCACTGGACACAATCGTGCTGGTACGAAGCGGCACGATTCCAAAAACATCCAGCGGCAAGGTACAGCGTCACATCTGTCGCGGGGCATTTCTCAGTGGCGAACTTAAGACCATTGCCGAATACAGCGGCACGATGGTCGAGAATGCTGACCCCGGCGACACAATCAGCACCGGCATCAAAGACGCTGATTCTTCCATTCCGCGTCCCGCACCAAATTATTCGCAATTATCCGCTTTTACTGTCATCTGCCAGCATGCCCACGCCTTGGCAGGTGCGGCCCTGCCCGCCCTGACACCAAATACTCCCATCATAGCTCTGGGTCTCGATTCACTACAAAGATTGGAACTTGTTGCCGCGATAGAGAAAACCTTCGGCGGCTATATGCCCGACGCGGCGTATTGCCAGGTGCAGACATTGGGGGAGTTGGCTCAGGCAATACAGGAGCACCTGATCGATGGTCCCAAGTCAGACGTCCCGGCCGGCCAGATTTTGCCTGAACACTATGACTTCGCCCAGTTCCCCGAATACGCTCAGTTGAAGCGTCAAGAGCGAATGCTGCTGGCAGTGACCGGTGACAACCCGTATTTCCGTGTTGACCAGGGTGGAACCGGAAGCGCAGCATGCATTAACGGGCGTCAGCTCATTAATTTTTGCGTTTATGACTATGTAGGAATGTCCCATGATCCTGAGGTCGCCGCTGCCGCCAAGTCCGCAATAGACCGCTACGGCACCAGTGCCGGCGCCAGTCGGCTGATATCCGGCGAGAAGCAGGTGCATCACGATCTGGAGCAGGCCCTGGCCGCGTTTCTGAATGTTCCTGCTGCTATCGTGTTTGTCTCCGGCCATGCTACAAATGTCACCACAATCGGTCACCTGCTGGGACCGGACGATTTGATACTCCATGACAATCTGGCGCATAATTCGATTATCCAGGGCGCGGAGCTTTCCGGCGCGACCCGTCGGTCTTTTGCCCATAACGACTGGATGGCGATGGATGCGGTGTTGTCCGAATGTCGCCACCGATATCGCCGCGTACTTATCGCCATCGAGGGCGTGTACAGTATGGACGGCGACTTCCCCGACCTTCCGCGTTTTGTGGAACTTAAGAAGAAGCACAAGGCGCTGATGCTGGTCGATGAGGCGCATTCACTGGGAACCATGGGGCCAACCGGCCGGGGCATCGGTGAATACTGGGGCGTAGCCCGGGCTGACGTCGATTTGTGGATGGGTACGCTCTCTAAATCATTGGCCAGTTGCGGCGGATACATCGCCGGCTCGGTCGAGCTGGTCGAATACCTCAAGTACACAGCCCCAGGGTTTGTTTACAGCGTGGGCATTTCCCCACCCAACGCAGCGGCGGCTCTGGCATCGCTAATGGTTCTGCAACGTCAGCCGCAGCGTGTGAATCTGTTGCACGAGTTGTCAGCTTTGTTCTTGAAACTGGCCGGCCAGAGAGGTCTGGACACAGGCTTGGCCGCTGGTACACCCGTGATTCCGGTAATCATAGGTGGCTCGGCGAAGAGCCTGCGCCTGTCAAAAGCTTTGTTCCAGCGAGGCATTAATGTGCAACCAATTCTGTACCCCGTCGTTCCCGAACACGCAGCCCGCCTGCGATTCTTCATCACCACCAACCACACCCGGGCACAAATCCACACCACGGTTAGTGCCATTGCCGACGAACTCAATGCGCTTGACCAGCACAGCGGCTTTGCGGGAGAGTGAGTGGTGGAACAGAAAAAACTCATGAGCATGAACCAGTGCACAGGCAGTCATAAGAATATTGAATCGCCTTGGTGTCCGACAAACATGGGACGAGATTAATGAATAATCGAGTTGTAGTCAGGCCGGTCGCATCGTGGCGAGATCGCCGGCGTTTTCAGCGCCTACCCTGGTCAATATACGCTGGTGACCACAACTGGGTGCCGCCCATCCTTGCGCAGGAGCGTGAGCTGCTGGGCTGGGGGCACCACCCCTTCTTCGACAATGCCGAGATAGTGACACTGCTGGCGGAGCGCGAGGGCCGGTCTGTAGGGCGGCTGGCGGTTTTGATCAACCACGTGCATAACCACAAGTACAACGAACAGCGCGGGTTCTTTGGGTTCTTCGAGTGCATAGACGATGCAGCCGTCGCTGGCGGGTTATTCGAAGCCGGTCAGGATTGGCTGCGTCAGCGAGGGATGACGGCGATGCGAGGGCCGGTGAATCCGTCGTTCAATTACACGTGCGGTCTGCTCATCGATGCTTTCGATTGTCCCCCTTGCTTTCTGATGACCTACAATCGGTCCTATTATGCGGCACTGCTGGAATCCTGCGGGTTCGCCAAGACACAGGACCTGTATGCCTACGAAATGGACATGAACATGCTGCAAGTATTGGTCGAACGCTACAAGCCGGCGGTATTGGCAGCGATTGAATCGTCCAAACTGGTGATCCGGCCGTTCGATCCGGGGAAGTATCAGCAGCAGAGCGAGATGTACCTCGATATTTACAACCGTTCGCTGGAAGGCACCTGGGGCTTCACGCCTCTACAGCCGCGCGAAGCACGGCAAATAGCCGGCGAGCTTCGACACGTCATCGTGCCAGAGTTGGCCGTCTTTGCCGAGATCGGCGGCCAGCCGATCGGGGCGGTGCTCGCCCTCCTCGACTACAACCAGATACTCCGCAAGCTCAATGGCCGATTGTTCCCGTTCGGCTTCGTGCGCCTCTTGACCGGACGACGGAAAATCACAGCAGCTCGCGTCATGGCAATCACAATGGTGCCCAGCTACCAGAGTGCGGGGTTCGGCATTGTGTTGCTGGACAACCTAGTGGGGGCGGTAGCAAAATGGGGCATCGAGCGATACGAGTTATCATGGGTTCTGGAGAGCAATAGCCGTTCACGTGGTAGCCTGGAACGCGTCGGTATGAAGAAAACCAAGACCTACCGGATTTACGACAAAATGTTGTAAACCCTTAATGCAGCGGAAACGATGGTCAGAGCCATCCTGCATGATGATACCACTGGACCGTTTCGTGCAGGCGTTCAGTCGAGGCAGCTGCAGGGGACCAGCCTAGGTGCGTGCGTGCCTTGGTGGATGAGCATGTCCACGACCCAGCCAGGGCTTCGGTCATTTTGTCGCTGTTTACCCAAGCGGGACGCTGCCGGATCCGTCCCATCGCGTCACCGCAGAGTCCGACCAGTCGCACCAGTGGCCCGGGCAGGTGTACTACGGTTGCACGCTTCTTTCCCAATGCTATGGCCATTGCCTGTCCGAGTTCGGCATATGTCGGATAATCAGCCGCTGCCATGAAATAGATGCCTTGCCCCGGCGATCCGTTGTGGTACAGACGCTCGCCTTTCTCGGCTGTAAGGAGCAGACCCTCGACCAGGTCGGCTACGTGGATCAGCGATAAGCATCGCTCGCCCTGACCGGGTACAGCATGGATACCCCAGCGTGCGATTGGCCGGAACATTTCAAGCATGCCCTTGTCACTGGGGCCAAAGACTATCGGCGGACGCACAATACTGATCGGCACCACTCCGGCATACCTGGCTGCGGCCTGTTCTCCGGCCAGCTTACTACGACCGTAATTAGAAACAGGTGTCGGTGCATCGCTTTCTACCCGAGGTTGGCCAACGGCGCAAGGCCCTGCTGCGGCCAGTGAGGACACCACTACTAATACCGGCTTATCAGTGCGGTCAGCGCAAGCGGCAGCGACGGATTCGACACCACCTGCGTTCACACGCAGGAAATCGTCTGTCCGCAGCGTCTTTATCAGCCCGGCTAAGTGGAACACAATACCGGCCTGTGACACTGCCAGTGCCCGTTTAATGCTGGCACAATCAGTCAAATCGCCAGTGACCAACTGAGCGCCAGCCGACCGCAGTTCGTCGATGGACGAGGTGGCTCGCACCAGACATGACACCCGATTGCCAAGCTCGGTCAGCCGTCGCACCAGGTGCCGCCCGATGAAGCCACTGGCCCCTGTTACCAGCACTGGTTGTGGAACCCTATTATTCATAGTCGTATTGTAATGGTTCAGCGTGAATTGGACATTTGTCCCAATCCCGTTCGGCACGAAATTTGCGATTTACAATTTAATACAACATTAATGGCTGCATGTGTATTATATAAGGCCGCTCAAACGAGCGGCAACTTATTTTTGCGCAGTATAAACCGCAGCGGCGGTTACTGCAGCAACCGGCCTTGGCAGGTTAACCCAGTACTATAAAAAAGTTCATTCAATGCTAAGTTTATGGGAAAGCCGATATTGCAAGTAGCTTATTTCATTGAAATTGGTCAACTATTCTATGGTTCTGCGCTATATTTACTATATTGGGAACGTCTTGGAGCGCTTTTGAAGTCATACAGGAAGGCGGCCTGATGGATGGGACGGATATTTTTATAGTATGCACTATTAACCTCCGACCTTATATTTCTTTGTCAGGAGGCCTGAAATTCGAGAACAGAGGAATATTATTCGTTGTCTTTGTTTGATTTTGGGACGCAGATGTTGAGCTTTTCCATAAGGCGGTTGAGCTGACGTCGTTCGATGTCCAGGATTTTAGCGGCGGCGATTCTTCGGCCTTTGGTATATTCCAAGGTCTGCGTGATGACCCTGCGTTTGACCTCATCGAGGGTGGGTAACTGGTCTTTTAGATCTTTTAGATAAGAGGGGGAATCGGCTATTATCAGCTCAAAGGGCAATACCGCGGACTGAGTTTCCCTGCCCGAGGTCAGCACGTATGCGCGCTCAACGGCGTTTGCAAGCTCGCGGACGTTTCCGGGCCAGGCATAATTAAGAAGGAGCCCTTTAACCTGTTTACTGAACACCTTGGGCGATTCGCCGTAAAAGCGGGCCTGGGCGGCCAAGAAATACTCCGCCAAAGGCAATATGTCTTCCCTGCGGTGTCGTAACGGCGGCACTTCAAGGCGGACAACGTTAAGGCGATAATACAGGTCGGAGCGGAAAGTCCCTTTCCTGACCATATCCTGCAGGTCCTTGCAGGTCGCGCACAAGACGCGAACGTCAACCGTAAACGATCTGGTCGAGCCGAGCGGGGTGACCTGCCGTTCCTGTAAAACCCGCAAGAGCTTGGCCTGCAATTCGAGGGGGATTTCACTGATTTCGTCAAGAAATATAGTGCCTTTATCTGCCGCCCGGAAAAAGCCGAGTGTACTGTCAACAGCGCTGGTGAATGCGCCTCGCACGTGCCCGAACAACTGGCTTTCAAATAATTGGCCGGTAAGGGTCGTGCAGTCAACGGGCACAAAGACGTTGGCCGAGCGATTGCCAGTGGTGTGGATTTGCCTTGCAATCATTTCTTTGCCGACGCCGGTTTCGCCCGTAATAATGACGGGGCACTCTCTTGCGGCAATAGAGCTGATGATTTCAAGGACTGAATTAAAAGAGGGAGAATTGCCTATCAGCTTGCTATGCGTCCGGCTATAAGAAGCGGCCGGCTGCGCATCCCCGTGCACATAATCCATGCCCATCTTCCCCTGAAAGCGCATATTATTTTCGCCGGGAGGTAATGTAAGGGAATACTCGCTCATCATCACTCGCCTCAGTTTCCGTAGTATATGTGAACACTTCTTTAGACAGTGCACAAACTGCGTTAGCAACGAGAAGTGCCCAACAGAAACTATAGGGCACCCTCTACCCTTTCTTCGCTACTGTATTCTACGATGGGTTACGGAGTAATGTTCAACATCAACGAAAGCAGCACAGGTTGAGACATTTGGTTAAAAGAGAGAGATTCAAGAGGTTTCCTAGCATACTATAAAAAACTCATCCGATGCGAAGTTTATAGGAAAGCTGACCTTAAAGCAGCTTCTTTTGTTGAAATTGGTCGATTTTTCTGCGGTTTTTTATATGCTGCCCCTGCTATTGAGACCTGGGGGGACAATTAGAATCCAAATTATTTAAAAATTAATGTCTCGGCGACATACAACCAAGCTACAACCTAAAGACCAAATAGCGTGCAAAATCGCAAAAACGGTATAACTATAAGATTAGTAATATCAAAGACTTAAAAAATTACCAAAAAACGCAAACATTTTATATATCCGATGGCATAGAGTTATTTTCGGCTACAAGACTCGATAACTAAGTATTTGTGGTTAATCAGGCATCTATAAGGTTTTTGCAATCAAGAGAAATGGTGCAGGTTAAATATCTTGATTCAGAGCTGAAACCGTCTCCCAATTCAAAAACAAATCTATCTCGTTCTTGTTTACGACGTACAATGACAGGCAGGCTGGGGTCATGATGAACGGTTCAAATTTTAACAGCAACAAGACCGAAAATAGGACAATCGTAGGACATTCAGGCTATAAGTGTGTTGAAAGTGTTCCTTAACTTTCGTTAAATCAAAGAGTTAAAAAAAGCATTACAGAAAATTGGTAAAGAGGTTGGATTCTCTACCATTGCGGCTTGTAACTTCTTTATATTAAAGCAGTTACGTTATTTATAAAAACTAACGGAGAGGCCGGGATTCGAACCCGGGGTACGGTTTTACCCGTACGACGGTTTAGCAAACCGTTACCTTCAGCCACTCGGTCACCTCTCCGAGACAGCAGGTTAGTTTAGTGATTGAATCGATTTTATGCAAGCGCATAAAAAAACGGCTGATGATAAAAACACCAGCCGTTTTTTATGGTTCTGATGATAGTTCTTATTCGCCGCCGCGGACGACCATTGCGAGCGAATAAACCCTGTAATTACAGGCGATATAAAGCGTTCTATATTCGGGTCCGCCGAAACAAATATTCGCAGGAACATCGGGCGTCGAAATCCTTTTAATCTCAGTGCCTGTGGGCGAGACAACCCAGACGCCTCCTAAACCGGTGAAATACAGGTTGCCGCGATTATCGATGGTCATACCATCCGGGTCGCTTGTGCCCATACCCGTTAAATCTGTCGGCTTGAAGAACACCGAACCTGTCCCCAGTGTCCCGTCGGAATTGATTGGGAATACCCACCATCGCTTCTTGGTGAGGTCGCTGCTGCTGCTTTCGGAAACGTAGAGTTTGGTCTCGTCTAAAGAGGTAAGAATGCCGTTTGGCTGGTTCAAAGCATTATTGACCCGTGTTGGGATGGAGTTGCCAGATTTGAGAAGATATACGCCCTGATTAGTGGTTGAGCTCCAGTCGGGGCAGGTGAAATAAATGTTGCCGTTGGCCAGTTCGCACAGGTCATTTGGCTTGTCCGGTGCCGTGCAGAGTACCGTGCTGTCTTCGGGGCCTGATGCGCCAATGCGGTGACTGCGAATCTGCATTGTGCTTTCGTCGGCCGTAAGCAGTCGGCCATCGATAGAGAGGACCGTGCCATTGGTATTAGGCGATGGGCTCATCCAGACCGTTACGTTATTCGGTGAGTCGAGCCGTAAAATCTGATACGTGCCGCTGGCTGCGGGTCTCTTGGTAAAGAAAAGTTTATTGCTGTTTGGGTCCCAGGTCGGCCCCTCGAAGTCGTAACTTGAATCAGAATAGACCTGCTGTAGTGTTGCCCCGGGCGCAACAAGAGTAGTGCTATAGTCCACCAGCCAGTTATCGGCGAGGACACAGAGGTCTTTTTCGTCGATTACGCCGTCGCCTGGTGTTGATGAGATATCGCTATTGGCGTCCCAGTTGGTGTCGCCCGAATGGCTGCGCCATGCGTTGGCCAGTATAGCGAAGTCCTTGAAATCGACAAACCCGTCATAATTGAGGTCAGCCCAGCCCGGTGCGCTTGTGGTAAGCTCGATTCCATTTCCTGTGCCGAGATTTCTGCTGTATTGTTTGTTGGTTGCGTTATTCCAGTGCTCGTGTACGCCCAAACTTGTGGTCAAACCTCCGTTGTGGTTTGGGTCATAGGTGGTCCCCGATGGCGGATTAGGAATTAAAGCTGCTTCGTGCAGATAATCATGAGTACCGGATTTGTGCGGGTACCCATTCATGTTTGGGTCGGTAGGATTTGCGGCGTTCCATTCGTTGAACATAAAATCATAAGCGACAGAATCGGCTGCTATCTGATCCATAGAAAGAAAAATACTGGATGGCCAGTGACCGTTGAACGGGGTCATATTCCATCTAATCGGGTGGGAATCCCAGCTTCGGCCGGCATATAGACCGTCAATAAGAGCAAGCAGAGTTTTGCCGCCTAAACGGGGATGGCCCAGCAAATCGACAATCGCCCTGTAGTGTCCCATCCCGGGCGTTTCTGTCGCTCTCGTCCAGTGTGTGCTGTAATAGCCGCTGTCGGTGGGGTTTCGGATTAGAGAGCCATAGTGATTTTTACCGCAGACTGTGATACCGCCGTCGTTGTGGCTTTTGAGTGTGGGAAAGTCTATAAAATAGGCTGCCTGAGAAAAATGCGTTGGGATATAGTCCTGATTTGTGACTCCGCTAAAGTGGGAAGAAGTGGGGTCGCTCCAGTAGAATGGAGAGGTTGTGTCGTATGCGACATTGGTTCTTCCGGTAAAAGAAGTTCCGGGCCTTGTGAGGTAAACGACACCCGGGCAATTGGGGCCGACCATATTATACCAGTAGTTGGGCATTTCTTTACCAGGGTCACCTATACTTATATTGCCTGGAGCGACTCCGGCGACATTAGTCAGTTGTTTTAGAAGGGCTATTGCGAGCTGAGGCGATTCATCGATTTGGCTGTTAAGAGACGTGGGTTTATTGCTGTCGCTCGGGTTGGAATACATCAGCGTTAAGTTGATTTTTATGGCGATTTTTTCGCCCTGCGTATAGCCAACATTTCCCTTGCCGATTTGCTGGTTGAAGTTTCTGAATATCGCATCCCATGCGGCAGCGTCGTTATTTTTGCCTGTCAGCGAGCGAAGCGCCTTTGAGAACATATCATTGACGACCTGCTGATTTGTGCAGGTATTTGAATACCAGTAGGGCGGATTATTATTGCCGTCTGAGCCGGGCCAGCTTGCGGCATTTGAATCGTAAATCCAGGCCACCCGGCCCGGATGAACGCCCTTGCCGACCCCAATTGGGGCGTTTGCGGGGTTCGGGTCATCAGCTCCATATGATATTTTCTGATCAGTGCTGCTCATCGCTGTCCAGATGAAGCCGACGCTGGCGACGATGCAGATTGCTGCCAGAACATAGCGTGCCTGCACAAGATGACGTTTTGCTTTACGAAAGGCAATGGTTGATGCGGCCAGACCAGCAATCCAGACGATGAATCCAGATGCTATCGGAAACGCTATCCGCTGGCAGGGATACGCTGCTCGTGATGGCTTGGGTATCACTCGGATTAAAAACCATATTAACGCAGCCAGACCCGTGAACGGGAGCAGCCACCATGCCCATTTTTTGTTGTGAACCGAGTTGATTATTTTACCTGTTTTTGGGCAAATCTTTGGTTTTTGCTCATTTTTCAGAAACGACATTTTCACCATACCTCCTACAGTTATAAGGTGATGCTTTTACTTTAACCAGTTTTCACAAAATACTGCCAAGTCGAACTTGTCGATTATGCCATCGCTTGGGGTTGATATATCGTAAGTTTCATTCCAGTTGACATCGCCGGGTTTGCTTCCCCATGCTTTGGCGAGAAGGGCAAAATCGTTAAAATCCACGAAACCACTGTTGTCGAAATCCCCAATAAGCCCCATTTGAGTTACCAGTTCAATACCTGTTCCATTATTGGGGTCGAGATTTCGAGTGTATTGCATGTTGTTTGCGTCATTCCAGTGTTCGTGGACACCTTGGCTGGGGAGTCTGACACCGTCATGGTTGGGGTCATAGAAGGTTCCAGAGCAAGGATCAGACGCTAAAGCCGCTTCGTGTAGATAATCATCTGCACCGTCACCCGCGGGGCCGTTGTTCTCTGTTGGATATTCTTTCAAAAGAAAATCCAGGCCTACCGAATCGATAGCGACCGGATCCAGTGAGGCAAACAGCGAAGACGGCCAGTCGTTGTTGAATGGTGCGGTCAGCCATTTTATGGGATAATTTAAAAGCTGGTGTTTTCCTGCGTATAGTCCCTCAATGAGGTAAAGAAGGGTTTTACCGCCTATTTGAGGATGGCCCATCAGGTCAACGATAGACCTGTAATGTCCCATTCCCCATACAGTCCAGACCTGCGTGCTGTGGAGGTCGTAGTAGCCGGTCTGGCTAGGTATTCTGCCCAGAGAGCCATAATTGTTTTTTCCGCAAAGAGTAATACTTGCCTGGTTGTAATGACCTTTTAAGGTTGCGAGGTTGATGAGATAGGCAGCATTTTTGAAGTAGTCAGGGACATAATCTGCGGTTTTGCCAGCAGAGTTGGGATCGCTCCAATATATACGAGCGGAAGATGGTGTTGCTTTGACGCGGCCGCTGGTTCCGGTGTAATCAAGGTAGTTTACGTCGGGGAAGTCAGGATGGAGCATATTGTAAAAGTCATTGACGAAGATATCCACGGTGTCGCCTACGGTGATGTCGTGGTCGTTCACTCCGACGATATTTACGAGCTGGTCGAGGACGGCGTGTATGACCTGCGGGGAGGTATTCGGATAGTTGGAATGAGTAGTATAGATTGTGTTTGAGTAATAGAATCCAACGAAGTTGACCTTCATGATTATTTTTTCGCCGGGCTGATAGCCAACATCGCCTTTGCCGTGCTGGCTGTTATAGTAACGGAAAATGGCGTCCCATGCGTTATAATCAGTGCTTTCACCTGTTATTGCCCTAAGCGATTTTGAAACCATTTCATTGACGACGGCTTGCGATGTGTGATTTGGTTCCCACCAGTATCCATTGCTTGTTCCGCCCCAGTTGGTGGCATTCGGGTCATGAATCCAGGCGACTCGACCTGGATGTATACCTTTTGCGGTGCCGATAGGGGTGTTTACCGGCTGTGGTATGCGAAGCGGCGGTGTTCCGTAAGCGGCGAGCACCTTATCCTGAGATGAATAACTAAGGGCTATATAAATAGATGCCACGCTGATTATGATGCAGACAGCCGCCAGAACATAACGCGCCCGCAGAAGATGACGTTTCGCCTTATGGAATGCTATGGTTGAGACAGCCAGACCAACGAGCCAGGCGATAAAGCCCGATGCGAGCGGAAATGCCAATCGCTGGCAGGGATACGCTGCTCGAGAGGGTTTTGGTATCACTCGCACTAAAAACCATATTAAAGCAGCCAAACCGGTGAACGGGAACAGCCACCAGGGCCGTCGGAATTTGCGTTGAGGGTTGATAATTTTACCTGTTTTGGGACAAACATGCGGCTGGGTTTCTTTTTTCAGAAACGATATCATCACGCTCCTTTTCTGGGGGGTGCAGTGTTAAGAACGATTATACCAATCAGTTTACCAAGAATAAGGGGCAGAATCAATGATTTTATGCCGACGGCGAGTTATATCTATATTATACCACTGTTGACGCGAACAGATTTTTTAGGGTGAGAGGGCGTGCTTTTGTTGCTTTTCTTTCGCCTTTTTCCAGAGCAGCTCGCATAAATCCTTAATACCTTCGCCCGTTACGGCTGAAATCGGGTAAATGCGGTGCTTGAGCTGTTTCCGCAGTTTCTTTACGATTTTGCCTTCCGGGTCGAGGTCAATCTTGTTTGCGACGATAAGTTCCGGCTTTTTGGCGAGCGATTTACTGTATTTTTCAAGCTCTTTGCGAATTTGGCGGTAGTTTTTCGCCGGGTCCGAGCCGTCGGGCGGCATAATATCGAGGATGTGAACGATGATACGAGTCCTTTCGATATGCCTGAGAAATTCAAAGCCCAGTCCCGCTCCTTCGTGTGCGCCTTCGATAAGGCCCGGCAAATCCGCCATAACAAACCTGCGTTCATCGGTTAATTTTACTATGCCGAGCACCGGCTCAAGCGTCGTGAATGGGTAGGGGGCGATTTTGGGTCTCGCGGCCGAGCATCGTGAAATCAGCGTGCTTTTGCCCGCGTTGGGCATACCCACCAAACCAATATCCGCTATCAGTTTCAGTTCCAGCCGGAGATTCCGTTCCTGACCGGGAACGCCTTGCTCGGCGAATCTTGGCGCCTGGTAAATCGACGTCGCGAATCGGCTGTTGCCTCTGCCCCCTTTGCCTCCCTGGCAGATACATACCTTCATACCGTTCTCGTTGAGGTCTTTGAGCAGCAGGTCGTAATCCGCGTCGAAAATGAGCGTTCCAGGCGGCACCCGGATTATCAAATCATCGCCGTTGGCCCCGGTACAATTTTTATTCGTGCCGGGCTCTCCGTTTTGTGCCCGCCAGTTGTGTTTGCCCGCGAAGTCCAGAAGGGTATCGAGGTTCGCATCGGCTAAGAAAATCAGGTCGCCTCCTTTGCCTCCGTCGCCCCCGTCGGGGCCTCCGTTCGGAACATATTTTTCCCGCCGGAAGCTCACTTTGCCGTTGCCGCCGTCGCCTGCCTTTACATGGATTTTTGCTTCATCAACAAACATTCATCGCTTCTTTACATAAAAAAAGGATGGCACAAAGACCATCCTCTCATCGGTAATCCTTATTGTCTTGCTTATACGACGTTTACTTTTCGGCCCGCAATCTGGACTTTGCCTTCGCTGACTGCGAAAAGTGTATAATCCCTGCCCATCTGGACGTTCTTGCCTGCGAAAAACTTCGTGCCGCACTGCCTGACGATGATACTGCCTGCCTTGGCTATTTCGCCCGCGTATAGCTTGATGCCCCGATATTTCGGGTTACTGTCTCTGCCGTTTCTTGTTGACCCTTGTCCCTTTTTATGTGCCATAATTTTACCTCGTTGTTTCTATTGTCATAACAGCTTCTATTTTAGCCAAAACCAGCATTCTAACAATTGTCGGACCGGCTGTCCAACAGATTTTTCGCGAAAAGTGGCGGTTTTTATCGTTCTGCTTCGACGATTGCCTTCATTTGCGGCAATGGAATCATACCTTCGGTCGCCAGCTTGATTTTGCCGTCGGGAGCGATAAAGAAACTGCATGGTATGCCGTTTATAAGATTGTAAGGTCTGGGCATAATTGCCGGGCTGGTCGCGGTTACCGGGTAGTTGATGACCGGGTTTGCCGCGACGAAATTTCTGATGCGTTCAGGGGTGTTCTTCGGGTCGGTGTAGGATATGCCAAGAATCACGAGTTTATCTTCACCGATTTGCTTTCTCAGCTCGATGATATGCGGGATTTCCGTGATGCAGGGCCCGCACCAGGTTGCCCAGAATGTGAGCATCACAGTTTTACCTTTGTATTCGCTGAGCGTATGCTTTTTATCGTTGAGGTCTGTAACGGCGAAATCCGGCGCGTTTCTCCCGTACCATTCGGTAAAGGTAGGAGCCCAGCTTGTGCTGTCACGGATTATATCGTTTAAGGTGGGTTTTGGCGAAGCGGGTTTAGAAGATGGAGGACTGTTGTTATCCTTCACGCCGTTACTGTCCGCTGTCTGCTCTATGTTGTCTGTATTCTGTCCGCCGATTTGTGGCTGTTTTTTACAGCCGAAAATTGCCCCAATTGCCAGAATGACTGCGACAACCCCGATTCCGTATTTTATTCTGCTCTGTGCCATATCGGGATTATACAGCCCTCCGCCCGAATTTACAAAAAAATTATCCCTCGCCACCTGCCACGGCGTAGTTCTTTAACGAAGCCGGGTCCTCCGTCTTCGGGTCACGAGACACGAGCGACGAAACCCATCCTCCGTCTTCTGCCTCCTCCCTCCTCCCTCCTCCCTTCTCCCTTCTAACTTCTTACTTCTAACTTCTAACCTTCGTCCCACGAATAAGATATAATGCCCACAATCGTATTCTGTGAAAAGTATATGAATGATAAAATTGAACTCAACCTTGGCCCGCAGCCGATTGCTGCAATCTTGGCCAAGTACAATTTAAAGCCGCACGACCTTGTGGCCGCCTCAACGCAGCAGCTTACGCACAAAATGGTCTCGCGTGCCGCAAAGGGCAGAAGATTGACTATTAATACCCAGACCAAAGTCCTCAACGCTCTCAATACTGCCACAGGCAAAAACTTTTTCCTCCGCGACATCTTCAATTACTGAATTTAAATCCGTAACTCAAAACTTTTTGGTGTCTTCGTGTCTCCCGTCAGGGATGGCCAAGCCATTAGTGGCCCCCGGTTTTTAATTGAAAATCACCGCAGGATTACTACACTGGTTTTTCGTAACCGCAGGCCGAAATGGGTGTTATGAAATTAGCAGGAGCGACAAAATGAAGCCGGAAAAAAAGTTACTGTTTGCAGCCCTCATAGTTGCACAAATTATTTTTGCTCAGGCCTTTGCCCAGCCAAATGATTCAAACACGGTCGTGCCGGGCCGGGAGCGGCTGTTAATGGATTCTAACTGGCTGTTTGCTTTAGGCCACGCTTATGACACGGATAAAGATTTTAAGAACGGCACCTCCTATTTTTCATATTGGACAAAAACCGGTTACGGCGATGGCCCCGCTGCGGGCAACTTTGACGACCGCGCCTGGCGAATCATCAATCTGCCCCACGACTGGGCGGTAGAGATGCCTTTCGACAGCAAAGGCAGCCATAGTCACGGCTATAAAGCCGTCGGCAGGAATTTCCCCGAAACAAGCGTCGGCTGGTATCGCAAAAAGTTTTCCATCCCCGAATCCGACCTCGGCCGCAGAATCGTCATTGAATTCGATGGCGTTCACCGCGACTCCCGCCTTTGGATAAATGGCTTCTACATCGGCACGGAACACTCCGGCTACAGCAGCTTCCAGTATGATATTACCGATTATCTCAATTACGGCGGCGAGAACGTAATCGCCGTGCGCGTCGATGTCACCATGGAAGAGGGCTGGTTTTACGAAGGAGCGGGAATATATCGCCACGTCTGGCTCACTAAACAATCGCCCCTGCACGTCGCCCAGTACGGCACTTTTGTAACTTCCCAAATCGATAACAAGTCAGCCCAAATTGCCGCCCAAACCACCGTTGCCAATGACGGCAATAATGATGCCGCCTTCGATATCGCTCAAACCATTCAGGATGCCGATGGAAAACCGATTGCATCGGCCCAAATAAAATCCCTCGTCCTCAAATCCGGCGAAACAAAAGAATACCTCTGTATCCTGGACGTCAACAATCCCAAACTGTGGTCTCTCGAATCCCCTTATCTGCATAAACTTATCACGACCCTGAGTTCAAAAGGTGCTGTGGTTGACCGTTATGAAACCGCTTTCGGCATCCGCTCGGTTCGTTTTGACCCCAACGAGGGTTTATTCCTGAATGGTAAACACGTCGCGATTAAAGGCACAAACAATCATCAGGACCACGCCGGCGTTGGCACAGCTATCCCCGATGCCCTGCAGGAATTTCGAATAACCAGATTAGAATCAATGGGCAGTAATGCTATCCGGACTTCCCATAACCCGCCCACACCTGAATTCCTCGAAGCCTGTGACCGGTTGGGTATGCTCGTCCTCGACGAAAACCGTTTGATGGGAGTATCGCCCGAACACTTCCAGCAGCTCGAAAGAATGATTCTGCGCGACCGCAATCACCCCTGCGTTATCATCTGGTCTATAGGTAATGAAGAGTGGTCCATCGAAGGAAACGTAAAAGGCGCACGCATCGCCGCGACTATGCAGGCGTTCGTAAAGCGTCTTGACCCGACTCGCCGCGTCACCGCTGCCATCAGCGGAGGATGGGGACAGGGTATCTCAACCGTAATAGATTTGATGGGATATAATTACATCGCTCACGGAAATATAGATGAGCAGCACAAGAAATTCCCCAGCCAGCCGTCTGTGCTTACCGAAGAATCCACCACAAGTGCAACACGCGGGGTTTACGAAGATGACAGGCCAAACGCCCACATGGCCCCGTCTGACCGCGGCTCTTCAGGTCGCCGCTTTTCAGGCCGTGGTATTGAAAGAGGAATCCAGTTCTGCGCCGAGCATCCGTTTGTCGCGGGATTGTTCTTCTGGACCGGCTTCGACTATCGAGGCGAAGCAAACCCCTTCGGCTGGCCCCAGGTCTCTTACGAGGGCGGCATCCTCGACACCTGCGGTTTCCCAAAAGACACGTTCTATTACCTCAAATCGGTGTGGACAGATGAACCAACACTGCATATTTTCCCTCACTGGAACTGGGCAGGCAAAGAGGGCAAACCCATTAACGTCTGGGCATACAGCAATTGCGACGAAGTCGAGCTTTTCCTAAACGATAAATCCCTCGGCCGAAAACCGATGCCCAAACTTTCCCATATCCAGTGGGATGTCAATTACGAGCCGGGTACTCTTTTGGCTAAGGGGTATAAGGCAAATAAAGAAATAGTCACCGATAAAGTCGAAACCACCGGCGCTCCCGCCGCAATCCGCCTGATTCCCAATCGCGATGCCATCAAGGCCGATGGCGAAGATGTGTCGGTTATAACCGTGCAGGTCGAAGACGCTCAGGGACGCGTCGTTCCGACCGCCGGCAACGAAATATCATTCACCCTTCAGGGACAGGGCAAAATCCTTGGCGTCGGCAACGGCGACCCTTCCAGCCACGAGCCCGACCAGTTCCTCGATACCACAAGGCCTGAGCTGATTAAAGAATTGAAAATGGCTTTCATTGCCGATAAAGAAAATTTTCCGCAGGTGGCGTATGATTTCAACGATTCCAACTGGGCCGATTTCAAACAGGCAACCGAAGTAAACACCCCCAAAACTGATAATCTGATTGCCGTTCGCGGCTCGTTCCAGTTGCCCGCCATCCGCGATGATATGAAAATTACCCTCTTCACAAAAAGTATCAGCGACAATCAATCCATTTACGTCAATGGCTATTTTGTTGCAGCAGGCATTAAGCGTAACGCCCCCAATCAGAATTTCAAGCTCGACCTCGGCATCTTAAAAGAAGGCAGAAATGTCTATGCCGTCGTGGGTATTCCTCTTGTCGTGAGGCGTCAATATGAAGAGTTAAATGCCGACCCCGGCGTCGTTGGTGTCTTTGTCCCCACGAAGGATTGGAAACGTAAAACCTTCAACGGCTTCGCGCAGATTATTGTCCAGTCAAGGCAGGAGCCCGGCGTACTGACCCTTACCGCGACGTCCCCGACATTAAAATCATCGGAAATCAAAATCAAAACGCAAGCAGTGGTCTTGCGCCCCGCCGTCGCTTTAAAATAATTAAGTGAGGTTCTTCCTCATTCGCCTGGCTCTCCTCGGGAATCTGCTTGCATGATCCCGCAACAGGGGACCCATTCTTAAATCAACTAACGGCTAAATACTAACGACTAACGACGACACCAAGCGAAGCGCAGGAGCCCGCTTCGGCATTAACTCTGCGTCTAAAAACCTTAGTGTCTTTGCGTCTTAGTGGTTCCCGGTTTTTGATTGAAATTTTCCTCAGAACCACTAAACTATTCCTTCCTGTAATTATACTGGGGATAAGCGTATAAATAACTGAAAGGAAAACAAATATGGCTGGCAAACAGATTCAGTTCTACTATAAGAACGTCCTGGCTGACGTAATCGGCCCGGAACACGGCATAACCGCTCAGCAGTTGGATGAACTCGCCAAACAAACAACGCCCCTGATTCTCAAAATCAAGGACGAAATCCTCACAGGCAACTCACGCTATGGCCTGCTCCCCGGCGACCCGCAAATCGCCAAAAGCGTCAAAGCGTTAGTCAAACACTTCAAGCCAAAATGCGAAAACCTCGTCGTCCTCGGCATAGGTGGTTCCGCCCTCGGTAATATCGCCCTGCAAAACGCACTCAATCCATTTACCTATAACCTGGACAACAACAAACGCAAAGGCCCGCGTCTTTTCGTCTTCGACAACGTTGACCCCGCGCACTTCGGCTCATTTTTGGACTTCATCACGCCTCGACTCGGCAAAACCGTCTTCAATGTCATAAGCAAATCAGGCCAGACCGCCGAAACCGCCTCGCAATTTATGATTGTCCAGAAAATGCTCGAAACCCGCTTCGGCAAAGAAAAACTCAAAGACCGCGTCGTCGCAACAACCGACCTCGAAAAAGGCACCCTCCGCAAAATCGCCACCGACGCCGGCCTGCACACGCTCGTCGTTCCCGATGGAGTAGGGGGGCGATTCAGCGTCCTTTCAGCCGTAGGCCTTTTCAGCGCAGCGATGACGGGCATAAATATCGACCAGCTTCTCGCCGGCGCAAAAGATATGCACACCCGCGTAACGAATCCCGACTTCTTCAAAAACCCCGCCGCCATCAACGCCGCGATTCAAATCCACTATTACAACCACAACAAACGAATATCCGTGATGATGCCCTACAGCTCCGCCCTTTACAGTTTCGCCGACTGGTATCGCCAGCTTTGGGCGGAATCGCTCGGCAAGAAATACTTCCTCGATGGCGGCGAAGCATACGTCGGCCCGACACCCGTCAAGGCGCTCGGCGCAACCGACCAGCACAGCCAGGTTCAGTTGTATCGCGAAGGCCCAAACGACAAGATTTTTACGCTGCTCGAAATCCAGGATTTTGGCAGAAAAATCAGGATTCCCGCTCCGCCCAAATCCGCTCGTGAGCTTAACTACCTTGCCAAAAAGGATATGGGCGAGCTGCTCAACGCCGAGAAAAAGGCCACCGAATACGCCCTCTGCGCGAGCAATCGTCCCTGCGTAACGGTCCTTTTCCCGAAAATCGATGCCTATACCGTTGGCCAGTTCATATTCCTGTTCGAGGCAACGACCTCGTTTGCCGGCGCTCTTTTGGACGTCAATACGTATGACCAGCCCGCGGTTGAGTTGGGCAAGCAGGCGACTTTCGCGCTTATGGGCAAGGCAGGCCAATATACCCCCGACCGGTCTTACGCCGATTTTGCCGCCGAGATTCGCGCCAAAACCGAATTTGACGCCAACTTCGTTATTTGATAACGAATTGATATCAAATTCATCCCCTCGTAGCGGAGCGAAGATCCCCGCATGTCTTTGGCGGGGAGCCAGACTTCTTTGGCCCTGCAGCAGGGGATCCAGTATTCGATGCCAACTTCGTGATTTAGCACAAGGTTACTATTGTTTTTTCTCGTCGCCGTGTTAAAATCCGACCAGAATCCTTATATATTTGGTCTGAATGAGTGGAGTTGAATTAGTCGAAGAAATCTGTGTGTTTCGGCCAACGTCGGCTAATAGCCAGGGGATAACGTAGTTAGCCCTGTGGACGAAGATGGAGCCCGCGGCAAAGCTGGCTTTTTAAGCGGGTTTCGTCGAGTACACATCCTTGGCCGATAACTTCGTGTTTCTTCGTGCCTTCGTGGTAGAAAAAACAGTGCAATCTGTGCTCTCTCGGTTCGACAAGCTCACCGTCCTGAGCAAAGTCGAAGGAGTGGCTAAAAATATGTTTGTTCTCTGTGGCAGAGGAATACTATGAATTATGCGGTGATAATGGCGGGCGGCACTGGCAAACGCCTTTGGCCTCTCAGCCGTAAAACTCGTCCCAAACAAGTCCTCAAACTTTTCCAGGGCCAGAATCTTCTGCGTCTCTGCTTCAACCGCCTCTCTCCACTTTTCGACGCCCGAAACATCATCGTCCTCACCAATTCCGGCTATTCGGATACGGTCCGCGAATCAGTTACGGGCCTGCCGTATAACAATGTGATTTCTGAACCAGTTGTCCGCGATACTACCGGCGCGATAGGGCTTGCGGCTTCGATACTCGCGAAAGTCGACCCCGACGCCTCGATGGCCGTCGTTACCGCTGACCAAATCATTGAGCCGGCTGAAGTTTTTCAGCAGGCCATCAAAGACGCGCTGGCCTTCGTCAATGCTAATCCCGACCGGCTGCTGACCTTCGGCATAGCCCCCACATCGCCCAGCACCCAGCTCGGTTATATTAAATGTTCAGCCCCGAAAAAATACCCCAACTGCAAAAACGAAATCTTCACCGTCGATAGCTTCAAGGAAAAACCCAGCGAAGAGACCGCCCGGCGGTATCTGGCAGAAGGCAAATACTTCTGGAATTCGGGCATCTTCGTCTGGAAGGCCAAAACCATCCTCGCCCTTATCAATAAATACCTCCCCGATGCTATGGAGCCGCTCCGCAAGATTGCTGCTGCGTGGGATGGGCCGCATCAGGAGGATGCGCTCAATGATTTCTTCCCGAAGCTGCCCAAAATAAGTATCGATTTCGCCGTGATGGAAAAAGCGCCGGGCGTTCACGCCATCAAACTCGACTGCCGATGGCTCGACCTCGGCTCGTTTGCTGCTCTTGCCGATATAATACAGTCCGACAAAAACAATAATATCGTCGTTGCCAGCCAATCCGAGCTGCTTGATTGCGAATCCAGCGTCTTTGTAACCGAGGATTCAGGACACCTGATAGCGGGCATCGGACTTGAAAATATGGTTGTCGCCCACAGCCCCGACGCGACGCTTGTCTGCCCCGTTGATAAGGCGTATCGGCTAAAAGAATTGCTTGAGCTTATTGAGAAACGCACAGGGGATAAATTCTTATAAAATACGGAATGGGTTATCAGGTTACCGGGTTATCAGGTCATCAGGTAAGGGCATCAGGCCTGATTTCCTGATATTCTGATTTACTATTTCGCCAGCGAACGAAAATGCGATATCTTTCAATCGATTACGGAAACAAGATTACCGGCCTTGCGATTTGCGACCAGACGGAGACATTCGTCTCGCCTCTTATGGCGATTCCCACCACCGATTACCTAATCGATAAAATCATCGAAGTCGTCAAAGCGGAAAACGTTGGTGCCCTCGTCCTTGGTCTGCCTTTGAATATGGATGATTCGGTCGGCCCGCAGGCCAAAAAAGTTCAGGCGTTTGCCGAGCAGATTAAAAAGCAGATTGACACTCCCGTTTTCTTTCAGGATGAGCGGTTGAGCACCTTCGCCGCTGAGGGGAAGATGATTGATATGGATTTGACCCGCAAAGGGAAAAAACGCCGGATAGATGCGTTGGCTGCCGCGGAGATTTTGCAGGCGTTCCTAGATGTTAAGAATAGTCGCTAGTCATTAGTCGTTAGTATTTTGTAAGGCGGACGGAAGGAAATTTTTAGGGGGATTTTCAATGATTTTTACCGCGGAGAATTTTCAGACGCGGCTTATTTTGCCGGCCCGGAAGCCCGGCGCACAATTATCTTGGCGTACTTATAGCAAATCAAATCTCGGTTCTGTTAGTGTATCATCCTTTTGTCTAATTGTAGTTCCTCATCAGCTCTTGTCTTTTCATCAGTAATTTGTTTCTCTAAAAATTTCTCGTATTCGACAGCAAATTTTCTAACTGAACTATTTGTATCAGTCTTCCAAGATTGAATCTCTTCTTTCTTTTTCTCGTATGCTTTCACAAATCCGTATTCACCTTCTACGGTCCCTGTCCGTGAAAGCTTCAAAAATAATCTATGGATAAGATCTTTCTTGGCCCAGAATTTTTTGACAAACTCTTTACAAATAGGGTGCAAGAACTGTTCGCCCTCATAAGCATCCAATATTTGAAGAATTGTCCCGGCTGCACTGATTTTGCCGTTTTTCATCATTTTTATCAACTCGTTCTCCAAAGCAGGATGAGATGCCGGGAATATCTTTCCGATAAGGTGGCTAGATTCCCATTGATGTCGCCAGTGCCTATTTCGGCACCACTTTATTATTTCAGGAATTGCTACATTTGCTTTTTTACAGATTCCTTTGCTAAGCTCCGTTAGTTCAAATGGTACTGGTTCAAATTCGGCATCATCTTTAGTTCCTGATTCTATAGCTTTTTGTACCCTCATCTTGAAGAAATCTATTATTAACTTAGGATACAATCCTGAAAGTATGGCCAATACCGACTCAGCATGAAAATCGATATTCTTTGAAAGAATGAGATTCCGCAAAATTACTTTAGCTTCTCGTCTGCTCGTAGACTCTAAAAATTTCTTAGTCCCCTGTTCAAACCAAGATTCTACTATCCAATTCGTGTCTTTAAGATTGGTCGCCCCCTCGATCCCATCAATCAAGAGATGTTTCAATCTTTTGTCTTGTCCGTAGTTCTGACATATTTTTCCTATGCATTTTTGTAAGACATAGACATTCTTATTTTTAATTGCTTTGTTTTGGAGTGTTACTACAACATCATAGTCAAAAATTCCGTTGTATATTGTCGCATCTGCACAAACCGAAAGCGTACTCGGTTTTGTTTTAGCCCAACGTACCGTTATATCTTTTGCAACATCTTTCTTCTCGCTAAACCATATACCCGATAGCATATCTGACCTAAATGGTTGTAGAACACGGTCATTTGCTGAGAGCAATTTCAGAACAACTTTTGGTTTGATTTCTCCCAGTTGTCTTAAGAAATATCTAAAATAGCCAAACTCTCCTACTTTCGAATGCGAATATTCCTTTGCTACGCTGAGTAATTTGCTTTTCCAATCTCCAAGATTATCTTCGCAAATATCATCGATGATTTTTCTGATATTCTCCTGTCTCACTTTTCTCGCTGATTCCCAATCACCTGGCTTGCCATAATCTGTATCATATCCCACAAACAGCTTAAATAGTTGATAATCAATTTTGTTGTTCATTACTGATCGCAATTCTTTGAGTCCAGCAATTCTTTCATACCTTGCCGTCAAATGATTTGCTTGTTTCTCTATTTCTTTCACTAATTGATTCTCTGCAGAAGAAACAGTTGACAGATAGAATCTGATAACTGCTTCTGCAGTTTGTTTAATCATACTTCGTTCTTTACTTCCAATTTTCCCGTGATGCGATAATCGGGTGCCTTCCTCCAATGCTCCGAGCGCCTTTATCTTTTCATTCACGTTCGATGTTAATTTATATAACTTCTTCAAGATAAATATTGCACGTTCTCTAATATCAGTTAAGTTTTTACTGGCCCTTAATGAGCCAAATGAAAAGACAACGGTCCTATAGTCGCTCATACTGTGTCCTTCACATGAAGGACTGAGTAGCTTACGACAAATATCTATGACTAGTGAGAATTGTTTTAACAATGTTTTGTCTGACCAATCTTCGATCTCTTGCACTATCTCTTGCTGGGGCTTGTAGCCGATCTTTTGTAGAACACGTAAGTCATATTCGGCGAGTTTCAAAATTTTCCCTTTAGCGGCCTCACTAACAGTGGCATTTTTGCAATGATACAATTGCAGAATAGTTTTCAGTGCGGTCTTTGTTTTGAAGTAGCAAAGCATCTCTAATATTTCTAAACATTCAAGAATAACTCCTTCTCTCTTTTCCGGGTTATAATTCTTGAAGGTTATAACGTATTGTTGGAGTTTCACTCTCCTTTCCGGCTTTCTGGATTTTATGACATGCCTAATTATGCACATTGCAATGTCGGGTATTCGATATGAAAATACTTTTAGAAATTCGAGATATTCATAGATATTCTCGTTGTTTGATTCACTCTTTATGCTTCTGTATATTCGCGCCCCAACATCTTCTAAATAACTCTTAACCTTTGGATGTGGTATTTCGGATAGCTGCCGGAAGAATAATATCTTCTCATCGTGTTTGCCAAGTATACCCTCCACACCTTCAAGGGAAAGGCCATTATTAAGCAACGCCACCAATGATTCCCTCCCAACCTTTTCATTCTCAACAAAGTAATAGTGTGCAGTGCGGACAATCAGACCTTCTCTAATAATTTCTTGTTCGATTACTGAAAACTCATCTTCCCGAAGTCCAAGAATCGCTGTTGTCAATTTGGCAAATGTATCGATTGTACCTTTCTGGAGTAAATATAGTAATCCAATTATCCTCTTAGCATTTTCTACCGTTCTCTGTGAAATATTCGATAATGCGATAATCGATTTTTCATAGTTTGTCTCATGGGCAATTCTGCTCCACTCCGCATTTACCGCCTCTTGGTTTTGTTTGCTAATTTCTTTGTCTGCCAGATTTAACGTAATTCCTTTACTACTGGAGTAGGTGCGAATCCGTTCTATTTCAGACTTTGTTAGGTGGTACCAATATACCTTTTCTTTTTCTTTGTCCACAATCAGGAGCAAGGTTGGAGTATTCGTATCAAGTAGAAATTCAACAACGTTTTGGGAACAGTAGAATCTCGCTGATGTTATTTTACTGCAAGTCTTTAATTGGTAATGCAAGAATTTATTCAGATAATTACCTCGCCCATCTCGAAGCCGTATGGTGCCATCAATGTCTGGCATCTTATCTTTTTTCCCGAAAGGGGTGATCAAAAAGAGTTCTTCGCGACAGGTGTATTCCAGAATAGTTTGCCCTCTTTCGTCCGACATATCTTGTGGCGTGTACTTACTCAAGTCGATGCTCCTGCATGCAAATAAAACCTATCTGATCCAACATTTTAGGAAAATTGTAAATAGTCATCTTTTTTCAACCTGCCCCAGTGGGATAGTAAAAGACGCATCCCACCGGGTAAACATCTCATAGGATAAATTCTACCCTTAAATTGGGTGGAAACAAGGGGAACCCTTAAGAAATGTCCAATCCGCCTTCATTAACCCTCCGCCGCACTGTGCGCTATGTAGGGCAGGCACTACGGCGGATAAATATCCAATGTCGAATGTCCAATGATGAATTAAATTACCCAAAGCGCCAAAAAAATCCGGGAATTTTTGAAATTTTTTTTATTCCTTAGGGCACAAGACCTTACAAACTTTGGCCGGAAAAACGATGTTTTGTAAGTCCTTAAAATGCGTGCAAAGTCACCCTATATATAGAGGGACGTGTTTTCCTCGGGTGCGCAGAAGCGCAAGGGAGTTGGGTCCGCGAGAGTGGGTCCCTGTTGCTTGACCAAAGAAGCAACACTTGGGGATCTACGCTACGCTGCGACAAGGTTTCAGGAACAGCAGTTCCACACATATTTTCGATTGCCGATTGGCGATTTAATTTCCGAAGCGGGCTCGTCGCTTCGCTCCGTGTCGGATTTATGATTTGAAAAGTGGAATTTGAACTTGGGATTTGAAAACAATTTGTGGATCCCCTGTTGCAGAACCAAAGAAGCTGCTTCTCGGGGACAGGGAGGTGGATAAGGATATGAAGATTAAATTAACAATCAGTATTCCGAATTGGCTTGACCGTATTTTTGCCTGGCCTGTGCTTTTCTATCGCAAACGTAAATTTGGCTCTGCGTTCCGCAAAATCCATCTTACCGAGGGCAAATACGCCCTTGTTGACCCGGGCGATTTCTACTGGCTGAATTCCTTCGATTGGTTCACCAAGAAAAATAGCAAATCCTTTTATGCCGTTCGTATGGATAATGAAAGTGCCAAATGGGGAAAAATTGTTACGATGCACAGACAAATTATGGGTTTTCCCGAAGGTTTTGTCGTTGACCATAGAAATCTCTTCGGCCTTGATAATCGAAGGTCCAACCTCCGCATCGCAACTCGTAGCCAGAATAATTGCAATAAAATACAGGACAAAATCGGCTGCACCTCTAAATATCGCGGCGTTCACTGGGTTAAGATGGATAAACGCTGGAGAGCACATATCCAATTCCAGGGAAAATTTATTTCCCTGGGATATTTCAAAAACGAAATCGCCGCCGCCCGCGCTTATGACGAGGCCGCGAGGAAATATCATGGGGAGTTTGCTCGACTTAATTTTCCGTAGGAAAATTGACTGTACGCTGCACGCTGTACGCTGTTCGCTGCATACACGTCGAGGGAAGCAGTAGTCGGAGGAATCAGCGTCTAATCCTCGTTTTTATGGGAGGTTGAATAATATTTTATTATTTATGGTGCGGCGGGGGAAAGATGTGGTATAATGAGCGGCTTGTAGGGCATATCTTTTAGCTTCTCGAGGATATTCCAAACACAAAATGTGAGAGGCATTATAGATTGACGGCCGATTAAAAGGCCAAGGAGTATGTTAGTGAGTACAGGTAAAGTAAAATGGTTCAATGATCAAAAAGGTTTCGGGTTTATCGTAGCTGACGACGGCGGCCCAGACCTCTTCGTTCACCACTCGGAAATCAAGTCATCCGGGTATTCAAGCTTGAGCGAAGGTCAGGTAGTTGAGTACGAGGTCGGCCAGGGCAAAAAAGGCCCCTGCGCGACAAACGTAGTCCCGAAATAGACGACCACCAATTGACTCAGACAAAAGGCCCTGCATTGCGGGGCCTTTTTCGTTTTTGCCCCCCTCGGACAGTATCAATTGCAGATTTTAGATTGCAGATTGCGGATTTGAACGGAGGAACATCCAACATTCAACGTATTTTAATCGTAAGATTAGCACATACAAGGGGTTAGGAGAGGGCGGCACAATTACAAAAGGATGATATTTTTTGATAAACAGGGGGTGAGTAATTGACGAAGAAATTGATGGTTGGCCACAGAGGACACAGAGAGCACAGAGATAAAAAATTGTGGCGACAGATGATGCACGAGATGTAAGACAGGGAGATGGAATAATGAATAAGAAGATGAAAAAGGCACATAAGAGACAATCGACACACGCGAGTAATTCGATATCGGTGCGTTCGGCGCCGAAGAGCAGCGGCCGAAACCACAGCCGGGGAACGCAGGAGCTTGTCGTGGTAGCAACGTCGAGTTCGCTGGATGAGGCGAAGGACTGCGAGACACTGCTGAAGAACAACGATATCCCGGCGATGGTGAAAGAAAGGGCGAATGAGTTCGGCGAGGGTTTTCATTACGCGGTGTATGTGCCGGACGATATGGCGGATGAGGCGCACGTGGTAATCGAGTCGCAGGACGCATACGATGATTTTTATGATTTAGGATTCGATGAAGAAAATGAGGATGACTTAGAAGGCGATATTTTCGAGGATTAGTTTTTAACCACAGATTACACGGAAATAAAATAAAACTGGAGCCCGGCCAACGAATTGCCGGGGCAGGAAGGACACAATGGCAACAAATGAACTGAATAAAGAGCAACAGCCCGTGGGATGCAACGCAGAGGAGGACCGCAGAGACAGTGTCGTTGACAGGCGAGTCGGCATCGACCGGCGAGCAGGACTCGACAGGAGAATCGGACTTGACAGGCGAAGAGGACCCGGCCGTCGTCGCAGTGAGGACCGCAGGAGCGCCGAAGAAGGACAGATGTCCGATGAGCAGTTCGAGTTTTTGATGGCCATCAATGAATACAAAAAGGCCAACGCCCGCCCATTCCCGACGTGGACTGAAGTGCTGGAGATAATCAAGGCGCTGGGTTACAGGAAAACTGCTGAGCCGGGTGGGCTGGCGGAATGTAGTAAACAGGAAGATGAGAAATAGCAGGCAGCGTATAGCGGATAGTTATTGAAAGCCCTGTTGAAAGACGGGGCTTTTTTATTTTGCCACAGAGGGTTTAATTATTAGCCACAGAGAACACAGAGGACACAGAGGTTTTTAAGTTCAGATTTGGGTATTCAGGCAGGAAGAAAAACCTTACTGAATAGGGTTTTGACAGTAAACTCTGCGGGGTTTATTGACGTTAAATATGTAAACACGGGACACAGATAAGGAACAGTGAATGCCGGAATATTCGGTTAGTCCAGAAGGCAAACGATACGCGCTACCGGCGCAGGAGGATTACGCGCAGGAATTCAAACGTGTGGAAACTCTGGCGGAAGCGGCACGCAAGCAAGGCAAAGAGATAGTCGTGGTGATGGGGGTGGGGTTTGTCGGCGCGGTGATGGCGGCGATAATAGCCGACACGAATGACAAGAAGACAGGCAAGCCCGGCAAGTTTGTCATCGGATGCGATTTGCCAAACGATAGAAGCTATTGGAAGATAATGATGGTCAACGAGGGCAATTCGCCGGTCAAGGCGGAGGACCCGGAAGTTGCGCCGATGATAAGGCGATGCGTTACGGAGAAAAAGACGCTGACGGCGACATATAATAATGATTGCCTCAAGCTTGCGGACTGCGTGGTGGTTGACGTGCAGTGCGATTATACCAAGCAGGACCTGGGCAATATGCGGACGGGCAACGTGGAGATGGCGGCCCTCGAGGCGGTGATAAAGACAATCGGAAGTAAGGTCGGGGAGAAATGCCTGACGCTGATAGAGACAACGGTTGCGCCGGGGACGACGGAATATATCGGCTGGCCTATAATGAAACGGTCATTCGCGGCCAGAGGATTAAAAGCGGAGCCATTGCTTGCGCACAGTTATGAGCGGGTGATGCCGGGTAAAAATTATGTCTCCTCGATTCGCGATATTTGGCGTGTTTGCTCCGGCTGCAACGATGAGGCCAAGCAGCGGATGGAAAAGTTTTTGCGTGAGGTGCTGAATACGGAGCAATTTCCGCTGACGGTTATGGACCGCCCCATTGAATCGGAGACAAGCAAGATTGTCGAGAATTCGTTTCGGGCGACGATGCTGGCGTTTCTGGATGAGTGGAGCTTGTTCGCGGAGCGCAACGGCGTTGACCTGATTAAGGTAATCAAGGCCATCAAGATGAGGCCTACGCATAATAATATGATATTCCCCGGGCCGGGTGTGGGCGGATATTGTCTGCCCAAAGACGGCGGGCTGGGCTTCTGGGCATATAAGCATATCCTCGGCTATGAGGATGATATATTCAAGATGACGACGATGGCGATTGATATCAACGATACGCGGTCGCTGCACGTCGCGGAACTGACACGCAATGCGCTTCGGAATATGGGCAAAATGGTCGCCAACACGAAGGTGCTGCTTTGCGGGGCGAGCTATCGGCAGGACGTCGGCGACACGCGATACAGCGGCTCGGAAATCGTCGTGCGGAAACTGACGGAGATGGGTGCGGAGATGTCGGTTCATGACCCCTATGTCGAGCACTGGTATGAATTAGAGCAGCAGGATACATTTCCCTCGCCGGGACAATCGTGGGCGAGATTCTTCCATAAGCAGGAGGACTTGGTAAATCTCCGCGTGCAGAAGGATTTGCCGAGGGCAGTTAAGGGAGTTGAGGCGGTAATTTTAGCTGTTCCGCATAAACAGTACCTCGACATTGAGCCGGCAAAAGTGGTGGAGTGGGCAGGGGGGCCGATTGCGATAGTCGATTGCTTCGGTATTTTAGATGACGACAAGATTCGGCAGTATTTCGAGCTTGGCTGCGAAGTCAAAGGCCTCGGCAGAGGACATATACAGAGGATAAAAGAGCAAGTCCGCAAAGGGCGGACATAGTTTTTTTGCCACAGATTACACAGATTTCACGGATTTTTTCTTCCCTAAAATATTTAGCCCTGCCATCTCCGCCGTAGGCGAGTGGCAGGGTTACTTTTTGCCTGCCCTCCGCAGTTTTAACGAAAGAGGGTCATTCCTGCGAAAGCGGGAATCCAACCGTAGAGCAGGGTTTACCCGCCGAAGTTTGCCCCCTTAGCAGGGCGAAGATTGGCTGGTACCTGTTTACCTATCGAACCTATTGTCTCACCCTGCGTACATGAGTATAATTAAAACCGCTTTTGGGCGGCGGTGGTTGGAACCGCCGGGGGCAAAAGGGATTATGGTTTAACAAAGGACGTTGAATCGAAAGGCCTAGTTGTGCAGCCAGGCGTTTTATCTGCCTCTGGCGGATTAATATGGGAAATACCAGATTAAGGAGAGCTTTATGAAACGAATCCTGTTTTTGATAGTGTGTGTTTCATTTGCAACCGCCTGCTTTGCCGCTTCGGATAACAAGAATGCTCAACTGATTAAAGCCGCAAAGGACGACAACTTGAAGGCAGCAAAAACCGCCCTGGCTGACGGCGCCGAGGTCAACGCAAAGAGCTTCACTGGTGAAACAGCCCTGATGTGGGCATCAAAGTACGGCCATACGGAGATTGTCAAACTCCTGCTGGAAAAGGGCGCCGATGTCAATATGGGTACAACCGACGGCGCAACCGCCCTTTGGGTGGCGTCGCATGAAGGCCATTCGGAGGTTGCCAAACTCCTGCTTGAGAAGGGCGCTGATGTTAATGTGAAGAGAACAACCGACAGCATAAGTGCCCTGTGGGCGGCGTCGAGGGAGGGCCATGCGAAGGTTGTCAAGCTCCTGCTGGAAAAGGGGGCCGAGGTCAATGTGAAGGATACAACCAACGACGCAACCGCCCTGTGGATAGCGTCGAAGGAGGGCCATGAGGAGGTTGTCAAGTTACTGCTGGCGGCGAAGGCCGATGTAACTGTAAAAGCCAAAGATGGCAAAACGGCGTTAGGGATTGCCAAACATGAGGGACACTCAGAGGTCGTTCAATTGCTTAAAAAAGCCGGAGCGAAGGAATGATTTTCTGAAAGCGCCAACGTCTTTGAATGGATGAAAAGTTCATGATTTAACGGAGATTTCCAGTCCTTTTCGCTTAGCTACTTTGGCGGGGTAAACCCCGCCCTACATAGAGTAACCCCTCAATAAATTAAGGGGCTAAATTGTCCCGCCCAGGCGGGCCAGGAAAAGCTTGCCTTAAGGGGAGAATCTGCATAAAATTTCAGCTTGGTGTGCACCCGTCTCGACGATAGCACCGAGCCGAGGCAGGACAGCACTGCTTCAACCTAATAGGAAAGGAGTTATAAATGTCTGACTATTCGATGAACCCTGAAGGGGAAAAATTTCAACTGCCGAGCCAGGAGCAATACCCAAATGAACTCAAACGAGTGGAATCGCTGGCGGAGGCGGCCCGCAAGGAAGGTAAAGAAATCGTTGTGGTAATGGGTGTAGGGTTCGTCGGGGCGGTGATGGCGGCGATAATAGCAGACACGGTCGATAAGAAGACGGGCAAACCCAGCAAATTCGTCATCGGCTGCCAAAGGCCGAGCACGCGGAGTTACTGGAAAATCCCGATGCTCAACGAGGGCCGCTCGCCCGTGAAGGCGGAGGACCCGGAAGTTGACCCGATGATAAAGCGGTGCGTGCTGGAAAAAAAGACGCTCATCGCGACGTATAACAGCGACTGCCTGAAACTGGCGGACTGCGTGGTTGTTGACGTGCAGTGCGACTATACGAAACATGACCTGGGCAATATGCGGACGGGCAAGGTTGAGATGGGCGCTCTTGAGGCGACGATGAAGACAATCGCCGACAGAGTGCAGGCGCATTGTCTGACGCTTATTGAGACGACGGTTGCGCCGGGAACGACGGAGTTTATCGCCTGGCCGATTATGAAAAAGGCGTTCGCGACCCGCGGGATAAAAACGGAGCCATTGCTCTCGCACAGTTTCGAGCGGGTTATGCCGGGCAAACATTATGTCTCGTCGATTCGGGATTTCTGGAGGGTTTGCTCGGGATGCAACGAGGAGGCGAGGAAGCGGGTTGAAAAATTTCTGCACGAGGTTTTGAATACGAAGGATTTCCCGCTGACTGTGATGGACAGGCCCATCGAATCGGAGACGACGAAGATAGTGGAGAACTCATTTAGGGCGACGACACTGGCGTTTTTGGATGAATGGAGTATGTTCGCGGAGCGCAACGGCGTTGACCTGATTAAGGTCATCAATGCGATAAAGATGCGTCCTACGCATAATAATATGATATTCCCTGGGCCTGGTATAGGCGGGTATTGTCTGCCCAAGGATGGCGGTTTGGGATACTGGGCGTATAAGCATATACTCGGGTTCGAGGATGATATATTCAAGATGACGACCACGGCGATTGACGTGAACGATACACGCGGCCTGCACGTAGCGGAGCTGACCCGCGATGCGCTTCGTAATATGGGCAAAATGATAGCGGGAGCGAAGGTGCTGTTGTGCGGGGCGAGCTACAGGCAGGATGTCGGCGACACGCGGTACAGCGGCTCGGAAATTGTCGTGCGGAAACTGACGGAGATGGGAGCGGAAATGAAGGTTCATGACCCATACGTTGAGCACTGGTATGAATTAGAGCAGCAGGACGTATATCCCGCGCCGGGTCATTCATGGGCGAGATTTTTCCATAACCAGGAGGATTTGGTAAATATCCGTGTTCAAAATGACCTTTCCGCGGCGATTAAGGGCGTCGCGGCGTTGATACTGGCAGTACCTCATCAGGAATACCTGAACCTTGAGCCGAAGAAAATAGTGGCCTGGGCAGGGGGGCCGATAGCGATAATCGACTGCTTCGGGATACTGAGCGATGAGCAGATAAAGCAATACTTTGCGATTGGCTGCGAGGTTAAGGGACTAGGCAGAGGCCATATACAGCGGATAAAGGAAAGTGTTCGTAAGACGGGTTTGCGATAATAAAAAATTGGGCCGCGTTACAGTGACTTTGGAACACCAACAAAAGCACATAAGCATATTTGTATATGTTGGTATAGTTGTAGCCACGCTTGTCGCATACGAGCCGATACGGCACAACTATTTTGTCAGCTATGACGATCCTCTGTATATAACGGCAAATCCCATCGTTGCAGGCGGGATAAGTTGCAATTCGGTAATCCTTGCGTTCACAAAGTTATATGCTACGAACTGGCACCCCCTGACGTGGCTCAGCCACATGCTGGATTACCGGCTTTTCGGACTAAACCCGGCAGGACATCACTTGGTCAGCGTCGCGATTCATATTGTCAACGCCCTGCTTCTGTTCTGGATTCTCAAGAATATCACGGGGACAATGTGGGCAAGCGCATTCGTCGCCGCGGTATTTGCCCTGCATCCGCTACAGGTGGAATCAGTGGCATGGATATCTGAGCGGAAAACGGTTTTAAGCGGTTTATTCTGGTTTCTGACAATGGCTGCATATATTCACTACACCAGACAGCCGAGAGTCGGTCGATATTTTGTGGTGTTACTGGTATTCGGCCTTTGTATTATGACCAAACCCATAGTTGTTACATTGCCTTTAGTATTGCTTCTGCTGGACTACTGGCCATTAGACAGGATTAGATGGGGACGTCAGCACAACAGCAAGGCGCGGAGTGAACCAGACCAAAAGTCAATTGGATGGCTAATGGCAGAAAAAATACCTTTGCTGGCAATATCAGCAATTTTGGGCGTTCTAACCGTTATCGCGCAGCAATCCGGAGGCGCTATTAGCACATTAGATAAATTTTCATTAAACCACAGAATAGCCAATGCGTTTGCCTCTTATGTAAAATACATCGACAAACTGATATGGCCCAGCGGCCTGGCTGTTTTCTATCCGCCTTCATATCTAACCTTGTTAAACACTACAATGTTGATTTACGCTTTTATATTCATCCTGATATCAGCCATAAGCATCTATATTGGGTATCGCAAAAAGTATATAGTCGTCGGCTGGCTGTGGTTTGTGGGCACGCTTGTTCCAATGATAGGGCTGGTTCAGGTCGGGGGACAAGCAATGGCAAACCGTTATATGTACCTGTCAATGGTGGGCCTGCTTATTATCATTGCCCTGGCCGGCAAAGAGCTTATCGCAATGCGACCACGGTTAAAAATTATCGCCGTGGCTATGAGCGTAATATTATTGTTGTGCCTCCTTGTACTCACCAGAATGCAGGTGCAACACTGGCGGAACAGTCTTACACTTTTTGAATATACCTTAAGCGTTACAAAAGACAACGCAAGTGCGGAAAACAGCTATGGATGCGCCTTGTTCAATTACGACCGCTTCAGTGAAGCAGAACAGCATTTTAACAATGCCCTTCGTATAGAACCGTGGTTTGACTCGGTTCTCCCCTCCTTAGCCAGAATATATGCAAAAGAAGGAAGGCTTGACGAGGCAATCGAAACATATGAAGAGCTTATAAGACGCAATTATAAAACCGCAGAGCTTTACTATAATCTTGCGATGTTGCTCGGCGTACAAGAAAAATATTATGACTCCATAAAATATTTCAATAAATCATTAGAGATGAACCAGAGCAACCCTGATACTCATAAGGAACTGGGAATTACGCTGCTGGCGGCAGGGAAACCTGATGAAGCCATCGGGCAATTCAATGAATCATTGCGAATAAAGGCAGACCAGTCCATCGTATATGAAAACCTCGGCACGGCATACAGCCAGCTCGGCAAATATGAACTGGCACTTCAAAACTGGACCAGGGCCATAGAGTTGAATCCCGACAATATAGATGCCCTCGACAAAGCCAGCTGGTTTCTTGCCGTCCGGGGCAAAGTGTCCGTTGAGAAAGCCAATCAGGCAATTGTATATGCCCAGCGTGTCTGTGAACTGACAAAATACGCAGTTCCCGCGCATCTGGATACTTTGGGGGTTGCATACGCAGCAGCAGGCAGATTCGACGAAGCAAAGGCAGCGGCCGAAAAGGCGTTGAAGCTCTCGCGAGAAACCGGGCAGGGAGATTTAGCAGACGCGATTGAGAATCGAATAAAGCTTTACGATGCGGGACAGCCATATTGTGAGAAATAAATGAAATCAAGTCAAAAACATATTGTTTTTGTCGTAATCGTCGCACTGGTGATTGCAACATTAGTCGCTTATGAGCCGATACGGCACAACGGATTTGTAAACTATGACGACAACGGTTATATCGTTTACAACAACGAGGTACAATCAGGAATAACGTGGGAATCACTTGGGCAGGCATTCACCAAGCCCCATCTTTATATGTGGCATCCGCTGACGACAATCAGTCATATGCTGGATTATGAAATTTTCGGGTTGAACCCGCAGGGCCATCATTTAGTCAGCGTTGCGATTCATATAGTTAATGCCCTTCTTCTTTTCTGGGTTCTCAATAATTTGACAGGAACAATCTGGCCGGGCGCGTTTGTGGCTGCTGTGTTTGCGCTGCACCCCCTGCAGGCGGAATCGGTGGCATGGGCGGCGGAACGAAAGACAGTAATTAGCGGACTGTTCTGGTTGCTTACAATGGCCGCATATATTCATTACGCCAGAAAACCGGGATTTGGCCGATATCTGATTGTTTTAGTGGTATTCGGTCTTTGTATTATGACCAAACCGACAGTCATCACACTGCCTTTAGTATTGCTTCTGCTGGACTACTGGCCATTAGACAGGATTCGATGGGGACATCAGCACAACGACAAGACGCGGAGCAGACCATATCAAAAATCAATTGGATGGCTGACGGCGGAAAAAATACCTTTGCTGGCAATATCGGCAATTTTAGGCGTTCTGACCTTTATCACGCAAAAGAGCGGACAAGTGGTCATTTCGTTAGATAGAATTCCGTTAGACCACCGAATAGCCAATGCGTTTGTTTCTTATGTAAAATACATCAGCAAGCTAGTGTGGCCTAGCGACCTGGCTGTTTTCTATCCCCTTTCGCATTTAAACCTATTCAACACTACAACAGTGATTTGCGCTTTTATATTCATCCTGATATCAGCCATAAGCATCTATATTGGGCGTCGCAAAAAATATATAGCCGTCGGCTGGTTATGGTTTGCAGGTACGCTTGTTCCAATGATAGGGCTAGTTCAGGCAGGCGGGCAGGCAATGGCCAACCGTTATATGTACCTGTCAATGCTGGGTTTGCTTATTATTATTGCCCTGGCCGGCAAAGAGCTTATCGCAACGCAACCACGATTAAAAATTATCGCCGTGGTTATGAGCGTGATATTACTGTCATGTCTCCTTGTTCTCACCAGAATGCAGGTGCAGCACTGGCGGAACAGTATTACACTTTTTGAATATACCTTAAGCGTCACAAAAGACAACGCAAGTGCGGAAAACAGCTATGGATGCGCTTTGTTCAATGAAGACCGTATCAGTGAGGCAGAGCGGCATTTTGGCAATGCTCTTCGTATAGACCCGGGATTTGACCCTGCGCTGCCCAACTTAGCCAGAACATATATGAAAGAAGGAAAGTACAACGAGGCAATCCCTGTCTATGAAGAGCTTATAAAACGTAATTATAAAAATGCAGAGCTTTACTATAATCTTGCTATGGCGTTCGGCATGCAAGAGAAATATAACGACTCAATAAAATACTTCAATAAATCATTGGAGTTGAACCCGAGCGACCCCGATACTCATAAGCAACTGGGGATTACGCTGCTGGCAGCGGGGAAAACCGATGAGGCCATCGGTCAATTCAATGAATCATTGCGAATAAAGGCGGACCAGTCCGTGGTATATGAAAACCTTGGCACGGCATACGGCCAGCTTGGCAAATATGAGCCGGCAGTTCAAAACTGGACCAGGGCTATAGAGCTGAATCCCGACAATATAGATGCCCTCGACAAAGCCGGCTGGTTTCTCGCCGTCCGGGGCAAAGTGTCCGCTGAGAAAGCCAATCAGGCAATTGCATATGCCCAGCGTGTCTGTGAATTGACAAAATACACAGTTCCCGCACATCTGGATACTTTGGGGGCCGCATACGCAGCGGCAGGTAGATTCGCCGAAGCAAAGGCAACAGCCGAAAAAGCGTTGAAGCTCTCGCGAGAAACCGGGCAGGGAGATTTAGCAGACGCGATTGAGAATCGAATAAAACTTTACGAGGCGGGACAGCCATATCGTGAGAAATAAATGAAATTAAGTCAAAAACATATTTTATTTTTAATAATGGGCGCACTGGTTATGGCGACGCTCGCAGCATATGAGCCGATACGGCACAACGGATTCGTCGACTATGACGATACCGGCTATATTCTTGACAACGCACAGGTAAAATCAGGGATAACGTGGGAATCGCTTGGGCAGGCATTTACGAAGCCGCATCTTTATATGTGGCATCCGCTGACGACAATCAGCCATATGCTGGATTACGAGTTTTTCGGGCTGAACCCAACAGGTCATCACTTAGTCAGCGTTACGATTCATATTGTTAACGTCCTGCTTGTCTTCGGTATTTTCAGGAGTTTTGGCGGGCCAATATGGTTAAGTGCATTTATCGCCGGCGTATTCGCATTACATCCGATTCAGGTTGAGTCGGTGGCATGGGCATCGGAACGAAAAACGGTTTTGAGCGGGCTGTTTTGGCTGCTGACAATGGCGGCGTATATTCATTACGCAAGAAGGCCTCGATTAAGCCGGTATCTGTTAGTGTTAGCGGTATTCGGGCTTTGTATTATGACCAAGCCGGTGGTTGCAACACTGCCTTTCGCGCTGCTATTGCTGGATTACT
>Ga0187881_10000555_pt1 | contig 44559 bp, 49 predicted proteins | sample June2016WEW_19_1_2_FD_133017 | JGI IMG/M metagenome (GOLD analysis project Ga0187881, IMG submission 133017) | Peatland microbial communities from SPRUCE experiment site at the Marcell Experimental Forest, Minnesota, USA - June2016WEW_19_100 | ecosystem: Environmental > Terrestrial > Soil >... | reverse complement strand
GAGTCTTGTGCAGATTCGGCAGCAGCTGGCGCAAAGGTGTGTCATCGAGTTTGACAGGAGTCCGGGCCGCTCCAACACGGTTTGCAGGATTAGATGCAGCCGAGGGGGACGGATGGCGGCAGAGGTCGTCGAGCGTCTCGTCCTGCAGCTAGACGAGCCGCAGATGGGAGCTTTCGGTCATGGCGAGATTCCCTGGCAGTGGTGCATTTCAGAATCCCCTGCGCCGGAGCATCGCTTTCAATTGGCGCCGTGAAACTTCCACCCAAATCTTCCCCTGGCCATATTCCTGCCTTCAAGCTTCACGTATTTGAAGATCGAAAATTGGCCAGCCATAAGAAAATCCTCTCTCTGGCTAATACTCAGATTTGAGGATTTCTTAGGATCTGAATTAGGAAGGCTCTTAATCCGCTGAAAAGCTATGGCGGAGGAGGAGGGATTGTACGCCTCGTTGGTGAGCGGGAGGCCAGGCTTGGTGAGCGCTGGTATGTCTCTTGTTTTCAATGGCCCGATTCGATCTAAGAGAATCGTCAGTGTTTGAGCGGGTTCCGAAAGCGGGCAAATCGACCGAAAGTAGTAGCAAGAGTAGTCGCAAGGAAGGAGATTCGAGGTGGCTTTCGCGCCGACAGTTGGGGTGCCGAATCCCATGAGTTCGGGCTATCGGAGAAGCGCCGCTGTCGCCAAACGCGGACGAATGAGGTTTTTTGCACGGACGGGCCAGAGCCGTGCCAGTTCTCCAGGCTTAAAAGCCCTCCGGCCAGTGTTGTGCTCCGTGGTAGACGGCGAGGACCACGATGTCGGCCTTCTCGATGGCATACGCAGCGATGAAGGGCGTATTCGGAATGACCAACTCACGGGTGCCGGGAACCCGGCCAGTTCTGCCCGATATGGGGAAGGCGGCAAGCTGTTGAACGCCGGTGACGATCTGCATTGTGATCCGGGCGGCAACTTCCTTGCTATTGGAGAAAGCGATGTAATCGTGAGCCTGATCCAGTTGCTGGGTAGCCTGCTCGGTCCATTCGATCACTGGCGAGCGCGTCCCGTTTTCTTGAGCCTCTTAACGACCTCCTCATGGCTTACCACGCGGCCTTTTCGCATCTCTTCCAGCCCCTCGCGAACCAACGCGTCCTGGTAGGTGTGCAGTTCGATGTAGTTGGCGATCGCCTCGTTGATCAGATAGCTGCGCGGACGTTCTTGCGCGGCGGCCAGCGAATCAAGCGCTTCGATCTTTTCAGCGACGGCACGGAAACTGATGGTTTTCTCATTGCTGCTCATAATGCCAGAACGATAACACATATTATTCTGTATTACAATGCGTCAGTCCGAGATTTCGTTGAACGGGCAGGGCGGGCCGCCTACCGAAGAAGTCCCGGTTGGGCCGATTGAATTTATGGCCTCGCGGAGTTTTGACGAACGAAAGACCAGAACGATGAACATTTACCTGGAAATAGTTTTGCGGGACGAAACAGAGGAGTGAGGACGTATCCCTTGTTGGTGAGGGGGAGAGGCCAGGGTTGGTGAGCCCTGGCATGTCTCTTGTTTTCAACAACAATTTCCGATCTAAAAGAATCCCCAGTATTTAAGCAAGTCCTAAGGCCGCCAAATCGAGCCAGAGTAGTGGCAAGACTAGAATCATAACCACCCGATCCTGTGGCCTACTGTTTCGGGAGAATTGTTGTTTCAGCATGCACCGCAATCTTCCTCGTGTGGCGATCATAATTCTAGCCTTGTGCTCTCAGAAGAAGCACTGGGCACAACGTGAGCCCCGGCGGCTCCGTTAAATCCTCCGCAGTGGCCTCGTCCCCGTTCGATTATTTGAGAGCAATGTACGTCGCTTCAAATCCCGCACGTCCTATTCTGATAGTACGTTTATGGCCCAACACATCGGGGAGAGATTTGCAGAAGCCTTTAAGAACGGGCATATTCCTACGATACTCACAAGCCGATCGCAAACAGCTCGCACTAAACGTTGGAAGTGTACCATTCTCAGGTGCCATCCTTGAGGCAATTAACGCGAACAAAAAGCGCCATCCCTAGGCAATGGGCTGAGCTCCCGCAGACAAGCTGCGATCGCAAGAGACCCTAAGAAGTCTTGCATTTTGACGACGGATGAGCGGGATCCCATCTTGAGTCAAATTACGGCAGAGAAAACGCCTATGCCGACTTTCGCATTCTGGCCCGTCTGAGTCTCGCTGGACTCCGGTGAACATCAACCTTACGCCCTCTCCGCGCGGACTGGATGAGAACCTCCGCCGGGATGTCGAATTTCTCGTGCAAATTGCGAATCATGTTCAACGACAGAGGCCTCTTGCCCTGCATGACCTCATATACACGCGTTCGTTGCCCGATGATCCCGATCAATGCTTGCGAGTCTTTGCCTTTCTGTTCCAAGCGGAACTTGATCGCTTCGATCGGATCGGGGAGTTCCATCGGATAGTGTTCACGCTCGTATGCCTCGATCAGGGTGGCCAGAATGTCCAACTCGTCGCTGTCCGTCGAACCCTCGGAGGCATTCCACAACTCCTCCACCCGGCGCAGTGCCCGCTCGTAATCGGCTTCCCCTCTAATGGGCTTAATGTCCATATTTCACCGTCTTTACGTCAATCTTGTCGTAATTCCCGTGCGTTCCGATCCATTTGATGAACACGATCTGGTGACGATAGTTGATGGCCACCACCAGCCGGTAATCATTTCCTTTAACATTGAAGACCACTCTGTCCGGTCCCACAATGCTGGCATTCGCATACGCCTTCAAAACATCCGCCGGGCTTTTCCAGTCAGCGCGAAGGGCCTCATGAAACCACGCCTCAAGGGCCGATCTAACCACCTTCTGATCCTTGCTGCCTTTGAGGCTGTCCACGAACTGCCTCAGGGTTTTCCGCGCAATCACTCTCACGGCCAAGCCTCGAAAGACACGCCTTCATTATACACTTGTTCCCAAAATGGGTACATGACCATGTGGGGTCGCGCCGGCAGACTAACCCTCGGTGGAATTGCGCCGTTGCCCCCGGCCTGCCTTCCTCTTGGTTGACAGCTCCGCCGTGACTCTGACCGTGATCTTCGATGTGTCTACTCTGTACCGGACGGCGGTTCGCGCGAGATTGGCTTCCTTCGAAAGTGTCTCTGCTGAACTGTAGCCTGGGCAGTACAGATCCGACACGAGGGAGCACGTGACTAAGAAGCGGTTGAGCTCGGTCCTTGTCATTGCGTGGATTCGAGCTTCCGCCAGCTTTTCGTGGTCCACCGTATTCCCACCCCAAGAGGATTTCGTCTTCTTCTCTTCCCACCCGTAGACCTGAAACAACCGATGATGGTTGTCGTGCCCTAAACGCCTAAAGTAATCCTGCGCAGCCATCTCGAAGTCAGCAAGCGCCAATGCAGCCGGTAGTTTCTCTCGAACAGCCTTCAGGATACGCGAACGTGCTTCCTTCTGAATACGGCCCGCAAGTGCGAGCTTCCTGCGTTGCTCTCTCTCCTGTGGTGAAACTTCGTAGTGAGAAAATTGCCGGTGAGTCTTGCACTTCTCCTCCGCGCAGACGTGCACGACCGTTCCCGCTTTGCGGCCGTCTACAACCACGGCGACCTTTGTATGCGGACACTCCCCCTCGCGCTCCGCACGCCGATACTGACCTTCGTAAAGTGTGTCAGGGGCCTTGGTGCGGACTTGCCATGAAGGATTCTCCGAAATCTGAACGGGCTTTCGTCCTTCTTTCACCAGGGGACCAACCCGCAGTTGAACCAGGGACTGTACCTTTGCTTGGTGGCAGGCGGGATCCATGCACAAAGACTTGTTCTTGATTTCAGGAAAGAGCAAGGGATTATTCCCTGTCCGTTTTGCGCACGCCGCACATGCGCCCGCCGCTGGCAGTAAATCCGAGTCACCCGTATCGAAGGGCGCATTTTTCAAGTCGAGGTGAATTTCGCGTTCGATCCACTCGCGAAGCTGTCGTACCGTCAGCGCCTCTGCCTTGCGGTCCTTCAAAATCGAAGCGGTGCTGCGATGGCCCGGAAAACATTCCATGAGGGCCCGATCCTGGTCCCTCGCTTGAAGGCGCGCGATCTCCAATGCGTGAGCGACGGTGAGTCTGCCGTCGTAGAATGCGGTTTGCGCGGCCGGAATCAACTCGGTGAGAGAAATGCGACCCTTCACGTACGACGGGCTCTTGGCAACCTGTGCCGCGATGGTCTCCACCGTGTAGAAATTCGGCTTCAGAGCCATCAACGATCGATAACCGATTCCCTCGTCCAACTCGTGAATGTTTGCCCGATGCAAATTCTCGATGAGTCGGAGCTCTTGAGCCTTGGCATCTGTGAGGTCCCGCACGGTTGCCGGGATCGTGTCTTTGCCCGCAATCTTGGAGGCACGAAAACGGCGCGCACCAGCAACAAGTTCGTACATCCCATCCACGCCGTCGGGGGACGGACGTATAAGAATTGCCTGTAAGACGCCGTGCGATTTGATGTTGTCTGCCAACTCACGGAGCTGGGCCTCATCGAAAACCCGGCGCGGGTTGCTGCTGGATTCGCGGATGTTTTCTAGCGGAATGTCCTGAACGGACGAAGCCGCTGCCGGTACTGCTTTTGCTCCACCCGCTACTATTGTTGCGTTCATTGCTCTCTTCTCCTTGCTATCGAAATCATTTGGTTCAATATTCTTGTGGCAACAAGAGCGTGGTCACCGAGCGGTCCGATTCCGTGATAATCAGCAGCTTGTCGCCTGCGTTTGTTCGGTAGCTGCTCAAGAGCCGGAACCCGTGCTCTAGGCTGTAGTCGTTTTCTTTGCGGTCCTCGTTGGACAAATCACCCCACTCGCGGTGGACATGGCGCGTGAGGAACTCGCCCGGCTGCTGTCCCGCCTTCTGAAGCGCGGCCAAAGCGCCTGGTGTCGCGACGATCTGGCCGAGTTCAAAAGCAGGTTGTTTGCTGATTTGCTGCATTGGAAAAACTCCTTTCGGTTTTGTTTTTGCTCTTTAGAGACACCGTGGAGAGCGCCGCATAAATAGCAAATGCCCTTCCTGGAGGAGCCAGGCGTCTGGCCGTCTGCGCTGTCAATGCCGCGTGGCATTCGCGTTCATCGGAGCGAAGCGAGAACGCCTTGACAGATGAAGCGGGCAGTCCAGGCGCAGATTCTCAGCAAGAAGGGCAAAGCTAGAGCAGGTTCGTTTCCGCGGATTGCCCGAAGCAAGTTCAAGCGATAGATTAAAGTGATTGGAATTCAGCTATTTCGGTCGGATGGGGCAGCGATGACCGAGTAGATAGACATCAGCAATGTTCCTGCAATTAGTGGCATTCGGAGCAAACTGCAGCAGATTGATGCGGCAATCGAAGTCGGAGCGACCGGACACAACTTTGATGGCAGCACGTATACCCTGCTGCTGAAATCAAAGTTGTAGTTCGGTAGCTCGCAGGAGCGGATACCCTGGGCCGTGTTACGCACAACCCAGGGAATCGGTTTTCGCAACGGACGGCTGCGCCCGCCTGCCACTGAGCCCGCGCTTAGCGAAGCTCAACTGGCGAGCGATATTGCTTGCAATGAGCTACTGCCTGTTGTTGCAAGTTCAAGAAACGAAGCAAGCTCCGCAGTTGCCTTGAACTGCGGGATCGGGTCGAGGTCCTTGAAGGCGCTCGTGAACGCGTTGGACAAGCTCCACACGGTTCGCGACGCGAATTCCTCGGCCTGAGGATTGAAATATCGGTCGTGAACTCGCCGGGCCAAGTGTTTCGCGGTGTCCAGTTTGCCTTCCACAAAAGCCTGGTAGATTACGAGTTTCGCGGCCTCATCCGGAAGTCGCGTGGCCTTCCACGCCTCGACTCGCTTCCTCATCGGCTCGAAGTTCCGCTGCATGCGGTCCACTCCAACCGAGAGGATATCCACGAGGTTCAAGTGCTTCGTGTGTTTGGCAAGTACAGGCGTGAAATCGCCATGAAACGCCATGTTGTCGCACACCAGCACCCGGTAACCGACGGTAAGGGCCAGCCGCATGGACTTGTCATTGGAATTCCGGACTCCGACTGAGAATCGGCATCCGTCGAAAGTGGTTCCGAGATCAAGCACGCCGAACATCTTCATGCCGTCGCCTGAAACCGCGTATTCCTCCCGCACGACGGAGATATGCCGGAAGCTCAGGCTTTCAACCAGCGCCTCGACAATTCCGTGATGCGACATGGGTTGGTGGGTAGCACTTCCTCCGGGGGTCGGGATCGCCTTTAATTCCTCTCGGGTGATCTTCGAGCTCCCGCAGTGAACTAAGAGTTGAGACTGCTCCATGTGTGTCATTCTCCTTTCAATGTTGTTTAGTTAACTCAAAGGCTCGCGATGCGGTGCAATCCGCAGACGCAGACCTTCAAGTTCGTTGTGTCAGTGAGAAGGGCAACTCAACAGCAGTAGTCGCGGGCTGGTGATTGCGGAAGCAGACAGTTCGCATTGAGGAGGAGTGCCTTGGAAAAACCGCGAGGAGAAGCTATTGCCGACGTGCCAGACGGACGCCGCCCACCAGGGCGGCACTCAAAGATAGATTAATTCCTTAGCCTTCGCACTTCATGCAAGTGCGGGTGTTAGATCCGTGTGCCTGAAGTCGTCGCCCTTAAACAGAATTGCTTCGCCCGTCGCCTTGGCCAACGCGTAGGCGAAGCAGTCCCCGAGATTCAACCCGGCCGGATGTCCGCTGCCCTTGCCGAAATCACGGTACGCCTCGCGGGCTATCCGCGCCTGGGATTCAGTAACTGGCTCGACGGCGAACTGTGCCTCCCGGAAGAGATCGTCAAACCGTCTGCTCGCAACGGGATCTCTGCTCCCATCGATCACCACCGCTGCCTCGACGTAGTTGACCGCCGAAACGCGCCGGCTGGTCGTGCTGGCAATCGCATTCGCACAGGACCCAGCTTCCGGTTCATTGCGAAGGATCGCAACGATCGCGGACGCATCGATAATCATCGTGGCAGTCCCTTCTCGTCGTACAACAACTCTCCGTGGTCAACGGATCGAAACGGTTCCCGCAAGTGCGCTGCGCAGTCCTCGCCGATCTTCAGCAGGCGGTCTGCGAGGCCTACTCCATGCTCACCACGTACCCGGTCCAGACGTTCGCGTACTGCTTCGGTAACTGCTGCGGTCATGCTTTCCCCAGTCAGCTTTGCTAGCTCTTGAGCTAGCTTCTGGGTCTTTTCGTTTTTGATGTTCAGAGCCATTTCATGTACCCTTCCACCTAGTGCGTTCCACCAGTCTACCAAGCGAGGGACTGTCGCGCAACACCTCTGTAACTAGCTGACAATAATGGGCGTAGGGCATGAGGCTTAAGAGCAACCACTCGTGCTTCCGCAGTTGACGCACTTATAACAACTGCCGTTAGGCACCATTAGCATGCCGCAAGTCGAGCACGACGGCGCGTCTCCGGCTGCAGAAGTCAGCTTGCGCGCCTGCGAGGGCGTGGCCGTTGTCCCGGCTACGGCCGAGGCCTCAGCCGCCTGCGGGTCCACTTCCTCCTCATTCAAGGCAGTATTCGGTTTGAGATATTCCGACGAAAGAAATTTGCCGCCGAGCCAGCGCGCAATGTAATCCAGCACGGAACTCGAATAACGAATGGCCGGATTCTCCGTGAATCCACAAGGCTCAAAGCGCGTGTTTGTCAGCTTGTCCACAATCGCCTTGAGCGGCACACCATACTGCAAGCCGATCGAGATCGAAAGCGCCAGGCCATCCATGAAGCCCGACAGCGTCGAGCCTTCTTTCGACATCTTGATGAAGACTTCGCCGGGAGTTCCCTCTTCGTACATGCCAACAATGATGTAGCCCTCGTGCCCGCCAATCGAAAACTTGTGCGTGATGGCCTTTCTTTCGTCGGGGAGCTTGCGCCGCTGCGCGCGAATGAACAGGTCCCGTTGTTCAGGTGCCTCAGCGCTAGCAGGTTTTTTCTCCTCTTTTTCACGTTCCGCGGGGGATGTACCAAGTGGCGGCGCTAAATCGGCTGAATTTCCTGCTTGCATCTGTTCCTCCACACCGATCGGGCCTGATCAGACGCTTGCGCCAGCGACCCCGACGACGACCGGGGCAACCAGATAATGAGAATGCGAGCATCCGACACAACTCACGCCCTTGGTTGCCGCCCCAACCGCTGCGGCAAATACCGCTGGGATTCCAAGCATCTCGCCGGCGCGAGACCAGAACTCGGGCATCACCGATCGCCCGGCCAAGTCACCGCCTGTACGTAGGAGTTCCAGATCAACGAGGCCATTTACTCCACGAAAGAGAACTCCGTTCTCCAGCGGAGGCCGTCTGCCATTTTCGACCTTTCCAGATTCATGCCTCGTGATGAGTAATTGGCAGGTTCGACCTGCTCGAAACAACTCGATTCGCACAAGGATGGGAGCTACTACCACTGCATGAACTCCGTTCACTCCGATGGCATCGATTGGATGAAGATACGGCAAAGGCTCGCCACCCGGCCCACAGAACGTAACGTACCGGCCGAGGTCCTTCACGGCACCGCCTGATTCGATCCCGCGCACCACATAGCGTTTGGCCAGATGCTGGTGTTCGAGGCTCACCTGGGATTCCGCAAGAATGCCTACCTCATTCAAGCGTCGTAGCACTCGCCTCGACAGAGTCAGCCCTCGACGTGCCAAAGAATCTTGCTTGTCCGGCATGTGCCACCTCCTCACGCGGATTGCCGAACGGGGATCGGACAACCCACCGCTCGACGAATCATTTCTTTCGTGCAACCCGCCCAGCAGATGTACTTTCGTGGGTCGTCAATCGAGATCGCCAAGTTGTCGCCACTGCGATCCTGACCTGCCTCGGCACAGGAAGGACATTGCGTCACGTAGTTCCTGCCCACCTTCCGAACCTTGCCCACATGCTCGAGGATTCGAAACTCACGACCGGAGGTGTGAACGAAGGACACGGCTTGGTCGGTAGAAGAGCGTTTTCTGTCAAACTCCGGTGGCATGGTCTTGCCCCCAATGAAGCTCCGCAGCTGTTCTTCGCTCACCTTTTGAAGCCGGTTCAGGTAGGCCATCTGCTTCTCTAGGGTGTAGTCCGCCCCGTAGAACCAATATCGCCGGTTTGCTCCGCGATGAATTCCAAGCGGTCCACGAATGGCGTTCCCAAATTCTCCCTCTCGCAGCTCATCGTGCTTCGGAAAGACTTCGATTCCCTCCGCCAAGCCAGCGCCCTTGATCCGGACTCCCAGCCTCAATGCCAAGTTGTAGATGTAAATTCGGCACTCCCGGGCCAAGGCCGGCCTTTCCATGAAAATCCAGAGATGACCGCCCCGCTTGCTCATCTCCAAGGCGGCCTCCACCTTGTCCTCCTGGAGGAAGTACTGCAGCTTGAGCAGGTCCTCCATCGCGCCGTCATAATCGGCATCAATCGCGACCCACTTCGATCGTTGCGTTGAAGGGTTAATCGCGTACAGCCCGATGGTGAGTTCGCCTTCCAAGTGACGGCGGATCGTGGCTGCGGTGAGGCTCAACTCCTCGCCCGCCCCCTTTGCCTTCGGTCGAAAGTAATAGTGACGCCCGCTCTCACGATGAGGCCGCAAAGATTGAAGGGTATAAGCCCCGCGATTTACAAACAGGCGGATGTAGTCCCGCACGACCCTGGGACTAGCTTTGATCACAGTCTCCACGGCTCCTCTTTTCCGGGCAATTCCCCGCGCGGGAAGCTCGTGCTCTACCTAATCCCACACCCAGCCTTTGTCAAATAAGTGAGTATACGTCCTAACACGTTGATGTGGTTGGAGTTACAGGCGAACCATTGCGTTCGCTAATGAACTAAAGAAACTTGCCTATACGAATCAGAGGTGTAGGGGAAGGAAGCCTGCACCTCATGCCTTTTATCCATTTCATTGCTGAAGTCCTCGTCCAAGTCGTCTCCGGCATTGTGCTCCGTGTCGGCGCAATCTGGTTCAAGAACGCAAGCAAGCACGAGCCTATACCGACGAATGGGACCAACGTCCGTCGACGCAACAGTCATCGGCGCACAAAACCATCCCGCTAGAGGGCACCTCCTCGCGGATAGGCACAGGCTCTGTTTACCTGGGGAGGTCATCGGTTTGGTGGTCTCCCTTCAAGCTGGTCGCACCCGTGATCGTGGAGAGCGAAGGATTGAGTTGACTCAGGCGGGCTTCCTCATCTGGGCTTCGCCAACCCGATCGCTTCGCTGCGGTCGAAGACCAGGCTGGACGACCCATCGATTCTTGCCCGGAAGCAGGTGGGGACGTTCCACGAGGTCTAGGAATCGGCAATCACGGACCAATCTTTCATAGTCGCTAACCGTGTAGCCGCCGAATTTGTCATCGTCAAAGTCTAACCAAAACCAGACCCTTGAATGGCGGTCGTAAATGTAGAAGGCGCCGGATTCGGGGTCCCCCGGAACGACAAGGAACACGAACAGTGCCTTTGGAAGCTGGACCCATTTCTCGATCTTGGGGTGCTCAGTCACATCGAGCAACCTAGCGACTGCGCCTTCGACGGAGCCGCCCACCCCTTCCGGTGCATGCCGGAGGTCGACGACTGAGACTACACTCATCTCTCCGAACATAGATTTCCTCCTCTCAACTTTAAGCTAATGAACATCTGCAACCACGCCCTGCATCCTAGACAGATTTCAAGACTGCCATGTCAATGGTGGGCGACTAGCCCGACAATGACACTGCGTCTAGCTTCCGCTCTGATTTCGCTAGAGGGGAAACGGCAAGGCACTGGGATACATTCGTAGTCCACGACAATTCTTCCGGAACCTCAGCTTTCGTGTCCCACAACGCCGTTTACGGACCCTCAGTCCCAAGCGCGCACTCTGCGTTCTCGCTAGATGGCTGGCACTGGCGCCGAGAGCAAGGCACGAAAGCGAGCCTCCTGCCGATGTCCTCCACGCCACGCCCGTTGATTGAATGTGGTCCTTGCATCCTGCATCTTCCCTTGACACTCCAAAACCAATGGAGCAGTATTTGGCCCTGTATTAAATGCGTTTAGTACAGGCCATCCCCGCGGCAAGGAGGAAGCCATGTTGCCTTCGAGCCCCCGCCTTTCGATCTACCTTCATTTCGTTTCCGCCGCCAGTATCTTACTCGTGCTGCTAGTGTGTTCCGCGCCCGCGCGGGCGCAGTCTGCTTATGTGCGCGTCAGTCAAATTGGCTACGAAGCCGGCGAAACGCCTTTTCGTGCGTACTTGATGTCCACGGAGCCAATAAGCGGAACAACCTTCAAGCTGCTCAACTCCAAGGGCGGTACCGCCTATTCGGGCCACGTCGGTTCCTTGCTTGGCACTTGGAGCCACAGTAAGAAAGTAACTTACGACGTGTACGCTCTCGACTTCACGGTTCCGGGAGGCGATCTCTACACGATTTCCGTGTCCGGGCCGGTAGCGGCGACTTCGCCGCGTTTCGCGGTCGATTGCCCGGAGGTGCTCTACTCCGGCTTGCTCTTAAACACTCTGTTTTTCTACGAAACGCAACGCGACGGCGCGAACTTTGTTCCCAACGCGCTGCGCACGGATCCCGGACACCTCAAGGACGAGAACGCGCATGTCTACCAGACGCCTCCGCTCGACGCCAACGACTTTATAGATAACCTGCCGCCCGCACCTCCTTTAGTGTCCGCAAGACTCCCGAATATCGATGCTTCCGGCGGATGGTGGGACGCCGGCGACTATGAGAAATACGTCGAAACAACTAGTTATACGGCAGCTCTGATGCAGATAGGGATTCGCGACTTTCCGAACCAGATGGGCGTCTATGCTCCAGTGAACCCTCCCATACCGCCTGGCTCTCTTTCTTTTTCGGGCACCAGCGAACTGGGAGCTCCCTCATCATCCGACTTCACAAACGAAGCAAACTTTGGAATCAACTGGCTGCTGAAGATGTGGAATGGCAAAACGCGAACACTCTACTACCAAGTGGACAACACGCAAGACTGGGATTACTACGGCGAGGGCGATCCCAGTTCGGCCACAGGAAACTGCGGCGGAACGTATGCGACGCCCTACTGCTTGATCACCGAGTACGACATTTGGACTCTGCCTCAGGCAGCCGATAATTACGACCAACCCGGGGATCCGCAACCGTGCGACCCGTTCACTACGTTCTTTATCTGCAATCGTCCGGTATACCTGGCTGGCCCCGCGGGTTCACCCATCAGCCCGAATCTCGCGGGCCGTTTGGCGGCTGACTTTGCGCTTTGCTATCAACTCAACCGCACCTCGAACTCTTCTCGCGCGAATCAATGCCTCAAGAACGCAGAGGACATTTTCGCGCTCGCGGATACCTCATTTCCAGATCCCGCTCCAACGGTGGACTCGGGCACGTGCAGTAACTGCCTGCTCACTATCTACCCTTTTGACGGCTATCCCGAGAACGTGTGGGAGGATGACATGGAGCTCGGTGCAACTGAACTTTACTTCGCGCTGGAATCCGCCGGCGGAGCCAAGAATCTCCCGCCCGGACTGCTGCACACGAACCCCATGGACTACCTGCGGCAAGCGGCGCAGTTTGCCCAAAATTACATCACAAATATCTACGATGCGGGGTACACAGACACCCTAAACTTGTATGACGTCAGCGGCCTCGCGCATTTCGAACTCTTCCGCGCGCTGCGAATGGCGGGAGATCCGGGGGGCTTGGCGGTTTCGCAATCCAGCATTCGCCAACAATTTTTGCAGCAAGTTCAAGACGCGATCGCCCAAGCCGGCACAGATCCCTGGGGCTTCGGCTACGAATGGAATTCCGGCGATCTCACTTCGCACGGCGCCGGGCTTTCGGTGATGGCCAGCGAAGCGCATTTCCTCACTCAGTCCAAGAGCTACGACACCTACTCGCAGAGATGGCTGGCCAATATCCTCGGTACGAATGCTTGGGGCTCGTCGTTTATCGTCGGCGATGGGAGCACGTTTCCGAATTGTATTCAGCATCAGGTGGCGAATCTCGAGGGTGCGCTGGATGGAACTTCCGGTGGCACGCCGGTGCTTTGGGGTGCGGCTTCCGAGGGGCCCGGTGGTTACACCACTTCCGGCACGCTCGATGGCATGAATCTGTGTCCGGCAAACGGCACAGATACGTTCAAGAGATTTAATGGAAACGCTGGCGCGTTTGATGCCTCGCAAACAGCGGTGTATCAGGACAACGTGCAGTCTTACAGCACCACCGAACCGGCGATCGACCTTACAGCGACATCGTTCCTTATGTGGGCCTGGAGATTGGCTCAACACCCCAGATTCTGACTCATCTCAAGCGCTCTCGACCCCGCAGGAAGGCCTCGAAGCAAAATCGGCCCGAAGTGGGCCCGAGCTCTAGTTCTGCGAAATAACGCAGATTCGGTGCGTCATTTGCCCGATTCCGTTCGCGTTACGGCATCGGGTTAAGCCGTGTTCGGAAGTTGTGCGGGCAGATGGGCACGACACCTTGGCCACGTTTCCGTGAAGTGGGCCCGAAGTCCCGTTGGGGGAAATCAGGGGCCCCTGAGAGCAGCACACCATTCGAAGTCGGGTAATCGGACAATTTCACCCATGGCTCCGGATCATGTTATAGGCTAGATTCCGCAGGGAACCCAAACAGTGGCAAGCTTGAGACAAATCTGGGCACGAGTCACTGCCACGACGGACCGGGGGCATCGGCACAACATACGCCTGAAACTGCGCGACATGAGCCAGTTGTTCAATTCGATGGACCCTTCTCCGTTCATTGAAAAGGATCTCGACGACGACGCAGAAGAATTCATTGTCAGCTGGGCCCAAGAATTCTCCCCTGACGCTCCGATCAAATTGCGTATCTACTTGGATCAGTGGCCGGCCGAAGACCCCAAAGAACTGATCATGACTGCCGTCCACAACCACTTTGTCACCGTGCCAAAATTACCGACTTGGAGTTCAAGCGCCTCCTGAAGCAAGGCCGCACCAGCCTTTTCATCGGGCTGCTGTTCTTGGCTGGATGTCTGCTTCTCAGCAAAATGTTGTTAGGTCATGAGGCAGGCACTTGGGCCGCCGTCGTATGTGAGAGCCTTACGATTGCCGGATGGGTCGCCATGTGGCGACCGATGCAGATCTATCTTTACGATTGGTGGCCTCTGCTGCGACGGAGTTGGATCTATGCCAAGATGAGCCACATGCCCGTGGAACTCATCCAAAAAGGCAAAAGTTGAGCGGTCTCCTAGACAAGACCGCCGCGCAATTATATGCTTTGCGTCTCTCCTTGAGGTGCCAGCGCCAGCCAGTTGTATTGGAGTTCAGAAATGCGCCAGAGACCACCAGTCCCCTTTATCGAGGCGTACTCTGCTTATACTGCGGTAAACCGGTGAACCTCCCTGAGAATGTTATCGGCAGACATAATGCAATCAAAAACCAGGAGTCAAATTCGACGCATGATTTGCTTTCCCGCGTATTCGTCCTTAGATGCCGGACGTGCGTTCGTGAGGTCGTCTACACAATCGATCAAATCATCGACGATCAAAAAACGCTGACATCCCAAGAGTCTGCCTGGAAATAAAACTCTGCGAAACAACCACGACACACAATTCACGCGTATCACGCAGACCGTTCCTCTCCACCATCGCGCAACCACGCAAGTCCAAACACCAACTGCCGGGCACAAACACGCATATACACGAGAATAGTAAATAATTAAGCCCGGCCTCCCCAGTCACTTAAGAGGCTCCGGCAATGGCATTGTGGATGCAATATCGAGTCAATGAAAGGGCAATGGAAGAGCAAACGAGGCGTTTACGCTGAGATTGCTGCCGCCTCGACGCGTGTGGTGACGTCATTTAGAGTTTCTCGAAATCGAAAGCAGCGGGTCGCTGAGCTACAGGAAACCGGCATGTCCAGAAGTTGGCTGTGCCAGTCCTTCACCAGGCCGAACAACACATGGCAGTGAGCATTCCTGAAGAAGCCAGAAACGAACTGCAGCAGATCATAATTGGAAACCAGGTAGAGCACCTGGTTCACATGCAATTCTCGACTTAGAGAGGCCGCAACATCTCTATAGTATTTGATCGTCTTGGGGCTCCGTTCGTATTCGAGTGCGAAGCGCTGCTCTCCCGCCTCGGTGCGAACCGTTACAACAGCGTCGTAGTCTTTCGCGAAACCGAATCCGGTCAGTTCATTCTGGGAGCGGATTTCCATGGAGCCTGTCCACCGGACAAGTAGCCCTGCACGAAGCGCACTTAGATGAATCTCGTTGAGCCCGAGGGCATGAAGAACGCTTCGCTCAGTTTCCTTCCCATTGAACCGGCCACGACCGACCAGGCAGTACTCGCCCATGCCCTGCAGCAGGACCGCGGCGGTGCTCGCGAGGGAATACACAAACTCACCCGTGCAACCTGGTGTTGTCTGCCGGCGCACCAGCTCGCGGTCTACCAATCTTCGCAGCCTCCAGTCAAAAGACTGGCGGCTCCGTTCATGATGGTTCAGTCGCATGAACTCGAAGAGCTGCGAGTGGGTTATGAACTCCGAGCGCAAGACTTGACGCAAGAGCGGGAGGTCTCGGGACTCGTTGAGTTGAATTGAGTCTTTCGGATACCTCATTGTTCATCGCACCTTTATGCAGACTCCAACTGGAGACGCGCACTCCAGGGCCACGAGATGAAAGGCTTGACGAGGAACTTGCCAAGACTGGTTCGCAGCCACCCGCCAGTCGGCATCAATAGCATGGCTTCCTGTTGCTCACGACACTCGCTGAAGGAAATCAGGAGAGTACCTTCGGACCTCCATGCTGGCGCTCCTACATCCAGGTGCCCGACCTCACAGGCTTTGACGACAACCAAGAAGTAGTCCGGCTGCTGCGGGGCTGGCAGCATGCGCTTGAAGAGAATCTTGTTCTGTCCCTGCCAAACGCAGGGCTCGGCGCACTCAAAGACGCTGTTGATCATTCCCAGCGGATGATTCGGGTCGAAGCCTCCGACACCATTGAAGCGCACATGACCAACGATCTTGGGACGTGTTCGGATCTTCCCGTCGACGGGCACGCCGGTGGTATTGAAGTATGCCGCGCGCGCAAACCGCCTCGGATCAGTCTGGTCGTGCCCGAAACGACGCCGCCAAACACTCCCAAATCCTGTGATGGTGACGAGCATATCTGTCATGCACCCTTCAACCGCTTGTTCTTCTGCCTTTCGGCATACAACTCTTCCTGTAGATGGTTGATCTGACCAACAAATCTTGCCCCCTCCCCATTGGTGCCGGTTGACACCGGGTCCCTAGTTCCACTGCCGGAGTCTCGCGGTCCGTTTACCTTCTTTGATAAAGCATCGAGTCGTGTGGAAAGGTCAGCAACGATAAGCGATTTCTGCCGGAGCTCTTCTTGGAGCTTGTTGCGGTCCTGCGTCGTGGCTTCGAGTTGGCCTGCGACGCGCTGCAACTCCGCTTTTAGACTGTCAAGTTGGGTCTCGCCCCAGCCGGGCCGTACATCTCCTGCTTCCGAGGCCTCGATCGCGCGATTGCACTGCTCGATGTGCCGATTGTATTTCTCGATGGCTTCCTTCGCCGCCTGACGGGCCAGGAGATCGTGGCTGTAGACGTCGGCCATCATCTCTGCGGTGACTCGCATGCTGCGGCGGTGGTCCAGATACAATTTCGTGCAGGCAGTCATTAGGAGCAGCATCCCTGCCGTCACTGACACGCTGTACCAGAAGTGGGGTTCCTTTACAGTTGTTTCGAGGAATGCCTCACGTCGCTTCTCAAGCCAGGCACCGTAGTCGACATTGCGCGGATTGAATTGCTTCAGCAGGAATTCGTACCATGTGTCCCTGCCAATGTTCTGCCGTGATGGGGTTTGCCCTGGTACGCATGGTGCAACAAGGAAAAGGATGATCATCAGCAGAGCGCGGCAGATTACCTGTTTCATGTTCTTCACCTTCAGTGCGAGCGCCTCGCGTACCGCGTTCCCGTGAATTCAGCACTCTTAAAGCGGAGATTCGCTCCCACCGATGTTGCGCGCGACTGCTTCAGTCGAGGAAAGAGCGCAGGCTCGAAGTGGGGCACTCGCACATCCGCAGGAGGACGCACGTGCAGGTGCGCGTGGAGGGTCCCACGAGTGTCATCCGACATCAGAATTTCCATCTGGCCTTTCGGCAGGTTCTTGATGTGCTCGTCGAGCGCACGCGTTTCTGTAGCCTGCACATCGACTGCCCGTCCTGTCTCCTCATATTCTTCAAATCCGAAGAACTTCCATCTCTCCATGGACAAGTTGCGCCGCGTGACCTGATGTTCCGCCGAGGCCTGCAGAAAATAGCGGGCCGTTTCCTCGTCGCGGGTTCGCAGCGTCATGGTTGTGTTGGGGGCGGAGGCAACATCCTCTTTGAACCCGCGGCCGACATGCATGAGTTGGGTGAGGCTTTGCATTGAGAAGAGGAACGCCGTGTTTGTTCCCCGCGCCGTTTGCAGAATCTGTGGAAAGTTCCGGTATCCAAACGGTGCGAATTCGTCCAGCACGACGCTAAAGAGCGGCCGGTTGGTCATGCGCCGTTGCTCGTCGCTTTCATACCTCTTGCCCACAACAAGCTGAAGGTTCTGCAACAGCATTTTTCCGAGCGCGCGCACCGGTTCCGTGTTCTTGTTCACGTTCAACGTCACGAACAGGATGAGTTCCTGCTCAATCACTTCGTCGAGTGAAAGCAGGTCTTCGTACGGGCCCGTGATGATGCTTAGTTCGTCATCGAGAAACGTCATGCACTCGTTGAGCAGTCCCTGAATCTTCGGAACCCGTTCCCGGTCCTGGAACGATTGGTACAAGTTCTTCACGGACATTTCAAAGTTCAGCTTTCGTTGGGTGCTTACGTTCGTGTCGCGCTCCAGCCGCCGCGAGGCTTTTGTCACTTGTTCCCGCAACACCTGTTCGTCGATCGCCATGACCAGAACGTCATAGAAGTTGAATTTCAGTCCGGTGTAGGCGAGGACACGAACGATGTCCGCGAGGTAATTCAACTGGTGTTTGCCAAAGAATTCGTCGTGCAGGTTAAATGATCCGAACACCATATTGACCACCGGCATGTAGTTCTCATCGCTACAGTGAAACGGGTTGTAGCGCACCGACAGGTTCGGACGGCTGGGGTTAAGGATGCGCAATTGGCCAAGGCGGCCTGCACGGTGGATGTGCGGGAGGAGGCTGTGGAAGAACTCCATGTCGGCTTTGCCATCGAGAATAATCATGGGAATGTGGTGCCGGTCTTCCGGAGGACCAACGACCCGAAACAGATCCTGCGTAATGATGTTGCGCAGCAGGGTCGTCTTTCCTGATCCGGTCATACCCAGCACAATCGCTTGCATCACTCGAACACGGTCGGGCCACAGCCACGGCTTGCCATGGATGTCGTAGCCGAGCACAACCGCACTTTGGCGCCAGGCCTGCCGGGTTGCCCGTTCATCCCGGTTCGCACAAACAACCAATGGCGGATGCGGCCACTGCCTTTCCCGGCGCGAGAGTTTCGTCAACAACAGGTGTGCGGTCGAGTAGAAAGCGGTGACAGCAATTGCGAGATAGCAGGCAAATTCGGCGACTTGCCGTCCCGTCAGATGATACCGCTCGCGCGCAACGTACCAAGCGAACCAGCTGCCAGCGATTACGATTCCCGCGATGACCATCTCATACGTTTCCACGAGAGGAGGATGTTCACGCGGCGCTAAATATGCTGGATTCATGACTCGATGAGCGCGCCTTCGTGTTCGACAGATTCCGCCTTCGGTGTCCCCTGGGGCGATTCAGATCTTGGCGGCTTGGTTCTCGGCTTCGACTCAGCGGAGGCCGTTATTCTCGATCGCGCCGGAGTCAACAAAGGAGTCGAGATATTGAGAGCGATGGTGACCAAATACGCCATGGCGAGTGAGATCCCAAGTGCCAAGTCCGTGTCCACGGTTCGGACAAGATCAAGCGTCCTCAGGATGCAGTAAACGCTGAAGAATGCAGGACCGACCAAGCCCAGCGTAAGGAAATCTGGGACCAGCACGGCGGCGACCTCAACTGATTGGAGGAGGAACTTCATTAGACCACCACCACTAACCCACAAACTCGAAATAGCAAAAACAGCCCACAGCCAGAGTGAAGAGGACCGCGCCAAGCACGAATCCTGCCTTCGGCTTGCGCCGTCGCGTCGAGTCGAATGGATTCCGCGGCTCCAGAATCATGTTGCCAATCGCCTTGCCAAGACCTATGTCCGGCCGTTGTCCCAAGGACTCCTTGATCCAGGCGTGGACTTCCCGCGGCTCAACAGGCGCCGACATATCAAAGCACCAACGTTGCATTCATGGGCCCCGCAGGGCCTGCAAGGAATATCAATCGAAGTACGGTGGGTTTCGTGCGCGACGCCGGCAGCTTGATCGCGACAATTCCCACCATCTCCTGGCCTGGCTCGATTCGTGAGGAGTGAGTGTCGTTTTTTTCAACCTCAATGGGCATCTCACCACTCGACTTCAACCGTACTGCAGCGCCCGGAGCTAACTGAGAGTTTGAGAGGGCGTAAAGCGACTCACCGTAGCGCGGGGTGTTGAGCGCCACTACCTGCGGGGCCCCGGGCACATAGACTTTCTGGGTCTGATTCCGAATGGTGTACCGGATGAGGACTTGCCCGTCGTGTTCGAGCAGATCTGTCAGGTAAATGGCAACTCGATTTTGCTCCGGGATCGAACCATGCAATCGTATGGGCTTGGCTTCCATGAGCACTTCCACCGGCGAAGGATCAGCAGGCTTGACGACTCGATTCACGGAAACGTTGGCGATCGGAGGATCGGCAACAGGCTGGTCAATCGCGAAATCCATCTGCAGGACGGTTCCCGCTGGATCAAGCTCGTAGTTGAAGCGGCCCGAGGCTGTCCAAACAAACAGGTTTGTCGCCACATTTGGTTCCGTCGGCTGGATGAAGACTTTGTTTTCGCGCCATTCCACTTTGAATACGGGACTGCCCACTGCGACCGTGCCGACCGGCTCGGTCATTTCGAGGACCGTAAGGTGGTTCAACGCGGTCTGGACGTGGAGGATCTGTCCACGATCCGGCTTTTGCACTTCCACTTTTTGACCCCAGGCCGGCCATGAGAGGGTTGCAACTGCCGCAAAAGAAAGCCAAGTCTTGTTCACGTTTGCTTCTCCTTCCCATCCTTTACATATAGGGGGTGCCCAGGAGGCCCGTGCTTCAGGCCCCCTGGGCAGCATTTGGTTCACGATGGAGTTTCCCCTTGTGTGCGGGCTGTGCCAGCATCACTCGGAGAAGGTTCTTGGCCGCGAGTCTCGCCACACGGCTCGGACAAGTTCCTGGTTGAGCGTTTTACGGTGGCGTGCTGGCGGATGTCGTTGAACTCCAGCTTGCCATTGCGGATCGTGCCGGACCCGTATTGCATTGGGAACGGCTGTACGCGATCGACAACCTTCCCGTCCACGAGCACTTCACCCTTCTTCGATATCTGAAGGAGGAAGATCTTGCGCTCGTGTGCGCTGCCGTCGCCGTTGGGGAATTGTTCAACGAGAAAGACGCGGCCTTCGTCGTCAAACTCGATTGCACCATCCACAAGACCGGGAACGAAGACTTGCACCGGTGTGCTGCCAGTCTCTTCGGCAATCTTGTCGATGATTTCTTGGGGAAAGGCATGAAACAGCAGCGAACCGTTTCCTTTCCCCGCACAGATGACTGCGTGCAGGGACTGGCACCAGCCGCGCCGGTTCTCTTTCTTTCCGTCTCCCCACGTTCGAATGATCGATCGCAAGGCCTGAAATTCCTCGCGCGACCGTTCCTTGTAGGCATAGACGGCACTCCGGGTGGCGTTGCGCCGAGTGCGTGCTCCATTCCGAGCCACTGGGTCGTTCCGCTTGGCCTCATATTCCACCTCGGCTTTCGCCAAGGCTTCGTCCAAGGCCTGTTTTTCCTTGATGAGTTTTCCGATTTCCTCCGCGTAGATGCGGTTGATCAGCCGGCACTCCTGGGACATTTCCCGCGTGAAATGCTCGCCCGAAATCAACCCGTGGAAATCGGCGATTGGCAATTTCGCGGAAAAGAAGTCTTCGACTTCCTTCCTCGCGAGGTTGTAGAGGTACCCGATCTTGTCGGTGGGCAGAACTTCCAGGTGCACCGGCATATCGCTGACCCGCTCTTTATCCTTCAACTGCAGCCAAGGCGCGAGTGGCACCTTCTGGCGGATTTCGGCGATGAGCTGCTGGTTCACCTCGGTGCCCCACTTCAGGCTGTCCAAGGCGTGCTGCAGTTCATCGACGAGTTGGTAGGCCTCTCCTCTCAGACCGGCGGCGTAACAGGAGGTCTTCAGGTCGGTGATCGAGCCAATCTGATTTCCTTTCGCCTGATTCGCCACCAGTGCGAGGTTCCACCAAGGGCTCTGCTTCTTGGTGCGCTTGGACTTTCCCTTTTCGTGCCGGTCCTGGTGTGCGAATCGGCTTTCCACAAAGCGGGGGAAACGATCGCCTTCGACCACAGCTACAAGGTCGAAGTCGAAATCTCCTCCGTTCTTGGCCGCCGTTTCGCTGTGTAGGGTGAACGTTCCTTCGAGTCGGATCTGCTTCTCGACCAAGTCCACGACTGCCGCGCTGTCAATCGAGCAGCCGTTTTGCTCTTCGATGACCTGCGTGACGAGGGCGACCGCCTCTTCGGTAGACACCCGCGTGTAAGGAAGCAAGTCTTCGAACATGCGGATTGGGTAGCGCACAACCAAACCCTTCGGGCACGGAACCGAACTGATGGCCCGGTCCTGTGGCAGCCAATCCGATGCGGCAACGATCTGACCCTCGTACAAACTGAGGAATCCGTCGTCGGCAAGGGCAAAGCCTGGAATCTTGAAACCACCTGCGGTGCAAAGCTTGAATGCCCACTTCGCAAGCAGGCGGTTCAAAGCATTGTTGATGTAGGGGTGTTTGATGAGGTAGCCACTCGAATCCACTTTGAGCACAGCCTCAACAACGGTGTGCTCGAAGGAGGTGTATTCGGAGTCGTTCGCCTCTTCCCATGGAGCTTGTGCGCGGGACGTGCCCAGGAGTTCGATGACTTCATCGTAGTTGCCATCCTCGCATGCCGTCCGCAGCTTGCGAGCCTGCCCCATCGCAAACGGCACGATTTCGAGTTGGATGGACTCCCCTGGCGCGTGTTCGATAAGCGTGTAACTGCTATGGAGATCGAGCGTCCTGGAAACCTCCCGGATCCCGAATATCACCGGTCCACGGTAGGTCCTGACCTCGATCTTCGGCCGGCGCCAATGGAGGAAGTCCAAGAATCGCGTGGATTGTTTGTACTCGGGTTTCACACACGACTCTGGCAAGATGATGTCCGCCCCCAGTTTCTGGGCGACATCGTCCGGCATCACCTTACATGCTCCCTTGGCCTGGGTGTTTTCGAATGCGAGCCGGAACTGATAGAACCGGTGCCCGGGCAGGTGAAAACGCTCGAACACCGACCGCGAGATCCAACCCCGGCAGTCATTCGTGCCCAATGTGCGGTCCTTCACGACCATCACCCTTGCGTCGGGCATCTGGATTCGCTGCTTGCACGGCGAGACCAGGATGCCGAAGTAGGTGATAGCTGCTTCGGGCCATTTACGGAAACGCTCCGCGATCGCCGGCTCGTAGCGCTCGTCCACGGCGTAGAACTTGCCGCTCTTTGCTGAGGCACTTGCGCCTACAAGCCGAAACCGCACGCCATCTAGCTCGAAAGACCTCATCGATTTCTGGACTTCGTTCTCCTGGTGATCTTCGAGCTTTCCGGGCGGGACATTGAGCCGTACGACGCGAATGCCAGGATAGAGACCCTGGAGGAGGGTGTTTTCGAGCTGCTCCTCGTGGGTCAACCTCGGCAACCGTCGCTTCATCTGTCCCATCTCGTTGATGTCGAGCGTAATCACAGGCATCCCATTGCTTATTTCAGTTGACATTTCCTCCTCCTTATTTCCGTCCGGCAAAGAACAGACAAGGAGGCCGTTGCCGCCGGTCTCTCCGCTGTCCTGGGCCGAAAACGAGGTAAGGTTTCCGGCCAGGTTCGCGAAGAACCGGACCAGCTCAGTTGTTTATGGGCAGTTCAACGCTTTCACTTCTGCGTTGCTGCCCTTCTTTCTCCTTTGTTTGCCCGGCAACAACAAACAAGGAGCTTGCCGACCCGCTCTTCTGCGCCCCATCGGACACACGTCGAGCGAGCCAAGCACTGATCCACAATCATTCGAGCTTGTGGACAGCTCTCGACAGACCAACTTCAGTCTGCAAAGAAACTCTTGCTATCCCGCCTTGGGCGCGTTGCGAACGGCTTCTCGCCCGAGTTGCGGCTTCTTGCCGGAGAAATCCGCAATGCCTCGCCACTCGGAAACCACGAAGTAGCTCAGGCCGGTCTTGAGTGACTCCACCATTGCCTCCGCCTCTCCAGGGAACTCCTTACTGAATTCAGGAACGCCGTGACTTCCCCCTGGTTTGGCAAGGAAGAAGCGCTGCCCGTCCACTCCGTTCGCTTGTCCCATTCGCACTTTGCGAGTTCCCCGCGAGGAACGGCCCGCTTCCGAGTCTTTCCCTTGTCCAACTGCCTCTGTCGCACCTGCCGCCACGATCGGTACCTCCTTCCCGCTGCTCCCGCCGCCTTCGAGTGCAAGTCTCTTAGCGGCAAATCATTTACGGCCTGTCCTTATCGAGCGCGCTCTTTTGCAGCAGCCCGGCCTCGCGCTCGCCGACCATCTGTTGTTCGCCGTACTCGGCCACCAGAAGTCCGCTCGGATTCACTTCCGAGCGTGCTGTTTCAACCAGGCGCACGTTGTATTGCCCAACGATTTGGTCCGTCGCCTCGGTCGCATTCTTTACGCGGTGAACTTCCTTTACGCCGAAGACGGTGTACGTCCACGGTCTCCCCTTAACGTGCTCCATCGAGCGAATCTCAAAATCTGAAATCATGTGGTCGCTCACAATCTTGCCTACGGTATCCTCGTCGCGCAGTTTGTTCATGGAATAAACGCGCAGGTTTGCGGTCATCATGTTCAACGCTTCGGCAAGGTTCCGGTCCACCGAGTCCGGCGTGTAAGCAAGGTATCGACGGAGGAATTGGCGTACCACGGCCCTGCCTTCGAGGTCTGTAGGAGCGGCGCTTGGGGAAGCATCCGCAAACGAAGCGTCCGCAGACAGGCTGATCGTCGCGCTCTTACCGACGCGGGGCCCGCCGACAACCGAAGCGTTGCCATCCTTGTCCACGCGGATCACCGTCGGAGGCTGAATGCGGACGTATATCGCGAACCCCAGTGAGCCAATGGCAAGCACGCCGAAGATCATTGCCAGGAGCATGGCGCGGTTCGCGTAGGCCCGGAGCATGCCGTCGTGCTCGTAGTACTTCGTGTAGCGAGTGACCTCAGGGAGCTCGCCGATTCGACCTGCCGTTTTCATTAGCTATCCCCTCCTTTCACTCCCCGGTAAGCCGATCCCAGCGAGTACCCGACGTACCACGCCACGGCATGCGGAACGTTAAACCCACGATATTGGCCAGGTCCCGTCGAGGAGCGCCGTGGCGGTACCGAAGGGGACGCGGGCGATGCAGATGTTGTCCCCGACGACGGGGCATCGCTCGTTCCGCCGCCTGGTGCGGCCGCATCTGCTCCCACTCCCGTGCTGGCCTGTGGTGGAGTGGGGGATAGCGATGTTGACGCAATCGCAGGAGTCGTGGGACCGCCAACGGAAGACGAACTCGTGCCCGCAGGTAGTGGCGCGGATGAGTGTCCGAGGGATGCGATTCCCGGACCGCCGGAGGGAGGAGGTGGCGCTGCTCCTCCCCCGGCTGCCTGAGATGGGTGTGCACCTTCTCCAATACCAATGATCGACGCAGCGGCCAAGCCAGCGACAGCGCTGGCCGTTGTTGTCATCGCGTTCACCATGGTCATCATTGTGCTGCCTACGTCACCACGAACAATGCGGCTGGCGATGAATGGAATCAAAGCGATCGACAGCGAGAAAATGCTTGTTGTAAACGCCAGAAGCACCATTTCACTCGAACCAACAAAACTGTTTAGGACTCCGTTTGAGTTGAGGACCGCGTCTATGCTCGATAGATTCACCGCAGACATGAGGACTTGAAGGATCGCGTAAATGAGCCCCCACGCCTGAAACGTCATCAGGTTCACGAGGTAGGTGCGGGACAACTGATCAAGTCCACGCGCGGGCAGCAACGCCAAGACAAAAGGGCCCGTTACGTAGAGCACCGACCCGTACATCGCATAGAAGACGGTGAATATCAGATAGCAAAAGGGAAAGAGGACAAACGCGCTCAGGATCAGAATCAGGCTGATGACTCCGGAAGCCAGACCAGTGACCAGATTCCACAGAGATGTATTCCCATTGGCCTGCCAATACTGCGCCAACTGGTTCATCCAATTCGCAAAGAGATCCCCGGCACCCGCCGAGTTGTATATGAAGTTGGCGACGGAATTGAACATCCCGTTGATGTCGCGAAAGACGGCGCCGTAGTTGGCGAATACGAGTCCCAGAATCAAATATTTGATTCCCGAAATCGCAAGCATCCTGACGTCTCCCCCGGAGGCGAATGCCTGGTACGCGCTATAGAGGAAACTGAGGAGAAGGATTGTCCCGGCAATGCCCAACACAGCGCCCGTAACGTTGGCGCCGTCGATCCCGTTCAGCGCCGTTAGGAGAAGTTGCTGAAAGTAAAACACGGTTCACTGCCTCTTCAGCAGGTTGTAGATCTGCTGCTGCACGGCGGCCGCGTTGCCAGCTCCGTTTTTCACATTGGCGCTCGCGTTAGCCAGATCGATCGCACGCACGCGCATCAGATCGGCCGCTGCGGACTGCGTGTACGCGTTGGCGCGAACGAGCCACGCATCGGCTTCCGCCTCGATAATCGGTGCGCTTCCAGGAGCGGCCGTCTGGATGTTCTGGTGAAGCTGGTCCGCTGCCTGCAGCTCGAGGTCTGCCAACGCATCGATCTGAATTGCTCTTTTCATTGCTGCCTGCGCCGCGGCATCCGTCATGTCGGTCATGTCGCGGACCTGGGGGGACGCCCCCACTGCAGCCGGGAGCGCCCCATACACCGCAGAGTATTGCGTGCTCATCTGGAGAATCTGATTGGGATCACGCGAAAGCAGGTTCTGTTCGAACTGCTGGGTCGCCGGCAGAGTCGCACTATTCACCGGGACACGCATGATCCCTTCAATCTGGTTGAAGAGGCCTTGCACGCTGGCCACGAGCGCACGGGCCTGATTGATCAGGGTCGCCGGCCAAACGACCTTCTGTTCGAAGTTGGAAATTGTTTGCTCGATCGACGAAATATCCTTTAACGCTCCGCCAACAACAGTGTTCAACGTGCTACCGATCGTGGTCAGACCCGTCGCAACGACCTCGCAGCACGGGTCGAGTTGGCTGCTCACCTGTTTTGGGAGCGCCAGGACCAAGGCCACCAGCAAGATAAAGGTACGAACCTTGTGCTCCCAGGCCCAGCTCACACCTCGCTTCACACTCTCGATCACGATCTTCATTGGTTTCTCCTTCCCTAATTCCGTTTCAGCAGGTTCAGAATCTGCGTGTTCACATCTCCGGTCATTGTGGATCCGCGCTTGCGAAGGGAATTCTCGTGGGCCAACCGGGCGGCTTCCTGGCGCAACTCAGCCGCCAGCATCTTCTGCGTGAGCGCCTGGCACTGGACGCTGGCGACGACTGCGGTCGCCGTCAAAAAAGGAGCCGATCCCGGAGCAGCCTGGCTGGCAGCGGTCTCGATTCCATTTGCCGCCTGCAGAGTGAGGTCACCGGCGGCGTCGCTCATCTTGAGCGTCTTCAAATTGTCGATCGCCAACGCGTCGTCCATATCCATCATGGTTCGGTCAGCTGCGCTGGCCGCCGTCATGGTTGGAACGCTGCCATAGGTGTTCCCGAACGAAGTGGTCAGGCTCGCGAAATCATTGGTCTGATGATTGCGCATGACGTTCTCGAGGCCGATTGGGTTAGGCAACGAAGCGCTTTTCAAGTTCAATGTATATATGCTCTGCATGAGGCCTCTGTACTGGCCTATCATTTGCGTTGCCAATGCTCTCGCTTGGTTGATTTGGGCCACAGGCCAGACCACTTCCTGGTAGAACTTGTTGATTGCCATTCGAATCGAATTGATTGCTTTCAATGCTGTGTTGATCGCGCCGTTGATCACCTTCATCACGGACTGGATTGCCAGAAGAACGCTCCCCTGCGCCTGTGCGGGCGGCGGACTGACGAGGGTCACGACCAGCAGGCCCGTCAACGTAAGGGCAAGCACTCGTTGCCGAGTTCTCGCGGCAACAATCAAGTAGCAAAAAAGAACAAAGAGAAAACCAAACAGCGCGTTTGTCAATGGAGCCATAGCGGCACCTCCCATAGGTTGTCGAAATCTGGAAACGGCCTCGTGATGCAATCGATTCCCCGGGTCAGGATGTCCAACAGAGAGGGCGAGCTCACCAGGAACATGGCGGCGAGCCCTCCCCATAGACCAAAGCGCAGCAGGTTACGGCATCGTAGATACAGAGTGACTCGTCTCACGGCTGCATTTCTCCTGTCACCGCGCCCGAGATCTCTTCCGGCAGGGGTGGGACCTCCGCCAATCCATGTGGGAACTTTCGCGCCAATTCCTCATAGATCTCGAGAGGTGGGCGGTCGGAAAGCTTTTTCAGGACCCAGGCTCGGTACCTTCTCTCCCGGGGATAAGTTGTGCAGATCCAGTAGTCCACCGTTGTCGGTACGATCCGGATCGTTTGCGTCGTCTCGGCCTTCTCTCCAAGGACCAGAAGCGCATCCGCGCTTTCTCCTTTGCGCGGCGCGCTGAAGCGCTTCACCTCGTTCAATGCCACGGGGTTCAAGTACAGGTGATTCACGAGCGGGCTCATGTCTCCAGGCTGTTGTCCAATGATCTTCGTGCTCGCGTTTTTTAAGATCCCCGGGCCATGCTCGCGGGGCTGAAACTCTGTCCCGACAAAGTCCTCCACCGTCTGGCTGATTCCCCATACGCTGGCATTTCTTTTGCGTGCTGTCCGGAAAAGTTGAACCACTTCAGGGGCAAGTGTTGGAGAATCCAAGAGAAACCAGCATTCATCGAGCACCGTGATGCTCGGTTGGCCCGTCCTTTCGCCCGAGCGGGACCCCACTGCATTCGCGATCAGCATGCTCATGGCGGTTTCGAGCTTGGGATCCGAGCTCAAGCCTTCAACGTTGAAGAAGAGCCAGTTGCTGTCGAGCCGCATCGTTGTGTGCTCATCGAAGAGCTTGGCGTAGATCCCTTTTTCTCCCGTCCACGCGCGCAACTTGATCGCCGCCAAGCGGGCCTCATCGATCGTGCGCTGCATGCGCTCTTCATCGCGCCATTGCGCAAGCTCCTCGCGGAGATCGTTGAACGTCGGAATTGGATTCGAGTAACGAATGGCGCAACGCTTGTAGGTTCGGCCGATTGCATCGCTGAGGAGGTTGTCGACCAGCGAGTTGTCCGAGCCCGGACTGTCGCCGATCATGTGGCGGGTGAGGTTTTTGAGCAGCGCGATCTTCTCTTTGCTAGGCGTGGTTTCTCCCGCCGGCAAATCCCAGGGATTGAGCGTCTCGGCGCTATCAAGCTTCACGTCGATGACGCGTCCGCCCATTAATTCCACAAGTGGCTGGTAGGAATCACCGCGTTCGATGATCGAGATTTGAGGATTGGCGCGCGCCATCATGAGCAGGAAGAGTTGCGCCATGAAGGTCTTGCCCCCGCCGCTCTTGGCCATGATGAGCATATTCGCGTCGCCGACGCTCGCGTCGAACGGCGAGAAAGGAACAAGTTGCCGGTAGGGCGTTTCAAAAAGCATGAGCGGTGAGTGCCGGGTCCCCCTCCACGGCATCTCCACGGGCAATAGATCGGCGGCGTTAAGCGTGAGCAGATCGAGCTCCCGGCGATTCTCCCCTCCCATTGCGGGGAGGCCGGTAAAGAAGAGGCGCTTCTGCGCGAGGGTCTCCGGAATCCCGCGGCCGCCATTCATCCGCGCAATCGCGTGCAACACATGCTGGCGCCGGTCCGCCAGGATGCGCTCTGCCTCTTCACGTTCCATGCGGTTTCGACTGGGCCGCGAGGTGCGGGTGGTTACGATCAAGCTCATTTGGCAGGCTTTCAGCGAACTCGAAATCAAATCCTGCAGCACCTTAATGAGCTGGTGCTCCGCCACTTGCGCGTCCACGTTGATGCGAAAACCCCCGTGGAAATCCTTCTGGGCGGCAAGCATCTTTCGCAGGCGACCCTTGTATTGCTTGATCGATTGGCTCTGGTCGGGAAGGTTAACTTCGGCATTGATCACGAGCGGGAAATCCATGACGACAAGTTCACGCAAGATCCCTGGGAAAGTGGCATCCGGCGGGTCCTTCAGGCTAATCCAGGAATAGAGCAGGCCAGCGATCTTCAGGTAGTCATCCTGTTCGTCCTCGATATTCACATTTGCGGCCTGGCTTCGCGCACTCTCGTACCAGAGGGACTCGCCCGGAGCCCGGTATGGCAGATTGTCGTTGCCAAGGGGATGGAGCGCGCGCTTGATCTCAAGGAACAGGTCCTGATGGCTCATTCGGCGGATCGATATGCCGGTGGCCCCGAGCGTGGCTTCCACCCCGGCTAACAGACTGTTGAATTCTGCGAGCACCTCCTCGTGTTCCCCTCGCGAGCGTTCGATACACTTCCTAGCCGAAAGACCCCAGCTGCCGCTGGATTTCATTTTTCGTTTCCATTCAAAGTCCGGTGACTCATGGTGAATCCGGGGATTCCAGATGAAGTACAGATGGAGAAAATGTTGCAGGTAGAAACCCGCGGCCTCTCGGCTCCGCCACAGCTCGACGTGCAGACGATCGAGTTCGCGGAGCACCTGACTCTCGTTCCGGCGCTCCCGGATGTAGCGGGAGATCAAATCGCCGGTGCCCTCTGAAATCTCAAACCGCACCTGCATCCGCATGGATCGTTCGGGCAGCGACCTCACGAGAGCTTCGAGGAGCCCCTTGAGACGATTCCTTCCCTCATCGCTCGCGTAATAGGATTGAATGCCTCCAACCTCATAGCCCGCCACCATCGACCCGTCGATTTGCACCGCGACGTTTTCAAGCAAGTCCCGGATGCGGAGTTGCTCGCACAACGGGGGCGCGCTCACAGATTGTTCGTACCGTTCGACCGTCAGCGGCATGGCTAATCTCCCAACCGCAGGTATTCCCGTGTAAGTTCCCGGTCCCGCTCCAGGGCGGAGTACACATGCGGCCTTGCGTGGAACATGACCCAATCCTGGAGGTAGCCGCGCTGCTTGCCGTACTTGAACAGCATCAGCGCCGGAATGCTCAGCACGGGCACGACGTACTGCAGGACCATGTTCATCGGCAATCCGAACATCTCCCGGTGAAGGAACCTTCCGAGAATGTTCGCAACGACCGCCAGGGCGAGAATCGCGAACAGGTCTTCGGCTTCGAGGCCGAAGAACGTGACTCTCGTCCGGAGATTGCGATACGCAGGTGTCACCTCAAGCGACATTGGTTCCTTCCTTCTTCTCAGGTAACTCCAGCGGTGCCCCGTGCTACGAAGAACTCCGCAAGCCGCACAAGCCCTGAAAGAAGCAAGCAGAGGGCGGCTGCTACGAAGTGCCTCATCCATCCTTCCGCGGGGTGGATCCGCGTGACGATTCCCATGCGCAGCGCTCCTGCCGCCACCTGCAAGCCTGCGTAGACCGGCATTAGCACATTGCAAATCCAGTCCACCAGGCTCACCAGGGACATCCAGTAAACGTCAGGATCGTTCCACGCCCTTTGTGACGCGAATGTTTCCATGGTGCGCAACAAGCCGGAAGCCATCAGGCAGAGAAATCCTCCATACATCGCGGCGGCGTAGGACTCCGATCGCGCAAATTTCAGAACCGCGATCGCAAAGAACAGACCCGCCAGGGTGGGCAGAATCACGTTTCCCGCCCAATTCGTCAGGTTCAGAATCCCGTGGGTGAATGACATCGAAGTTCCTACCCCTCCATCGCAAGCACCAATTTCCAGATTCCTGAAACGCAGAGCATTGCGAGAGCAACAGCGACTAACCGCATGACCGGGCGGCGGGTCGCAAAATTGATGATGGCGCCCACGATCGCGAGCCCTGCTGCAATTGGCATGATGGTCCCGGCCAAGTAACTCCACAGACTGTCCAGAACGTCGGCGGTGGCGAACTGCGTGCCCGTGTTGTAGCCCTGAATCAGGGAGTACGTCGTTTGCGTGCCGAGCAAGAACATCGCGGCGAGGACGGACGGCAGAGGGTGCCCGCCCGAGGCTGTGTCAAGGATTGCCCGCAGCACGAAATATGCCGCGAGAGTGGTCACCATCCGCCCGGCTATAAAATTCGTTACGAAGTTCGAGACGTCGGATTGAAATGAACGCAGCCACGAAGTTCCAATCCCTCCGGACGGCAATGGGGCTGCGACTCCGAACGAACTGAACCATCCGATGAGAGGCACGAGTGTCACGAACACGACCGCCCAAAACATCCATTTAGTAAAACCACCACCAATGAGGAACGTGGTTCCACCCTCTCGTCTCAGGCTAATGCCCGCCAGCACCAGCGCGACCAAGGAGGCTGCCGGTGCGAGCTGCAAGAGAACTTGGATGATGTCGTTCAAGAGTTGCGGGACAGCCATTGTTCCGTCTTTCCTTTCTCCTCCACAAAATGCTTCGAGGTGAGCTCCGAGCGGAAGTTGGCAGGCAGCCAGCGCCATTTCTCTCCTTTCCTGAACTGCCTGCCAAGCCCGCTGGTAGACGCGTGCCGCCTCGGTTTACGTCACGCCTCCGGTTCCATTCGTGATCCAAAACTCGATCAACCGGGTTATCCCTGAAACGGCCAACAGCCCAGCTGCTGCTGCGAGCCATCGGCCAACACCGCGCCCGTTTAGCCAAGAGACAACTGCACCGACAACGGCGCCTCCGGCCCCTATTGGAGCGATGACGTTGCCAATCCAGTTGATGAAGTTCAGGAAAGCGCCTTCCGGCTGCGCAGCGGTTTCCCCCTGGACGGCCACATTCGTCGCTGGCTGGTTTCCAAGGTTCTGCGCCCAGACGAACTGACTTCCCAAGATGAAGCAGATGGCGAACACAGCCAGCGCGCGCTTCCATGCCTCGCCTGCCTTCGTCTTCATGGAGTTCCGCCCCCCTTTCTGCTTTGCCGCCTCTCCCCGGTTCAAAAGCTCGAGGAGAGAAAAGCGGAAGCGCGGAGAAAGCTAAAACCAGTTCTCGCGTTTGTCAAAAAAGTGAGAGGCGTTGCAATGGAAACCGAACGGAAGAAAAAAAGCGAGGACCGCTTTGCGAGTCATTAGGGAGCACCGAGAAGGATCACAATCAGCGCAGGTCCATCTGCGAGATCACGCACCGACGCAAGACATCGATCGTTCCCCGGTGAAAATCGTGTACAGGGATCGAGGACGCCCTAGTTTATGGACAGGTCTTCTGGCTGGATCTCAATTCGTTGGTGCGAAATGCCGGCCTTTTGCAATGCCTCTCTCTTTTGTTCGATGTACGACTCGTCGTAGGCACTTTCCAAAGTCTCTCCGAGTTCAGCGAGAGCCGCCTCCAGCTTGCCGAGTTCTGCCTCAAAGTTGGCTTTCTCGAAGCGCCACTTCTCGCGGCACACGTAACACTGCCCCCGGTCATCAAGATTCAAATACATCCGGGCGATGCCATGCTTGTACAAGTTGATCCCGTCCATTCGCCCCATGAACATGAAGCCGGCACAACGCTCTTCGCCGAGTTTGGCCACGAGCGGTTTCCAATTGGGCTCCATTCCCCGATCAACCTCGCTACTGCTGGGGCGCCAGCTGCGCAGTGCTTTGCATGCCCGTTTGCTGATACATATCGCTCAGTTCTCGCCTAAGCTGCACGAGCTGGCGGAGTTCTTCCCCGGTGGGGAGCGTTGCATTGTTCGCCTGTTGTATTGCGGCTGGCCGCGCCTGTCCTTCGCCTGACGCTGTGATTTTTTCCACTACGACGTAGAATCGCGTGTTTCCTGGTACGGTGACAACGATGTTTTGGTTGAATGCCAGGCTGTTCAGTTCCTGGTCACCCGCAATTCCGATATTTGTGGCCAGGCGGTCGCGCAGAAGGGCGCTCTCCGACAGCGGCCCGTTGAACCCGTTGGTGCCTCCCGCCCCCACCAAATATGTCGCTACCGTCCCGAGACCCGTGAAGGTTCGCACGACAAAACTGGTTCCCGTCTTTCTCCCACTGACATTGCCCTTGAGAGGCCCGAAGGTCAGGCTCATTGCCGCGGCATCGATCTTCTGCGTTGTCCCGTCGGGCAACTGAAGAGCATCGAAGTGGATCGCCACGTACCCAGAACGGTCCGCCTGCTGGAGGGTGCCAAGCACCTTCGCTCCCGCGGGCACAACAATTTGTCCGTCCTTTTCGTAGTTGTACTCGATAGCCGCCACAATCGGCGTTTTAATGGCACTATTCACAACTGACTGGAGCCGGGCTACCAATCTCGTCCCGGCTGGCAATTCCAGCGTGACCTGATTTTCCTCCAGTGCGCTCACAGTCATTCTCGCACCACCACTCGCGGCATTGTTTTCGACACTCCGAACGAATACTAGTGACGGCTTACGAAGGTCAGCCGACGCCGACTGCATTGACGAACTGGAAGGCGCAGGTGCTTGCTGGCTCGCTGTTGTATCCGAAAAATCAATTTTCTCCAGCGCGTACGGCCCCGCATTCCTAGCAACCTGCGTGGTTGAAGACTTTGTCTGCACTCCAATAGACTCTTGGGTGGGTCGCGCCGTCCGGCCCACATCTTCAGGGGTAACGCCTTGGCTCCCCGGGGCCTCGGGCTGGCCGGTCTGCGCGTTCAGCAGAGGCGTCACCGATCCCGTTTGCCCAGTCGCCTGCTGGCCTGGAGTCATCCTACGTCCCAGGTCCGGCGTTCGCGCTCGCCTCACGTCCGTTGATTTCCTCGCCGTGTTGGAGGAGGAAAACACGCCGAGGAACACGAGCAGCACCGCAATGGCAGCCCCTGCGAGCAGAAAGAGCGAGCGACTTCGATCGCGCCCCAGTTCGCGCCGATTCGTAACTTGATGTTCCCGTCGCGCCTTGTCGAAGGCTTGACGAAAGATTTCACGCCACCCCGGACGGGAGGAGGCCTTTGTTTCATCGATCGACGGCTCTTCTGCAGGGCCGGCGTCTGGCGCTCCAATGGTCTTTTTCTCATTTTGCTCTGCCATTTTGATCCTCCCGCGAAGTGCTCACTCCGAACCCTATTGGCGCCAAGGCGGGGCGGTCGACAGCACCCGACTCCGCCACCTGCAACAAGAGCGTTTCGTTTGACTGCTTGTATGGCGGCCGCTCAAACACTACGACACCATCCGCGCGTTCGGTAGGTCCCAGCCGGCGTCTGTTCAACCGAAAATCCAGTACCGGCAACTGCTCGGCAGTTGACCATTTTGCGTGGTGGATCAGTTTTCCCGAGGCTGTTCTTCCCCCGAGTTGTACTTGTGGTGGCATCACCAGGATCGCGTGCCGGGTAGGATTCACCACAGAAAACAAGACAACGACTCTCTGGCCTCCGTCGATCACCCGGCTGACACCGGCACGAACTCGGTCGCCACTCTCCGTTTCTTCGCCTACGCGCTGCCCGTACAGGACCGGCAACGGCGCGCGCTCTTGCTGTTCGAGAAACTGGTCAAGGCCGCTGCTTTGAATGTCCTCCGGCGATGAGTCACTCCGAGCTGGCAGGGGATCTCCAACAGCGGAAAAGACCGGACTCGCCCCGTCTCTCGGTTTCGAGAGCTTCTTGATTTCTCGACCCTCGGTCCCGCCGGCTTGCATCAATGGGACCGTCGCTCCAACCAAGGCGAAAGGGAATGCTGAAGGCGCGACGAAAAATCCCCTGGAAGCCTGGTATTTCAGCAGAAAATCAACATGAGTCCGATCTGGAGAATTACTGTCTCCTCGGCTGATCAACAGCAAGCTGACCTCGTGTCCACCCGCTGTCGAAATCAGAAGGTTCGTCTCAGATGGCTTGGTCGAGCTAGCCTTCACGAAGACGAGTTTCGGCTCGCGCTCTGAATGCTCGACTTGAAACGCGGACGGATCTCCTACGACGACCGAATTCACGGTTTCTGGCAATCGGATGGCAGTGACATACCGGGCTGCCACCTCGACCACCGTGACTTTCCCTTCGAGGTCTGTCTCGGTAGCGATCCGTGGCTCGACTTTGGGAACCTGTGCTGACGCCGCACCAATCCCAAGAGAGAAACACAAAAGCCAAAGTCCGCGAAGCATCTTCATCGTCCACCTCTAGGTCTTGTCGCGGAGCTCTGCGCTGCGAGTCTCCGGGCAGTCTCGCGCCGCATGGCGCGGTACAGCTGCGCCACACGACTCACGTAGTCGAAAACTTCTCGGGAAGAGTATGCTAGGCCCCGCGAAAGGATCTGAGACTCACCCACTTGATAGGCGGCAACAGCGAGTCGCAGATCGCCCTTGAACAGACGGATCAACCAAGCCAGGTAAGCAACTCCACCGCGAATGTTCTCTTCGATGTTGAATCGGTCTGGCACTCCGAACCGAATTGCTGTCGCGGGCATGAGCTGCATAAGGCCCGCCGCGCCCTTGCTCGAAACCGCATAGGGGTTCCAGCCTGACTCCACCTGGATGACTGCCTCCACAAGTTCTACAGGAACCTCGAAGGCCGACGCGTAGGATGCCGCACATCGTTGGGAGAATTCGTGCACGCTTGGTGGCTCCGCAGCCCAAAGTGCCGGCGCACTGAACCCGATAAGGAAAATAAGCGCCTTCGCCATCGTGTTCATCGGTATAATTCTCAAACCACGGCACAAGCCACAGCGCCTGATCCATTGAGCTTGTCTCTGTACATCTTCGAATCCACAATGAGGCCCTCAAAGCCCTCACGGAGCAGAAGTCTGCCTCGATCTCCTTCCGTCTTCGCCAACAATGGCAAGAGAACGTCTCTCTGTTCCGGCATGATCTCTTTGACTCCGAGAATTTGCAGCGCTTGCGCCAGGTCCAGCATCTCGGCGATCGAGGGCGGTTTTTCCATGTTCCAGCCGCGCAGCGCGTGGGCTAAACCGGCCATTTGACCAAGTAGCATTGCGTCTTGGTTTGCACTGCGCACGGCAAGGATCTCGACTTCCCGCTCGACCGTGGGATACTCGAAACGCAAATAGAGACATCTCCGGCGCAATGGGTCACCCAGACGCCGCTCCTCGTTCGAACTCAATACGACAAGAGGAACCGTCTCCGCCTTGATCGTCCCCAGTTTGGGAACCGTGATCTGCCATGCGCTCAAGATTTCCAGAAGCAGCGCCTCAAAGGCGTGGTCCACTTTGTCGAGCTCGTCGATCAACAACACGCAAGGCTTGAACTTATGCCGGAGCGCCCGCAACAACGGACCTTCTGCGAAGAAAGCGAGAGAGTGCAGGTGGTTTCGGATTCCATCCCAGTCCTGGCCCAAGAAGTCCTTTTGCGTTTCGAGAAAGAGCCGCTGCAGGGACTCATCAAACTTGCCGATGGCCTTCTCTTCCGTGATTCCTTCGTAGCATTGCAGTCGCTCCACGGTGGTATCGGCGGCAGCCGCAACCGCATAGGCCAGTTCTGTTTTTCCACACCCGGGTGGGCCTTCTACTAGCAGCGGTTTCTGCATCTTCGCGGCCAGGTACACCACCTGCAGCGTGACGGGATCGATCACGTACTGCGCGTCACGGAGCCCTTCCGCGAGTTCTCCGGCCGATCGAAACACTGTTCTCACCTCCGCTGCGGGGGCTGAACATACCGCAGAACCTTCGGACACGCACTCGACCGACATGCCGCATCTGCGCGGACTGTCAGGAAAGACAAGGTTCCTTCGATTGTGTGCTGGGCCCAGACCTGGACCGTCGATTAGGCACGCCTGGAGACTCAACTCTCTTGGAACAAAAGGGGATAGGGCACCTTAAAGAAGGCCTCTCAGAGATTGCCCAGCGAAGCACTCTCGCTACGTACGAATTTTTTAGCCAATTGAATCATTCATGGCTAACTTCGATCTTGGTCCCTTCGCACGGCCCCAGGAAAGACCTCGTAGCAGACGCTCTCTCACGGCCCACCACCGGAGCGCACGTATACGAAGAACGTGAAAACAATTTTTGCCAATTGCGCACTTCATGGCTAACTTCGCTGGGGCTTTCTGCTGTGGTACGAGGCTTAGACATGCCTGGGTGCATACTCAGTCCGAACCGCATGCTCAGGAAAATGATTTCACCAATCGCATACTTCATGCCTAACAGCGGCATAGACTTGCGATTCACACCCAACTGTCGCTGTATTGCCGGAAGCTGGTTCGTGAAGTTCGGCTCTGTCGCTACCCCCCTGCGCTCCGCGAGCAATTTCTTGGCAATCTCATACATCATGACTAACTCTCTCGACCGTTTCTCTCCGCGCGTTTTCAGGAGATTTGACAACCTGGTGGTTCTCCCCTAGAACCTAACGCGTGCACGACACTCAACAGCTGAATCACGCTTGCGTTCAGGAGCTCATCGACCGCCAACTGCCCGAGGGCGGTTGGCCTTTCACCTCAGACACGAGTCAATCGGCCGTCGAACCCACGGCCTTGGCCCTCTTGGCATTGCCGTCCAATTCGATCCGCGAACGCGACACTGCTATCCGGTTCCTGCTTCACATGCAGAATGCAAACGGCAGCTGGCCAGCCTTCAGCGGTGACGACGGGGGAGGGTCTGGACTTACGGGGCTGGCTCTCTATGCTCTTAACCGCTGCTGTGCCCAAGGGACGGTGACCAACAGAGCGGTCCACTGGCTGATAGAGTCCCGAGGATGGGAGTCACATTGGCTATGGAAATGGAAGTTCCGAACCAGTGATCGTCACGTCCGCTTTGATCCTGACAAGTTTGGCTGGCCCTGGATGCCGGAGACAGTCAGTTGGGTGGTGCCGACTGCCTATTCACTCCTCGCCTTGAAGCATGCCCGTGGCATTTCGCAACAGGACCTCGTACATCTTCGTATCCGGCGCGGCGTAGAAATGTTGTACGACCGAATTTGCCCTGAGGGAGGATGGAACGCTGGCAACGGCGTCGTTTACGGATCTCCGCTAGCTCCCCATGCGGATGCAACAGCCCTAGCTCTGCTCTCTCTATTGAGTGAGCCTCCGAACGATTTCATAACTGCGAGCCTTGACTGGCTTGAGCGACGTGCCGAGACATGCTTCGCCCCGTGGAGCCTCGCCTGGACTATTCTCGCCCTCGACGCCTTTGGACGCCCCACGGAACTGTTGACCGACCGCCTCTCCTCTGTTGTTGATCCCGCTGTGGTTAACGATTGTGCGACTCTCGCCATAGCTTCACTGGCGCTCGGCTGTGCCCACGGGCCAAATGCACTCGGAGTGGACCCATGAAAGTCGACCGACGGACATTTCTCGCGGGCTCCCTAGGGCTCGCTGCCGGCGTAGCTGCGACCACGTTGCTAGAGAAACCCAAGCACCGCGTCAACCGAAAACAACCGCGGTCCCGGGTGGCTATCCTCCGCGCCGAATCTTATTCGCAGACCCTGGGGCAAGTTCTGCTTTCTGGTCTGGATCTGTTCCATCTGAACGTTCGAGGCAAGACTGTTCTTCTCAAACCAAACCTCGTCGATTACATCCCCGGAAACCACATCAACACGCATCCTCTCCTCGTGTCCGCCGCGGTCGAGTGTTTCCGACGACTCGGCGCGAAGAGCGTGGTGGTTGGCGAAGGACCTGGCCACCAAAGGGACACGGAGCTAGTTCTATTCGAGAGCGGCTTCACCGGCGAACTTCGCCAACTGAAAGTTCCTTTTGTTGACCTAAATCGCGACGAGTTGGTTATCGCGCCCCTGCTGGCGACTTACACGGGCATGAAACGTCTATGGTTGCCCCGGACCGTGTTGGAGGCCGACTTCGTCGTTTCCATGCCTAAAGTGAAGACGCATCACTGGTCGGGCGTCACTCTCAGCATGAAAAACATGTTTGGCGTTGTGCCGGGAGCGAAGTACGGCTGGCCAAAGAACATTCTTCATTGGAAAGGAATTCAGGAAAGTATCCTCGACGTCTGCGCCACGGTGCCTGTTCACTTCGTTATTGCCGATGCGATTGTGGCAATGGAAGGAAACGGACCACTGAATGGAAATACGCGGCCGCTCAACCGAATTGTCCTGGCTGACGATCCGGTGGCGGCGGATGCCACGTGCGCGAGGCTTATGGGACTTGAGCCGGCCCGAATCACGCACATCCGAATCGGGGCGCAGTTTCTCGGTAGCGTCTCTATCGAGCGGATCGACCAAGTCGCAGAGGCAGTCTGCGCGCCAGCCCACCCTTTCGAGGTGGTCCCGGAATTTCAGCACCTGCGCGTGACAGGTTCCGCCCAACGAGATCCCTGAGACGAAAGGCAACACAAAGAAGGCAGTGGACTTTCTTTCGCGCGCCGCGACGCGCCATTTTGGCTCACTTGAACCTGTGATCGATTCGCTGTAGCCTCGGGAAGCTCACGCCCTTCGTTGCCAGCTTTCAAGAATAGTTGGTGCAACGCGCAATTCATCTAATGAAGACAGCGAAGTTCACCAAGCTCGAAAGAAGAGTCGGGGAAATTGCCAGTCGGCGAGCTCGTCGGCAACTGATGCAGGTTCCCTGGGATCGCTTCCGCAAAGCGTACGAGGAATACATCCGGTGGCAAGCATTCGTGCTTTGGGCCCGCGCCATTGTTGAACTGGAAGGCAGTGCTCCTTCCTGGCTCAAACCAATTCTGCGAAAGCGTTGTCCAGGCTTTACGGAAGATGCGGGTCGCTCAAATGAGCCGGGACTGCTGGGTCTCCAGCTGCTTCCGTGGGTTCACAATCAAGCTTTCGGGTATGCAAAACGGGAGGGGTGGCTTGATGCGCTCGTCTTCTATGGATTCCGAGACACCCGCTCCCAGGGATACTGGACGTATTGGGAGCATTGCGAAAGCGAATGGAAGAAACGACGGCCAACGTCAGTTCCCACGTTTGCACAGTGGAGGCGTTCAGCCTTGAAGTGGAAACTCCAGGGTGATGTCAGCTGCGCCGCCACAGCGAAAGCAGTTGAGGAGTACATCGACTTTGAGGCATTCGTCTATTGGTTGTGCCCACTCTTTCAGGTGCCAACGATCCAACTGCCGGCCCACGTCGCCCTTGAATTGGGTGAAGAATCTCCCAGCTTGCTCGAATTTGTGAGGAGAGAGGTTTCAGCCGCTTACGAAGACAAATCGAGAAGGTGGCAACGCCTGTTCAACTGGGGCAAGGATCACGTTCTATCTCATGCGAGAAAGGAAGGCTGGCTTGACTTCGTTCTTCGCCAAGCACGGATTCACCCTCGCCATGTACGCATGTCGGATTACGCGCGCCTTTGGGGTGGATCTCGGGCTGAGAATCCTACGTCTCCTCACCCTTCCTTTGGCGAATGGCGAAAAGAAGCAGAGAGCTATGTCAGAACGAGTCGGAAGTGAGGCTGCTCTGGTTTTGTATGCTGCGACATCTTGACTGAGTCACGATTCTGTCGATCCGGGGCGGGCATTCAGCGGAGGGCACCTCTTGTTGTGCCTGAAGAACACGTTTCCGCGAATCGTTCTCCCGCAGTGTTCACAGGTCCTCACAACTAGTGCGTGCTTACGAAAAGCCTCCATCCCCTGTGCCACAACCTTGCCGGCAGCCGGCGCAAGATCCATTGAGCTAGCAAGCCAATCCCGTGTCTCCTCATCTAGAAAGTCGGTCTTGATCAATGCGCCGTATCGTGCACAGAACTTTGTCAAAGATTCTTCGGTGACCCGGGGATCATAGAGTTTCAGCACCCCAAGAAAGACAAGATGCTCGATCACCCCTGCATCTACACCGAGTTGCCTCGCCAGATCCGCCCAAATTCGTTTGGCTCGACAAGACCGAGGGAGTTTTGACGAGTCACGCGGTGCAGCAGATATGGAATCATTCGAAGGTGTGCCGGCATTCTCCTCTTCGCGCGGGCTCAGCGCAAGTTCTTCGGTCCTAGGCTGATGGTCATCCAGCGGCCGCGCCAGGCGCCCCGTCTTGTACGCCTCCTCGATGGAATTGCGGGTAATGCGAGGATCCCGAACCTCAAGCAAACCCTCAGCAATTAGGCGTTGGATTGTGCGGCTGCCCAGATGCAACTCCTGCGCTAGAGTCCGTCGAGCGTATCCTTCTAAATGAACGCGACTGCTCTTGCCCAAGACAGCGAGGCGATAGCGGATGGCAGTGTCGGACCGGTGTAAGACTTTGCCGATGAACTTTGCTGTCTTGTACCCTGCCATAGTGAGCAGACTTCGGTCGTCATCGTCGGTCCACGGCTGCCGGGAACGCTGTCGGTCTTTTCGGGGAGTCTTAACAACAAGTCCGAGCGTGGCTGCCCGCCTCCAGATCGAGTGAGGCTGCCAGCCGGGATGTCGCCGGAGGAGTTCGCGCACCGCGTCCCGTTTTCCTTTCCACCCCCTGCCATAACCTTTCCGAAGGATTTCATCGTCTTCTGGCCTCCAGGCTGTCCGCTGGTGGAGCCTCCTATCCGAATGTCGCTTGAGCCGGCGGATTCGTCGCCATAGCTCCGCACGTCCGAGACCAGGCTCGTGCTTCAGAATTCTTTCGATTGCATCGTGTGAACCAGTCCGGCCCCGCCTCGCGCCTTCGCGCAAGATTTGGTCGATTTGTTCCGGAGAGAAAAACCGGAAAGAAGAGTTGCCTGTCACACTGACCCAACGATCTGCCATGGCAAAGGACACCATGTTGAATCTGCTCGAAGGACAGGTTTGCTTCGGTGAAGGTTCAACCCCCTGTCAACCACCGATGTTTTAAGGAAGCGTGTTTCCCGAGGCGGCGTAGTGCCGAGGATGGCCCCAGCAGTCTTCTGGGCCACATCCTGTAATCTTCAGCACCGGATCGCCCTTCTTTTCTGCTCGGAAAAGCGGCCGGTGCGGAAGGGCCAGATACTGCCCGAAGCAACTTACGAACGGTGAAATACCTTGCTCCTGGTCGGAACATCGTCCAGCGAGAGATAAAATTTGGAAGGTGTCAAAGGAAATACGGTGGTTCTACAGTTGCGTCATCCACGCCGGAACATTGAAGAAGCGGGCGATCTGGCAGGTATTGCGACCGGAAGGCACGTAGAGGTGAAGCGGAGCATTCCCTTATCAATGAGCAAGGGCTGATTTCCGTGCTGCCCCTGTTTCTGCGTTCGTTTGGCTTGGCACGTCTTCTGAAACTGCGAGGAGGCATTCTCTGCCGTCGAGCTCGATGGTCTCCGCCGAATAGATCGTCTCGATAGGCTCACCGGTACTTCTCCGGAAGCAGGTTATGCGATTCCGGACGCCGTGCTCGCGAAGCTCGACCAACATCCGCTGGCGCTCGGTCGGATCATCCCAGATGCCGATCTCAAACACAGTTCGGTCAAGAACGTCTTGGCGCAAATAGCCGTAGCGGCGCTCGAATGCGTAGTTTACGTCCAAGATACGGCCTTCCTCGATGGTCGTGATAGAAAATGCGATGGGGCTCGATCGGAACACCTTCGTAAATCGCTCTTCTGAAAGAGTGCGGCCTTCCTCAGCTTTCCGAAGCGCGTGCTCTGTGATTTCCAGATCGGCAAGGCGGTGCTCCAACTCTGCCCCATAGATCTCCGCGCGCTCGTACAAGCGAGCGTTCTGAATAGCGACCGCGGCGGGGATAGCGAGCGATTTGGCAAGACGCATGTGCTCCGGCGAAAAAGCGTTCCCGCGTGTATCTCCGAGCGAAAGAAAACCAAGGACCTGCTGCGATGCGACAAGCGGCACACACAACCATGACCTTAGATGGGAAAAGCCTTTGAAAGCATCCCACTCTGCCTCGCTCGTCGTGTCAGGCACGAGCAGACTGTTCTTGGTAGCAAGAACCTGCATTAGGAACCGACTGTCCTTTGCATCGAGGGTGAGGGGAGATCTTGGGATGCGACGATTCGTTTCGTAATTGTGAATCTCCCGTGCAAGGAAGAGGCGGGTATCCGCCTCCACAAGCAGCACTCGCGCTGACTCGCACGGTATCAGTTTCAACAGCGATTGGAGCAGTGTGTCGAGAACATAATCCATGCTGAGGTTCTGCGTGAGTGCGAGGCCCGTCTTGCGGAACGCTTCGGCTTCCTCCCACGCCGATTCGGCCAAATCGAGGTTCCTGGCCATCTGCTCTTCAGCGGATTTTCGCGCTGTAATGTCCAGAGCAGTTCCTGCGAGGTGCCGGACAATCCCCGCGGAATCCCGGACCGGGACGCCACGGACCCACACCCAGCGGGTCGTGTTGTCTGGTGTGGTGATGCGGAACTCTTCGTCGAACTGGCCGGTTTGCACCGATTCGCCGAGCCGAGAAAGAACGCGGATGCGGTCCTCCGGGTGTATGACCTCTTCGTAGGATTTGGGATCTTCCTTCAGTGACTCACAGGAGCGCCCCGTGATTGTTTCATACGCTGGGTTGACATAGAGGACCTTCATATTCTCAGCGTCCAGCATCCAGACAATCTCATGGATGTTGGTAGCCATCTGCTGAAATCGTTCTTCACTGTCGCGCAGAGCCACCTCTACTTGTTTCCTCCGGGTGATGTCACGGAGAACGGCAACGTGCCGCCCGGGCAGGTAGTGCGCCTTCGCTGTAAATTCAACGAAGATCGTCTCGCCATCTCCTCGCAAAATCCGCGTCTCGCCGTGTTCGTATTGGCGGTCGAGGAAGCGGTTCCAGGTGTCCTTGAAATCGCCCGCGCCTGGGTAGAACTTCTCCATTGGCTCACCAACGAGCTCGTCATGGGCGGCTCCAAACAAGGTGAAGGCCGCTGGATTCGCTTCGAGACAGATCCCTTGGTCGTCGAGAATCAAAATCCCATCAAGTGTACTGTCAAAGACAGATTTGTATTCGCGCTCGGTGGCATCGAGGACGTTCACAGTCTCCCGATGTTCGCGGCGAGCCAAAAGAAGGAAGCGGACATGGAGGACAATTGCGATGCAGAGAGCGATCAGGACGAGCGTGAGCAGCAGGGAGGACAAAGACCCGCCATAGAAATGCGCCCCGAACGCAGCCGCGAGCAGAGTGATAGCTGCGAAGGAGATGAGAATGGAACCGGCGCGCATCCAACGTTGCGGCCGAGGTTCAGAGAAGACTCTATGACGCGTTGGCATGGCGCCGCCTTAGCGGACTATGAACCAATGGGCGGTGGCGAGTCCTGGACAAAAGAAACGGTATCGGGCAATTACGCTCCAATACCTTCACCACCCTCGCAGGATGCTATGCCCCGACGTGGGGAGAGTCAATATGCCATGAGGACTTCGGAAGCACGCGGACCCTGGATCAGTTCGCCGCAAGGGCCTGTGCTCCGCAAGAATTCAATGGATGACTTAGAATCCCTCAGTTGGATGTTCTACCTTTGCAGTCTGCACCCTGGCGTTCCACTCGTTAGCACCCCGGCGTGAAGTTGCGTCGTCATCCACCCTGTCTTCCTCTGTGTAACTCATTCCACGACGGCCGGCATCCGTCTGCGATCGGCGACAAGCGCCGACGGAGCTTCCGATTTTCCACAAGGGATTTTGAACGAAGCCAACTTCGCTGGACGCTTTCCGGGCATGTGGGCAAGTTGCGCAATTTGAGAGGATTTGGGCGGTTC
>Ga0187881_10000552_pt1 | contig 44754 bp, 44 predicted proteins | sample June2016WEW_19_1_2_FD_133017 | JGI IMG/M metagenome (GOLD analysis project Ga0187881, IMG submission 133017) | Peatland microbial communities from SPRUCE experiment site at the Marcell Experimental Forest, Minnesota, USA - June2016WEW_19_100 | ecosystem: Environmental > Terrestrial > Soil >... | reverse complement strand
ATGTGAAGGTCAAGGGGAACATGAAGTACCTATACGCGCTCATGGACGATGAAACCCGTTTCTGGATAGCTCGACAGATAGCCGATACAAAGTACACGGCAGTATTATGGAGCCTCGGGCTATTTCTAGTGAGGCGTCTACGCCCGCATCCGAGAAATCCCTGGTTCGGTCGGGTTTGAGTCGGGTTAGCGGGTTAAGAGCCTCAGCGAAGATGAGGTTCCAAATATGGGTCGCCCGTACGGTTCGAGAGACAAGCTCCTTGAATTGATGAGTGACGGAGAGCCAAGAAGTAGCAGGCAAGTAGCTGAACAACTGCATTTTACCGACCGTGCGGCTGAATCAGTCTGCTATCGATGCTGGAAAGCGGGGCTGATGCTGAGAGCAGCGAAGCCAATTCGTGAAAGGAACAGGACATTCGCTGGAAGAGCAGGCTCCCGATACAACACTCGATCATACTACCTCTTCGTTCTCCAAAATGGCTATGACGAAACGGAAGTGGAGAACCTAAGATTTCTCTCTTTCTCCAAGACACCGAGAATCGTGAGACCGAACAAGTCGCAGATAATACTGACCTTTCTGAGAGAAAAGGGAGACAGAGCCTTCTACACTAGTGAGATTGCCAAGCTGCTGAAGAACCAAGGCATCACCATTCGAGACATAGCAGCAAACCTTCGCAGATACGAGAAAAGGGGCCAGATCTTTTTCCGAGGTTACAGATCAGCCGAGCACGAAACACCATTTGCGGGAGGATACATCGTAACCTATCTTGATTCATCCAAATCTCGCAGTGAAGCAATCGCTGAAGCCCTTCAGCGAACCGACTTACTCCTCGAAGGTGGTTCCCACATCAACCCTTTGGCTGAGAGAATCCGCATCATCCGCGACGAGATTCTCAAAGCCAAGGAGCTGAAGGAAATTGTAGGCTGGAGCTTTCTGAAGCAGAAACTCCACTGCAACGAAGACCAGATGCGAACAGCTATGGACAGAGCCATGCAACTGTACAAGGAGGAGATTAAAGAGTTCAAGATCTTCAACTTTCCATACTGCTACCATTCCAACCTCAGCGAGGAAGATCTTAGGATAGCCATCGAGGACAAGAAAGACTACATCCGCAGAGTCAAAGGAAAGGACAACCGCATAGGTCACAATTGGGAAGCCTGCGTCGAATTCTTCGTTGACAAGCTGACCAAAGGAGCAGAGTTCCTAGAACAAGCGCATCGATCTAGAATGGATAAACGCCGGATCACGCTGAAGCTCCTTAAGCCAATAGGCGAACGGAAGCTGTTTGCTGAAGTTGACAGAGTTTGGACGATTCGGCCTAGCCCGATTAGCCAAGCGATTACGTACGTTCTGGAATGCAAGTGGGGGCTTGTGAGAAAGAAAGACCTCGAGGGCTTCTTGAATGTGCTGAAATGGAGTTACGACTTTGGCGTTGACACTCCGGATGGTAGAACGATGAAACAAGGGATCATAGGCATCTTCGCAGGCACGGCTTTCAATCCTGCGGAGAGAATCAGCATAGGCAACGACTCTCTGTCACTTGCGCAGTATGCGGCAAGAATGAATATTCAGCTCTTGAAAGCAGCAGACCTGAACGAAACGCTCCACCATCGAGACGTAGAAAAAGACGTAACCGTGCAGAAGATCTGCAAAGGGGCACGGAATGAAGCGGAGGTTAGAGATACGCTTGCTGAAGTTTGGAATAATCCAACAATCTCCAAGGAGTTGCTAGATCAGTTGGCTATCAAGAACGCAACTCTCTTTGAGTTTGAAAAAACGCTTGAGCAGAAGGAGAATCTCGTTCCACGGATAGTAATGACCATTCAGTAGCACGCCGGAAGATTAGCTATCAGCTGAGGTTTGCTTCTACCGAATCTATGCACAATGAGACATATGTTCCGGCACAGAAATCGGCTTAAAGGCAGTTTCCCAATTTCGAATTGGGATGAAGATATGGAAGCGAAAACTTTTGGTGAGATTGTTCCACAGAAGAAGAAGTTCAATGTGGAGGAGAAGGTTACGTTTGGTGACCTTGTTGACAAGAATTTTGTTGTTCTAGATTATGAAACGTTCCCATCCAAGTTCGAGGACTGTGATGAGTTTGCGGTCATTCTAATCCAGCACAACGACAAGCAAGCTGTAACCACAACAAGCTCAAGAGTGATAATCGATCAACTTGCCAGAATCAAAGACGAGATGCCTGTAATAGTGCAGCTACAGAGAAGAAACAAGTACTTCACGTTCAGTTAGTTCATCAATTGGCAATGGAAAAGACTCGCATAGGCCCGATGGTGCTAAATTTCAGATCCAAATAGCCTCTCTCATCGACGGGTACTGCCGTTCCTGCAACGTTGCCTTCGTGCCTCTCAAGTCGTAGAATCGATTTACGATCTGCGACCGATCGCAAGGTTTCCAATCGCTCTTGCTAGGTTCATCCTTTCATACGTCAACTCCATCATTTTGAATATTAGTTGTTTAGGACAAACTCGACACAATTGTCTCATGTATCATTTTTCCATACTTATGATCGAGCTTGCGAGCTTCCCTACTAATCTCTTCACGAACATTGTCGCTGAGTACCGGGACTACTCCTGCTTCGATTCGACTTTTTGCCCAATTCTCCGTAACGCATTGTACAAAGGTGTCGGCTAGCAATACTATAGCGTCGGGTGCATTATGTTTCAATCTCTCACATAAAGGAGGACTGCCGAAGTATCGCACGAGGACAGGAGCCCGCGTATGAATGCACACTATACCGTTCTCATAGTTCGCTCGTTGACGTTCGTCGGCTTCCGCATCAAGCTTGTAATTCTTTAGGAATTCTTTTGGCGGGTCTCTTTCCGATACGCGTACAGAACAGTAAGCCACAAGATCCCTTCCTTCAACGGAACGTGTTCGCGCGCAGACCTGAGCCCGAACACCCGGAGTCTCTGCAGATATCTCAATGTATTCTTCTCTAAGATAAGGTGACAAATTGGGGGACCCAACGAGAAGCCGCTCAAAACTCGACAGTTTTATTCTGTCATCGTTGCAAGTGATTGTCACGAGACTTCTCTGGGGAACTATTCTTGTATCGATGACTAGCTTTAGACGCTTCTTCGGTCCTGTGAGAATTGTCTTGCTATCCGGGACAAAAGCAAAGCCGTACGCAGGTTGAAGATCTTCTTCAGGAACAACTGTTGCCTCAATTTGAGCTTGTAGTTGTTGGAACTTAGCTGTGATGATGGCACTTCCGGATAACTCTCGCGCAGTAATGGTTAGAGATACACGTTGTGTAGTCTGTTCGTCGTAGGAAGAGCTTGTGATTAAGCGGTCATCAGGGGCTATCTCAATGCCATGGCCCGACATGGATAGACCTATCTCGGAACCTGGTGGGACTTTTTCGGCATTTATGAGCAGGCTGACGTACCGTTTGTGCCTGATCGTAAGAGAAATTCGACTTGGTGAGAAAGCCATGCCTTCTGGCGATATTTCAACTTCTTCCTCACTTTCAACCATTTGAAGGTCTTCTTTTCTCACTAATTCGTTTATTCTCGAAAATGCGCGCAGCACCTTGCGCCTGAGGTCTTTGTTTAGATCTGTCCCTTCTCCTCCTTCTTTTTCTTCTACTAGCTTCTTGAGAATCTGATAGAGGTTCTTGCGGAGATCTCGATTGAAATCGTTATTGTAGTCTAGACCTTCCCTGTTGTCGGTTAGAACAGTCTCGTCAACTTGATACAGCTTTCTCCAATTCTTGATGACCACCGTACCGAAAAATGGGTTGGCTGCTTGTATGTCTTCAAAGCCAGCCATCGTGTTGTCCAAGACGGCTCCGCGCTCGTCGGTTACAAGTAAGGCATATCCACTTTCCTTGTCCTTGTTAAGTGTCCCATTATGTCTCTTGATCTTGAGTTCTATTTGGTACTGCTCTCCTTTGTATTCAATTACAAATTCCTTCTTACAAACGCTCTCTGCTTCTAGGATAGGGTGCGAAAGAAGCTTACGTTGGCCAGTTTCCACATCAAGAAGTTCCACCTTCCGTGTCGGGTCTTCCATAACTGTTCTAAGCGTATAGTAGTTTGATAAGCCCTCGACAACTGTCTCAAGTCTGGGTCCTGATTGTGACCCCGGAATCCGGAACGCCACCACTGTACCATTTTCGCCCGAACCTAGTGGAGATGCGTGACGAGAAATTCTTGCATTAAAGAGTTCGAATCTTCGGTCCGTATCTTCTGGACGGACTATTCGACTTTCGAGATCATTGTGTGCTGGATCGGTTCTAATCTCGATGACCAGTGGGATGCTATTGTTTACAGTAAGAACATAGCAGTCACGCATATCCAGTAGAGCGTCTTTTCCTCCAACTCCGATTGCAGCATTTCGACCTCCCGTGCTTGTGTCTTCGCCGTAGTGTTTGTACGCTTGCACCGCAATATGCTGATTCATTCCTTGCCCCCAATCTCTGACGTAAAAGCCACTGATGCTTCGTCTTTGAGTTTTCTTGAGCTTCCAGTACCCTATCTCGATTTTGCCTGCGTCTGCTTTCGCTCTATCGTATGTATCATCTGCATTCTTGATTAGTTCAGCAAGGGCCTTTATGATATTTCCACGGGTTCCTTTCTTTAATTGTCTGGCAACGTATCGCCGACTAGGAATAATTCTTGACCATTCGGAGATATTATTTTCCAAACATCATCCTCTCCCAATTTTTTTCAACAAATCCTAGAAACTTGATAACCGACTCAGCGAGATCTTGGTATTCTTTTACTGGGAGCAAAGAATTTGCGTAAGTTTGGAGTTTCTCTAAGTTCATCTTTAATAGCTTGTCATCGGTGCCAAGACTTCCATGCAGAACATCGCATACGTCAAATCGAGTTATCGGTTCTCCTGATTTGAACTTCCTATACGCATCCGATTTTTCAACCTCTGAAGTTAGGCGAGTTGCGCTATTTCTGAACTCGGAATGAGCTCTCCGTAAGTCTTCATGATTTTGGTAATACTTTCCCTTTAGATCTTTCAACGTTTCCTGCGCAGCGATCTTACCCAATTCCGTCAAAGTATATCCTTTGGTACGTCTTCCTAGCGAGTAACGGCTGTGCTTGCAGTCAAGTCTTAGCGTATTGTCAACTCTAAAAAAGTCAGGATATTCCGGGAATGAAAGTAATGAAAACTTCTCCGGAAAGAGCTTGTAAAGAGCTACGACAATATTGTCGAAGGTGCATTCCAGTCCTGATTTTGAAAGCATGTACATCCCTACTGTCGCCAACTTGTCGAGTCTGACTTGCTTGTAACGCATGGGATCAAAGGCAACAAATAGATCCCAGCGACCTTTGTGTTTCCTATCGTAGGTCATAGTATGTCTTCAACCCCTCTGATCGTACTTTTATCAGTAGTAATTCGCGCATTCTACTAAGCAGCGGAGAAACTAGGCTCTTCGCGTCTGGGCCATTGAAGGTAATAGATTTCTCGAATTCTTGACAGATCTCCTTGTAGCTCTTGCTTCCGTTCTTGAGTATTTCATTAATTACGTTCATTGCCTGCGCTTCTTGAGGTAGTCGTTCGTTAACTATTCGAAGATACATACTGATTTCAGAATTGGAGAGATCAGATTCAAGGTTTTCATCTACCGTGCGGCTGTCGAGGATCGGATTTTCAAGTCTAGCAAACTCTTCACCGGTTTCTGTAACGCCGATTTTATCCGAAGAGTCGACCGTTGCAAAACCTAGGTTAAGAGTCATTCCACTTGCTCTGCCAACCGAATCAACAGAACCTACAAAGTGGTTGAGGAATCTACGTTTCGATGCCTGTTTGTCGCGTTTCCTCACTGGGAAACCAGTTGATAACGCTTCGAGTCTCATTCCTCGATGCATAGTTCTATCTAACGCGAACAAGTACCTTCCCAAATCGAGGACAACGACGCTCAGCGTCTCACCAAAGGCTTCAGTTGTCAAAGTATCTTGATCCTCCAGGAGGTTGGACAATACACGAACTGCAACCTTGACGGGAAATATCCGATTGCAGAACGGCATGTGAGGCGATCGTAGAGATTGTGTCTCCAACGGAGGGAAGAAATGGAGTCTTACCTTGTCCCACGTTCTCCCTAATTCTCTGTAGTTTGGAAATCGTGTTTGGACTATTTGATCACCCAGCAATGTTGCATCCTTTGCGCCACGAGTACTTTCTAGCGTTAGCTGATTCCGGACGCTCGTCTCCAAGAAATGTTGCCAATCACGATAAGCGGCCGTACTGATCATTGACTGGACTTCGTTGTACAAAGCCACAGGCACGTGAAATTGAATGATCATTGGTGACCCAACTCTTGAATCGTCATCACTTGACATAGCTCAAATCAACTCTGGGGCAGTATCCTCGCGATCTCGGAGTTGTTTTGCTGCACTCGACTTCTGGCTATTGTCAAGTCGAGACTTGACGTCGAATGGCTTATCGTATTTTCCCGATCGTGACAGCAGTCGCAGCTTAATTTCTCCCTGTTCCTTCGACGCGAGAATCGGTTTTCCCCTTAGCTGCTGACGAGCCAACTTGCGAATCTTGCGTCGTTCCGCAGGAGGAACATAGCCGTGGACTTTGCATTCCACAAGAAGTATCGTGCCATCTCTAAACGCTACTAAATCTGGACACTGTGATCTCGGTTGTCTGACGACGTACCATCCTTGCTTTCGCAGATAATTCTGAGTTTTGTATTCGAATCTTCTACCTCTTTGATAAGGGTTAAAGTTTCTCACTTCGCCATTTGCATTAGTACTTACATCTGTTCTTGTCATTGTTTTTCCACTCCTAGCTTGGTCGTGATCGAAAACTTCGATAGAATTTGAGCGAGTGCACGATTATTCTGCTGAAGACGAGATGCGATGTTCGTTGCATGTAACTTGATCTTCTTGGCAGAGTCATCTGCCTGATCCGAGATTTTCTTACAGTCTTCCAATATCTTCATGTTGTCCTCCACATAGAAGAGAAGGTCTCGGTCTGATGCTAACGACTCCAGGCTAAGCGTCCTGTTCTGGAGCTTGTAGCTATTGGCGTGAATTTCGTAGAACATTGTCACAGTCGGCACAACAAGCTCGGGAGGCGTCGTGATTATGAGTCCTCTTGCAGTGTCTATGTGGAAGTTCTTGCCTTTCGCGTTTCTCGGTAGCTTATCAACCACGAGGGCTGCGAACGGCGCGTTGTATCTTTTCATATCTTCCCTGACTTGATCGATGAAGTCGTTGCTCCAAGTCTTTCGAGACTTTATCTCAACCAGGCAACGTCCAATCTCTATGTTCCCATCGAAAAGGAATTTTATGAGTACGTCGGTCGCGTCAGGTCCCCCGATGGGGTCGATTACTATGCCAGATTGCCCTAGGAAAGCGTCCTGCAGATCTTGAATTGCATTAATTTCTCCAATTTCGCCTTTGATTCCTGGAAGCTTTATTGCAGTCAGATAGTTCTGAAGTGCTGAAGTAACTTCTTTGACTCTCGCTTCAACGTCTTTGACTGATTTCCCCTGCTCGACAAGGGTCTTGACCTCTGTAACCATAGTCTCGATCTGAACCCTTAGTACATCCCGTATTTGGCCCGTTGATTCCTCATTTACATCTTTGAGGTTGCTCAATGCGTCGGAAACACTTCGCTCTATGTGCCCGCGAAAATCATTAAGCTCCAGTCCGATTTGCTGCGTTGCCTGCTTGACGGCTGCAGCTATAGGGACTCCCTGTCGCATCTGCCGGTCCATCGTCATATAGGTGGCCAATGTAGGCTCCAGGGTCGCCTCACCGTCGAGTTGAATCAACCACTGTTTTGTGGTGTCGCCCAATTTCGCGAGTATGTCAGTGGGCTGAGACACTGCTCCGCCACACTTGGAGCAAATTATCACGTCATCGGAAGAGGGGCATGTGCATCGAGTTATTGTGACGAGGGTCGTCTTCATTTCCTCCTTGAATTTAGTCTGTTCAAGTATTCGTCGCCCGATTTTGTCAGTTTGTAGGTTACTTTGACACCATCCTTCTCGGCCGTGAGTAGTCCGAGTTCGCGTATTCTACTCACGATACCTGACCGCATCGTAGAAACTTCACCCTCTTTCCATTCAGGATTGTACTTGCCCACTCTATTATTGAGAAGGTCAGGCGTCGCCATGCCTTCTTTGACTGCAGTGAGAACGAGATGGATCAGTCTGGCCTCAGTAGGAAGTTGGGATTGGATATGTTCTAGGATGAACATGATTTCTTCTTCAGATAGGGCGTTCGCGTAATTCTTGAGATCGATCACGGGATTAGTTAGAGAAGCGAATTTCACTCCAAACGCTGTCATCGATGCCGTGACAGAGTTATTCTCATCTCGCTTTAGTTCAATGAACTTCAGGACTGGAGCAGCCCCTTCTACCCTGTCTAGTTTAGGCTCAGGTTGTTTTGACAAGTAGCCGACGAACTGATTGCTAAATCTCAATGTGGACTTATTCTGATCTCTTCCTATCGGAAAACCGGCTGCGATAATCGTGCCCCGTTTTCGTCCAAACTGCCGGTCCTTGCGTTCAAGGTCTTTGCCAAGCTCGCTAGCAATTTGAGCGCAAGTCTCGTGAAGTTCTGCTAGGGGAATGTGATCTGTGGAATAGCGTTTGACGAGATTCGACGCTACTCGGGTAACTACCTTAACAGGCAGAAAACGATTGTACTGGCCCCAGAGATAATCTGAACGTGGCAAGTTGCTTACGGGAACGGTTCTAACAGTTCCGGACTCAGGGCGGTCAGATAGTAGATGGATGTTGGATGTTAGCGACAACATCACTGATGACGCAGAAGCTGATCGCTGACGGCCTGACTCGATAATCGGAGCTGTGGTGACTGACGGTTCTTGCTCATAGTACAATTGGTTCTGAATTGCAGCGAGGAAGAAATCCTGAGGCGACTTGTATTTTCCGAGACGAACTTGTTCATTGATTTTTTCAGCAATTTCGGGGGTAACTTCCATTATATACCTCAAATAGCTTCCACCTTAATCATAACTAAACCGTATTTGCTCTTAAGTTATATTTAAGCTTGTTTTAGGGAGACCTTAAACAGTGCTATTTGACCCAATAATGTGGAATTTGCACCAGACGGAGATGCAGTTGCTGTACCTAGGGTTGTGAGTACGTGGGACGCCACGCAACGACAAATGGACCACCCAAGTCTGCATAGTGAAACTCCGAAAATCCTACTGGCAGTGACGGAATAATCTTCGACCAATCGCTCCCCAAAGTTCGGGTCACACTGTCAAGATCTCCATCGTATTTCGTTCTGAAGAGGATACTGATGTTCATTGAAGATCGCATGGCCGGGTCGAAATCACTGATCTTGTGCGAAACGAGCATGACGCCGACTCCTTTCTTTCTGAGAAGCCTAACGACTCGGTCCAAGAAGCGTGAAGCATCCTTCGGAACTTCTTTAGCTGTCCAAAGGTGAGCCTCTTCAATTACTAGGAAAAGCCTCAGATCCTCTGAATCTGCTTCGCCTTGAAAGTGCTCAAGAATTTGGTCGAGAGCCGTAGCAACCTTGCCTACTCGCTCATCAGTTTCTGAGACTGAAGAGAGGTCTACGACAGTACCTTCGCCGCTTTGTAGTGTCTTCGAGATTTCTGGAAGTTCTTTGACGATGCGGCCCTTGAAGGCCCTTGGGCTTCGCATTCCAAACAGCCTGTATTTTTCCAACATGATTTGATCTGTATTCCTATCAAAGATACGCTCCCATTGTTTCGTGTAATCGAAAACTAGAACTGGAATATGTTCTTGGAGGAGCTCTTCGACGATGACCTTTGCCGCTATTGTTTTGCCGCTTCCGCTGGCCCCTGAAACTAGGATGCCCTTCTGAGCGTATTTTCTGAGCGGTAGATAGACGAAATCTCCCAGCTTCCAGTCGTCTAATGCGACTCTGCCAAGGACATTGCCCTCAGATGGTAGCTGCATGTTCCATTTCGGCAGCGTGACACCTGCGTATTCTGCTTCTTCCTGAGGAGTATGACGATTATGTGTAAGCAGAAGATTATGTGGGTTCTTGAGGCTGTAGATGTAGGTCTTCCCCTCTTTCTTGGCGGCAATTATGCCGGTTTGGATGAAGGGGTTGATGAACTTCGAGAGATTGCGCACGTCTATCTCAAGTAGAGCGGCAAGCTGGTTTGAGTTGAGGTTACCAAGAACTTTGAGGAATTTCAGAGCTTGCTCCTTTTTTGTTGCCCCTGTAGTCACTGAGGTATCCGGAGAAAGAGCAGTTTCTTCAGTTTCCTTTGAGGGCCATCTTGAGACAACCGCAACGTTGAGTCCGAACATCATGACCAGAGAAACTGGGAGAAGAAAATCGCTAATTGGGCTACCGGTCACAGATACGCCAATCCAAGCAAGATATGCATAATAACAAAGTACCAGCGCTCCTACTTCGAAGACAAAAACAAACACAGACTTGGCTATTGTGCGAAAAACACTGGTATTCACTTACTCACCGGAGTTGGCATAATTTTCTTTCTGCCCAATAGTCGGCCAAATATCCAAACTGACAAAATTACGAAGACGATTAGGAACACTACAGACGAAGAGATGTTGAAGAGCGTTGAAAGAGTTGAGATTTCCTGCCCTTGCGAGGATGACCCTCTTCCAACAAAAGTCAGGAAAAGCGCTATCCACGTTAGGAAAGCTGCGAAACCTCTGAACCGTTTTGAGAAGGGTGAAACGATAATCGCTGCTATCGCACCCATCCAAACAAGAACCGTCAAATTGTAGAGCGGGTCAAAGAATGGGATAGCTCCACCTGTTGAGGCTGGACCGACAAGGCTCATGATTAGCTGGAATATGCTGGTTAACGGATCGGACACAAATTAATTGGATTTCTGGAAGCTTAAAGACAACTGGTAGGGTGACAGCCGGTTCAAATCTGGATGCCCGCACCACTAGCCCGGGGATATAGATAGATTGGCATGCTTGTTGTGGACGTGGTACTCGGAAAAGTGACGTGTAACTCCAACGTGTTACTCACCGATTGCCACGTGGGGGTTTTCTGTTGGTTTCTGTTAGGGGAGGTGTCGCAATATTTGAGGGCCTGGCAAAATTCGTGATTCAACACTTCATAGAATTGATCTCGACACATTGAAACGCTTCTTATTACGTACACTGAACATACTTTGGATAGAGATCCAGATGTCACAGCAGGTGTCGCCGCATATCAAAATGCAGCTTACTCTCGCCAAACTCGGCCAAGCGGTAGGCTGTGATGTATGGGTTCCCAAAGCAGACAGAACGAAATCCCATAACGAACACAACCTCGCCAAATATTCACTGGGGGAGCTTCCGGACCTAGGTTTAAGCCAAACAGTGACTAGCGCCATCCGGAACATCGATGTTTTGTGGTTAACGGCTAACACTCTGAATGCGGCTTTCGAGATAGAGCATTCCACTGAAATCTTCTCTGGAATCCTACGACTTTCAGACTTGATCGCATTGGTCCCTAACATAACGTTTCCAATCTACATTGTTGCACCGCAGGAACGTAAAGACGAAGTGGCTAAGCAACTCATGCGACAAACCTTCAAGGCCCTGCATCTTGACAAGAAATGCTTGTACCTCTCCTATGAGGTATTGGAGGAAAATTACGACAAAATCGAGTTCGCAGAAGACCCAGAGAAAGTTCGCAAGATCGCCACCACATTCGGAGAAATCAAGAAAGAACCTGCGACCCTACCTGTGGAAAAGGCTCCGATCACAAGCGGGAAACTAGAACCCACAACTCGAAGGAGTTTGCGTGATTATCTTAGAGACCGAAGTGACGGTTCGATAGCGCTGTATGAAAAATTGAGAAAGGAAATTATACGTTTCGGAAACGACATTGTTGAGGGGCTGTCAGAAAAGGAAGGATGGATCGTTTACAGGCGTAAGGAAGCTAAGCTTGCGTTTTGCGCGATTCGTCCAAGAAAGAAACTCGACAAGCTAACTGTATCGATTCCTGGTCCAAAGGACTTCAGTGACCCAAGAGGAGTTACGAAGAAATGGGGACATGGTAACTACTATTGGTTTGACGTCTATGCTCTCAATGACACAGGCTATGCCGCTGAACTAATCCGGCAGGCATATGGTCTAGTAACCCGATGAATACGAATAATGTGGAAAAGTACTCGGTGCTGCAGCCCAAGCGGTAAACAAGCCACACCGGCAATGTTGAACGAAGATTTGGCTCATCTGGCTGTCTCAGCACGTCTTGTGCGACGACAAGGGGACAGCAGTCGCTCGGAGTCATTAGAGATCTTGCGCCGTCGTCACAACCCGGGGCTTTTGTAAGGGCTTGAAGATCGTGCATCATCAAAGCTATTTGATAGCAAAAACGAATATTATCTCAGTCAGATTGAGCAGAACCTCAGGCCAAAATAACGTGAGACCATACAGAACGAACTTTCGATAAACAAAATCATTTGTGGAGACGCATTCGTAGAACTCCGGAAATTCCCAGAGGAAAGCATCGATTTCTGCATGACTTCGCCGCCGTACTGGGCGCTTAGAGATTACGGAACAAAAGGACAACTTGGGCTCGAACTGGATTTTCGAGAGTACATTTCTAAGCTGTTAGAAGCCTTTGATGAGCTCAAGCGGGTTCTGAAAAGAACTGGAAGCTTCTATCTCAACATGGGAGACACCTACTCAGGTGGTGGTTCGCATTCTAAACTGGGCGGAATAGAGATATGGGGGAAGCTACATGGCATGAAAGAGGGCTTTCCTGATAAAAGCCCTCAAGCATCAATCACGAACGTAATTCCGGCCAAATCTATGATCGGAATACCTTGGCGTGTGGCTCTTGGCCTTATCGACCGTGGCTGGACTTTGAGAAACGACATTATATGGCACAAGCCAAACTCGATGCCTGCGAGTGTTAAAGACAGACTAAGCAATACATACGAGCATATTTTCCACTTCGTCAGATCAAAGAAATACTACTACAACCTTGACGCAATTCGTCAGCCGCACAAATTCGTAACCAAGCCTTTCAACATCCGAGTGCGTGACGCCCAGAGAGGAAGATTGCAGAGCAAATGGGGAGTACTAGCGCATGCCTCGGAACAAGAGGTAAAAGCATACGATGAGAAGAACTACCCCAAGTATCCTCCACACGAACCGCGGCACTTCCAGCTTCTGTCCATGGGTATCGCGCATGGTGGGCATACTGGGAAGACTGTAAGGCATGACCATCCTCTCGGCAAGAACCCTGGTGATCTATGGGAAATAAACAGCAAGCCGCATCCGTTCGCACACTTTGCTGTCTATCCAGAAGAAATCTGCGTTAGACCGATTCTGTCAAGTTGTCCTGGGCAGGTTTGCGTAAAATGCGGAACACCTAGGCTCCCAGTAGTCCAAGACTTCAAGACAACGTCAGCAGGACAACCTCCTCCAGGAACAGCGTCTGCAGGGGAGAAATACATGCTCGCAACATACCTTGGAAGAGCAGCGGGACGAAGAAGATTTCCGGTTAGATATGAAATCTCAAGAGAAGTCTTGGGTTACACCGACTGTGGCTGCAAAGAAGGTTTCCGGCCTGGTATCGTTCTGGACATGTTTGCTGGAAGCGGGACCACGCTTGTTGTAGCTAAGAAGCTGAAGAGGGATTTCATTGGAATAGAGTTGAATCCTGAATACGTAGATATTGCCGAAGGCAGGCTTGCAAGCATTCAAGGATTTGCCTAATGGTATGCAAGTCGTGACTATTTCTGCTTCGAGAACCATTAACAGATAGTGATGATCGCGCAGGATGTTTCGAGTAGGCAGTCATCCTTTGAACAATTCTGCAGTCAATTCGATTGGTATGACTTTAAGATACTCGGTTCCTTCTTGACTAAGCTTGACCGTCCTCTCGATACTACTACCCAGTCGCTGCATTCGATATGGCTGCTGTTCATGCTGAGAGGCATCAAGATCTCGAAGATGACGATCTGCCGAAGACTCGGAAAATTTGCTGCTCTCGGATTACTAAAGAAACTCTCTAAAACAAACCCAGCATTCTACGAAATTGCCAAAGGCCAGGAAGGGCTCGTTAAGAAGATAGTTTACTTCAAGAAGACGGAAGAATTCATGAAATTATAGAAACCGTTAACAGAAATGTTATCCTTACGACGTCCTCCTCTCAGGAAGAGCCTACTACTAACGATATTTGCGTAAAAATTACTATTACTACTATATCGTTACAACATGATGAACTGTTTTCGACAGCGTTGGTCAAGTGCATTGGAGGTGGGGCTATTCGCTGACTGCTTCACATTTTTGTTATCCATTTCGAATATCTTCGATGATTTGTTACGTATTTCGAGTGTTTTCGCCTATTTATTCATGCACAATTAAATAATTGATATGAAGACGGGTCCGAAGCCGATTGGGGGAATGCTGATACCGAAGATACTGCGGGTCTTGGAGGAAGCTGGCTGCGACCTTAGAGCCTGGACGATAACTCTCAGATTGAGAAAGCTACTACAGACACCTCCTCTAAGATGGGAGACGGTTCACAAGTATCTGGAACAGATGACCGCTGAGCAGATGATATTCAGATACGAAGACCCATTTGGGATTGTGACATACTCAAAGAATCCAATTATTAGAGAGAAAGTTTTGTTTTAGTGATGTCACATAATAGCGAATGAATCGCCTGGATAGCGCATCTCGTCCTTTAGTACCAAATCGATTTGAAACACAGCCCCAGTTTTGGCAGAGCGTTTTGAGATTAAAATTTTGGTCCGGTGTATAGAGTGAGGCAATAAATCACAAACGTACGGTTCATGCATCTCTACAGCTAGAACATGCTCATCTGACAAAAATTCTTCTATCCTATCCATCGGGTCCAACCGAATGTCTTCGGTATCCAATGTTATTTCGTTTACCAGTATCTTGTAAACCCTGACTGCAAATTCATTTTTGTTCTCTATTATGAGCGGAACTTCCCAGTCGTCCCTGGTTGTCGTCTGTTCTCCAAACTTAACGTTTAATCCTGGATCAAATGCGACTGGCTTGGTATCGCTCTGGAAAGGGTCTTCCGGGAACCAATCGAGAAACGACTGACTTCTTGAATCATAGTGAACCAGAGTTAGCGCGTTGTATCCTCCCGAGCGGGAAAAAAGATCTGGAATGACGTATCGCAATCGTCTGATTTCAGAGGGGATCTCGTCTGTCGAAATAAGAAGAGAATATTTCGCGTCAAGCAAATCAGCATATTTCTTCAGCTGATAGATATTGTCAAGAGTCAATGGTTCATTCTTGAACTCGACAACAATGAAATGAACGAGAGGATGGATTTCGATGAATCCAGTTAAGTCAGGGCGTGCGTCTTTCTTTAAGAAGAAATATATCAGATCACGTCCAGTAGGAATCTTATCTTTTAATTGAGTGTTGAGGCCTCTGTCGGCGGTAACTTCAAGGTAGATCTTCTCTGTTGCCGGTTTCAATCCCGCAATTACTTGACATTTTGGATCGGAGTACTGCGGACGAAGCTTGGCACGAATGTGTATTGCAAGCGCTTCTCGTAGCGGTTCATAATGACCACGTTCGTCCGTCAAAACACTACCGGCTGCGATCAACATGTCAGAAGTTACTTAAGCCCATCACGGTTGGAGATAGTGTGCGTTTTAGGTCAAGCTACTGATAGGTCCTAAGATGAGACTCTAGCTGGGCCGTGTGCTGCCCAAACCTTTCATACTTAACTAGCAATCTCTACGGCTGAGACGAGTAATTGAAAACGCTTAGATCAGTATTGAAGATCCCTCGGCACAAACTTCTAGGGTCAAAGGAAATTCAGATTCTTGAACGTGAATTTTCCGGAGAGCAGAAGACAACGGATGACGGATATAACGTTCTTGCGAAACAACTCGGAATCACATTTCTAGAAGCCAAATCAACACTAGGCCCATTCAAGTTTGTCGCAGCCTTTGGGACAGCGACGTGTATTCTTTTTGAAGATCCTCCTGACAGTTGGGGGTGCTATATTGTTTCCAATGACGCTGAAACATGTTCCACAACCGATACGAAATTTAGAAGCAGATTGGAGCGAGTATTCGGATCTCCTATTACGCAGAGTGTGACTAGCTATCCTTCATGGGAGAGACCGAAGGATTTGAAACAATTTCTATTAGCGACAGTTTCCAATCTTATTTCCGCGATCTTGGCAGTCCTCGTGCCTCAAGTCGGTCTATCGAGCTCATTGGCGAGTGCATTGATACTCGCTTTGCTAATCCCTATCGTCCTGTTCGGAGGGTGGTCCATCAGAGGTCGGTAAAATCATGGAAGCCAAGGTAGATATCAAAGAAAAGATTCGGAACGGGTTGCTCGCGAGGAACGATGTCAAAACCGTTGAAAGCGACCGCGCTGACGAACCCGATATGATACTTACTGGCTCCGACGGGACGAAAATGATTATCGAGGTTAAGGAACGTTCGGCACTCGATGTCCTTGATGTGATCCAAGTTTCCGAATGGAAAAAGAGACATTCTGCAGATGGTGCTATTCTTGTTTCCGCAGCTATTCCTGCTGTTTCCGTTACGGAAGCGGCCGCAAAAGTAGACGTTCGGGTCTTGTCCCCTAATGAAATACTAAGGAATATTGAAAGAGAACCAGTTCGATATCTGAACCGAAGTGTGCCTCCAGTTGTGCCCAAGGTTTATGACATCTTCGTAAGCCATTCGTCCGACGATAAATCTATTGCAGAGAAGATTGCGCTGCGGCTGCGTGCCGACGGTCTTCAGGTTTGGTATGACGATTGGGAGATACTCGTTGGCCATGACATTGTTGACAAGGTGTATGATGGCATAAGAAATTCGCGCTTTTTGCTTGTTCTCTTGTCAGTAAATTCAGTATCTTCAAAATGGGTACAACAGGAGATAAATGCCGCTAGAATTAGGGAGATCGAATCCGAAGCAACCATTGTCCTCCCAGCTGTCATAGAGCTCGGTGCGAAGTCGTTAATTCCAGAATCGCTGAAGACCAAGCACTATGCCGACATAGCAGGAAACTTCGAATCAGCTATCCAGGAGATTGAATATGCGGTTTCTGTAATCAAAATGACGATCGCTACGCCAAAGTCAGTGGCCGATCAAACGATGTTAAATTATGAGAACGATTTTAGGGAAATTGCTTCGACTGATTTAGCATCTTACGGGTGGAAGATGGATGAACCTTTTCTCCAGATTCTCATTACACCAAGCACCCGCGGTAGAAAGATACCTAAACAAAACCTTGAAAATATCGTCGATTCGTCCACTATCGAGATTAGAGGATATGGTGGAGCTGCGTTTCCATATAGGCGAACTTACCCGGGTGTTACAGAAATTCATCATGAAGACGGATTTGGCATTGTGGACAATCATGCATGGCCTTATGAGGACTGGTCATTCCATTACTGGTATTTCAGCGAACTGGCATATTTCATAACACATAGACATCTATCAGAAGAACACATGGCGAATATTCCGCGTGGTACACTGGCGTTGGAATGGCTAGAACTAGACGTTGCCCGATCTGTCATGTTCGCACGTAAACTTGAGAGCATCGTCGAGGGTTATTCCGAAGCGGTGATCGAATTCCAACTTCATGGAATGAAGAATCGCCAACTTATCATTCTTAATCGAACGCGCACGCCTCTCATAGGTAGTTACATCTCGAGCGATGACGACATAGAGGCTAATGTGATACTTACAAAAGATGCTGATCTAGTTCAGATCGGGATGGACATTCTGCTTGATATTGTGTGGAGATTCGGATGGAGAAATCCACCAGTGGAAGTTCTACGAAAGGATATGGCTTCGTTCTTTTCAGGGCGCTTCCCTGAGTAATTTCAAACAATTTCTCTCACCTTTACTAAATCAACGATTAATTCAACATATTTCCGAATTTCCTGGTTCGAGATTCCTGTACCACGGAGCTCGGAGTAAGTGACCAGCAAATCCTCCAGTTCTCTCCGATTAATCACTCCCAAAGTAGACTTAGGTTCATCAATCTTGTCCTGCTTTCTCATCTAGTCTCACGATTGACGCTTCCCGATACAAGCACAATCCAATACAACTTCAGTGCATTCGTTCCTGAATCGGAGACTTCGACCTAGCATTGAAAGTTCGGACTCATGGCATCTAGGACAATTCATGACCTTTGAATCAGATCAACACAACAAGAGAAAATGAGAGAGGCAACAATATGCCTCAGACGAGCAAAAGTTATCGTCGCCGAATCATCCGCATCGTGCGAATCGTTCGAATCATTCGCCGAATCATGTCGAATCGTTCGCTGTAGTTCGGTACTTTTTCTCTAATATCTCATCCTGAAGCTCGCTCGATACACCGACTATAACGCCTCTATCAGTTTCCTGTTTTGAGAACAGCCTCGCCTTCTCCTCGTCCCTTAGGAGTCTATTCACAAGATTCTTCGCGGATTCGTGGGTTATTGCAAGCTTTTCTCCGATCTCAGCGTATGAGAGGAATCCTGAATCCAGGAGTATGGCCAGAAGTTTCGTCTGCTTTCCCGTCAAACCCTTCGATATCTCTTGAACGGGTTTTAGAATCTGCGCACTATCCGAATCATGCGAATGATGCGCATTATAGTGCGAACTGATGCGAACTAGTTCGGCTAGTATTTCCTGTTTCGAGATGGCGATCATGTCCTTCAAGGGTCCTGTTATCTTATCAGGCAGCTCGTCCAACTTTCTTAGAACGTCTCGGTTGCTGTTTTCGAGACTCTGATTGTAGATTGCTGCAGTTTCAGAAGGCATCTTTCTTAGTTCCTCTCTGATACCCATGAGTGAATCATTAACGCTCTGAATCCATTGCATGACCAGCTCCCGATCACTTGCAACAGGTCGTGTCCCTTCAAGCTTAGGTTCTTCTTTCCTGAACCATCGATTCCAAAATGCCATCATTCATTATTTAGTTTCGAGAGCGCTTATAGTTGAGCCATTGTGCCTGCACCCGTCCGGTATGGGTGACTGATCGTCCGGTATACAAATTGACAAAATGAAACAATATCAGAAAGGAATACCTAATCTGGAGAAGTTGAGACAGTAGAATGGCGACATGGGCAATTGAACGTATTCTGGCACGTTCCAGTAGGCCTGGTTATCGTTCCCAAAACGTGCAATTGAAAGAAGTGGATGCATGGCTCAAGCAGATCAGAGAGATGGGGATTAAGAGTATCATTTGCCTACTAACCACCCAGCAACTCTCATACTACGCCTCAATTCCTGAAGGACTACTGGAGTATTATAGGAAACAAGATTTCAAGACGAAACATTTCCCGGTCACTGATCCTAACGATGATCCGATCCATGGGGAAGAAGAACTCATGGCTAACCGTGAACCAATCTATCAGGCATTTTTCAAGTTACCCAAACCAGTACTGGTTCATTGCAGCGCCGGTTTGCAGCGGACTGGGCCTATGGTAGAATACATTAGAAAGCGCTGGTCCGAGGACGGAATTGCGCCGGCTGGGCATACTTCTTAACCTCACCAGTCGCGTGGATGTGCCTCTCAGGTGAGAAAGCTACGGACGTCGTTATTTGGTAAGACTTGACCGGCTTTGCCTGAGTAATCGAACCTGGGCTAAAATACTAACCGTTTCCTAATTCAGACGCTTTGAATAACTATTTGCTGGATCATGCGAGTTCATGTAATTCGCTTTATGCGTAGTTCTTCCCATTGCGAGATCTAAATGGTGGAACTCTCACTTAGGAGTAACTGTGACCGTGCTCTAAGAAAAATTCACATAGATCCTATTGATTGATTACAACACCTTTTCCAGGAACATAAATTAATGCTGGAATGGCATTCAAATAAGAAAGAATTGATTTTGTTACAACAAAATAATCATTCTTCCTAAAACCACCATATCCAAAATTTTGATTCGAAATATCAAATAATCTTGGTGGGCCATAATCCGCGCCCCAATAATCAGGATCGTAATACCTTCCGTTAAACATAATGTCTGAGCCCCAACCGTAGGGCGACCCAGAAGAAAAAACAGAAAGCGTATAGGAATTTCTGCAATTCAAAGAAATTATCGAAGAAAAAGTTAGAGGCAAAAAGTGGTAATCCTTAGAATTAAAATCGATTTGTTTTCTTAATGCGAGAAAGGTTGGCGTGTTCATTATCGCCAATGCAAAATCATAGTCATCCAAGTCTTTATGATTTAAGGGCAATTCACTAAAGGCTGAATCTATGTCTTGAGCATATCCATCTTTATTCGCATAGAATCTTCGAGAAAGCATATAATATGCTGCATTTGCAATCATACCCAGATTGGATTTTTTTGCAATTCCATTTTCAAATATTGTTTTAACATCTTTATTGTAAAGATCTGCTGGAGGATTATCAAGAGGCCACTTAAGCAGTCCGTTCATGCTAGTAACCCAGATATGTTCTTCTGTTATCTGTTTGAAATCTTGTATCGAATCTGCATTTGGATTATAGCTCTCGAAAGCTTGTTTCAATTGAGCTCTAGTATCCTGATCTAAAGAATTGTATAATGTCGCAAATTCAGGTCTAAGAGGCGGAGCAATAAAATGCTCTGTTGAAACATCAGTCTGGTATTTTCCTATGTTTGCTAAATATTGTTTAGAAGGGCTGGTTTCTTGAGTAAGAAACTTTATGATTCTACTTGCTGCTAATATTATATTAGGCGGATAATATTTCGAATTCATTACTGCATTGACATCTGGTTGCTGCAGCCTCAAGGCCCATGAATAGAGAAGCAATCCTGAGAGTGCCAACTGGTCCAGTCTTTTTGTCTGTCCTTCAGTCTCCCTGTTTTTCGGTGAATAATTTCTTAATGCAGTTCTGAGATTTTTTGCATTTTGGATCATACTTTGATCTATTCGGCCATTTACAAAAGCTGTCAAATCAGAATTATAAACGCTGATTTCGGGCTGTAAATCCTTGACAGCCAAGGGACTTTGGTCGAGAGAAATAGTTGAACTAGAGATCTGCGAGGTGGTCGTCGTGTTTCCTGTATTAGCAGGTTTACTTCCAGCGAAAATATCGTATCCTAGGTAGCCAAGTGCTGCCGCACCCGAAGCTGCAAGCGCAAGCTTAAGAAAAGTTCTTCTTTTCACGTTCATCGTTGTTCTTTAGCAGACTGTACCACGTTAAACTTCATATTTGTTTGGATTTTCAAAATGAAATTGCCGATTACGAAAGATTAAGGGTATTCGTCTTCTCGCCCTTCATCGCATGGAGAAAGATCAATTCATGATATGATTTTGTGAAAATGTGGTTCAATTGATTTCGCTGATTCGACCTATTCTTTCTGGAATACGAGACAATTCTCTGCTGTTTTCTGCGTCTAAACTCAAGTCGTAAATACTCTGAACAGTTCAAGTTCTATCGCAAGGACCTTGAATCGTCGACGGTTCCTGAAATATGCTGGTGCATCTGCGGCTGTTGTTGGAGCTTCGGCTCTTGGACTGGACTGTCTGATGAGACCTACACAGCCCATTGAGCAGACGATCATATCTTCGTCTGAAACGATCTCGACAACTGCTTTGTCAGGCACATCTTCAGTCACCACAACTGAGACAAGTACAACTGGGGAATTGCCGCCTCTCGATTTGGGAGCGAATGACTTGGGCGGGTATGTGTTTCATGATTACAGCGGTAATGGAGCGCTTGATGAAGGCGAACCCTTTGTAAATGATGTGGAAATGGTTGCTCAAGGCTACTATCCTACGTTCAAGGTGGAACCGCAGAACGGGATCTATCTTTTCAAGAATCTTCCAAGCGACCGGTACAGATTGTACCCAGTTCATCCTCAGAACAAGTTTCGGTACATGTGCAGATCAAACGCAGAACTCGTGGAAACCAAGCAAGGTTACACCGTAGATTTTCGAGGCGGGAAAAGGCAAGACATGGCACTAATGGAAGGATTCCTTACCCTCCCCTATCCAAGTGGTACCAAATACATTGTTGGGAGGAGCTACATGGAGGGCAGGTATTATGATCGAGATCCCAGCCCGCAGACATATTTGTGGTGGAATGGAGAAACCGGAGCTGAAACCCTATCAGGACTTTTTGCGAATTCTGCTCACACAGATATCGGTGCTGATTATGGAACGCCAGTAGTCGCCAGTGCACCCGGACAAGTCTCCTATCTTGGCGTAGATACGGTTGGAGGCGGCTTGGTCGTTGAGATACGGCATGATGTTGATAATCTTGGCACCAATTATATTCACTTGTCAAAACAATTGGTTTCTGTTGGCCAAAAAATTTCCAGAGGAGAAGTAATAGGATTGAGTGGACCCGGTCAGTTACCTGGGCAGGGAGATGTTTTCCAACATACTGCTTTTAGTTTGTTCTATTATGAGACAAATGGGGTGGCGTTTGTAGATCCGTATGGATCATCGAAATTCGTAGGGAACCCCGGCTATTGGTTTAGCTCTTATGACGCCTATGGTCAGGATTGGATTATTGCATCTGCTGGTGATATGCGCAACTTAGTTGGTTATTGGTCGAAAACCAATGAGCCTCAATATCCCGTGATTTAGTGCCCCGGTTGAAAAAGATGGGCTGATTCGATTGAATCGTCGCCGATTTCTGAAGTACGCGGGTGCAACCGCGGCTGTTGCCGGAGCCTCAGCCCTTGGACTAGAGTATATTGTCAGCAGACCTCGGATTCCCGGCCAACAAATTAACGAAACTCTGATACCGACTTCCTCAAGCCTTTCTGCTACAAGTGTCTCTACCGCCTCAAGCTCGTCAGCCCAGCTTGTGTCTCTTGAAGGAAGATTGTTCTTCGATTACAATGGCAATGGGATTCAGGATGGAGAAGAGCCTGCTGTTCAGAATGCAACTGTTCAGATAAAGGACAGCAATGCCCAAGTCATTGCTGAAGCTTTGACGGATTCTTCTGGCGATTACAAAGTTGATCTCCCGCCAGGAAATTACAAACTTTTCATTCAACCAAATATATCAAAACCTGACAACCCGAATTTTACATATATGTGCACTTCTCCCTCAGAATTCAGACCAATAGCTAATGGTTATAATTTGACTATAGTTGAAGACGGTAGATTTAATGTAGGATTTATGGAAGGACCATTTACGATGCCATTCAGAAGCTCCACTCATTACACTGTCGGATGTTACTACAACTGGAATTCAATGGCCAAGGAAACACCCAATGACCAGTACTTGTGGTGGAACGGCGAGTCAGGAAGTAATCGCGATTTAGTTTTGTATAACAATAGTGGTATGGATATGCCAATGGACGTAGGTCAAGACGTTTTAGCACCAGCTCCTGGACAAATGCTTGGAATTGCGCATGGTCCCTTAGGTCAGATAGGTATGACTATTGTTCATCTTCAAACAGACTTAGGTGATCTTGGAACTGGATATAATCATCTTTCCGAGGTTCTTCTTCCAGCAGGCACAATTGTTGCAAGAGGAGATGTTGTAGCAAAGAGTGGTAAGAGTGGAACACCAATACCACATTTACACTTTAATAATTACTTTGATTATGTGAATGGCAGAGGTATTTTTGATTTTTATCATCCTGAATTTGAAATTACATCAAAAACGAGCGGCTATTGGTTTCCCGATGAAGTCACTTGGCATTCTGTTCCTCTTGGCACGAGCCCAAACGGAAGAAATCTTTGGACAAGATTAAACAAGCCAGTATTCTTCCAATAGAATAGAAATCGTGGGTGTGCCAATATTCCCACCATAATGGGGGAGCAAACCCCGCAGGATTACTTAGATTATGAAGAATTCAGAGATGGACAAGGGGATTCTGACCCCAATTTACTGGTAAATATAAGCTACCGACGAAACCTCTAGTTCAACATGTATGCTTAGGGAAAGAAGTGAAATCGTATGCCCGTAGTCATAGTTGAGATGTGGGAAGGAAGGACTTCAGAGCAGAAGGAGACACTGATCAAAGGGATAACGAGTGCTTTTGAACAGATCGGAACAAAGGCCGAATCGCTGCACATCGTAATCCACGACGTGCCAAAATCCAATTGGGGAACGAGCGGACAGCAAGCATCCAAACTACCAGCGTAGACGAACACCATAAAGTGCGCAATTGTTCTAGCTACCTAGATCTATTCTAGATCTATTCAGGTCACTGTCGCAAGTTAATCAGGTCACAAGGGAAGCCCTTGTATCCCAGTTTGGAATTCAGCTCAAGTCCAGCTAGTGTCCCGTTAGGTTAAATGAAAAGACACCGACCGACATAGGAATCCGAGTGGCGGGAGAAAATAAGTCGCTTGCATTGATTCAAACGCCGAACGGTAAAACACAAGGCATAGGAGTAAGAAGACATGCAACTGATTCGATACTTCGAACGCTTTCCGTTTGAAGTAAGACAACCGCCGAACCGTGATTGGTGTATTCCTGCGAGTATTGAGGCAGTCGCAAAATATCACATGCCTAACTCAACAGTAACGCAGGGGCAAATACTGCGCGAATTCGTGAGAATGAAAGGGCTGGATCAGATAGGACTCAAACCAATCCAAGATGTATTGAAGCAATACTCCGAGTTTTCGTGGGCCGATATCCGATATTGTGAAGAGTATCAATTTCATGGGTCATTCAATGCGTTAGTTAGCTTTCTTGAAGAATGTGTAGACGAAAATACACCCGCCATAATTTCGGTACCGATTCCGCCGAAAAACTGGCATATGCTGACTGTGCTTGGTTATGACAGGGAATTTCTTAGAGTCTACGACCCAAACCCATTTGTTTGGAGTGCGTACTGTGATGCTGCAAAATTGAAAATTCAAGGTGCACTACGTTCACGAAAATTGACATCAGATACGACGGATGCTCTTGTCATTTCTCCAAAGACACGCACTTAACTTAACTCAATTAGGGTCAGAGATGGAGGGACTTGAACCTATTTGGGTGCGGGTCCTGTTTTTGCTAAGACGAGTTGTTCCAGGGTGGAATCCGACCCTAATTTACCGGTACATGTAAGCTGCCCTCGGAAAGTGTGATAAGGGTACGCAATCGAACACTTGAACGGTGTCGTTGGATCGTCGTCGGTTTCTGAAGTACGCGGGTGCATCTGCGGCTGTTGTTGGAGCTTCGGCGCTGGGATTGGATTATCTTCTTTCTCCACGCCAGACTAGCACCAGTTTAACGACGTTATCATCGACCAGTTCGTCAATTAGTTCAAACTCATCGATGTCGGTCGTTGAGTCAACAAGCTCGACTTTGCCTCTCTCTACGTTGTCAGACCTCGATGACCTAAAAAGCGGATACCCAGAACTAGCTAACGAACTTAGGAAGCTCCCGGAGGTCTATGAGAATACACAACAGAGCCAGATTGCGATTCAACGAATCGCTACACTAGCCTTGCAATCCACTGATCCTGAAGTCAAGGAAGCTTTTCAGATCATTCTCCGAGGCGGCACATCTCCACCATTGTCTTACACGGTTCCAGGTTGGAACACGGAACTTCAAGCATTATATTGGCTCGCGGAGCAAAACGAGTTTAAGGAAAATGACAAGTTAGCTCAAGCTATTGCAATGGCCAATGGCATTTGGATTTCTCTAGGGACCGATGAAGTTAGACAGGCAGTCTACACGGACATTAACGACTTGTTAAATTTCTTCCGAGAAACCAATGAAATCCAGAAAGGATTCAGCGACAACCAGCACGATTACCAACTGGAACATTACCCATTAGATGCCTTGGTTGCTTTGGCGTGGACAGGGAACGATCTAGGCAGAGGCGGGCACATACATTACTGTTTGATTAGCAAATCAAATTGCATACCATCCGATGTTCCACTCAACATCCACCACTTCATCGAAAATGGAATTAGAAACGTGAATTTGAAAGATTACCAATGGAACACGGTAAGCGTCCAAACATTACGGGAAATGGGACAAACCGTATCCGACCAGCAGTGGCTTGGCGTGGACTTAACCCAAACCGTTGACAATTTAGAGTCTTACTTCTACGTGGGACCGAATGCACCCGGATTCGATTTTGCACACTGGACCTTCACGGAACCAAACGACGGCTTCATTGTAGTCAACGGGGAGACGACGATTAACCATAACATGAACAATGCGAATTTCGAATTTCAACACTTCACGGAAACACACGGTGGTATAGGAGTCTGCGACGATAACATGGCAACTATCAATGCTTTCCTAAAGTCAAGGGGCATCGCATCCACCGCCTTAGTCCGAACATACGGTACAGTAGATGGTTTGAACCATACGCACGCAATCTATTTTGACCCAATCTCCAAAGCTTGGAAAGCAAATCAAAGCGAACTCATGACTGGATTTAGTGATGCAGGGTTTTCAACCAATTGGAACGTGTATATTTTCAAGCCGCCCGTACTGCAACACAACTATTTCCAAACACAACCAGATAGCAAACAGACATTCATGATAATGCTCGACCTTTACTACAAAATGCTTGGCATCGGAAGCGACAAGGTAACTGAGATGTTTTCAAATGGTGCACCATCTTCCATAGTTCAGGATTGGTTTTTCTCAGAGGATTAGGAGTTTTGAACCGCCGTCGGTTTCTGAAATACGCTTGCGCAAGTGCCGCTGTTGTTGGAGCTTCAGCTTTTGGTTTGGAGTATTTTCTAACGAATCCAACACTTACAAGCCCCTCATCTTCGGCCACTGCTGGGATGCACATGGGTCCTGCCATTACCAACTTACAATGGACGCCGACTAAAGTTGTGAGCGGAAAGGTGTATGATGGAACAGTTTCGTTTGATGTAACGGCTGGAACCTCGCCACTTGTGTTCGCCAGCCTTCAGTTCGATCCACTTTATCCGCCCCAGATCCCCCCGGCCGCTATTTCGCAGGAAAACGATCGATCATATGCTTTCGCGCTCGGGTCCGGCGTGGCATCCAGCTCTTCATCAAGCGCCTTGACAGCTAATCTTTCGCAGGCAATCTCGGATCTAGTGGGCGGAAAACAATACAGGGCTCAAGTTACAGCGAAGGATCAGTATGGAGGACAGACCCAAGCCAACCTTGACATCCCCTACATTAGAGAATTCGAGAACGCCTCGGGAAAAAGCAACTATCTCGTCGGCGCCATCTACTTGTCTTGGTGGGAGAACCCTTGCCAACCCAACCAATTCTGCCATTGGAATGAGGTTGAGGCGGACTTTGCTAAGGGAACCACCCCACTGGGCACTCCACTTCTTGGGCTGTATAATTCAGCGGACCCGTCGGTCATTGCCAAACATATTGATTGGGCGACTGGATTTGGAATCGACTACTTTCTGTGTGAATATCGAGGACCAGAACTAACGCCTCTTAGATTGAGCTGGTTGCTGGCGCACCCCATGATGAGTCAGATGAAATTCGCATTAGCGTACACCACTGTGATTCTGGTGCCCGATCAGGATGTTGGGAAACTGAAGTTTCTGAATCTGAATGATCCGTCAACGTATTCCCAGTTACAGTATGACTTCGATTACATGGCAGCGCACTACTTCACGCATCCATCGTATCTGAGGTTAAATGGTCGGCCTGTAGTTCTAATGTACGAGACATTTCCGATTCGTGATGTTTCTCCGCTAACTAGATTGAAGAAGCATATGAGAGATAACGGGCAGGACGTGTATTTGATCGGTGACGAAATCTCCTATGGAGACCCGATTAATGTTCAGAGACTGGGGGTTTTTGATGGGATCAGTGACACTAACGATTACATTCCCCCCTCAGAGGGCCCTTCTCTGTCTCAAGACGAAATAATCGCCGAATATACGCGATGGCAAAGCGGTGCGCATTCGGCTGGAATTGAATTAGTGCCATTTGGTTTACCAGGGTACGATGATTCTCATCTTAATGATCGACCGAAAGGCTATGGCTACCTGCCTAAGAGTACACGATTTTTCGCTTCCACAATGAAAACCGCAACACAGTTCGCAGACAAGCATCGATTGCTCGGAATCGTCACGTTTGATGACTGGGGAGAGAACACGTTCATCGAACCATCGGTTGAAGACGGCTTCAAGTACCTGCAAACACTTCGTGACGCTCTGGCTGGTCACTGATTGAATCGTCGTAGATTTCTGAAGTACGCTGGCGCAACCGCTGCAGTTGTTGGAGCCTCGGCTCTGGGACTGGATTATCTTCTTTCTCCACAGCAAGTAATTCCAACTTCAAGATCATCATCGACTAATTCGTCACTGAGTTCATACAAATCTGCATCTACGTCGGCAATGGCTGGAACAACAGATTTGCAGATAGAACTCTTCCATGACTATCATGGTGACGGTCAACAACAAGCCGAAGAACCATCAATCATAGACCTGATCTTAGAGATTGAGGGAATCGGCAACGACTATGCTGGCACTATTCAGGCTGAGAGTGACGGGAAATACTGGGCACGAAATGTTCCCGTAGGTGGAAGTTATCAGATCATACCTGGGGCTGACAGGTTCGGGTACGTCGCCTTATCGAACGCAGAATTCAGAAGCATCAGAGACTATTACTATCCCGTTAATTCGGATGAACCGAGCATACGGCTAGGACTCATGGAAGGATTTCTGACATCGCCATTTGGCAAGAATGATTCGTATACAGACATTGAAGCTTATGTTGATCTTGACCCTCGTCCAAATTACATTAGAGATTGGATGGGAGCAGAAAATACTTATGATGGTCATCGAGGCACCGATTTCATAGCACATAAGGGAACGGAAATACTGGTTGCAGCTCCTGGCTGGATTTTTTTTGCGTGGAATGGATGGCCAAACAAACCAACTTGGGGCGATTCTAATGATACCTGGAAAAACGGAAACTCAGTAATAATTTATCATGGAAATGACTACTGGTCCGAATACAACCATCTTAATTCAATTGCAGTTAACGAAGCTTCGTGGGGCTATATGAGACAATTTGTCAAAAGAGGGGATGTGATTGGATACATGGGTTACACAGGCTTCCGCCCGGACCTAGTGACGCTTATGACGCCTAACCAAGTTCATTTACACTTCGAGATGACTGATACGGATATCAACATGGGCAGTCAGCACGCTAGAGACCCGTTCAGAGATTTGTATTATGGCAAACATGGAGATTCCCCACGATCTAATTCAGTTACGTTGTGGTCAAAAGACAATGATCTACAACATCCTCAACCGTGAGGACACTTGAATCGTCGTCGTTTTTCCTTACGGTTTCGTTCCTGAAATCCTAATTCGCTTTCATCATTCCGCTTCGTTCATTTCTTACGCTTTGCTCGGCTCATCAATGCTGTTTCTTGAGCTTTTCCGGTGCTGAAATCCCTAGAAAATCTCTTCTTGACAGTCGCTTCTTGGCCAATTTTGTCGCAGCAGCAACTCCGACCAAAGAGCCGAGCAATGCGGCTTCCTCTGAATCAAATTCAGGAAGTGCTTGTTGCTTGAAGATCATTGGAATATAGGAATCTGTCGATAGCCCAGAGCGTGCACCAGCGCCTGCGATTGTGGCTCTATAGTTTATCTGACTGTCTTTCGCATTTGCCAGCAAAATATCTGTGCGCACCTTGATTTCAAATTGCAGGTGTGGATACTGGCTTAATTGCGACGGACCAAAATAGGCAGCCCAATCATAATCCACACCTTTCTTGAAGAGTTTGTAAAAGGAGGTTCCTGGAAAGGTAATGCTTCCATTTGAGACCGTGACCCTGTCGGTTTCCCTGAACCCACCGCCATTCAAGGGAGAAAGTATGAGATTATACACGCCGTCTGCGTCGTAAGACGTATCGCCAGTACTTTTAGTGTCAAAAATTAAATCTAGATCTGCATTAGTATACATTTGCGTCGGTATGTCGAACGACTCGTAAACGTAATCACTATATTTGGTTCGAAAGTGGAATTTAGGCGGTTGACTGTCTGGTACTAGCACTACGTTATTTGACGACTCGTAGTCTATCGAATCAGAATACCATTCGTCCTTCTCAACTTGGCCGTCAAGAGTGACTGGAACTTGTAGTAAACCGACATCAATTTCTGGAACTTGCTCGTATGAAATAGGAATTTTAGAAATCAAATAGAGGCCTGCGCCGGCTAAAGATGCATCACGGGCATGTTTCAAAAGTTTTCTTCGACCTTGATCCATAGCTAAGTGTTCGAACGTTAGCTACTTATGTTTTGCAAAACCTGACATTCGATAGTGCGTACGTCATTCCTTACGAAGCGCTGAAAGAATATGGTGGCTTTGAAAATGGTTCTTGGGTTCTCGGGTTCGATTCCCACAGGCTTCGGTACTAGAATTTACTGCGTTTGGAATTTCTGTAAAGAAGTAAAAGGGATGCTAAACCAGTTAGTAAAGGACCTGCCAATGCAGGAGATGGCTCCGGTAAAGCGTAAGAAACAAATTTCATAATGCCTCTTCCTGTTCCTTCGTTGGTAGGAAATACCATTACACCTGAACTATCATGTAAAAAAGAGAAAAATAGAATTTCATCTGAAAATTGCCTTAAGATGCTATTTTTTATTTGAACTTCTAGCTGGGTATGAGGGTTAGTATTATCGATAGAAGGGCCAACAGAGCTTTCATAATCATAGTCAATTCCTTTTTTGAAAACATTCACAAATGCGGTTCCTGGCTCACCTGGAGTGACACTTTCTGTAACTGATTCCGAATTAATCGTAAGGTTCAGATAGTAAATGTCAGGTGCCCCAGGTTCAGTAACATTAGATTTTTTCAAATCAAATAATGATTCAAATGTAAGCTCCTCATCAGGATTGTTTGTTAAAAAATCAAAGCCTAAATAAGTTGTATCTGAATCATACTTAGCATATAAATTTGCTTTACCTGTAAATCCCGCTATAGGCAGAACCAGGAAAGGACTCTTGACACAATCATCATATTCATGATCACCTATTTTTCCATCTCTAACAACAGGAGTTTGCAATGTGCCGACATCAAACTCTGGAAATTCAGGGGCTGTTTGTTCATATGATAAGGGCAAACTTGGGAGAGTCTTTAAGGCGACAAGACCACCCGCTAGATATAATATGGATTTTTTAAGAAAAGTTCTTCTTGGCGGTTCCGATTGTACGTAAGGAATTACGTGAGGCACTGCTTTCCCTGAGTGCCTAAGAAATCCTCTTCGTCCTTGATCCATACGTGGAAGTATGAAAGCAAAACTACTTATGCTTTACAAGATCTGACGCTCCTAAGCACGCTTCGTTCATTTCCTACGCTATGCGTCAGCTCACTCATTCTTCCTTTCGGTCCTCAACCAGAAAGTAAGATGGTTCGCCTCCGCAAAGACGCTCCAGAAATGAACTTCGCTTCACACGAAGCGGCGGGATGTCAGAAGTGAGCTTCAATCCGAGAATGATGAGGATTGCGGCCTGATGATGACACCATATGAAAAAGGAAAAGTGGAGGTGAATTCATGAAAGAAATAGAAATCATGCGGCAAGCAGGATTGACAGCGTATCAAAGCAAGGCGTATCTTGCGTTGAAATCCAGCAGCGACTTGACTCCATGCCAAGTTGCACACGAAAGCGAGGTTCCGCTAGGTAAAATCTACGAAGTTCTGTATTCTCTAGAAAGACTCGGCTTGGTGAAACGCTATCCGAACAAGCAGATAGCAGCAGAAATTGACAATAAAATAAACGACTTCCTAACCGAAATGAAAAGTCATCACGTCACTCTCAAGGCCTTTGGCAGAGGCAGAGTGAAGCAGGTTTGGAGTACGAATGGAGTTAGCTTGACCTCGCTTGTGGATAAGAGAATCAAGCAACTTGAAAGAGCCAAACGAAGAGTGGCGAGATACGAATCGCTAACATCGAGCTAGACTGATTTCTTCCGATGAGTTCAGCAGTTAAGGCTGGCTGAATGAGGATTTCGTTTCTTACTCTTCATAGTTCTCCAAGCATCCACATAAGTTCCGAAAAAGGAAACCACCGAAGACAACCATGCTGCCATTGAGATGTGTGGCTCAGGGCTATTCGCCCTTCATCGCGTGGAGAGAGAGATGTTAATAATTCCGCGAACCTCTTGCTTATTGATTTCTATGGTCCAATGTATGGTTTCGAGAATACTGATGAAATTCGTCGCATGAACTCCATCGAAGCGGTTATTCTGACTCTCATATGCAAATTTGGGAACAGAGCTGATTCTTCAGAGTCGGCTCGTTCTTTCTTCCTTTCGGTCTTCGACCACGCTTCGCTGAAACGAAGAAGACTCGCCTCCCGTTATTAACTCGAAAGGATGTGAGACGATGAGCAAACTACAGAGACTTCAAGATGAGATAATAGAGGTTCAGATACAGATTAGGGACTTGGAAGAGCAACGGTCGATACTGAGAAAGCAACTCAATGCGAAGTTATCATCGTTGCTTCGAGACAAGAAGACGCTGAAGAAAGTGAGGCCGATAGACAGCTTCAGCAAGAGGGTTTTCTGAATGGAATGGGTTCTGAAGCGTCAAAGCAAACAGAACTCAAGGAGTGTGAAAAATATGGCCAATGTAAATGAAGTATATCGTCAATACGAAGAGAACGCATACGCTGGAGATAATTGGAACTATCTCAACTCGACGAATATTGTCTCCGAGAACCTCAACAACACAATGCTAACGATAAAGACCGCAGAAGTCAAGAAGTTAGGTCAAGGAGAAGAGGCAAGGAATAAGGTCGTTCTTTCCTTTAACGAGACCACAAAGCAACTCGCTCTGAATAACACGAATAGCAAGATAATTGCAGAGAGGTACGGAGACGATACTGATCTTTGGACAGGCAAGCAGCTCAGCCTAATAGTCGTGAAGAAGAACTTCGCAGGAAAACTCGTAGACGGAATTCAAGTCGTGACATTGTAAGAAGATGGGAGTTAGGCTCCCATCTTTCATTTTTTCCGGCAATTGCAAACTTGGATGCCAAGCCGTATTCTAGTTAAGTGCTAGCTCATAGGAATCAAGCGCTTTCAAGTAAGTGCAGTTGAGATTAGGTCTCCCGAGGCCAAGTTGAGGATCTAGCTTCATGACAAAGTTAAGACGATGAGCCATATTTCTTCTTATTTCCGAAAGAAATTGGTGGTCTTTGCCACAGCCATCCTCAAGGTAGTTTATCAGGGCCCCTAAGACTTCGAGCATCATATTTCTTGGGATGAACTGATGCTTTTCTCCGTTGTTCGCGCAGATTCCAGCTTCGGAAATTATAGCTCCTGCATGCTGTCCCTCAATTAGAAGTTCTACGTCGATGCCGAAGCCTTCAGATTTCAAGTTCAGTCTCTTAAGCAAGTGCATGGGGTAGAGTCGCATTCCGCTCAAAGCATCTGAAATTTCAATACGAAGAAGCCGAGCAACAGCATATGTCACTATTCGGTTGCCAAGATACCTAGATATAGCGAATTTGCTGATGTTGCTCTCTAGTAGAAATCGTGAACCATTTACAATATGATTGCCTGTATGATCAGGATCATCCTTCTGCATTAGTACGGGTATATCGGTGGGATTGTGCTGTCCATCTCCGTCCAAGGTTACTACGAGTCTAGCCCCTAGATCAAATGCGTGCGCAAAACCGACCCTCAAGGCATTGCCTTTCCCGATATATTTGGGGTCGGTGAAGACGACTGCTCCAGCCGCTGCAGCAAGACTCGCGGTTTCGTCGTCGCTTCCCCCATCCACGACGACCACCTTGTCGCAGAATCTCAACGCGTTTGTTACAACCCACTTTATTGATGACGCATTTCTGAGAGTTGGCACAACGGCGTAGACATCGATAGGCTTGGATTGCGTAACGTCCCCGTGGTCGCCGAGAGGCAAGTTAGGTCACCGATTGATCGAAAGGGCATAGCGATACACTTGAAACACCTGGCGAGCCATTTCTCTCGCTGTGAATCGGGTAGTGACCATTTCCCTCCCAGCTTTTGAAAACTTGGCTGCAAGCTCGGGGTTTGCAACGAGATTTGCGACAGCACGAGCGATAGATCTCGGCTTCTTAGGCTCTACAAGCAAGCCAGTGTTTCCAGCTTCGATCACTTCTAACATTCCTCCCACTCCTGTTGCGATAACTGGTACACCGCAACTCATTGCTTCGATGAGACCGAGTCCAAAGCCTTCCGAAATTGAAGAGGGTAAAATGACGATGTCAGCCGCGGAGTATAGCAGCGGCATCTGAGCGTAGGGTAATTGCCCCTCGCCGAATACAACTCTTTCTGCGAGCCGAAGTTTGGTTATTATAGAGTCGAGTCGATTCCTGTAGGAAATTTCGCGCTCGTCGGTTGCAGACCCATCACCTGAAACAAGAACCTTGACCTTTGGAGAAAATCTTTCAATCGTGGGTATTGCCTTTAGCAGGTCGTCTATTCCCTTGTGAAATGCGATCCTAGACGGACATAATAAGAGCAAATCATCATTTCGGATTCCAAATCTCTTTCGGATGGTGATGTTTTTAGGAGCAGGTGCGAACATTTGAGTATCTACGCCGTTGTAGACGACGTACACAGGACGTTGACCATTATGACCCAGCGCAGTCACGTCGTTTGCTACATACCGCGAAGGCGCGATCAACGCACTCCAAGGTTGGTAGTTGAGGAAGAAGCGCATCTGCATTTTGGACGAAATGGGTAACCACTTGGACGCGACATCGTGCAATGTGAAGACGACTGGTAGAGACCTGACTTCGCTCTTGACTAATGATGCGGCCATAAGCGCCGTACAGTTTTGGGCGTCAATTAATTGCAGCTTGAACTCTCTTACGACCTTCAGAATATCTTGCCCCGCTGCAAAGGGCCATTTCGGCGAGAGAGGCCATTCGGATGCTGTTGGAAGCTTGAACCTATGTACGTTCATTCCATCCCAGCACTCGTGAGATTTGCTATGAGATGTAGAGCTCGTAACCAAATGTACTTCAACGCCCATTGTCGCTAATTCCTTTCCAAGAAGATACAACCGGCTCTCAATCCCGCCGCATTGCGGAAAGAAGGAAGGATAAACCAAGCAAATTCTTGAAGGCGCAGTCATCTTAGGGCCCTCTCATGGGTGAGGACATAGCAGTCGAGATTAAATCGGATTTCTGCAAATTAGTTCATAACAAATCGTTACGCTATTTTACATACCCGTAACGGAACAAGATATCAATCTGCGAATTATAGTTGTTGAGCCGCGTCTCTTTCATTATTCTCAAGCAATTCAGTGAATGTCTTACAGTATGCAGCAGACGAACGAGCTTTTCTAGATAGATTCTGTCTGTGACGGGCGCGATCTGTTCAAGCTCTTCCATCTTTGATTTCACGACTTCGACGATCGCGTTCAGTAGGTCAAGCACGTGAGAGCTATATGGGTACACCCCACAGAGAAGCAATGAATTCAGACATGCTGCACTCACATGCGGGTAAGTCCCTTCGTTTAAGATGTCAACTATGGAGCCAATTTGCCTGTGGAAGTAACGAAGAACTCCTCCGAGGTCAAAATTCTTTGCAACAAATTGAAACGGAAGCCCAAGTGCTGTTCTATCAAGCAACCAACTTACAACAAAAGACGTAGCATTTAGACTTGAACCCTGTTTTGCGTCTAGCCCCTCGGAAAAGCCGCCGTCCGGTTTCTGGAGACCATTCAGATAGGAGATGATGCCCTTCAAGTACGGATCATCTAGGCCGGAATCGTTGTGCATTGCCTGGGACATACGGACCAAACCAAACCCAGAGCATAGTGTAGCATGCAAAGTTGTATCCTTAGAATGAACCCTGTCTTCGACGTTCACTGGGCAGAAGAGTTTTCGATTGCCGTTCTCTTCTTCAATTTTGAGTGAACGCCTGAGGAAATCTTGAGCAGTAAAGAACACCTGTTCTTTGGTTGAAACAGCGGCTTCAATTTTCGAGAGGCAGATATTGCCTGCCATAAGGCCTGTGTCCTTTGCGGCGAGACCACGTCCGTAGCCATCGTATTGCCAAATCCCATGATTTTGCAATCCTAAGCCCTGCCTGATGTACCATTTCGCGCTTCTTCGGAGACGTGACTGCACTGTCCTATTCTCAGTGTAGCATGTTAGAGCGGAAACATGCAAATTGATCAATTGTGCCCAGACATCAAAAATTATTCTTCTATCCGATCCCTGGAGACTCACGGGTTCTACTGCTATCTTCCAAGACTTTTTGAGCATTAGATGAACAGAGTCTAGCAATGTCCGGTTCGCTTTTCTAATAAGGTCCCTGTAGTAACGCGACGACCCAAGAATTATCCTGGTGTGCTTTACCAAGTTCTCTACTAGTACATCATTTGAACGCACATTACGTTTGTTTAGTAGAATCCGAACCTCTTCAGGCCAATGAGCGGCATCTATGATTGTCCATGACCGCGAAGACGCATTGATCAGCGCCGTTAACGTTGTGTCTTCCTCGCGGTCTTTACTCTTTCTCACGACATAAGAGTCCAAATCATTCGGGAGTCGCTCAAGTAGTAACCGCATGAGACCTGACTTACTGACGGCAGTCGCGTTTGGGCAAGATTTACTCTTTTGAACAAGTATTTGCAGCAATCCGATTTTCGCCAGAGTTCGTTTGCTCGGACTGCCCAGCAGGGTTTTCTCAAAGTAGGCAGATGCCATAATCTTCCCCTCTGTAATTCATGTAATTCATACTTTCCGTTCTTGTGAGTTTTGGCACTGCCAGAAATCTATCTTATCCTTTTCTTGGCGCGCCGCGGATTTGCTATGATGAGAAATGGCTGAACAAACGAGTTATCCAGAAGGTAATCGAACGCGAAAGTTGCCTAATGCGGCTGATTCTTGGGACGTGTCGATGAACTGGCCCCCTCAGAATGAATGATCGGTCGAGAGTGACTGAGAATGAAGATACCTATCCGCGATTATTGTCGTGTAGTGAACAAGTTTGTAGTCGCAAAATACCGTAAGCGTGTACGTGACCCAGAAGGTCGCAAACGATGGATCGACGCTTGCAAAGTACATCGCCGCAGACTGAACTTGCAAGGGACGCTCAGTGTTTTCACGAGCCTAGTGCCTGAAGTGTTCCAAGAGCACTCGCCGTTAACTCCACCGTTTGAGACAAGAGTTCTCCAGGAACCGGATGAAGGTTCTGGGTTTTCTGTTGGGGATCATAGCCGAGGCGCAAGTGGTGCTGTGGATGACGATGCTTGAGTTTCTTGCCTTGGACACCTTAGGAATGTTTGGTACAGCCCTGGCAGCTTTCATCGGTTTAGCGGGGCTCCTCGCGAGTTTATTCTTCGTCTACACTTTCGCGCAAAGACTACGAATCTTCGGGAGATACAGAGTCCATGAGTGGCGGGAAGAGTTCGTCGCCTCAAGGCCGATGAGAGCCATGGTGACTCTTGGAGAGCTACCTTTGAGGTGGCGCAGCAAATCAACAATTCAACCTGAATCATACGAGCAAAAGCCCCGTTTCGTTCCTCTGGACATTAAGATTCCAATAACCAGCACCGTTTACAACAACATCCGGACGATGGGGAGTCATCCTGAACCTATCTCTGCGATATTGAAGACAACCAGTCCTCCGACGCTGAAGAAAACCTCTGAGGGCATGTTCCCAATCGTTACCGAAGTGCAGATGCTCGAATCTTTCGACCTTTTGCGTTCATTCAATCAGGAGCAGAAGTCCCGTGTCGTAGGGACGCTGCACAATCACAAAGACGATTACGGCCTTGCTGAGAGCTGCGAGAAGAAACTGTCGAACGCCGACCTGCTCATCAGCCGCAAGCTCATCCACATTGTTGTATGCTCGAAGGGCATGCAGCTCTATCGCTCGGTTCAAAGTTCTGCAGAAACCAAAGCAGAACAATGGAAATGAGAGGTGAAAATGAAAATGGGAAATGAACGATGGGATGACGAACCAGTCGAAGTGAAAGAAAGACGCACCGACACTCCGCCAGACTTGACTCTGGCATAGGGGATATGGGATGCAGATCAGCCACCTCCGCATCGGACCCTACTCGTACAAGGAATACCGCTACTACACAATTCCGCCATCATTGCAAGAAAACTTCTGCGGAATCGCCAATGGTCAAATGACAATTTTGGCACGGGAAGAAGTCTCGGGAGGGCGACGGACGATTTCCGTCTACATTCCTGCCCAGCTTAGGAGTAGACGCGGCTTCACAACGCACCTTGATTATCGTAGTGAGCCCGAGTTCTCAAAACTGGGGTACAAGAAAGTGTGCTCGATTCCCGATAGCGACTTCAGCTTCCGGAACTTCACAGACGCGGCTTTGCTGAATTACGTTGACAGGTTTCTTTGGAAGTACACCAACGAAAGCGGAGGCTGAGATGATGCACCCAACACTCCACCTTCTTTTCCCGTTTTGTTATCCCGCATTTGCCCTAGCCTTCCTGTCCAGCCGGCAGAGCCAGGCCTCAGGACTCAGCGTGGAAGTAAGAGTAAGCCACATGCGCGTCAAGAGAAAGGCACTCAGAAAAATCGTGAAGTACTTCAACGCCAACAGAGGCACAGAATCACTCGCTGTCGGGATCGGGTTCAAACGACCTGACCCGAAAAGACCCGGATGGTACTGGCTCACTCTCGAAGGCGTCATCGTACCCAAGGACGACGACTATCTAACCCGCACATCCGCGTTCATCCATATGGACCCTGACTTCCTCAGACGCGTGAACAGGCTCCTGCAGGAGGTTAATGCAAGAACCGGCAAGCACTACGTCGTGGTGCTCATCGACCACCGCCAGCCAATCGACGAACTCAGCGGTGAAGACTTCAAATCCGCACAAAGATTCGCCGGCTACTATCCATTCGCCCTTTTCGGCTCATTCAACAGGTTTCACAGGTTCTTCCGAGTTACTGGTCACGGCGAGGAGCTTGTCTCGTGGGACATAGAGGGTGACGAAACTTATTCGCGCCAGATACTTGCAGTCGGAGACGATGTGCAGCGAACTGTAGCTTCGACCCGAGTTCTCATAGTAGGGGTCGGAGGAGTCGGCTCAAAGCTATTCTTCGATTTGGTTTTGATGTCTTATGGCGTAGTAGACATAGTCGACCCAGACGAGGTGGAACTCTCAAACCTCTCACGACTTCTGCTGTCCGAATCATCAGTTGGCAAGAGCAAGGCTCACGAGCTGCTGACGGCTGCCTCGAAGTTCAAGTCAAACACCCTCATGAACGGCTATGACACAAAGATTCAGGAGCTTGAACCCGGGATATTTGCCAAGTACGACTACGTAATCTGCGCCACTGACAACCCGACCAGCAGGCTATGGGTCAACGAGCAGTGCGTGAAGCTGAGGATCCCTTGCATCCAAGTTGGCAGCAGCCTGAAAGGCATGAAGGCATTGTCTTGCCGCACAACCGTGGCAGGCTGGAACCCCTGCTATGAATGCTGGTTCTACCAGTACGACCGGACCGAGGATCTGAAGCGCGACCATTTCACTAAAGAGCAGAAACTAACGTTGAAGGCGCGGGGATACGGCCTCCCGCGACCTTCTCCTGCAATCGTTACAGTAAACACGCTTGCCGCAGGGCTAGCAGAGGAGGCGCTCTTCAGGCTTGTTACAAACCAGCCACTCATCTCCCAGTTGTTCCTTGATCTGAATACGATGACTCTGCGAGCGGCGAAAACGCAGAAGAGAAACCCGCACTGCGTCATCTGCTCACAAATCCCGGACTTCGATTTGACGTTTCTTGAATCGAGTGATAAGGAGGCGTAGGGAAGTGACAGAAGACAGACCGGTCTTGGAAGAGCACACAATTGCAGAACGCCGTGGATTGCTAGGCGGCAGAAGCATGGAAACAACTGCCGAAGGAAAGCTGCAGAGAACGACTTTCGCCACGACTTGCGAGTCGTGCGGCCTTTTCCCGCTTGATCATTTTGTAATGTGCGTATCATGCCACAAGCGTCTTTGCCCAGAATGCTCGGCGAAGGTGGATGGAATTCCATACTGCAGGCAACACCTCATCGAGATTTTTCCGCTGTCCAGGAACGGGTACAAGGTTCTCATGTGTATTGAGGCAGGCCTTGATGATGTTGCAGAAATCCATGACACCACCAGGATAGCGAAGGACGACGTGAAAGCATCCCTAGCTTTCCTGTTAGAACGAAAGCTCATCAACACATCTGGGCTGTTTAGGTTTCTCGAAAGAAAGATCACTGCTGACGGCTTACACGCCCTTTCAGTCTACAGAAACGTGTACGGCAAGGAGGAGGATGTCAGAGCCGTTGAGCAACAGCTGAACGGAGAAGACAACGATGGACACTAAGGCTGCGGTGATCTCAGGTCTGCTTATCGTTGGATTGTTGACGATTTGGTACGGAACCATTTCGTGGATTTTCTCGCTGCTAGCTCGTTACGGCCTACCTTCTGAAGCATACTTGATTGTTGCAGGCTTGCTGACGATAATCTTCGCAATGCTCGCGGCAAGGATGTTTGAGAAAGAATGAATCACGAAGACATAGAGGAGGCGAGGCGTCAACTGCTAAAGGCGAACCTCGATATTCCAGAAACGCTCGTTGACGCATTAACTGTCGACGCGCTCCTTGACGGGACTTCGAATTCCCAGTCTCTAAGGGACTTAAAGGACCTCATTGCAATTCACGCAGACAAAGTGCTTCTTTCCAAGAAACCTACCCTCTACGTGCCAGAAGTGCCGAGAGGAGAGATCAGAGTAGGGAGAATTGTTCAAGGCGACATGATTCATGGCGAATTTGCAATCTCCTTGGAAGACCTACAACACGCTGGAATCTTTGCTGCCACTTACTCTGGCAAAACGACTTTGATTGCTACCATACTGACTCAGCTAACAAAGCTGCCAAATCCGATACCATGGATGGCTTTCGACTTCAAACGCGACCTCCGCGGTCTCTCGCGAAATTATGATGTTAAAGTTCTGCGCTACGACTGGCTTAAGATCAATCCTCTCCAACCTCCTCCTAACATGCCGCTGGTTCCGTGGGTGAGCACTCTATCTGACATCATGGCACATGTGTTCGGATACTTCTCCGCCTCTGAAAATTTCCTTCTCGAGGCGATGATAAGGGCTTACAACTCCAAGCCTAATAGCTATCCCACACTGAAAGACCTACACGACATAATCCAGCTAAATGAGCAACCGGGTAGTCGAAGAGCCGAGGACTACAGAACAGTGGTTCTCAATCGTACCGGCTCGATGCTAATAATACTCGGAGATGTGCTCGATACAGAAACCAGCTTCCCCATTCACGAATTGCTGAATGAGAATGTCGTAATCGAACTCGATGGGTTGCGGAGGGATGAGGCTAACTTTCTAGTCGAATATTTTCTCGCCTACATTTTTTGCTACAGGCTCGCGAACCTGCAGAGGGGAGCCATCTGCCACTTACTCACATTTGACGAAGCAGGGCGCTTCTTCTTCAAAGGGCGGCAATTTCGGGAAACGACGACTGAGCTAGGGATACCATTCATTGATACTGTGCCGCAGCTTATTCGTGATTATAAGGAGGGGCTACTCTGCGCGGCCCAAGATCCATCGCTTATCAGTCACAGCCTTATGTCCAATCTTAGAACTCGATTAGCCGGATATCTCGCGCACGCTGATGACATTGAAGCGTCTGCAGACGCCTTCACTCTCACAGAAGAGGAACGTGAAGAATTTTCGAAAATAGGAGAACGAGGAGTCTGGCTGGTAAAGAAGGCAGGAATCAAACCATTTCTCATAAAGTCAGATGACTTTCCGATTCCAAAGGATATGTCAGACGACGAGCTCAAGCAGAGAATGAACGCGTTCATATCTGAACTAGATGCATCAAGAAAAGTTAGCGCGCCAGCAAGGAAACTAGCTCTCGAACCTCCAATGGTGATTGCTCCACAGCTTTCACCTGACGCTTGGAATGTGCTGGTGAATGTCTGCGAACATCCCTTCATGGGAATCCGTTCAAGGAGCTACAGACTGAAGATATCGGGAAGAAGAATCGAGACAGCCGTAGCAGAACTTGCCAAGATGCAGCTTGTTGCCACACTTCCAATATCTTTGGGAAACTTCAGGCCAGTAAAGTTCATAATGTTAACCAACGAGGCGCTGAGTCTTCTCCGCAACGTGGGCCACGAGGCCAGCCTCTGGAAGAAAATTGGGAATGTTGGGTTCGAACATTCGCTCTACCAAGTGCTGATAGCCTATTCTTTCAGAAAGAGAGGCTACGAGGCAACGATAGAGAAGAAACTGGCTTCTGGAAGAAGACTGGACGTATACTGCAATGATGGAAAAAGGAAGACTGGAATAGAAATAGAGCTAACAACAACAAACATCGAGGAGAAGGTTCAAGGGATAGACGAGCTTGACAACCTCGTCATACTTGTGAAGGATGAGGAAAGTCTGCGGGACGGAGTAATGTTCCTGAAAGCCCGTCCCGCAATTAAGAAGGTAACAATACAGAAAGTAAACGAATTCTTGCGTGAGAATAGTACTAGAAATAGTGGATCTCCCGACCGACATCAGCCGTCATTAAGCGGAACAAACCCAAATCATGGCGATTCTGGAATGAAGGTGAGTTGAGTGACAGAATATAGGCGGAAACGAAAAAGGGCTGGGAGGTCATACTCTCGCAAACGACCCTATTCGCCCAAACTTGGAGGAGGCGGATACAGCGGGCCTAGGAACTATTCTCGGCCACACGATTTCAGGTATGAAAGAGAACCATCCTCCAAGCCACCAAAGACGGAAACCCATTACGAAATTATCGAAAGACCGTCCACAGAAAGCTATCGGCTACCAGCGTATCGCCCTGAACCAGATCAAGCCTCGATGGAGAAAACTGTTAGTCGGGCAATTGAGAAATATCTTCGCGATGAACCTGAGCAGAAAGAAGCTGAAACACGTCCCGAATTAGAGACTCCACCTAACCTGTTAGAGGTAGGCCTCGAAGCTAACCGCCTTGGGGAGACGAGTCCAGCAGTCGAGGAGAAGGCGCCAGAAATTGAGTTGACTGAACCTGCAGAACCCTTAGCAGAAATGTCGCAAGAGACCAACCCACTCGCCGACATAGGTCCAGAACTCTATGACATTCCTATCGCTGACCTGGAACTTCTGCTTGTTGAATTAGACGCTAACCCGCTTGAAGTGCGGCCAGAGAGGAACATTGAGGCCGAACCGGTGAGGGAACAGTAATGGTCGTTGAGAAATCATCGGAACGAAGCGATTTTCTGAAAGAACATGCGATGGAACTACGTGAATTCGAAGGTATAGATTGGGATGGCACACAAGAAGACTTGGAACTATTGTGGAATCTCAGAGAAGCATTGTCACGCTCAGTAGAAAAGGGCGAGCCAGAGGCAACAGTACCGGCCGAGCCTTTGAAGGAATCAGAGATTCACGAATGGTACGAGCTCCCTGCAAAAGATGCGGAGTTGCTTCTTGCTGAACTAGAAGCCACACCACTCGAGACGAACCTAGACCAAAAAGAGGAGAAGGTTGAGAATGCAGAACGATCGCTATAGTACGAGAATAGATTTCGACCTCACAGGTGAACTGGCAAGACGGCTTGACGAAATAATCCAGAGAGGATTTGTTGGCTCCAAGCCTGAGGCAATAAGGCAGGCGCTAACAGAATACTTCAACAAGCTAGACGAACAACAGCTCAGACGGGCAAGACTGAGGCTCCTTGAGAAAGAGACGAGCGAAGGATGACCAGCCAGCAAGATGAGTCCCAGTCAGCTTAAGTTCCGAATCTCCATCGCGTCCTGTTGCGTTGCCTCCGAAGCAAACACCCTATCGGCAATCTTATAGGGATTCCAAGGAGCATCCTAATCGAAGGTACTTGAAGCTAATCACCAGTGTGCTTCTCCTTGGCGTCTTTGTCAGCTTCACAATCTGTCCTGCATATTCTCAGACTGGATTTGATCAAACGTTCCGTTGGAACTTTTTTTCTACGTTCGGAGAAGGGACCCATCTTGAATCGCAACCTTTCCGGATAAATGTCGACTTCAAAACAGTAAGAATCCAATATTTGGAAGTCCATGCCGTGGCCACCAACAACGGCCCTGGAGGCTTTAGTTTTGTGTTGGCCGGACATCTTAACACCTTTTGCCTGTCTTCAGCGATTTCTCCTCTCCCTGAAGTGTATGCCTCTACCTCTTACATTGATCAGAACGAAAATATCGGGTGGGTTCAAGAGGGATGGTCTGCTGACGTGTCGTTTTGGGTTGATTTCTTGGCTACCAATTTCGGCGTCAATCCTCCGGGAACGCCCTCAGGTGGCGGTTCCATAAACTACTATGACAATATACTTGATTTGTCGCAGGGAATGTGTGGGAATAGTTTCCTTGCTACCATATACCTGACAGGATCAGCGGCTTCTAACGCCCGTATTTTCGTTTCGACCGCTTCGATCCGCGTAAAAGGAATATCCTATGGAATTCCAGTTCCAGAATTTGGCGCCACAGGCGTAACGCTTGTTCTCGGACTCGTGTCCGCGCTATCTATCCTAGGACTTTCGAAATCAATTCGGCGCCGACACTAAGCCGGACACGGGCTTGTCCACCTAGCGGTAACTCTTATCTTACCCATTGGAGACCCTTGATTTCGAGGCGCCGATCGAGATAGAAGCCCGACCCTTTGCCCTATCATTCTACCGCATTCTCATTCCGCAAATTGGACAGAAATTAGCTCAGAAATTAGCTCTCTACTGGCTGTAGGCGCCTTGAATTATGCGGGCTTCTACCCATTAGGAAATCTCGCCACACCGAAAAATCAACTGGTCCAAATCCGAACCATTCGGGCAGAAACCGGTCAAGAATCGGGAAAAGGAAGGCTTTATGTTGGAGCCTCGGGCGGGGTTTGAACCCGCGACCTGCCGCTCTCTTGAAGGATTTACGAGGCGGCCGCTTTCCGGTTCCCTGATTGTGGGAATCTACCAGGCTGAGCCACCGAGGCTTCTGTCCT
>Ga0187881_10000542_pt1 | contig 45402 bp, 38 predicted proteins | sample June2016WEW_19_1_2_FD_133017 | JGI IMG/M metagenome (GOLD analysis project Ga0187881, IMG submission 133017) | Peatland microbial communities from SPRUCE experiment site at the Marcell Experimental Forest, Minnesota, USA - June2016WEW_19_100 | ecosystem: Environmental > Terrestrial > Soil >... | reverse complement strand
GGTGCTGTCGGGCGGGATGAGCGCGAGGTTATTTACAGAGGTCAGGGGAAAACGCGGGCTTTGCTACGCCGTCGGCGCACAATACCACGCGATGAAGGAATCAGCGGGGATCGCCTGTTATACCGGCACGACGCCCGATAAGGCGCAGCAGGCATACGATGTGATAGTCGCGGAATTCAATCGTCTGGCCGATGGTATAAGCGAAGAGGAACTCCAGCGGGCCAAAGTCGGCTTGAAATCATCGCTGGTTATGCAAAGCGAGTCATCGAGCAGCAGGGCGGGGTCAATCGCGGGCGATTACTATATGCTTGGCAAGGTGCGGACCTTGGACGAAATCAAAAAAGCAATCGACAAGACAAGCGTTGATTCGGTGCTGAATTTCCTGCGCGAAAATCGCTTCAGGGATTTTACGGTCGTGACGATAGGCCCAAGGGAGATAAAAGTTGGGTAATACCGGTATGGAATTTAAAAGCCACAAATTAAAAAACGGACTTACGATTATCGGCGAGGTAAACGAGAGCGCCAAATCGACCGCCGTCGGTTTTTTTGTGAGGACCGGCGCACGCGATGAAGATTTGAAAATCAACGGCGTGTCGCATTTCCTCGAACATATGGTCTTCAAAGGCACTGAACGCCTGAGTCCCTTCGCGGTTAACGAGTCCTTCGATAAAACCGGGGCGCAATATAACGCCTTTACGAGCGAGGAGAACACCGTTTTTTACGCGGCTGTTCTGCCGGAGTACCTGGCGGAAATTACGCAGCTTTGGATAGAAATGATGAGACCAGCGCTGCGGACAGAAGATTTCAACATGGAAAAGAATGTCATCAAAGAAGAAATCGCGATGTACAAGGACCAGCCCAATTTCGATGTTATGGACAGGTGCCGGGAGCTTTATTTCGCGGGGCATCCCTGCGGCCACAGTGTTCTGGGAAGCGTTGAATCGATAGACGCGATGACAGCCGAGCAGATGCGGGGATATTTCTCACAGCGATACGCGCCGAATAATATGGTCGCGGCTTTCGCAGGCAATTTTGAGTGGGAGGCGATTCGCGATATGGTCGAGGCCGGCTGCGGCGGCTGGGAACGCTTTGACGTGGGAAGAAAAATTACCGATACTCGCGGCGGAAGAGACAAAAAACGGCTTGAAAAAACCAACCTGTCCCGCGAGCACGTCTGCCTTGTGAGTCCGTCGGTAAGCGCCCAGAGCGACAAACGATTTGCGGCTGCACTTTTGAGTATGATTGCAGGCGACGACGTCGGGTCGCGATTTTTCTGGGAGCTTGTGGATAAGGCGATAGTCGAAACGGCGTCATTAGATTTCGCGCCGATGGACGGCACAGGCGCAAATTACACATATATCCGATGCAGCAGCGAAAACACCGCCAAAGCGATGGAAATCATCAGCAGGATATTTGCCGACCTGACGAAAACCGGCGCGACAGAAGATGAACTTACCAAAGCGAAAAACAAGGTTCTCAGTGCGCTGGTGATAAAAAACGAGATACCAATGGGCCGACTGGTCGATTTGGGCTTCAACTGGACGTATCTTGGCCGGTATCGCAAAATAGAAGAGGACGTAAAAGCGATTAAGGCGGTTACCGTCGCCGAGATAAATACCCTTCTGAAAAATTATCCCCTTGGCGAATTTGCCCAGTTCTCCTTAGCCCCGGCGCAAAACAGCTAAAAATCTCAGATTTATATCGAAAGTCGTAAAGTCACCTGCCCGGCAGGCCGAAGATTCACAAAGTGAATAATCCCGCCTCCCGTAAGGGACGCCTAACGGCGTATGGGCGGATAAGTCCAGCCGATTGATTGACGAGGGCCTGCGTGGAGGGTAGGCCCTTTTTTGTTGCGCTACAAAAGACAAGCCCTTATTTTACCCTTAATTGCCTTTCACTATTCCCGCTTGAATTGTACCAGTCTTGATGTTAAAATGGATAAGTTGGCATAGACAGGATAAATAGCGAATGGCCGAGAAAGATAGACAAGCCGATGACTTCAAAACCCCTCGCAGGTCTGATATTCTGCGAGCCAAGGACATAATACCCGGCGCTGCCGGCTCGGCGGGCAAAGGCGATGGCGTTAGCAATACTGATATCCCGCGTTTTGACCTTGCCGAAGACATAATGGCGGAGCATCGTCGGTTGACAGCCGGGCGTCGCAAAGGGCCGGGAGGTTCTGCACCGGCTGACAAGAAGCCATTCCTGAGCAGATATGGCTTCTCAGAAGGTTTTAATGCTGCCGGCGACCCGGTAATAGCGGATATTGTTGCCAGAGACATCGAGCAACTCTGTCGCGGCTTGTGGGCGTAGCCCCAAAAGCCATTGGTGTTGTAGAAGAATTTTTCCGGTTTCCCATTGCTTTTTTCGCCGGAATAGTCCTATAATCAAGTTGCCCAAATTTATGTTTTGCTGCTTGATTGAAAAATTAATATAGCTAAATTTCGTTTCGGGGAGAGGAAATGAAACACACTTATACATTTTGCAAGGATTGCAAGTGGTGGAGTCAGCTTGCAGAGCAGGGGGCAAAGGTGCTGCGTGGTGAGTGCCGCAGGTATCCGCCGTCGGTATTCTTTACCGGGCGGGTATATCAGAACTTTTGTGAGGTGTCGAATCGCGGTTTTCCGGTTACCGGCGAGGACTGGTGGTGCGGCGAGGCGAAATTCTAATTCATCTTTGATAATTTGAGATTGGCGGACAACACGAGGTCCGGTGAAAAAAAACAATAAAACCGGTTGCGGCAATCGATGAATTCGCGCATAATCACAGGGCTGAACATACGGTACGCAATTTTGAAAGGTAATAGATGGGTTCGGTATTACAGGCGCTGATAAAGCTCCAGAGCGTGGAGAACCGTCTTCGGGCGGCCAAGGCGAAGCTTGCCAGGTGCAGAAGAAACGTCATCATACAGGAAAATCAGATTCGCACACTTCAAAACGGCCTCGAAGCAAAGAAAGAAGAAATCCAGCTCACCACGATTCAATCAGACCGTCTCGAACTCGAGCTTAAAACGCGGGATGCGGATATCGCCAAGCTCAGAGCGTCGCTGAATACCGCCCGGACCAACAAGGAATACGCGGCTGTATTGACCCAGTTGAACACGACGCGGGCGGACAATTCCAAAATTGAGTCGCAGATTCTCGAGCTGATGAAGGATATCGAGGTTGATAACGCCGAGGTACAGAAGATTCAGCAGCAGATTGACGAGCAAAAAGGAAAACTCGAACAGGTACGCAAAGAGTCGGAGCAGTTAGCGACCAAGTACGAAGCCGAGACAGACCAGATTCAGTCGGAGTGGGACGAGGCCGCCAGCCACGTGCCGGCTGAGCAACTTGAGATTTTCAAACGCGTCGCGGATACATACGACGGCGAAGCGGTCGCGGTTATCGAGCAGAACCAGGGCAGGACGGGCGCTTATACCTGCGGGGGATGCTTTATGGGTGTTACCAATGAGTGCGTTAACCAGCTTATGACCAAGGATGACATCATCCGCTGTGCCAACTGCACGCGAATACTGGTACTCGGTTCCACGCAGGAATAAACGAATTAAGAATTGGGAATTAAGAATTCAGAAAGACAAACGTCGGCCGGGTTTTAAATTCTAAATTCTTTATTCTAAATTCTCAATTCAAAGTAAATTGTAGGGGCAATACATTGGCAGAGAGTATAATCGCTCATATCGATGGGGGAAGCAGGGGTAATCCGGGTCCTGCCGCGTCGGCGTTTGTACTTACGGACTCACGGGGAAAGCAATTACAGGCCAAGGCGTTTTTCCTCGGCGAAGCAACCAACAACTTTGCCGAATATACCGCTATTCACAAGGCCCTTGAGGCGGCCAGGTCTCTCGGTGCAAGACAAATCACCGTTTACAGTGACAGTGAATTATTAGTCAGACAGATAAACGGTCAATACAAGGTGAAAAGCGAGCAGATAAGGCCGCTCTTCGACCGTGCCGTCGAAATGCTCGCTGAATTCGAGAGCTGGCAGGTCAGGCATATCTTCAGGGAGGACAATAAAAAAGCCGATGGACTTGCAAATCGCGCCTTGGATGGTAAAAAAGACGTTGAAATGAAGGTTGAAAAAACAAAAAAAGTAAAGCCCGTGCGTCTCGGCGTTTTGATAAGCGGGGGTGGCACGACGCTGATAAACATTGTTGATTGTATCAAGCAGGGTAAGCTTGATGCCGAGGTGGCTGTAGTTATAAGCTCGCGTTCAGCCGTTGCCGGCGTCGAAAGGGCAAAAGCTACCGGTCTCGACGTTAAAATCATTCGGACAAAGGACCATCCCGATATAGATGAGTTCAGCAAATGTATTGAACGGGAGCTGGTCGCCGCTAAGGTCGAGCTTGTTGTGCAGGGCGGCTGGCTTTGCCTTTGGGAAATTCCTGCCCGGTTTGAGAACAGGGTGATGAATATACATCCCGCGCTTTTGCCAAGCTTCGGCGGCAGGGGTATGTGGGGACATCATGTTCACGAAGCGGTTTTGAAGGCCGGCTGCAAAGTCAGCGGCTGCACCGTGCATTTTTGCACCAACGAATACGACAACGGGCCTGTTATCGTTCAGCGTTGCTGTCCTGTGAAGGATGACGATACGCCGGACACGCTGGCCGCGAGAGTATTTGAGCAGGAGTGTATCGCTTATCCGGAAGCAATTCAGTTGTTCGCAGAAGGCAGATTGATTGTTGAAGGCGGGCGAGTAAAGGTTTCACCTCAGGGTAAAAAATAGACGGGTAGGTTATGAACAGACAACAGAAATGGGTTCTGACAAATTTCGCATTGGTAATCTTGATTACTGCCGCAGCAGTTCTTGGGATGATAGAACTGAAAAACTGGGTGAATCGCTCCGAAGCGACGAGGGCGATGGAACAGCTTCAAAAGGCAGTCATGGAATACAGGGGAAAAAACGGTTCAGTACCGCCTGAATCGTATGTGGACGGGATTATAAAAACCTTCGCTGGGGAGCCACGTCTCGGTAATCTGAACTACAGGGCGAGGTGGATAACAATTGATTCGCCGCCGGAAACGATTCTTGCCTATGTAAATAAGGACTATCATTCATTTTTTTCCCATCCGGGCGTGATTGTGCTTCAATATGACGGCCGTATCGAGTGGATGGACAAGGCGAGTTTCGACAAGCTTCTCTCGCCGCAGCAAACCCGAATGGAGCTTGAAATGACGCCTCAAGATCGCTTTTGAGCGTATTTTCAGGCGAGGTTTTACGTCCGGGTTTTGATTTAGACGACTGCCTTCTCGTCGCTTTTTTCCGGCTGAGGCACTTCAATGCCTTCGAGCTTGAGATGGTCTTCATCAAGCACGTCGATTTTGATGGTGTTCTTGCCCTTGAATTCGCCTCGTAGCACAGCTTCCGACAACGGGTCTTCTATGTAATGCTCGATTGCCCTTCGTAAAGGTCTTGCGCCGAATTCTGGGTTATAGCCCTTCTCGATTATGAATTCCTTGGCGCGGTCGGTCAGTTCGAGTTTGAAACCGTGCTCGGTCAGCCGTTTGAATACCTTGCTAAGCTCGTAATCGACTATCGTTTGCAGGTTCTCCTTCGAAAGCGGCTTGAAGACGATTATATCATCGACGCGGTTGAGGAACTCGGGCCTGAAATGACGCTCGACTTCCTTGCGCAGCATATCTCTCATTTTTTCGTAGTTGGCCTCAGGCGTCTTTTTGCCGAAGCCGAAGCCGGTGTTGTTCTTGATTAACTCCGCGCCGATGTTGCTGGTCATAATGATGACGACGTTCTTGAAGTCAATCATTCTGCCGAAGCTGTCGGTGAGTCGTCCCTCATCCATTATTTGCAGCAGTATGTTGTAAACGTCCGGGTGCGCCTTTTCGATTTCATCAAGCAGCAACACAGCGTATGGTCTGCGTCTGATTCTTTCGGTGAGCTGACCACCCTCTTCGTAGCCGACGTATCCCGGAGGAGCGCCCACGAGCCGGCTGACGTTGTGCTTTTCCATAAACTCGCTCATATCCAGCCGGACAAGAGCGTTTTTGTCGCCGAACATAAACTCCGCAAGCGCCTGCGCAAGCAGCGTTTTGCCGACGCCGCTGGGGCCTAAAAAGATAAAGCATCCCATCGGCCTGTTCGGGTCTTTCATTCCGCTTCTGCTTCGACGAACCGCTTTGGAAACCGCGGCCACAGCGTCATCCTGCGAAACAACCTGTTTGTGTATTTCTGCTTCAAGCTCAAGCAGCCGCTGCGTTTCTTTCTTTTCCAATCGAGTCAAAGGCACGCCTGTCATATTGCTCACGACCTCGGCGATTACTTCCGTGTCAACTATACCTGTCGCCTCTTTGTTTTCCTCATACCAGTTCTTCTGCATCTGTGTCTTGTCGTTGAGCATCTGCTGTGCCTCGTCTCTCAGCGATGCCGCCCGTTCATAGTCGGCGTTGCGGACCGCCTCGTCTTTTTCACGCTGGAGATTCTCGATTTTCTTCTCAAGCTCCGCGAGGTTCGGCGGGGGGGCCATATTTTTCAGCCGGACTCGCGCGCCCGCCTCATCGACAACGTCTATCGCCTTGTCGGGCAGGCATCTGCCGGTGATATATCGCGTTGACATTTCGACCGCCTGGAACAATGCTTCATCAGTGAACCGCACCCTGTGATGCGCTTCGTAGCGGTCCTGCAATCCCCTGAGTATCTCGACCGTCTCGTCTTTCGAAGGCGGCTCAACGATAATCGTCTGGAATCTCCGCTCAAGCGCGCCGTCCTTCTCGATGTGCTTTCTGTATTCATCGAGAGTGGTCGCGCCTATGCACTGCACCTCGCCGCGGGCTAAAGCCGGCTTGAGAACGTTCGACGCGTCAATTGCGCCTTCCGCGCCGCCCGCGCCGACCAGTGTGTGCAGTTCATCGATAAATAATACCACGCTTTTGGCCCTTCGGACCTCGTTGATTACTGCCTTGATTCGTTCCTCGAACTGACCGCGGTATTTTGTCCCCGCGACCATCATCGCAAGGTCGAGCACGACGATGCGTTTTTCTTTCAAAATCTCCGGCACCTGTTTGTTGATTATCTGCTGGGCCAATCCTTCGACGATTGCCGTTTTGCCCACGCCCGCCTCACCAAGCAGCACCGGGTTATTTTTGGTGCGTCTGCACAGTATCTGAATCAATCGCTCTATCTCGCGTTTTCTGCCTATGACCGGGTCAAGCTCGCCGTCAACGGCCAGTTGAGTCAGGTCTCTGCCGAAACTATCGAGCGCGGGCGTCTTGCTCTTGGGTTTTCCACCCATTGCCGCCGCAGGTCCGCCCATCTTCATATCAAGCCCCGTCGGCTCATTCGTATCGACGCCGGCTCCCAGAAGATTCAGCACCTCCTGGCGAACGTCTTCCAGCCGAAGTCCGAGGTTCATCATTACCTGCGCCGCGATGCCTTCGGTCTCGCGCAGCAGGCCCAACAACAGGTGCTCTGTCCCAACGTAATTATGATTCAGCGACCGAGCTTCCTCTATCGCGAATTCGATTACCTTTTTGGCGCGGGGCGTATGCGGGAGCTTGCCCATCGTAACCATATCTGGGCCGCTCTTTACGAGCTTCTCAACTTCCAGGCGCAACTTCTTTATATCCACGTCAAGATTTTTAAGAACGGTTGCGCCGACGCCGCTTCCTTCCTTGACCAAACCCAGAAGGATGTGCTCGGTCCCGATGTATTCGTGGTTGAAACGCTGTGCTTCCTGGTTTGCCAGCGCCATTACCTTTCGTGCCCTGTCTGTAAATCGCTCAAACATCATTTACCTCAGATAGCATTATTCAAAGTTTGTTCCGCCGCAGGCGGATAATAAAAGCTTTGCTCCTTCTGTTCTCCGCAGTTACCATTCTACTCTGTTTGCTCGTTCTGTCAATGATTGCTGCCTGTTGCACAGGACTTTCCTTCTATATTCTATTGCCGTATAGGTTACCTTGTTCATTTACCGGATCATACCCTGCTAATCCTGCCTTGATATCGACCAAATCAGTGCTTGACTTTCTGGCTAAATACGTCTTTTCGCTCGAAATAAGTGCCTTGGTGACGTATTTTCTGACTATTTTCGACTATTTTGCCGCTCAGCCCGGCATCACGCAGTTCGGGTGTTTTTTCTTGATTTTGCCTGCTTCTTAGTTTAGATTATACCATTAAGGTGTAAGGAGAATAACAATGAACAGGAGAGTGGTCGAATTGACGTTTTTGGGGGCTTTGGTTCTTTGTGCTTCCGGACTATTAACAGCTAAAGAGGTAAAAGTTCTAGGCGCCGCAACAATAACCGTACCAAGCGACTCTTGTATTCCCAATACCTCAAATGTTTCGGTATCCGACAGCAATATCTACGAAGAAAGACCGGTTGAGCCGGCCAAACCGCTATACGCTCCTGATGAAATCCTTGTCAAGTTTCGAAGGGAGACAGCAGACAAAGTGGATGAAGGGCTTCGAATGGAAATGCCACCGGAACAAATCTCACTGGGCGACTCTCTTGACAAGGTCAGAAACCAATTTCGCGTTAACCGCATGGAACCGGTTTTTAGAGACTTCAAGCAAATACAAATCCTAAACAAACGTCTTGAGGAAAGTAACATTAAGCAGCTGAAAGATACTGAACTGCGATTGCTGAAAAGGCAAAAAAGAGCGCCTAAAAATTCCCGGGTGCCGGAATTAGACCGAATTTATAAAATTAAGGTTGAAGCGTTAAACAATCAGCCCTTGGAACAAGTTGTAAAAGCATTTAATCGCTCTCCCGATGTTGAATACGCAGAGCTGAATTATACGGTTACTATCGATTTGCAGCCCAACGACACCGATTTCTCTATCCAATGGCCTTTACAAAAAATTAACGCACAGCAGGCGTGGGACATCAACACCGGAAGCAATTCCGTAATTGTTGCAGTAGTTGACACAGGAGTGGACTACAACCACAGAGATATTAGCGACAATATGTGGACCGACGCAAATGGCTACCATGGCCGCGATTATGTAAATTCCGACAATTATCCCCTCGACGACCACGGCCACGGCACACATTGCGCAGGAATCATCGCTGCAAAAGGCAACAATGGTAAAGACATAGCGGGCGTCTGCTGGAACGCAAAAATAATGGCTTTAAAATTTTTAGACAGCAGCGGCAGCGGTTCTACTTCCAATGCCGTAACCGCTTTTTACTACGCTGTTAACCATGGAGCAGATATTATCTCGAATAGCTGGGGTACCTACGACTTTTCCCAGACATTGCAGGATGCGATTAATTACGCTTACAGCCAGGGAGTTATAATCGTTGCTGCCGCGGGTAATGAGGGACAATATTATTATCCTCACTACCCATCATCTATGGAACACGTCATATCTGTTGCATCCACTGACTCAAGTGACCATAAAGCTTCTTCCTCCAATTATGGCACCTTGGTTAATATTTCTGCGCCAGGCGTGAATGTGCTGTCTTTGAGAGCTGCCGGGACCTCGATGGGAACGCCATACGATGCATATACAACGTATGCATCAGGAACATCTATGGCATGCCCCCATGTTAGCGGCCTTCTTGCCCTGATGTTGTCTGAATATCCTGTTCTATCCCGTGACGAAATTCTCGCTCGTCTGTTTGACAACGCAGATGATATCTCCGCCGCAAATCCGGCTTACGCCGGTCGTCTCGGCAGCGGCAGGATTAATGCGTACAAATCGTTGCGGTTCAACTCCGAAGCAACGGTTAAATTCAATCGGACGATATATTCCTGCAATGATGTAGTAGAAATACAAATTCACGATTTTGATATTAGCGGCACAGGAACGCAACATCTTACTTTAACCACAACAAACGGGGATTCTGAAACTGTCACACTAACTGAAGATGCCAATCAGCCATGGATATTCAATGGCACTATATCGACTACCGGCAGCGCCGTCAGCCAGAACGACGGCCTGTTGGAAGTATCGGACGGAGAAATCATTACCGCGGCATATACCGACCTGAACTTCGGCGACAGCGGGCCTCACATAGTCCAGAATACAGCGAACATAGATTGTGTGCCGCCGAATATTTCGCATATCGCGGTTCACAATGTCACCAGCAGCGGCGCGATGGTCCGATTCCAAACCAATGAGCCGGCCACGGCACGAATACGTTACGGACAGAACTGCAATAATCTCTGCAATATAATTTCCGAAGGCAATACCCCCAACCAGAAACACGATATATATCTGCCGGGTCTGATTAGCCAAACTTACTATTATTTCGCCATTGACGTCAATGACATCGCCGGCAATTTGAGCACTGATGACAATGGCGGCCAATGCCATTCACTCACAACTTCAGCTCCGCCGTTCGGCCTGCATGTTCCGGCCGATTATGCCACGATTCAGGCCGCCGTCAATGCTGCGCCAATAGGAGGCACTATCTGGTTGAGCGATGGAACTTACACCGGCCCCGGAAATCGAGCCATTACTTACTCCGGTAAGGCCGTAACAGTACGCAGCGAAAATGGCCCTAACGACTGTATTATTGACTGTGAAAATATCAGCCGGGCTTTTACTTTCGACAGCGGGGAAAATGCCAACGCTGTTGTTGAAGGGATTACGATACGAAACGGCTATGCTGGTGGTTCCAGTTGGGAAGACCAGTGCGGAGGGGCCATCCATTGTTATAGCTCAAGTCCGACCATTAGTAACTGTGTATTCATGAACAATCACGCCGTTTCCTACGGAGGAGCCATTCTTCTCGGTGAATATGCTTATCCGAGTAATTCAGTAATTGATAATTGCACTTTCCTGAATAACTCTGCCCAGTTCGGAGGAGGCATATTTAACAACAAAGGAAATCAACTCATCACCAACTGTACGTTTACAGGTAATCTGGCAACGTATGACTCTGGCGGCGGAATATGCTGCTGGCAGGACAGTTATGCGACAATCGAGAACTGTCAGTTTAAAAACAACGCAAGTTGGCTTAATAACAGAGGCGGTGCTATTGGTTGCCTGCTTGCTTATCCTCTAATCAAGAATTGCCTCTTTATCGACAACTTTGCGATGGGCAGCGCCTACGGCGGCGGTGGTATTTATGCTAACCATACACATGCAAATATCGAAAACTGCACTTTCTACGGCAACACAACTACCACAAATGGCGGAGCTTGCCAGTTCCTTGGCAATGCAAATATATATGTTTCTAACTGCATACTCTTCAACAATTATCCAAATCAAATCTATCAGTCGATGACAGGGGGCACAGTATATGTTTCATATAGTGATGTCCAGAGCGGTTACTCAGGCACGGGCAATATAAACACCGACCCGCGTTTTGTCACCGGCCCTCTTGGGGATTACTACCTCAGTCAGACTGCCTCAGGTCAGGCAACAAACAGTCTTTGCGTTAATGCCGGAAGTGATACGGCAGCGAACCTCGGAATGGATACGGGGACAACCCGAACAGACGGAATCGGCGATGCTGGAATCGTCGATTTGGGTTACCACTATAGCTGTACCCCTGTTATTGGTCCCGACCTTAACAAAGATGCATTCGTCGATTTTATTGACTATGCGATTTTTGCTAATAACTGGCTGCAGACGCCTGACCCCTATGACCCCGGCAATGGCGATATCACAAATGACGGCCAGGTCGATATCTACGACCTTTTTGAATTGGCTTCCTCGTGGTTGAATTGTTATGTTCTACCGGCCGCTAATACTAATCCAGCCGACCATGCGATAGATATAAATAGGCATGTAACATTGGCGTGGTCGCCAGGGGTAAAAAGCACATCACACGACGTTTACTTTGGCACCGACTTCAATGGGGTAGATAGGGCCGATAGAACGGTCCCTAATGTATATATGGGCAATCAGGATGTCGCTTACTGGGATACTAATAATTACGACCAAAACGGCCTTGATTTAAATACTACTTACTACTGGCGAATCGATGAGGTAGCCGGTTGTATGGCAAAAGGTAATGTCTGGAGTTTTACGACTGCCAGGACCGAACCTGACCCTAATCTTGTTGCGAGGTGGAAATTTGACGAAGGAACAGGGGCTATTGCTTATGATTCCGCCGGCACCAATAATGGAGCTATCTATGGAGCAGCGTGGACAACAGGCAAGATTGGTGGGGCATTGAGTTTCAATGGTACAAGCAATTACGTTGACTGCGGAAGCGCGCCAAGCAACTATGACAATATAACCGTAAGTGCGTGGATGCAAACATCCACAAATGGAGTTTTGGTTTCCAATCGTGACAATGGTGGTAGTTATGGCACATGGTACACCTTGTCTTCTACGAACATAGAAATTGGCGATAACAGCCAGGGCGGGTACAGGAGTGTGACTTTCAACACTCCAACTCTCAATAGCTTATGGCACCAAATTGTTTACACGAAAAATGGAACAAGTCACGCAATTTATGTGGATGGTTCTCTGGACCAGCAGTTTACCTCCAATGCGGATATTAGCCAGAATTCGCCGCTATTCATTGGCATAAGGTGGACTCGGAGCAATGGTCCTGGCTGGTTTAACGGCATAATTGACGATGTGCGGATATACAACCGGGCTTTGAGTGCCGAAGAAATTGCCCAGCTTTACGGGCAGTAGGAAAATTAAGTAAAGCTATTACACGAGTCGGCTTAGTTTCTAATGCCGGAATTATCCGCTATTTTCTTGCAGGACATCAGTTTTGTGTGTATAAATACCGCGAAGTTGAACCTTTCCACATAAAAAATAAAACAATTATTTAGGGAGGCAATACAATGTTAAGACGCACGATTTTAACAACACTCGCAGCAATCATATTAGCTTTATGCGTCCCGGCATTTGTGCAGGGGGCCGACAAAGGCGACGCGGTGCTCAGTATAATTCCCGCGGACTCCATTTTCTGCGTCAGGATTAACAATCTCAATCAGGCCACCGGCAATCTCGACCAGTATCTTATGGGCGTCTCACCGATGCCGGTGTCAACCGGAGGTCTTATTAAAGGCCAGCTCGGTATGATGTTCGGCAACTTCGAACTTAAGGGTTTTGACGTCAACGGCTCCTTCGCGGCTTTCGCAACAGCCGAATCAGGCGACAAAGAGCCGGATTTGTACATTCTGCTGCCCGTTACTGATTATGCCCAGCTTACCGACCCTAACTTCCACGTCAGCCCATCCGATGCCAATGGCATATCAGCCGTTGGAATGGGAGCGACAGGACAGTTCTTCATCAAAAAGGTCAACTCGTTTGCGCTGATGTCGAAAGATTACCGCAAACTCAGCTCTATGGCCTCGACAATCGCTGGCGCAAAAGCGACTAATTTAGCGTCGTCTCTCGATGCCGCACAGGTCAAACAATCGTCTTCTGAGCCGGTATGGGCCTACGCGAATATGGTGAAAATTTCGTCGATTTACAAAAAGGAAATCTCCGACAGCTTGGAGGAAATGAGAAAAAATCTGTCCGACCCTGGAATGAGTATCCAGTCCAATATCGATAATCTCGAAAAGACCAAACAACAGATGGCTGCCAAAGACCCCAACAGTCCGATGATTGCCAGCTTTGATGCACAGATTGATTCAATGAAAACCCAAAAGGCACAGTTGCAGAAAAGCCCGGCGTTTATGGCTGGCCTCGCGAATGCCTTCGCCGGTTACGCTAAAGATTTTACGCAGCAGTCAAAGTCGATTACGCTTTCCTGTAATCCCAGACCCGCCGTGTTAAATTTCAAGGTTGGTTTGGATGCCCTGCCCGGGACCGAAATGGCCGGGATGCTCGTTGCTGATGGCGCCGCCAAGAATAACCCGTTTATCGGCTATACCGAGGATGGCGCGGCGATGAATTTAGTCGCGCGGATAAATCACTCCGCTTATAAGAAACTCAACGCCAAGTGCATTGACCTTATGGCGATAATGTCAGGAAAAGACGCCAATGACCCCAACATCATTAAAACCAAAAAGCTCCTCGATGATTCCGCTGATTCAATTGGCGATTTTATTGTTTGCTCGTTCAAGGTTGACCCCAACGCAAAGCCGTTATTCGATGCAAAATATGTCCTTGAGGTAAAGGATGTTAACCGGTTTAACAAAGTTAGAGATGAATTTATCCAGCTCTGGACCGGCGGCGCATTTGGCGACCTCTACAAAAATATGGGTATGGAAACCAGCTTTACCGTCAAACACGGTGCAGAAAATTACAAGGGCGTTTCAATAGACGTCGCGAAGCTGTCTATGAAATATATCGATACCAATTTGCCAGAAGCCAAAATGATTGATAAGATGTATGGCGGCGGCTTTGAATACCGATGGGCTATTGTCAATGGCCTGTTTGTATGCAGGATATCGAGCGACCCCAACGCCGTTTGCAAGCTCATCGACGAAGTAAAGGCAGGCACTCCCGCGCAGGTCTGCTCGGAGATGCAAAAGGCGATTGCCGTTATCCCGGACGCCGACAGCAAGGATGTCATAGTTACCTATAACTATTTGCGCCTGATGAAAATGATGCAGGCCTTTGCGCCTATGCCGTTTACGATGCCCGATGTGCCAAGCAAGAGCAATCTTGTCTTTGCGGCCAAAATCAATAACGGCTCATTAGCCATTGATTTCGCCTTACCCAAAGAGCACCTTTCCGAGATGATGATGGCGTTTCAGATGATTATGCAGCAACAGATGCAACAGCAGCCCGGCCAGATGAATCAAGGTATGCCGAAGCAGTCCCCGCGTCAAATGGCCCCGGGCCAGCCGATGCCTGTGGCGCCATCCGGCAAATAGACAGACAGATTGCGGAAAAGTAAAAACGTAATTATTGCTCACAAAGGATAATTGTGCGGCCGGCGGGGTTACTCTTCCCGGTCTTTATCCTTGAGCAGCTTTTGCAGGTAGTCGTTTTCCCGGCGGGTGGCCTCAATATCCAAAAGCAGGTATTTGATGCAAACCCGCAGGTAATCGAGCGATTCCCGCAGGCAATCGACGCTCGCCTGGAGTTCTTTTTGGTTTACTTCCGCCTTTTTGGCAAGGACTTCGAGGCGTTTCGATGTGGGGTCTGCGGCGCCTCCGAATTGCTTCACCAGTTCATTCAGCTCATCTGCCAGCCGTGCTTCATCCATATCAGTACCCTCGCAAAATCTCAAATCAGCGTTGCCTGCTGTTCCGTCATTGGCACTGTCTTAATTTTATACGTGCAAAACACGTACTCGTTACAAGGTTTTATCTGTATTTGTTGTGATAATTTATCCGGTTGCGAAAACGGCTCAAAACCGGCGTTTGTTGTATTGACCTTGAGTTTTGTTTGATTATTCACGAGTGCAACCTGTTTGCGGTTTGGGGCAGGGAGTTGCCAAAAAGCAACAGCTATGCAATGGTCTGAATTTACGGCTTTCCTGTCATTTTTCGCTTATACCTTGCCGGCGTGCCATCCCACATAAGGTTGCAATATGCCAACGCCAATGTTTACAAAAAGCAACACGCACCGCATTTCAGTAGCAAAAACAGGGGTTGTTTAGCTCTCAGGGTTGGCCAGTCGGCCTAGGAACAGGATGCTGCCCGTCTGATTATCGCGAATCAAAAAGATAAATTGAGATGAATAGACAGTGGCGGGGTTTCCGGCTACTATATTATGACAGAAAGGGATTATTCATGGGTGTCAGGTACAGTTTCAATATGCTGCCAAAGCTTCTGCCCGGGGAGAAAGTTCTTCTCTTCAAACCGTGGTTGTGGTTTGCATCGGGTAAGTCCCTTCCCAGTTACCGAATCTTTTTTCCGATACCCATTTTGTGTGAGGCAGGTTTGTATATCACAGACAGACGAGTTTTGCTCGTTTTTTACCTTTGTCGTCTTTTCATATTGGAAAACAGTTTATGGTTCAAGGATAAAGGAAAACTGGAAGATAATGAGTCTATCGGGGAAATAAGTGTGGGCGGAAACTTTTTGCTGGGCAAGTATCTGGAAATTGTGTCAGAAATTTCTCCCATACCGTGGTATCGCTCTCGTCGAGCCCGGTTGCGTTTTTATATGAAAGACGCGGAAGCGGCTCATATACTTATCACTGAGGCAATGACAGGAACGCCTGGATAGCCCTGTTGCTTTTATCAGGCACGCCGGCAAAGTTAATTGTCTTTCGACACAGGATTTTCCACCCGGCCTAAGAACAGGATGCTGTCTGTCTGATTATCGCGAATCAAAAAGATAAACGAATGGTCGGCCCTGAAAACCGGCGGCGGTTCTCCGATCGAAATCCTTTTCATCACCACTGCTGTTGCCGCCGCCGCCTCGGTTCCCTCTTCGTTGACATCGACGTATGCCTTGTGAAGCACATTCGATATGAAGAGGTCACGATTGCCTGTCATACCGGAAAAATCCGCATTGCGTGAAAATGCGTCCGGCATTCCCATTGCACCAAGCACCCTGGCTAACTCAAATTCGCTTGTCATTTTGAATCTGGGGATAAAGACCTGCACCTCTTGTTTGCGAAGTTGGGCCATCCAGCTGGCGATTACGTTGCTTGTGAGTCCTTTTTCGAGGTCTTTGACGCCATCGGCCTTTTTAGGAAGCAAAATGACCATCGACAAATCGTTATTTACATAAGGCATTTCCAATAGCTGAATGTCGTTGGTTTCCATGTAACCAAATTTATCTTTCTGGTTCATCGTTGGGACATTTACCTTTTGACCGTCAAGAAGAACAAAAGGCGAATCCTGTGTGCGTTCGGGTTTGAACGGGGTTGCCCATTTGCCTTTGAAATAAATAGCGTTGGTCAGAACCAGCTCGGTCGTCGGATCGAGTATCCCCGGCTTGATTAGCTCCTTTATCTTGTCTTTGGTTTTGCTTTCCACCCAGGCGTTGATTGTCTTTCGGGCCTCTTCTGCCTGCGTCGCGAAATTAACCTGCTGCAAATTACCCCCGTAGTTTTCCCTGACAAGTGTCAAATAATCCGGAAGGAATTTATAGCCCTTTTGCCCCCATAACGCGTTTGCCACAACAAGCTCATAGCCGCCTTTTTCGCCCGAAGCGTTCAATTGTTTGATGATTTCGCCGAACACCTTATGAAACTGCTCGTTTTGAACAGGGGCAAAACAGAGGGCCTCGGCCATCTGTTTTTCTGTTTGGCCTCTCGCTCCCGCGTAGGTCATCGCCAAAGCCGTCGATATGCTGTAGGGCGACAGGAATAAATTGTCCTGCTGGTTTTCGAGTTTGCCGTAAAGCTCAAGAGCAAATTTGTTATTGCCTGCTACTACGATTTGTTGGTTTGGGTCAATATCTGCTTTGACTGAGTTTGTCATTCCGGCCAACAGGACTGTGATTAAAGTCAACTGTTTGATAATTTCCATTTTCAATACCTCCCTTTAAACCGGTATATCTGCCTTTGCCTGTTTCCGACGATGTTGACAAGGCCGCCGGAAAAGGATTATAATGAATACGCAGTTTCCTGACAGCACTTATTTTTAAGGAACAGCTATGGAGCACGGAAAAAACAACCCGCTGGCGAATTTCAAGAACCTGTTTATCGTTTACGGCGTAATCGCGGCTGTTGTGCTGGTTGCGGTTTTCGCCGGCGTTTTTGGGAAGGAGTCGGCCGGTATTACCAGCGCATTGGGGCTGCTTGTGGCGTTATTCTCACTGATAACGCTGGTAGTCATTTTCGTATCATCCCTCAAAATGCTTGATCTCATTGACAATACCAACGCGAAAACGGACAAGGTAGCCGATGAGCTGGAAAAGCTTCGTCAGGCCGTCAATCAGGTCAACATCAGCACGCACGTCAGTGAAATGGCCAAGACAATCGCCTTCCGCGACAACGATATGCAAACGCTTCGGGATGCCGTCTTTGACAAGCTGCAGCAGAAGGACTTTGATTCCGCATACGAAATCATCGACGAAATAGCTCACAAAACCGGCTATAAAAAGCTCGCCGAGCAGCTTCATTTGCAGGCCGACAAATACCGCGACGCCAATGACGCTGAAAGAATGAACCAGATAATAAGCCACATCGGAAAGCACCTTGACGACCATCAGTGGGCAAAGGCAAGCGCCCAGATTGAGCTGCTGATAAAGGAATACCCCCTTAATGACAAGGCCCTGGCGATGAGACAGCGGCTGCTCGAAAAGAAAGAGGAACGCAAGAAAATACTCCTCAACGCCTGGGATGACGCCGTCAAACGCCAGGTAACCGACCGGAGTATCGAAATCCTTCGTGAGCTTGACCAGTATCTTACGCCCAACGAGGGCCTTGCCCTCCAGGAAGGCGCAAGGGACGTCTTCCGCACAAAGCTGCATAACCTAGGCGTGCAGTTTGCGTTGGCCGTATCCGGCAGGCAATGGGCCAAGGCGGTTAATACGGGCGAGGAAATCATACGCGATTTCCCGAACAGCCGAATGGCTGAGGAAATCCGCGAAAAACTCGATGCCCTCAAAACACACGCCGCCGGGCAGCAGGCATAAAATAAACTTGCGAAAATCGCGCGCGGAGCGGGATTGTTTATTCTGTTCGCGGGAGGTAATTCAAAGCCGGTACTCCGACTATTACTGGAAATCGAACAGCGACTGTGTTTTTACAATCGCTATCTGGTCGGGATACGCGGCGAAAGTGTGAACGTGAATCTCGGTTTTTCTCGCCTCGAAATCTATGTAGCAGAAGGGCTGCAGGCCGTCTATCTCAAGCTCAGGGAACCGGACGAACACACCGCGGTCTCTGCCGAATCTTTCGAGGTCGGTAAAGCTCTGCCGATACAGCGCTGGCGTGAGACGCTCAACCTGGAAATCGGTCATATAGCTGACGTTTTTGCTAAGCGTGCATTTGTGCGAGCGGGGGCCGTGGAACTGGAAACGCTCAATCAGGCCTCGCTCGGGCAGCATCTGGGTTGGCGTGCTGATGACTTCAGCCAGACATACGTCGCCCGCGAATGCGCTGATAACGTGAGTGCAACCCGTAACCCATATTAACGCCTCATACTTCTCGCTTTTGAGTCGTCTGCTGGCGTAGATATTGAACAGTTCAGGATGCAATGGTCTCTGGAATAAGCTGAAGGATAATTCCTCGATTGCCACATTGACTTGCGGAGATTCCATAGTTTGTCGGGCCTCAAATCTATATGTTATAATCTCGTTCCACGCCCTCATTATACAACAAAACAAGCGTAAAATTCAAGCCCATTATCAGTATTGATAGGGCCTTTTCTCTCACTTATAGGACGATTATTACACAAACCACGGGTTTTAAACGGGTAACAGAAGTGAAATTTCGACAAAAAATTTTGCTGCCGAGAGGATTTTTTGGTGATTTTTATCGCTGGAAGATAATCGCGCTAATCAAAGTTGCGATTATGTCGTAAAACGCATGCGTTCCAGCCGTAATTCCGAAGCCGCGTATTGCGAATAACGCCGCGAAATAAACCCCAGCCGCTGTCCGGAATGCGAATTCGGACCAGTTGAATAAGTCGCTCTGGTTTGCCCGCCCGGTCAGAAAATCGATGTGATGATGTGCGGCGAAAAGAGCCGCCGATATCAGCACCGCGATGATTACGGCGCTGTGCTGATTTATTCCAATAATGTCCTGCAGCAAAAGCATTATCGCGCATATCAGTATCAGCCGGAACAACAATTCCTCATAAATGCCCGCGCCGATGCCGGTAACAATATCAGCAAGCAGCGATGATTGTGGTTTCGACTTCGTGATTACCATTGCCTTTGGGTGTTGATATTTTGTTTTTGCCTGCGCCGCGTTTTGTTCGGCTGCGCACTGCACAACAATCGCCCTTGGCACAATGTCATTAATCCTGCCGTGTTTTGGTGCGCCCGCGCTATTCAAAAACAAACTCAGCACGATAAGCGGTATGGCCAACAGCACGCACTCAATTGTCATAGGCAGCATATCGCCGAACGAAACCCACCATCGCTTTCTCGAAACAAGCTGGTATGCCAGCAGTATGACGACAACAACCAGCGCCGGCGCCGCCCAGAGGAATTTGCCGCCGAAGCCGAGATGCCGCAGCAGTTCCTGCAGCCAGACAAATGCCATCACCCTTACCTGCGTCTGGCTCAGCACGTCGGTATTGATGAAGATTGTGCCTAATTCGTAAAAAATTATGAAGGGCAGCAGATAAACGATTGCGTAAACAGGCCGGCTCGTCCGCTCAAGGTACGAGTCGCGCGTAAAGTTGAACCATTGATTCGATGCAGCTCTTTGTCTTTTTCTTGCCATTCCGTTGGCCTTAACCTTTGTTTCTAACCGCGAAGTCACGAAGAAAAATTTATAAAAACTTTGTGTCTTGGTGCCTTCGTGGCAAACTTATATCGCGGCCAAAGTTTAATTGACTAATGGCAAGATTACAATACCAAATTGTTTTATGGTTGCTGTTTCGGGTTTGCCGCCTTCCAGTCATTGGTGAAGTCCTTTACCTGTTCTTTGACGGTTTTTTCGATGGCGCTTTTGACGATTGCGACCGAAACGACGCCGAACCTGCTCTGCCCGAAGGATGGCCAGGTTAGGGCCTCTGTTTTTATGGTCGTGTCTCGCGATAAATTCACAATCTGCAAGAGCGACGACTGAACGTGCATCGCAATGTTCAGTTTGTCATTACTCGCCGCCGTTACTTTGACCAGCACCACGTAAAGCCCCATTTCCGGAGTAGGTCTGGCAATCTCGATGCCGGCGTTTTGAAGAGCAACCTCGACTTCACCCTGGAGGGTCTGTTCTTTGAGAAACGGCAGCATGTTCGCGTCATCACGCACAATTATCACCTTGACCGCCACTCCGCGAAGCCCCTTCAGCGTTGATACCTTGAAATTGTCCAATTGCTGCTTTTCCGACGGGCTGATTGCCAGAACAATTCCCGTAAGCCCCATCAACGCTGTAATACAGCAGTATCTTATAAGCGTTTTTGTCATTGTTTTTTTCCTCTCAAAATTTTACGGACAAAATTTATAAGCGTTTGCTGCTCGAAGTAGCTTTCCGGCAGATGCAGATATGCCGTTGTCTCATCGGCGACAGTATATCTCCCGGCAATATTTTTAAACAATCGTTTTGCGTGTTTGTCCGCGTCCGCCGCGAACAAAAATACCAGGTTCCCGCCGTGCGCCACGATACTCTTTATATCCAGCTCGCTTGCGGCTATTCGAAGCCCGGCGATACTCAAAAGCGATTTAACCTCCTCAGTCGGCGGGCCATAAACGTCCGCAAGCTCCGTTTCGAGATGTTTCAGTTCTTCCGCGTTTTTCGCCACCGCGATTCTTCGATACACATCCAGCCGGATTCTGTCCGCCGGAATATAGTTTTTGGTTATGTATGCCGCGAACCCCAAATCGATGTTGACGGTCGGTATCCCTTCAATCGGCTCACCTTTCATTTGTTTGACGGCATTAGCTAACAGTTCGCAGTACATTTGATAGCCGACCATTTGAATGTGCCCCGACTGCTCCGCGCCGAGGATATTTCCCGCCCCGCGAATTTCCAAATCCCGCAGCGCAATCCTGAAACCCGCGCCCAAGTGCGAATACTCCTCGATGGCTTTCAGCCGTCTCGATGCGATTGGCGTGATAGGTCTCGACGCGGGGAGAAGCATATACGCGTATGCCCTGTGCTTGTATCTGCCCACCCGGCCTCGTAACTGGTGCAATTCCGCTAAGCCGAACCGGTCCGCGTCATTGACAATCATCGTATTAGCGTTGGGGATATCCAGCCCCGATTCGATTATCGTCGTGCAGACCAGCACGTCGGTCTGGCCCAGCACAAACGCAATCATCGCCTTCTCCAGTTCGTGCGAGGTCATCTGCCCGTGTGCAATCGCGACCTTGGCGTCGGGGACCAGCTTCTGAATTTCCCAGCATTTCTTTTCGATTGACTTGACCCGGTTGTGAACGAAGAAAACCTGTCCCTGTCTGTTAAATTCCCGGATAATCACCTTTCGTATCAGCTCATCGTTGTAAGTAGTTACGCTTGTAACGATGCTCCGCCTGTCAAGCGGTGCGGTCGCAAGCGAGCTTATGTCCCTAAGGCCTAACATCGCCATATGCAGCGTCCTCGGAATTGGCGTCGCCGTCATCGTCAGTATATCAACGTTCACTCGCAGCTTCTTGAGCTTTTCCTTGTGCTCCACGCCGAATCGCTGTTCCTCATCGATTATCACCAGCCCCAAATCCTTGAATTTCACGTCCCCGCTCAACAGCCGATGCGTCCCAATCAAAATATCGACCTTACCTGCCCTTGTGCGGGCAATAATATCCTTTGCCTGGGCGGTTGTCTTAAATCGGTTAAGCGATTCGACTACAACCGGAAAATCCGCGAAGCGTTCCGTAAACGTCCGGGCGTGCTGGATGCTAAGCACCGTTGTCGGCACAAGCGCAGCGACCTGCTTGCCGTTCTCGACCGCCTTGAACGCCGCCCTCATCGCAAGCTCCGTCTTGCCATAACCCACGTCCCCGCAGAGCAGCCGGTCCATCGCAGTCGGCTGCATCATATCCTCCTTTATCTGCGCCGCGTTGGTCGTCTGGTCGGGAGTCTCCTGGTATGGGAATGACTCCTCGAATTCTTTTTGCCAATTCGAATCCGCCGCGAATGCGAACCCGCCTATCGCCTGCCGTTTGGCCTGAAGCTCCAGTAGTTCAACCGCGAGGTCATTGACGGATTGCGCTACTTTTTCTTTCTGGTTTTGCCACCGCTTCGACCCGACTTTCGACAATTTGGGCCGTTTCGGGCTTGTGCCGATGTATTTTTGCACCAGCCCGATATTATTCACCGAGACCTGCACCTTGACGCCGCCGTCATATTCTATTGTTAGGTATTCTCCCTGGTCGTCTTTCTCCCTGATGGTCTCGATACCTAAAAATTTTCCTACGCCGTAAGAGCTGTGCACAACGTAATCGCCCTGTTGCAAATCCTCCAGCGTATCAATCGGCGTCGTCGCACGCATCGGCCTCTGTCTTCGCCGAAGCGCAAACTGTCCGAATAATTCGTGATGGCTCAGAACCGTCGTGTTCAGCGACGGCATCGCGAACCCCTGATGAATGAATCCCTTGAGCAATTTGAATCTCGGAGGTATCTCACTATGTTCCTGCCTGATGATTTCGCTCACCCGGTCAATCTCCGCCTCCGCTTCGCAGTAAAGCAGCACGTCCTGATGTTTTGCAAGCTCGACTAATTCAGCCAGCGCCTCCTTATGTCCCGCCCAAAGTGATGCCGCCTTGTGCTGATACTGCTGTACGCTCCTTATATCCAATTTGATGAATTCGTCCGGGTTTTCAGTCGCGAACCGGGAAATGTGAAGCTGTGTGAATCGCTCAAGCGATTTATGAATCTGTGGCCAGTTGTATAGCCGGTCTTTCTGCTCCGCCCGCTCGAAATATACCTTTGCCACCTCCTGGCAGTCCGCCGGCTCATCCAAAATTACAATCGTGTCAGCAGGCAGTATATTCAGGAATAGCTCCCGCTGTTCCTGTTTGTCCCCGCATGTTGCCGATACGATACTCACCGCCGACAGTTGATGCGTCGATACCTGTGTATCCAAATCAATTGTGCGAATGCTCTCGATTGTGTCGCCGAAAAATTCTACACGCAGCGCCTGTGTCTGGCCGGCCTCATTTGCAAACCCCATCATCGGCGCGTAAATATCGACGATTCCACCTCGTCTGGCGAATTGCCCCGGCAAATCAACCTTGTCGGTCCGCTCGAATCCGTTATCAATCAGCCATGCGCTTACATCTTCAGGTGTTGTCTGTTTGCCGGTTTGAAGCACAAGCGAACCGCTCTCGATAGCCGATAGTTTCGGTACGGGTTGACAAATCGCCTGCATCGATGTCGCAATAATTATGCCTTTATCCTTTTCACGAGTCACCAGCGACGAGACACGAGCGACGGTTTTCAACCGCTCCGCCCGAATCTCATCGGTCGCATCCGCGATTTCCTCCTCGCCCTCCCACGCAGGCAGTAATTGAACCTCGTCGGCCCCGAACGTCTGCAAATCATCAACCGCGTTATCCGCGTCATCAATATGCGGGCAAACGTAAATAATCGGCCGGGATAATTGCTTTGACAGGTGTGCCGCCAAAAGGCGCGCAAAAGACCCCCACGTCCCGGCGATTTTTACCACCCCCCCGGTAGTGCCTAATCGCCGGCTCAGTTCACTAATCAAATTGTCGTGCCCAAGCTCCATAAATCCTGAATAATACGCAGAGCTTTCAGCTATTCTACGATTATTTGCCCCATTAAACCAGTCCCCGGAATCATTGCAGATTTTTTAGTGTGCAAACGATATTCTATTATGGTAGAAATACCGCCTTTCGTGCCGTGCTCCGGCAGGGACCTTCGCCCTGACGAGTCGGATTGTTTAATTATTCGGTGAAGCAATATGTGGTTATATCTTAGCGCCCTTTCGGCTGTCTTTATAGGGCTGTATGACGTATGCAGAAAAAGGGCTATCCGCAATAATGCCGTAATACCGCTGTTGTTCTTTTCGGTGTTGGTGGAGGCGGTGTTGCTTTTGCCCATTATCGTGCTTTCCGCGGTTTCGCCTCACTTTTTGACGCCGCTGGGGATATTTATCCCGCCTTTTGGCCCGCTGGCCCATTTCTGTTGTTTCATAAAGGCCCTTATCGTCGTCTCGCTCTGGCTGCTGGGCTTTTTTTCCGTCAAGCACCTGCCTATTTCAATATACGCCCCAATCGGAGCTTCCGGTCCCGCCTGGACGCTGCTCGGCGCTATGCTGGTCTTCGGCGAACGCCTCACCCCGTTTCAATGGGCCGCCTTTGGCGTGCTTTTTGTCTCCTACTATATTTTTTCTCTCGTCGGCAGCCGCGAAGGCATCGTTTTTCATACTAATAAATGGGTTATCCTTCTTTTCCTTTCGGTCCTCATCGGCGCTGGCAGCGCACTTTACGACAAATACCTCGTCCACACGCTTGGCTTTTCCGCCGTAGGCGTCCAGGTCTGGTTTATGATTTACGCGGTTCCCGTTATGACCTTTGTCCTGTTTGTTTTCTGGTGGCCGGTCCGCGCAAAACATACTCCCTTCAAATGGCGCTGGGGTATCCTCCTTATCGGGGCTTTGCTGGCTGTTGCTGATATCACCTACTTCAAAGCGCTTGGTTATCAGGGGGCGATGATTTCGCTTGTAACCGCTGTCCGCAGCGGAAGCGTCGTGATTTCCTTCCTCGGCGGCGCATTTATTTTCGGCGAGGTCCAAATCCGCCACAAAGCCGTCGCCCTCGTCGGCGTCATCATCGGTGTACTTATGCTGCTCTTATCGCATTAAACGAACGCCCTTGGCTTAGTCTCGCCGCAGGCGACTTGCTCCACAACATTTCAAGCTTACTCCGTGATATTTCAAGCTTGATATGCAACATAGTCAATTTGCGGGATGAAATTCACGTCCGAGAACGCGAAGGAACACACTTGAAACACGACATATCAAGCTTTATCTTTCGAATATCAAGTTTGATATTCGGAGTTTCATATATGCTTTTTAACGTTTCATATATGAAATGAGGCATTTCACATAAGCGAAGCTTATTATCATATTTGATTCGTCGCATTTCACATTTGCTTTGTCACGTTTCATATATGCTTTGAGGCATTTCATATTTGCTCCGAGACATTTCACACTTGATATGCGACATATCAAGCTTCATATTCAACGTTTCAAGCTTGCTTTTTCAAATATCAAGCTTGATATTCGAAGTTTCAAGCTTCAAATGCGACGTTTCATTTTCGATTTACCGGACTTTGGGCCTCTAAAACACCGTTAGCAGTATCATAAATAACTCCGCTTCGATAAAAGTCCGAAAGCGCGGCTGACTTAATAAGGAATTCTAATAATGAAGGGTGTTTCGATTTATCGGCCTTTGGCTTGTTTAAGTGACTATTGTTTCCAGCCGAAATAACTATTGCATAAAAAGACGTATTTTGATTGGCGAGATAAACCCCAGCATTTGACATGCACCGCTTCGCCGGAAGGGCAATGAATGAAAATTAAATCTCTGTTATTTGCCGCCGTAGCGATCGCGTTTGTCGCCGCTGCCAGTTACCACATTGGCGGCTCGATGCAAGGTAGGAATCCTAACCTGAAATCAACCCATATTGTTGCTGAACCCAATCATTCGCCTCATTCTCAAAGGAATACTGTTGATTTATCAAATAAAGAGCGAGGTTCTATTAATACTCCACTGGCAGTTAATGTGCCTATTAAGCCGGAAGCAGCCAGATCTCAAAGAACTGTCCGGCAATACACTCCTACGATTACTCCTGATTCAATTATAGACGAACGGTTGTTATATGAGCGTAATGTCTTTTTGTCCCAATGGGACCAGATAAAAAATTCTAATGGAATACCACAACAAAACAGAGTTGATATGCTCTTGCAATTACAGCAGGAATATAATGACAAAAAGACGAAGTTATTAACAGCTAAACAACAACTTGCCGCAATCCGGCAGTTTAAAGAACAGGGTTCCATTGATGAGGAAGGGGCTATGAGAGCCGCTTGGTATATAGCAGGACTGCCACGGGATACTGTTGAGAATATATCGCTACCGAAACCAACACTGGTTCCGGTTCCACCTGACACTCACGGCATTGTAGACGGAATACTTTTTAGTGAGGGAACCCCTATGGCTGTTGTAGACGGGAAAGTAGTCAGCGTGGGCCAGAACATAGACGGCGTAAAGGTCGTTAAAATTGAGCAGGGTTACGTCGAGTTTGAGAAATCAGGTGTTCGCTGGAGCCAGAAAGTAAATGAATCACCATCGACCAGTTGGCCCGGTAAGTAATAACATGATGGTGATTTTGTGAGAAAGCTCGATGTAAGGGTAAGGTTAATTGCATAAAGGAGAAGTTGTGTCGGAAGAAGATGCAGAACTGCTATCGATGTTTGCTAAAACTCGTGTCTTGATAGAAACCAAGAATCGAGAAAATGCGGTGTGTATCACTGTTTTAGACGGCGCTGAATGCTATTGTAATGCTATATTTCTATTATTAAACAAAAACTACGTGCTTCCGGCAATGGCTTTAATGAGATGCTTGTGCGAACTTGCAGTCAAATTTATATGGTGCCTACAATGTCCCGATGATACGGACAAAGAACAGGACAAAAAAACGGTTGACGAGAAGATTCGTCGATGGGAGAAAAGTACTCTTGCACAAAATATTAAGGTGTTGGAGGAGTGGAAGATTGTTGATCCTCAGAATAATAAAATCAATGAACAGATAAAAGAGCTTGAAAATAAAAAAGCCAAGATGGACATTGACGGAATGCCTAATTATCCACAATTACTGGAAAAGCTGCCGATCGAATTTAGGCGTGAAATATCGCTTGAACTATACAAGAGCTTTAACAATGCGGTACACCTAGATATAAATAGTCTGGGGGAAATTTATTTACACAACAATAAAACTAACATTAACAACAATGACATCAGCAGATTAAAATGTCGTTGTGTCCAGTTGGCCAAAATCATCACTGGTGTTATAGCAATCAACAAATAAGGCGAAGATTCTCTTTTCGATACGGCGATGGTAGTTTTGTAGAGCTAATGAATATAAGAAAAAACAAAAGCCCAAAAACATTCAAAGGCGAACTGGTCTATCTGTGTTTTCAAAGTGACGTTACAAGCAAACTCAGATATTTCCATACTACACAGTCAAAGGAGTTCCTTGATGCTGTTCTTGTGACAAGTAAGAAGAGGGAGAAAACGCTTCGCAGAAGTAGGAAGCTTTGGAGAGCCCAATTGGGTTCCGCGGAGTGTGATGGACCCCAATGCGGAATCAAAGAATATGTTCCTTATCCACCAGAAAGAATGAAACCTTTAGTTGATAGAGCAAAAGAAGGAAGAGTGAATCCTAAGGGAATTCCATATCTATATCTGGCTACAAAAAAACATACCGCTGTTCAGGAAATACGGCCTTGGCCCGGATCGCTTATTTCTGTAGCTCGTTTTAACATTGTACGTGATTTAAAACTTATTGATTGCTCAAAAAACATCTTTAAATTAAATGGGCCCGGTTTTCATTGTCTATTCTCGGATACAGATCCTCCTCACCTTAAAAAGCTTAGCCAAGATGAAATTGAAAAATATGTATGGTCATGGATAGACTGGTCATTTTCAAAACCAGTTAGCCCATCGGATGATACAGCAGAATATGTTCCGACTCAAATCTTAGCAGAACTGTTTAGGGCCAACAATTATGACGGGATTATTTACAATAGCTTATTCGCAGAAGGCAAAAACTTGGCTCTGTTTGACATTGCTTCTGCAGAACAATCAGATTGCACGCTCTATCGAATTAGTAAAATTACAACGTTCGAACTTCAAGAAGTAACATGACGGCATTGTTAGCGTGAGAAATCGGTTATAAGAAATTCCTTAGTAAGGCCCGGCTTAATTGCACACATTAACCTACCAAATACTTGGCCCGCCAAACGAACGGCGGACAAGTTGCTACCCAAACCAAGCCCTTTCACCAGTGGCGGATAAATTTTAACGGCAAAATACTTTTCACCACTCCCGTTCCCGAAAGGGATGGTCAAGCCATTCGTGCCCTCGGTGGTTAAAAAGCCGTGTTACCTGTCCTGAGCTTGCCGAAGGAATCTGTGTTAATCCGTGTCTAAAAAAAACAGCGTAACCAGCGCAATCAGCGTCTAAAAAGTGTTAAAATAGGCAACTTGTCGCTCGCCCTCCTTCACACACAGAAACCAATGACAAGTAATGGCAAGTAATGACAAGTACCGTTTTTAGCTCAATAACGAACTTGCCCTCCATTCGACACACACAAAAAGGTGGGACAACAAGGGGCAAGTAGGGGCAACTAAAAACTGCCTTATAACAGTATTAGTTTTTGATCGCTGTGATTTCAGGAATAAAAAAGGCGGGCCGTTTTGCGCGATCCGCCTTCTTTAAGTGTCTGTAATAGCTGTATTTGCGACTATTTACCCAGCAGCTTCTTTGCTGCTGTGACGACTGCGTCTGTTGTTATCCCGAATTTCTCATAGCAGGTCTTGTAGGGGGCTGATGCGCCGAATGAATGCATACCAATAAAAATCCCTTTGTCCCCGATCCACTTATGCCAGCCAAGCTCAACGCCCGCCTCAACCGCGACTCTCGCCTTCACGTCAGGCGGTATCACCGAGTCACGATATTCCTTGCTTTGCTTCTCGAATAGTTCCCAGCAGGGCATACTAATCACTCTTGCCTTAATCCCTTCGGCTGAAAGTTTGTTATATGCTTCGACTGCCAAAGAAACTTCCGAGCCGGTCGCCAATAGCAATACATCGGGTTTGCTCTCGCCAATCAGCGTATAAGCGCCTTTGGCGAGATTGTCCGCCGGCGCATATTTGGTCTGGTCGATAACGGGCAGATTCTGGCGAGTGAGCAATAACGCCACCGGCCCGCCGCGGTATTGCAAAATGAATTTCCACGCCGCAGCCGTCTCGTATGCGTCCGCGGGCCTTATAGTCAGCAGGTTCGGTATCGCCCGCAGCGCAGCGAAATGCTCCACCGGCTGATGCGTCGGGCCATCTTCGCCCACGCCGATACTGTCGTGCGTCCAGACGAAAATCGTCGAGTAATGCGATATCGCCGCCACCCGCACCGCGCCTCGCATATAATCGCTGAATACCAGAAACGTCCCGCCGAACGCCCGTGTCAGTCCGCTTACCGAGATGCCGTTCATAATCGCGCCCATCCCGTGCTCACGAACGCCGAAGCGAATATATCTGCCATCGAGCGAATTCGGCTGATAATCCTTCACCTCTTTCCATCGCGTATTATTCGATGGCGTCAGGTCTGCGCTTCCGCCCAGAATAAACGGCATTTGCGGCATAAGTGCGTCCAGCGTCTTGCCAGATGCTGAACGCGTCGCAATCGCATTGGGCTTGCCTTTTTTCACTACGTCGAATTTTGGCAGCAGCGAGTTGATATCGACAGTGATTTTATTTTCAATGGCATTCTTGAACTGCTCCGCTAACTGCGGATTTGCCGTCTCATATTTCTTGAATAATCGGTTCCACGACGCCTCTGCTTTTTTGCCCTTGTCGATGGCGGTGCGGGTATGCGGCAGGACTTGCTCAGGGACATTAAACGTCTTTTCCGGGTCCCATCCGAATGCCCGTTTGGTCGCTTTAATCTCATCTTCACCCAATGGCGAGCCGTGCGCCTCTGATGTATCGTGTTTTGTCGGTGAACCGAATGCGATGTGCGTGCGCAATTTTATCATCGTCGGCTTGTCCTTCGTCCGTTTCGCTTTTTTCAGCGCCTTTTCAAACGCCGCCATATCATTCCCGTCGCCCGGCACCTCAATCACATTCCACCCGTATGCCTTGTATCGCTTCGCTGTGTCCTCGGTGAATGATAAACCCGTCTCGCCGTCGATTGAAATATGATTGTCGTCGTATATTACAATCAGATTATCGAGTGCAAGATGTCCCGCCAACGAGCTTGTCTCGCTTGATATGCCTTCTTCGAGGTCGCCGTCGCCACAAGTGACATATATTTTGTAATCGACAACCGGGAAACCCTCGCGGTTGAAATAATTAGCCGTGTATTTCTGCGCAATCGCCATACCTACCGCGTTTGATATCCCCTGCCCAAGCGGCCCTGTCGTTGCTTCGATGCCCAAATCCGGTTTGTATTCCGGATGCCCCGGCGTCTTACTGCCCCACTGCCTGAAATTCTTCAGGTCATCCAGCGTCATATCGTAGCCCGTTAGATACAGCAGCGAATAAAGCAGCATGCACCCGTGCCCGCCCGAAAGCACAAACCTGTCGCGGTTGAACCACTTCGGATTCGCCGGGTTGAATTTCAGATGTCGCATCCACAAAGTATATGCCGCCGGCGCCAAACCCATCGGCATACCGGGATGTCCCGACTTGGCTTTCTGGACCGCGTCCGCCGACAAAAATCTTATCGTATCAATGCAAAGCTCATCGAGCTCGCTCACGCCTTTCACTCTTACCGCTTCACCCATTGTCTTTTTCCTGCGAATAATTTATTGCTTTCAAATTTTACTGCTAAAACAAACATTGAACGATAATAAAACTGACTCGTTTTCGCAAGGTTTTTGTCTGGATTCCCGCATTTGACAAATCGCCTGCTCATTGGGATAATCAATACGACTTACGCGAAAGGATGCGGTAAATGATCGGCGAGAACAGGCAAAAATACAATGTCGAAATAATACGCCCGCAGATGACGGCACACGATGTTCACCTCAGAAGCAAACCCGCCGACCCCGCGAAGTTGAAAACCCTCAAAAAAGCCCTTCAGGCCTTTCACACCCTCGAAACGATGGCCGTCAGCATCTATAAATCCCAGCTCACCAGGGCTCCATCCGAACTGAACCGCCAGCTTATCGCCGCGATGTGCAACGAGATGACCCATCTCCAGGATTTCCAGGTCAAACTCTGCGAATACGGCTTCAAACCCGCCATCCTGAGGCCCGCCTTCTGGATGGTCGGCTTTGTCTTTGGCTTCGTCTCGCGACTCCTCGGACCCAAAGCTATTCTAAAAACCGGTATTTGGGTTGAAACCAAGGCCGTAAAACATTATGCTGAACTCCTTGAAACCGTCGATTGGGACGAACAAACAAGAAAGATGATTGAAAAGGACCAGGCCGACGAAGATGGACATGTCAATCGATGGCGAAATATGCTCGGCCAAATCCGTTAAAGGTTATATAAACAAAAAGGTGCTGTATGAGAAAACACGGATAGACACTATTTATAATTCAGTTCTCTGTGTCCTCTGTGCTCTCTGTGGCTAAAAAAAACTGCAAATCATAATTTCAGGAGTGTGAAAAATGGAACGCATCGGACGTCGTGAATTTCTTGCCGGCTCACTCGTCGGCGCATCAGGATTGCTTCTCAAATCCAAACTGGCGATTGCCGCCGATTCTGTCGCGGAACCGAACCTCGCCAAAGCCCCGGTTAAAATGTTCGACCCCTGGGAAGTTGTTTCCCTCGGCAAAACCGGCATCAAAGTTACACGCGTCGGCTGCGGCACCGGTATGCACGGCGGAAGGCACTCCTCGAACCAGACCCGGCTCGGCAAGGAAAAATTCGAGGGTTTATTGAAAGAAGCTTATGACCGCGGATGCCGCCTCTTCGATTGTGCCGATATGTATGGCTCGCATCCCTATATCATCCCCGCCCTCAAAGGCATTTCCCGCGACAAGTTCACCATCGTTTCCAAGCTGATGGTTTGGGACCCGCCCGCCGAAGAAAAAGAAAAACCGCTTGTGACAATCGACCGCTTCCTCAAGGAATTGAACACCGACTACATCGACCTGCTCCTGCTCCATTGCATGATGGCGCCCGACTGGAACAAGACCCTCAAACCGTATATGGACGGAATGAGCGAAGCCAAGGCAAAAGGCAAAGTCCGTGCGCTCGGCGTCTCCTGTCACTCTATGGACGCCCTCAAAGTCGCCGCAGAAGAACCCTGGGTCGAATCCGTCCACACAAGAATCAACGCCACAGGCACGGATATGGATGGCTCACCAGAGGAAGTTGTCCCCATTATCCGTAAAATTCACGACGCAGGCAAAGGCGTCGTCGGTATGAAACTTATCGGTCAGGGCGAATTCCGCGATGACCGCAAGCTGCGAGAACAAAGCGCCGATTTCGTCTTCAACCTCGGCTGCGTTGATGCCGTCGTCGTCGGCTTCGAATCCATCAACGAAGTTAAGGATTACGAGGACATCGTCAAAAAAACCGTCCGCAAAATCGCGTAGAGGTTTAGATAAAATAAGGTTTTGGTACCGAATAAATTTAGCCCCCCGATTTATCGGGGGGTTATTTTTTTGTATGACGGGGTTTTCTTTTGCCTGCCCTCCGTAGTTTTAACGAAGGAGGGTCATTCCCGCGAACGCGGGAATCCATAACTCAAAACTCAACACTTAGAACTCAAAACTAACTTCTCTCAACCAGCTCATTGAAATAATTCGGCACTCTGGTTTCAAAAGTCATCCGTCTGCCGGTAATCGGGTGGTTGAAGGAGAGCGATTTGGCGTGAAGAGCTAATCGCCTGAAGCCATCCTTTGACTTTCCGTATTTGCCGTCGCCCACGACCGGGTGCCCCTTATCAGCCATGTGGACGCGGATTTGGTTTTTCCTGCCCGTCAGAAGATTGATTTCCAGCAAACTAAACGCCCTGCTCTCGTTAAGCACCTTATAAGCGGTATGTGCCAGCTTGCCTTTTGTAGTGTCTTTTGTGGAATAGACGACGTAGGCCTTGTTCTCAGCTAAGTACGATGTAATAACGTCTTCTTTTTTAGCCAACTGCCCATAGACCACCGCGATATATTTCTTTTCCGTATCTTTCCACTGTGATTGCAGGTTGAATTTGGCCTCTTCGGTTTTTGCGAATACCAGTACACCTGATGTTGACTGGTCCAGCCGATGAACGATGAAAATCCGGTTTCGCGACCTCGGATTGCCTTTGCGCACGTAATCGGTCAGCATATAGTAAGCCGTCCTCGTTTTATTGTTGTCCGTCCCCACGGTCAGCAGCCCCGCCGGCTTATCCACCACAAGGATGTCCTTGTCTTCATAGAGTATGTTCAAACCTCTCGGCAGATACTTACTCGCTGAATGTCTTTTCTTTGGCATATCTATTTCGCTCGCCTCTCCCGTGAAACACCGGGCTGACAAAATGAGTTTGGGCCTGCTTATTTTAATTTCTGTCTGAAACGCTCCATACGTTCTTTAATGTCTGGCGGTGGCGGAGGTTGTATAGCAACATGTCGGCTACATTCAATAAAACAAGCAACATGTACTTTTTTATGTTTATCCGTAATCTTAAAGAAATCGCTTTTTTTAAATCCAATTGTGTTCAAGAAAACTTTATTATCTTTTGAAATTTTATTATCTTCTGATACCGGGTAGGTTATCTCGAACTGATTATATGCTGACTCTGAGATAACCACATAGTTATCATCTTCAGGAATTTTTGGGGCCGGGCACTGATCGGCTTTTGCATTTAGAATCCGTGCACAATCATTTAATCCATCTCCGACAAAATTGGTTTTACCCGTGATGTCTTCGAAAGGGAATGCATCCCCCAGATGGACAGCCGTTTTAATTCCTGAAAACAAGTTTTTTGCCCGCTTGGCAGCAAGAAGAAGTGAAGACCGGAGAGAAATCGCTAAAAATATGCCATACCCTGCAAATGCTGGATGAAGAATAACATAAAAACCATCACCTGTAGGGATAAACCCGAGGACAACCTCGTCTTTTTGGACGAAAGTCAGTCTTGTAAGAAGTCCGATGGTTTCTTTGAGCTCTTTGGTTATCACAATGGCAGTGGCAAGTTGCTTATCATTGGGTAACTTTGAGAATCCGACTACATCCAACAATAGAATATCTGTACGATAGTATACGTCTTTCATGATAGTACCCCACTATTTGCAACCGATGATTAGTTTTGTGTTAATTCAAGACTATTATAATGAACCAAACATTCCTTTTAATCGTTCAAATATTTCAATAAGAGCAGGAACATTAGAAACAATACGTTCAATTGTTGATAAAAGTGTTTGAATAACGCTTTTCTTCCTTCCAAGTTCCGGAAGAGTGGCTTGCCCTGCTAAAAAAGAAAGATGTTCCAAAATCTCATTCTTTAGGGAATCGGATAATTCCACACTTCTCAAAAGAGCTTCGGTAAATTCCTTGAGTATTGATGCCAATTCTTCATTGCCACCATTTTTTATGTTGCTCAAAGAAACATCTATCTGGCCTATGTTACCTGTATTAACTGCTCCTATTGTACTTTTTTGTATGTTTATATTATTAAAAGTCATATCTCCACTGTTAAGTACTGGAGGCGGCTTAGGAATATCATATCTCGGACCACAAATCCCTGGCATACCGACCGACGATTCCATTTGCCCCATGAGCCAGTTAATATCACGCATACATTGAGTAAGTTTCATATTGTTAATCTGCTCAGCTTTATAAGCACAATCGAGACAAAGAGGATGACCAGCAATTTGGTAAATAGCTGGCGACTTACCGCATTGTGAACAATTATTACCCATAGAGAAACCCTTTTGATAATCTCTAACTATTTAACTCTCTCGGTGGTTATTCATTTGACAAAACCAGGAAACCCTGTTTTTTCATCGTGCCATAACTTTAATTTTCGCCGCCGATGAGGCCTTTGGCGTTTTTTTATCGCTTGTATTTAACGACCTGTAAGTTTTTCCAAATTCTCAGGATACCGGTCTCCCTGCACCTTAATCTTTGAAGAGGCATTTTCAATTTCACGAAGATCGTCCGGCGTGAGTTTAATTGAGGCCGCCCCTATGTTCTCATCGAGGCGTGCCAGTTTCGTGGTGCCGGGAATCGGAACAATCCATGGCTTTTGGGCAAGCAGCCAGGCAAGCGCAATCTGAGCAGCGGTCGCCCTCTTCTTTTCTGCGATGTTGTTAAGCAATTCAATCAATGTCTGATTTGCCTTGAGGGCCTCTGGCGTAAAGCGAGGCAGGATGCTGCGGAAATCAGAACTATCGAATTTTGTGTTTTCGTTCATCTTACCTGTAAGGAAACCTTTACCTAAAGGGCTATATGGAACGAAGCCGATTCCGAGCTCCTCAAGGGTCGGTATCACTTCCTTCTCGGGCGTTCTCGTCCACAGCGAGTATTCACTTTGGACAGCGGTGACCGGCTGGATGGCATGAGCTCGCCGGATCGTTTTTGCTGCCGCTTCAGAAAGGCCGAAGTGCTTAACCTTGCCTTCCTTAATCAGCTCCTTAACCGCTCCCGCCACGTCTTCGATTGGCACGTCCGGGTCAACACGGTGCTGATAGAACAGGTCGATTGTCTCGACCTTGAGCCGCTTGAGCGAACTCTCGGCGACCTGCTTGATGTGCTCTGGCCGACTATCCAGTCCAATCCATTTCGGACCGCCGTTGGGGTCAAGTTTGAATCCGAATTTGGTGGCTATTACCACTTGTTTACGTAAGCCAGACAGAGCTTCGCCCAGGAGTTGTTCGTTCGTGAACGGGCCGTAAACTTCAGCGGTATCGAAGAATGTGACGCCGCGTTCCACGGCTGACCGAAGAAGCGCGGTCATCTCCTGCTTGTCTTTGGGCGGACCGTAGGAAAAGCTCATCCCCATGCAGCCCAGCCCGATAGCCGAAACTTCCAGTCCGCTTTTTCCTAATTTACGTTTTTTCATTGTTTATCCTTTCCTGTTTAGGATTGAACTGCTTCATATACTTTTCTCACATCTATTTGCGATGTTTTCCATGTGGGCAGACATACAAGCACAAGCCGCATACCACCAGCTCAGGGTCTTTTTTCTTCATTGCTATAAAGTATCGATTACATTTACCGGCATCATACCGTTTCTCACGCGGCTCAGATTCGCGAAAAGATTCCCCCGTGAAGGCATGGACGGGGCATATCTCTATACACTCATTACAACTGCCGCACCGCTCTTCCATCGGCTTGCCTGTCACGGGCAACGGAGCATCGGTGAGAACTGTTACCCAACGCACTCGCGGCCCCTCTTGGGGCGTTACTAATAAGCAGCTTTTACCAATCCAGCCAAACCCGGCTAAATGCGCCGCAAGTTTGTGCGAAAACGCCGCACAGAGTCGTTCATCATCTACCTGTTTCGCCGCCGGGAGAGGTAAAGCTCGGAAACCATCTCGTTGAATCAAACCACTTATACGTGAAGCAAGAAGGTCAAGGCGTTGATTTATAACTTCATAGCAGTGGTGCCGATAGTTTACTGCAACTGCCCGACTGGCACGGCGAGGCAGTTGGTCAACAATTGTATGAGGCAGCACAATCCCAACAGAAATTGCCCGTGGATACGCTGCTATCTCCTGGCCGCCCTGTTCCAGAATCGCATCATGGGCTACTGACAAATCGGCCACGCCACAAAAGTCCGCTCCCCACATCTCCGTAATTTCCTTTATCTTGTGATTCAAATCCATTAATCACTCCCTATAACTGGGGACGGTGTGAATTCACCTTTTTCCTTTTACCTTTTTACTTCTCTTTGAACAGTGTCAATCCGCCTGCCCTTCGTAGCCGCTTCGGCGAAGAAGGGTGTCATCTGCGGTTCCGATTCTACCGATATTCGCGGTGAGTTTCCAACAAGATTTACCCGCCTTTCGTAGCGCAGCGGAGACCCCAGACTACGATCTGGGGTCCAAATTTTTCTTTTCGAGTCACGGGCCACGAGTATCAAGCATCTAGTATCCAGTATCGAGTATCGAGTATCCTTTTGCTATGAACAACAAACTACCTCCGTACACACTATCCGCGTGATGCAGCCCCTTGACATATTCAAACGATAAAAGTAACCTCATGCCAGGTCTAGCGATAACAACTATTAGTTAATTTTTATTGAGGGTTGACAAAATGATTAAGCATTTGTGTTCCTGCCTGTTTTTGAGTTTGCTTGTGTCAATCGCGCCCGCATTAGGCGACGCCAACGTGCTGAAAAATCCCGGTTTTGAAAACGGTATCGAAGATTGGGAAGGCAGGTCGTGCCAAATCGAGGCGGTAACAACGCCCGTTCACAGCGGCACAAAAAGCGCAAAGGTGTCCGGAAGGACCGCGGAGTGGCAGGGCATAAAACAGTCCCTGCTCGGCAAAGTATTGAATGGAAAGACATATAAGATTTCAGCGTGGGTTCGGCTGGAAAACGCAGATTACCGTATCGTAACGATATCCATCGAGCAGGCCGACGACAAGGGCACCGTATATAAGAATGTCGCCAAGGCGCCGGTGGGCAAATCTGAATGGGTCGAACTTTCAGGAGAGTTCACACTTAGCGCAAGCGGGACTTTGACAACATTAGACGTTTACCTCGAAGGCCCGCCGCAGGATGTCAATTTCTTTGTTGATGATGTTGTCGTATTTGGTCCGGAAGCGACTAAGGTCGGGCAGGCCGACCCGAACGCGGCTAAAACAGAGCCAAATAACTCCGGCAAGACCGCCAAATAAACTTTATCAGAGTCGAATCGCTACGAGAGGCAGATATGACAGATAACCAGCAGCAAGGGCTAGGCGTGCCGGAGCCGATAAGTAACATACCGCCTGAGACGCTCAAGAGCGCGATGAAGGCGTTCAAGAAACGGCTCAAACTCACTGCGCTCGATGACGATTCGAGTTTGGGACGCGGGCCATTTTCGAGCGGGGCCAAGGGCGTTTATGCGATACAGCCGCCAAACCAGTTTCCGCGCGAGGTCTGGGAAGAATTGTGCCGCCTTGGCAAACTCCGCAACAGCGGCCACGGAATGTACGAACTGGTGAAAGTGGAAAGCTAAGGACGAACAAAAGCAGCGTTTATTTGCGCAATCAGCGTCTTAAAAAATAAATTCTCTGTGTCCTCTGTGTTCTCTGTGGCTTAAAAAACCAGCGGCCTCTGTGGCTAAAACTACATAAGCCCCAATCGCTCCGCCTCGGCATACAGCCCGTAGCGTTTCATCTTCTTAAAAAGCGTCGTGCGGTTAATGCCAAGCGCGTCTGCCGTCTCCTGCCTGTTCCACTTATGCGCCTCAAGTGCCTGCCGGATGATATTTTTCTCCGGCTCAGCGACCGCCTTTTTCAAACTCACCGCCTTATACTCCTGCTGCCCGATGGCCTGTTCCTGCCTTATGACCGCCGGCAAATCGTCGGGCATTACGAAGCTGCCCTTGCCCAGCAGCACCGCCCGCTCAATCACATTCTCAAGCTCTCGCACGTTGCCGGGCCAGGGGTATCGTTCCAGAAATCCAATTGCCTCATCGGTTATTCCCAGTTTCTTTTTGTTGTGCTGTCCGCTGTATCTTTTCAAAAAGTGTTTGGCCAATAGCGCAATATCCCCCACTCTCTCCGATAACGCAGGCAGATTTATCGTAACGACGTTGATTCTGTAATACAAATCCTCTCTGAATCTTCCCTGTTTGACTTCTTCGATGAGATTTCTGTTCGTCGCTAATATAATCCTTGCGTCAACCGTAATCGTCTTATTGCTTCCTACCGGCTCAAACTGCCTGTCTTCCAGCACCCGCAATAACTTCACCTGCAGCGCGGGCGACGCATTGCCAACCTCATCCAAAAATATCGTTCCCCCGTCCGCCGCCAGGAATTTTCCCTTCTTGTTCGCCACCGCGCCGGTAAAACTGCCTTTAACGTGCCCGAAGAGTTCACTTTCGAGGAGCGTTTCAGGCAGCGCGCCGCAGCTCACTTCGACAAACGCCTCTTTGCGTCTGCCGGACCGGTGATGAATCGCGCGGGCGAGCATCGTTTTACCCGTTCCGGAAGGCCCCGTCATAAGAATCGTTGTCTTGCTGTCCGCGACGGCTTCCACTAACTCGAATATCCTTGCCATTTTGTAATCGTGGCTGAGTATATTGTCCAAACTGTATCTTTGCTCGAGCTGTGAGCGCAAACTGACGTTTTCACTGATAAGTGACTGTTGTTTTATCGCGCGGGCGACCGCGAGGCGCAGCTCATCGTCGTTAATCGGCTTGGTGAGATAATCATAAGCCCCCGTCTTGATTGCCCGGACTGCGCTTTCGATTGTGCCATAACCCGTGATGACCACGACAACCGTCTGCGGATAGTTATGCCTTACTAAATCTAACAATTGAAAGCCGTCGCCGTCGGGCAGGTTGATTTCGGTAATGACAAGTGCGTAGTCCTGTTTTTCCAGTTCCGCCGACGCCTCTTTGACCGTCGCGGCGATGCCCGTTTTAAAACCTTCGGTCTTCAAAAACTCGGTCAGGCAATCGCGGATTACCTTGTCGTCGTCCACCACGAGAATTGTCTTTTCAGCCATCGTTTTACCCGGTTCCATTTTTGGGCGTTCCCTGCCCCTGAGCTATCCTGAAGTTTGAGATGAGTTACAACATCAATAATAAGGATTGTGTTGATTTTGTCAAGCATTGATGTTGACAAAAAGCAACATATCCGTTTTTAGTCCGGTCTGGTAGGTGTTAAAATGGGTAAACCTCTATTATAGAAGCTTAGAAAAAGGGAATTTTGACCTTCAGGCCGTTATTACTGAGGCATCAGATAGCTGAATTGAGGGTAATTTCTCAAAACGCAAAAAATGAGAATTTAGTTTTTTTTATTGTTGACATTTAGGCAATTTGCGTTACAATTGCATAGTGGACTAGTTCTTTTTTAATGGGAAGGCCATGGATGAGGCCTTGGGTGATGAATGCCCTCGATAATGGGCAAGAAATGTTTGTTTTAGTTGGGTGGAGGAAAATGATGGTGAAAAGCAAATCGAGTTTCCGCCTTGCCATATTACCTATATTGACACTGTTTTGTCTGAGTTCTGTGTCTTTTGCTGGTCCGATTTTGACGAATCCCACGTTGGTTTTCAAAATGACTGCGGATAAAACGTCCCTTATGCCTGGCGAAACAACCAATGTGTACCTCTGGGCATGGATATATACTCCAGCCGGTATAGAGAAACCCAACAAAGGTCTGGATACGTGGCAGCTTGACCTTAGTGTTGACAATACCAATGTAATCTCAATAACATCTTTGAATGTTCTGGCGCCTAATCCCAACACGTCATGGCCTGCATATCAGACATCTTCATTGAATAATCCAGTTACCGGCGAGGTTCGACAAGTTGCTGTGTCACAGATTGTCACCGGTGCGCCCTCGTTGATTGGCGTAGGTGTGAACAATGATATCGATAATGCCGCCAATTATTCCGAGATATGCAGCTTTACAATTAAAGCGGCCCTGAATCCTATGGCGTCTTCGGCGGCTTATAGCATTATGAATGAAGGCGCCGGCTGGTTCGGCATCCTCGCCGACAGCGCCGGCACAACATTTGACAACAGTGATAATACTGCATACGGCGGCACATACTTTTATGCGGCGGGCTCCCAGCATGTCTTTACAATCAACCCTGAACCTGCCAGTATAGTTTTATTAGCGACTGCAGCGGCGTTCGCGTTGCGACGCCGAAAATAATATAGTAATTGCTTTGGCTGGTTGCTGTCTGTTGTCTTGATTTTAAGCATCAGCTCCTACACTCCAGTTAGCTGGCCGGGTTTTTGCCTTTGACCGCCGGATTGCGGTTTCCTGCGGTTGGAGGAGGAGAAGGGATGCTGAGCAGGAGAAAACTCTTCGCAGGGCAGAGTGTGCCGGGAGGTACCTGTGGAGGGTTTATCATCTTTTTGGTGTTGCTGATTTCGTCTTACGCCTATGGCCAGTTGGGACCGCAGGATGTGGTTATTCTTGTAAACCAGAACAGCAACACAAGCCGGTATATCGCCAAAATGTATCGGCAGTATTATCCTCAAATCACCGATTCGCAGGTGCTCAGTTTGTCAGGTCTTGCTGATTCCAGCGGTCCCTCAGCGACCCCGGCCGATGAAATCATAACGCGACAGCAGTACAATCAGCTCATCGCCGGCCCATTACGGGCTTACCTGGCTGATTCCAACTATCCCAATCGAATCACACAGGTCAAAGTAATAATCACCACCGCCGGTATGCCATATCGCATCCTGGACACTGTTTACTCTGATGCTGTCTATCCCGCCGGTTCAAATTATAACACGGTCATTAATCAGGAATCTTCCATTGATGCAGCGTCCGTCGAGTCCGAACTTACCTGCCTGTGGACCTGCGACTATGACGCCAACAGCTTCCCGCGCACTAATCGAATGGTTAACCCCTACCAGGGTTATCACAGTAGTATGACGCTGTTTCCGAGGTTGCCTCCGGGCACAAAGCAGTTCCGCTGGACAAATGCGATTTCCCTGCTGGCTCCGTTGGTTGAAAATCCGCAAATGGAGGGAGTTATGCTTCCGCCTAAGCCGGGAAAACCGCCCACTTTCATAACCACGTATTACTATGGCACAGTTGACCGCAGATTTAATGTTGGAGATATGTATTTGACCGCCCGGCTTGATGGGCCAAAGATACAAGGCAAAAGTGCCGTTTTTGCTGTTAGAGTGATGCTCGAAAGAGCCAAAAGGGCCTCAAGTCCATTATACGGTGTTAATCCGGCACAGGCAGTAGCTGTTTTTGACGATGCGCCCGGCCAAACCAAGAATTTCGACTACAACCGCACGTTCAATCTTACTTCCGGTGTGGAATACTGGGAATACAGCGATGTTGTCAACCAGCCGCCTAATGCCGACCAGTGCAGAGTCAGAGAGGACTATATCAATGGCTATATGATGCTGACGGACAGCGACCCCACCGAAGGAATCCTCAACATTGGCGGATTTCCGGTCTCAACCGGTACGGTGGGCGTGATGCTCGACCGGCGAAGCGCAGTTCGCACATCCCAGACGGACTTGAACGACTATGCGACAGCCACTCCCGGCAGGGTCAACCCGCAGGGAATAATTCTGCTGGCAACCTACGGCACAAATGGCGATGAAGGTAATCCGCCTAATTATCTTTTAGCGGGCGGCCCGGGTGGCGGGCCGCTTTTTAACGTCGTAAACGGGGCTGTTTTCACCTCTATCGAAAGTTTTAACGGAGTAACGATGTTCTCTGATGTGAATACATCGCCGACTTCGCAGGGTAAATTAGTGGATTTCATATCCATGGGGGGCACGGCCGCCATCGGCCATAGTTTTGAACCACAGTCAGATGCCGCTATTGATAATGAATTTTTGTTTTATAACCTCCTCGCCGACACCACTGGCACCGGCAAGGCGGATTTGACCCTCGTCGAAGCCGCTTTCACTGCTATTCCTTATCTTAGCTGGTCGGAAGTCCTTATCGGAGACCCACTTATGAGAATCGCCTATGGACCGGGTGGACTTGCTTGGACGCCGAAGCAGGGCGATGCCAATCTTGACGGCATAATCAATTTTAAAGACGTACGGCTGCTTAACATGGCCCTTGGCGGCCAGTTAAACTCATCTGACCCTAACACCTTTGACTTATATGACGACCGATGCGATTTTAATCAGGATGGCATTATAAATTTCAAGGATGTTCGGATTCTTAACCTGTTGCTCCAATAAAGAGCGAAAAATCCTTAAAAAATAGTAGGATTTTACTTGACAAGCGGAAAACTACCCGTTAGTCTTATAACAATTGAAATGCTGCCACCAGGGATGGTTGTGGCACACGGAAGAGAGTGATAATGCAAGAAGAAGTGAGGAGGCAGAGAATGAGACACGCTAAAGCCGCGCTGTTGACGGTTGCGCTGGTAGTATTTGTTTTCGCAGGCGCTTCGTTCGCCGCGATTATTCAGGACATCGGGGGCACTCTTACAGGGACTGATTGGTACTACGGCAGCGGCCACTACTTTAAACCCAATTCTGCGGGTGGGACAAGCAACACACAGATTGATACACTGGCATTTACCTCCCAGGGCCAGACCGATCCGGATTACTATATGTTCTATGGCGATTTTGCTATGGGGCAATCAAATCTGTTGCAGGATAAATCAAGCGGAGGGCTTGCAGACGGTATCTTTGCTTCAGGCGCTACATTGACTATCAATGGCGATTTGTATGCGAATGATTTTTCCTCCATAGGCGCCACCGGCGACCTTATAACAGCCGTAGTGACGTCCCAGTGGGAACTCAGGGAGATGCCTCCGGAATCGCAAGCCCCGGCAAACACAGTCATTGGTCGGGCATTCTTTCACATAACCGGCGGCGCATTGTCAAATTCGTCCCTCAATGATGCTGGTTTGTCTATGGGCGATTTTTACATAGATTTCACGTTTGAAGGTTGCACGCCCAACGTAACTGATTTTTCCAACTCTCTGGGTAGTTCGATTTATAATTGCGCCCATCCGACGATTCAATTCGGTTTTGGTGTTGTTCCTGAACCGGCTTCCATCGCCATTTTGGGGCTTGGAGGATTGGCTTTAATTCGCAGAAGAAGGTAAACATATCCCCGATACGTGTCAGGGATTTTAAGAAGAAGGGTGATAATTTTGTTGAAAGAGGAGAGCGTGATGAGTAAACATGTAATTGTATTATTGTTTTTAGTTCTTGTAATAACTGTCCCGGCGAGCGCTGCACCTGCTCCGACTTCGGTTCAATCAATGGACGTCGAGGTTTCTGAGATAGACAACCTCGCCGTTCACTCCAGCTATAACGCCGCAACCCACCAGCTTACCTGGTCAAATGGCGGCGTTGCGACATTGTATTACGAGACGGGAAATACTAAATTCCGTGTCAATGTTGATGCCACGTTTGACAGCATGACCGACACCAGTTTGAACGGTCTGGCCTCCGCGACATTTTCGAGTGGTAGTTTTACCGTAAATTTCTATGCTATGACTGATACGTCAAAAACCACTTCTCTTGGGAGTACAGCCGGACAGTTTTGGCCCGGCTGGACGTATAAAGAAGGCGAAATACTGGAAAACCCGAGCAAGCTGTATGGTTCTGTCCCTATGGAGCTTATTTCCTGGTCTCTCCCCGGCTATGCCTGGTCCGAAGGACTCTGGGCTGAGGGCGGCCTGACGGCTACCACGACCAATATTAGCCCGACCAATATCAGTGATTACCAGTCCAACTGGTCGTCCAGTAACACAGTAGTAAAACTGCTGGCCGATGAGACCGGTATTCCTGAGCCGGCGACGATGTGCCTGTTTGGTCTTGGTGCAGCTCTGATTTCAAGAAGAAAACGGTCATAATAACCGTTATCGGTGGTGTGCGACATATTGTCGCGTGCGCCGTTAATCAATATATGTCAGAGGAACAACCCCGGCTCGCCGGGGTTGTTCCTCGTTTCTTTTATTGCTTCCCTGTGGGGTATTACTTTGCAGGCCACTCGCCGGTAAAGACCTCTACGGCAGGCCCGGTCATATAGACGCAGTTGTCCTCGGTTGACCAGTTCAATTGCAGTTGTCCGCCGGGCAATTGGGCGGTTGATGACCTGCCGCATCGGCCTGTTACAGCAGCGGCGACAGCGCAGGCGCAGGCGCCGGTTCCGCAGGCAAGCGTTATCCCGCTGCCTCGCTCCCAGGTTCGCATTGTAAACTCATTTTGATTCCTGACCTGCACAAAATGCACGTTTGTTCTTTTGGGGAACAAATTATGATTCTCAATCTCCGGGCCGATTACGTCAAGCTCGACCGCAGCGACTTCATCGCAGAAAAATATCACGTGCGGATTTCCCATTGAAACGCAGGTCATAGGCAATTTTTCCCCGGCGACCTCGATTTTGTGTTCGATAACCCTTTCGCCGGCCAGTTTCACGGGTATATCTTTTGGCCTGAATCTCGGCTCGCCCATATTAACGCAGACCTTCTGCACGATTTTATCTCGCAAAGCCAGACCGACGGTCAGTATGCCGGCGCCGGTTTCGATTTTGAGCGACGCCGGGTATTTCATCCCGTTACCCATTGCGACAGGGCTGCGGGGTTTGGCAAGTTTATGTTCAAAGACGTATTTCGCCACGCATCGAATCCCGTTGCCGCACATCTCTGCTTCGGAACCGTCCGCGTTGAATATCCGCATTCTGGCGTCTGCTTTTTTGGAAGGACAAATCAGAATCAGACCATCAGACCCGACGCCGAAATGCCTGTTGCTGATTGC
>Ga0187881_10000539_pt1 | contig 45588 bp, 48 predicted proteins | sample June2016WEW_19_1_2_FD_133017 | JGI IMG/M metagenome (GOLD analysis project Ga0187881, IMG submission 133017) | Peatland microbial communities from SPRUCE experiment site at the Marcell Experimental Forest, Minnesota, USA - June2016WEW_19_100 | ecosystem: Environmental > Terrestrial > Soil >... | reverse complement strand
TCCGAGTTCGCAACCCGAGGTGCAGCCAATCCGTCGTCTCTCAGACTAACGCGCCACCTATCGCGCTTGCTTGACACTGACTTGTCGGTGACGTCCGGGTTCGGGGGACGCACCAAATTAGAGCAGACCCCCCCGGCCCTCCTCAGCGAAATCTACCAGCACTGGAATCTCGGTTTCGACCCATGCCCTTTCCCGCGAGACCCCGGGTACGATGGGCTCCAAGCACCCTGGCACGGTAGAGCCTACGTGAACCCGCCCTATTCGAGCGCGATGAAGGATTGGGTCGCGAAGGCACTCGAGGAGATGAGATGGGGCCGGTGCGAAATCGCGGTCTTTCTCATCCACTCCCGGACCGACACCAAGGTCTTCCACGAATCCATCTTCCCGAACGCCTCAGAACTCTGGTTCGTTAAGGGAAGGGTGAAGTTCGTACCGCCCGATGACAGGCCGGCCGAGAGTTCGCCCTTCCCGTCGCTAATCGCGGTGTTAGTACCGAACCCGACCGGTGATCTGCTCGTAGGCTCTTGGGACGTGAACGGTGGGAACCGGACAGCCCGGAAGACGCAGAGGAGGCTCGACTAGGATGACCTTCCAGAGAAATCGACCGACGGAGATAAGCCGAGTCCAATCCGCTTGTTTTCTGTGTGACACGATCATCGACGTGCGGTTCGCTGGAAACAGTGTCAAGCCGAGGCGAGCTAGGTACGCAGAACACATCGTACGGTTCCATCCTCGCTTCAGCAACGGGGGAAGAGCAGAGCTGGTCGACGCGATGGTGAGGCACGAGAGGATGGTGACGACGTGACCGAATCCCTCCACTCTCCCGACGGCAGGTACGCCGTTCACTTCCACTCCTCGGAGAAGATGCCGGAGCTGGCCGACGAGTCGGTCGAGCTATCCGTCTTCAGCCCACCGTACGGAATCGGAATTGACTACTCGAACGACTGGGCGAAAGGGAGGGCCCTCACCAACGACGTGACCCCCGGTCAGGTCGAGGGCCCGGTCCTATCGATGGAAGCCTACGACGCTTACGTAGACCGAATGAAGCCCATCTTCCGGGAGACGGCCCGCGTCACGATTCCCGGCGGGTACGTCGCCATTAACGTCGCACCGATACACTCGAAGGCCGAGTACTTCGGCGAGTCGTTCATGTTCCCGATCATCGAGGACGTCTCCTACTTCTGGCGTCACGAGCTCGGGTTCGGGAACGTCTGGAAGTACTACTGGCTCACCGCCAGGACATCCCACAACTCCAAGGGCGACCACTCGAGCGTGATGGGATCCTACCCTCTCCCGCTCCGCGGCCAGGTCATGCGAGCAGCCGAGGAGATCCTCGTCTTCCGAAAGCCAGGCGGGAGGGAGTTCCCAGATGAGCGCGAGGCCCGTCGTCGGAAGTCGAAGCTGACCCTTGAACAATGGCGGGACGTCTTCGCTCAGGTCTGGGTCTTCCCGGGAGCCAAGAAGGAGAAGTCGAAGGACGGGACGATTCATCCGGCACCTTTCCCGGAGGAACTTCCACGTCGTTTGATTCGAGGTTACTCATGCGTAGGCGATACGGTGCTCGATCCATTCCTCGGAACCGGGACGACGATGAAGGCCGCCCGGGAACTCGGGCGTAAGTGTATCGGGTACGAAATCGAGGCTCGCTACCGAAAGATGATAGCAAAAAAGACACGAATCCTGAGCAGGTCTCCAGGGAGACCCAGCGTGATCGAGGACCACGACCGGGACCTAGCGAGCTGGTGCGAGAAGGAGGAGTAGGAACGTGACCGTGGATTACAGTGTGATTATTCTCGGTGCCGGCTGGTCCGGTCTCTCCTGCGCTAGGGAGATCCTGAAACTCGACAAAGGTCTCAGCGTCCTAGTCCTTGAGAAGTCGTCGAGGGATCTCGCCGGTGGTCTCCTGCGTACCGAAAGGCTCGCGAAGGGCACGTACGACATCGCGGGTCCCCACATCCTCTTCAGCAAGAACCACGGAGTTCTAGACGACGTTCTATCACTCGCCGGCCCGGTCCGGAAGCTGACTAGGAAAAACTCGGTCCTCATCGACGGAGAACGCTACGACTATCCTCTCGAGAATGGCCTGTGGAAGATGTCGGAGGAACGGCGTAAGAAGGTTTGCCGGTCCATCCTAAGCACCTACGACTGGAGGGAGAGGAACGCAGGCTGGCAGCCAACGGGCGTAATGGATTGGATCGATGGGTTCTTCGGAAAGGAGTTCGGCAACCTCTACCTGACACCGTACACGCAAAAGGTCTGGAAGAGGCCCCTCCACAGACTCTCGGCGGAATGGGTGTACACTCCGGGCCGGGTCCCGACGCCGAAGCGGGAGGAGATCGAACTAGCGATGAGCGGAGTTCCCGGGAACGGGTACGCCGAGCAGTCGACCTTCTACTATCCGGAGCGGGGAATCCAGTCGATATGGAACGGAGCACTCGCCGATGCCACAAAGAGGGGTGCTCAAGTCATCTTCTCCGCCAACGTGAACGTGGCGAAGCTAGCCGGCGAGTCGGCGCATGTAACTTGGAACACTTGGAACTCTCTCCGAGTCAAAGCCGTCGTGAGCACCCTGCCCATCGGCAAGCCGGAACTGACCGGCTGGAACTCGCTGTACGTTGTCGGCGGTACAGTCAAGGAGAAGGATCCCATCGACGAACTCGCCGTGTATCTTCCCTCGCCGGAACTTCTCATCCATCGGATCACGAGGATGTCCTACCTCATCCCATGCGACTCCGGGACGTGCGTGATGGCCGAGGTCACGGTTCCCCAGAACGAGCCACCGCCCGCTGATCTCGTTGCTAGGGCATCGCGGGAGATAGAAGCGGTCTTCCACGCGCCGTTCGAGTTGGAGAAGGTCTGGCATCATCCCTACGCCTACCCCGTCGTGATGGTCGGAGGCGAGGCCGAAAGACAGCATGAGATCGACCGTCTGGAGAAGCAGCGGATCTTCCCGGCCGGCCGGTGGGGGGCCTGGCGCTACTGGAACACCGACATGGTTCTGATGGACGCCCAAAGGGTCGCGGCGAAGGTAATCGGATGCCTCTAGCAATCGGAGTCGTCGTCAACGCCTACCGGGAGCGAGGTTACTTGGAGGGAGCCCTCAGTTCGATTTGTCGTCAGTCACTAGCTCCGCGGTCGGTCATAGTCCTAGGGAGCGTCTCGGAGGAGACAAAGGCGCGATACCCAGGTTTCACCTTCCTACCCTGCCGGGACGGGGAGCCTGCCGGAGAGACACTCGGAAACGGGGTCAGGGCAGCGTACGACTGTGACCTCATCTCCTTCCTCGAGGACGACGATTTCTGGGACCCCGACCACTTGTGGTTCGCTAGTCGCTGGTTCTACGGAAAGAACGGGTCTAACGTCTCGCTGGTTCGGAGCCGAATGATCAAGTTCCGGACCGGGGGGGAACTCGTCCAAGAGCGATTCAAGAGGAAGGCGCACGAATGCGGAATCCTCAAGGAGCGCGAGTACATCCCACTAGGCCTCTTCCGCAATCCCAGCACGATGATCTTCCGCCGGGAGGCCCTGCTCCCCTGGCTCGACGTATTGAAGACCGTTCACTGGTGCCCTGATCACCTCCTCTTCTCCGCCGCTCTTGCCTCGGGGGGTGACCTAGTTCACGAGAACCACGGACCGACGTTCTACCGGGTCCACGAGAACCAGTCGACGAGTTACGCGATGACGCCCGAGCAGTATTTGGAACGGGGCGTCCGGAACTTCACCACGATCATAGGCGACGTGACCCGGATGCTCGAAGCCATGAACGGCAGTCTCACGCCGGCCCGGTATCGTATCGCAGACTTCATGCGTCGGAGGCACGAACTCTTCCGCGCCCACCTCACCGCTGACCGGAGAGCGATCATCGTGGAGACATCGAAGTACCTCGGTGCGCTCCTAGCAAACCCGACGGCACTCGACGAATGGGACCTGGACAAGCTGGTCCTCTCCGGGGTGGGTTCGGTCTATCCTCAGCTCGCCAGGAAGTTCAGCGTCCCGAAGGAGATCCGGTGAACGAACAAATGAAGGAGAACGAGGAAGGGCTGCCTCTAGGACTCAACATCGGCTGCGGGAACCTCAGGATGGCCGGCTTCCTCGGCGTCGACATGAGGCCCGGCCCGGCGGTCGACCGGGTGATGGACCTCACGAAGCATCCTTGGGATCTGCCCTCAGGTCACTTCCGGGAGGTCCGAGCGTGGCACGTCCTAGAGCATCTCCCCGGGTACGAACTCGACGAGGCGATGCACGAGATACACCGCGTCCTCGCCCAGGGCGGCGTTCTCTACGCGAAGGTTCCCTACAAGGAGAAGGGACCGTACAACCCGTTCCACTTCCACGTTTTCAACCGCGACACATTCGGCGTCTGGATAGCCCACACAGACGGCCTCATAGACAATTCACTCCAGCACCAGCACGTCAACTTTCTCCGCAGGAACCAAGAGGTCGTGAGCCTGTCCGGGTTCCCGGTCTGGCACATCGTCCACCGGATGCCGTGGATGGAGGGAATCCTGTTCCAGAGGGACGAACGAACGACGTGGTCGAGGATCCCCTCCCGAGCCAGGGAGCTACGCGAGTGGCTGGTGAAACCATGATGGACGGTCAACGGGTCTGTGCAAGACCGGGGTGCGGGAACTTCGAGGTCGATCACTGTTCCAACCCCAGGTGCCACGATCGGGAGTGTAAGGCCCGGCGAACAAGGATACACTGCTGCCGGGCCTTCGTACCTCAGGCGACGGCGAAGTTGTGCCGCAATCTCCTCGGCGTAACTGAATCGATAGAGTCGCGGCATGACTGTAACTGAATCACCACCGTCAGAGAGATTGCGGCACAACTTCGGCGACGGCCAAGCAGCAGACCCAATGAATCCCTACCTCTACCTCCTCATCGTACTAGGGCCGGCCGCCGTCGCCTTCGCGATCATCTACTGGGCCATCCGAAAGGACATGAGGACGTGGCCCGGCTAGAGCAATCCCTTCCCCTCGAGCATCTCGGCGATGTCCGAGTCTGGCGGGTTGTCATAGAAGCTCAGGGTTCTCTCCGTAGTACCACCCCACACGCAGACAGTCCGCCTCGGAATGTTGAACTCGTGGAGCCAACGGACGAACCCGGTGTGCCGGAACCGGAGCCCGTTGATTTTGACCCGCCGCCCCGATTCCTTCTCGATGTGGTCAGACAGGGAACGAAACAGGTGCGAGTACGCCTGCTCGGTCTTCGGCTTAGGAAGGTCTAGGAATCGACGGACCCACGGGTCGAAGTCCGATCGCGGTAGGAGAGGGGGCCAGACCAACTTCTGCCTACTTTCCTTGGGTCGGACCCAACGGAGGCGGAGGAACTTCCCGTCCTCGAAGACCGAGTCGGAGGTGAGGATACCGACGGTCGATATGTGGCCCGCCCCGCCGCGAAGGACGAGGCACAGGTCCCAAGTGAAACCAGGCTGGAGCTCGCCTCGCTCTCCGCCCCGTCTAGCCCCCCGACTCTCCCACTCAAAGGTCGGGGCGTACTTCTCGATTAGCGACCACTCCTCGCCGGCGAAGGGGAGCTTCGCGACTCCGCGATCAACCTTGGGGCGCGGCCGGCGCTTGTGGACCTTCGTGAGTTCGTAACCTTCCGGAATCACGGGTCTAATCGTCTCCATTTGGGCCTCTATACGATTCTCCCAAATGCTTACCGAGGATATAACCATTTGCGGATTCTTCTTTTGAAATTGTAATCTAGTCGGTCGCGCACGTAACGCGGCCTAGGGCGCCACAGCGAAATCTTCGTTTTCGTCGAAAAAATTACAGTCTCGAGTTCGCCCGTTCCTGTCTCGCGAGTTCATCCTTGACCGCCTTCGCGACGTGCCAAGCCACAGTGCTCGCGTACACGATGTGGGGTCTTCCAGCCGCGTTGATCGAGACCGTTACGTAGTTGGCCCTGAGCATCGGGATCCCCTCCTCCCACGATAGGTAGTACGGGTTGTGCCGGGCCTCGGTCTCCGAGGCGAGCTTGACCCAGAACTTAGGACCGGTGAAGCGACGGGGAGCAGCGTAGAGGACCATCATCGCGCACTCGGTCGGGATGGCGTCGTACGGGATCCTCCTGCCCCTTCCCCGGCCGGCCTCGTGCTGCGTGTCCACGACTCCGTCCCACCCGAGCGGATTCTCCTCCGGCTGATCGGGAACGGGGAGCTCCGCGTTCATCGTCCTCAACCTACCTATGGAATGGGGGGTATAAGGCCCGTCCCCAAAAGGAGCCGAAAGGGTTAGGATTGGGGTAAGGGGTTAAGAGCGGGCCGGGACGTACCTAGACCGAGCGAGCGAGATGGCAAAGGTCACGAATATCGAATGGACCGCGACCCGGCACCCGGACGGAACGGTCACCCCTGGCGCGACGTGGAATCCGTGGATCGGATGTCACAAGGTCAGTCAGGGATGCGCCCACTGCTACGCAGAGCGGCTCGTCAACGGCAGGATGGGCGGGAAGTTCTCCGTCGTTCGTCGTGCGGCACCGGCGACGTTCAATGCGCCCCTCCGGTGGAAGGAACCGGCCCGGGTGTTCACCGCGTCTCTCTCTGACTTCTTCATCGAGGAGGCGGACGAGTGGAGAGACGACGCTTGGTCAATCATACGCGGGACTCCCCACCTGACGTACCAGATCCTTACGAAGAGGCCGGAGCGAATCCTCGAGTGCCTGCCCCGGGACTGGAACGTCGACGGGCTCAGGTTCACTCCCTACAAGAACGTCTGGCTAGGGACGAGCGTAGAAGACGACGCGACGACTAGGGAGAGGATTCCGAAGCTGATCGAGGTCCCGGCGACGAAGAGGTTCCTGTCGTGCGAGCCGCTACTCGGGTACCTCCCGCCGTTCTTCATGTTACCCCTCCTCGCCTACATCGACTGGGTCATCGTTGGGGGAGAGTCCGGCCCGAGTGCGCGACCAATGGACCTCGGTTGGGTCCGGTCAATTCGGGACGTCTGCCGGGAGATGGAAGTTCCGTTCTTCTTCAAGCAGCTCGGCGGCCCGGCCGGAGAGAAGGGAGATCACGAGGACGCGGTGCTGGACGGAAGACTTTGGAAGGAGATGCCGGCATGACCGACGAGATCATCTGGTCCCAGCAACTCGACCCGAACGTCCGGTCCAAGATTTCCGAGGTTTTCGCCGTCGCCGCCCGGCAGAGCCAGGAGCATCGCCGGTTCCCGGTTCGGCTCCTGGCGAAGGAGACGCCGGAGAGGATTGAGAAGCTACTCAGTCTCTTCGATGCCGGTCCCTGGCCTCCGACCCACGCGACGACCATCGCAATCGGCCAGGCCGGCTTCACTATCGACGAGCAGCAGAAGATTATCGAGCTGGTCGAAGCGTCGGACCCGAAGCTGGTACTAGGAGTTTCCGTTTCGTCGCCGTCTCCTCCACCGTTGCCATCGCTCCTACCGGCTCAACCCGGAAGGGACGAGGTTCCCCCGGTGGTTGTAGGGCAACCCATAGCGGAACCCAGTATGAAAGCCCGGGCGATGAAGCCGGCGACGACGGTGCCGCCGGTGGAGCCTAGCCCTCCTCCTCTCCCTGTCATTCCCCCTCCTGCTTCTCCTGAAGACTCCGCCCGGTTGGAAACCGAGGAAAAGCGTAGTCCGGTAGAGGTGGACAGATCGGATAGGCAAGACCACCAGACCTCGGCCGAAGTGCGGGCGGAGTCCACCCACGAACCCCGGGTCCTCTCCGTCGCCGAGTGGGACGAATCGACCCTAGTCGAAGAGCATCACCCGGCTCTTGTCGAAGAACTGCCATCGAACACCGGGGTCTTCGGACCGGCCGAGCGAACGATACGGCCGATGCCGTCATGGTCCGGGATCACCCACGAAGCTGAGACCGACGAGCAGCGAGCGGAGACCATCGTCGGCCGTCCGGTCGAACCCGGCCGGCTACTGATTGAGGAGGTCGACGACGAGGAGTTACTGAGGCTCGTCCTGAAGAAATCCGGTCAGGACTGGCTCAGCACACGGGCCAGGGCCCTTCGGCTTCTCCGGCAGGCTGAGCGTATCGCCGATGCGTTCGCCACGGTAGAGGTCGCCGAGGAACGCTACCGGGAAAGAATCAAGATACCGGAGGTTCGATGAGGAGAAGCGGGGATAAGGGGCCAGACCCTTCTGATGATTGGAGGCTCCCACAATCTCCGTTCACACCGGTTGAAGAGCAAGCGGACAAGACCACGGAACGGGTACTCGCTCCCCGCTCTACAAGCACACAGGTGGTAGAGTCCGCAAGCCTCCCAGTTCTCCCCGGGCTGGATGCGACGAGAGTCGAAGCCCGAGGAGAGCTGCCAACGGTGGGAGCGAGATGAACGAGAACAAGGAACCAACCGGTAAGCGTCGCCTACCCCTCGACCCGGCCACTCGGCAACTCGTCTTCGCCGCCACCACTCGTCTCGGCTTCCCCCCCTCCCGGTATCTCTTCGGGCCGAACGCGACGTGGGCCATTCGCATCGCACTCTCGTACGCGAAGCGAGCCGGCATCACGCCGGTGGAGGACGGGATAGCGAACGGGACGGTCGCGCTAAAGATCGACACCGCCGGGATGTACGACGACCTCGATGCCGGGAAGGTGGCGCAGGTGGTTCGCCAAGCATTCCATCACTACACGGAGAAGGGGATGCCGAGCGACCGGGCACTCGAGTCGAGGCCCGGGATGTGGATCACGCTTCCCCAGTCCCTCCTCTCGGAAATCGCGGTCAACGCCTTCGCGTCTCGCCGTGCCTCCGAGGTCGAAGCCGTCGACACCCTAGAGGAGGCGATGCGCCGGTCTCTCCGGGAACTACCGGTTAGTGATGAGGGCGAGGTCCCGAGAGACGTCCACCTCCGGCTCGACGTGGCTCTATCCGAGAAGTTCCGTGCCCGGGCGAGTCTCACCGACCACGATGCGGACACCCTCCTATGGGGGGCGGCCAGGGAAGTGGCGAAGGAACGGAGAGAGGTCAAGACATGAACGAAGAGAAGAGGGAGGACGGTCCCATTACCGTCAGGGATCGACAAGGCTTCGGCAAGGGTAGGTGGAGTTGGACTGGGTCCCTCTCCGCCGGAGAAATCCGATGGAGCCTAGATGGTATGCTGATGGCGAGCCGCGAACAGGGCCGAAGGGTACCCAGGATACTCTACGCCCTCACCTCGGGAACCGGCGCCCTACTGTGTGGCTTATTGCTAGGTGCCGGGGTCAGTTGGGTCGCCTACCTCGTCGGCGGCCTCTGCGCGGTGGTCGCAGTATGGGCCAGCTACATGATCATCCTCGGCCGCGAGCCCAGGCTGATTCCGTACCGTGTCATCTACGGCGGCAAGTGGAAAGCAGTAATCGAGAGGGTGAAAGAGCCAGATGCAACGTGAGTTCTGCGCCGCGCTCTCAATCCTCGTCGTCATCGTCGGCGGGGTCGGCATCGCCCAAGCTGCCGCCCCGGTAATCCCGTCGTGGTCGTACAGCGTCATCGACGACAACGTGCCGCTGGGAAACCCGATAGTCCTCAGCGTACTCGGGCCGCCCAACGGCACCTTCACGGTGGAGGTGACGACGGAACCGTTCAACGAATCGTTACCAGTGTTCGCTCAGACCTACCAAGAACCGAAGGTCCCGAGCATGGCGAACGGATCGTCGCAGATGGAGGTGAACGTAAACACTACCTTGCTAGGCGTCGAGGCCGTTCAGATCACTCTTCTCGACATCAGCGGGAAGGACATCGGTGTACCCAAAATCGCCTTCATTTCGTCACCGCAAGAACCGATACAGGCGCTAGAAGCGCAGATCGACCAGCTCTGGTTCCAACAGAACGTCAGCACGGACCGGCAGATGTCGCTCCTCTACGCGGAGCAGCAGCTAACGAACGAGATGCTCTTCATGGTCGGAATCGCCATCTCTCTCTTCGTCATCGAGGTCTTCCTGATCTTCGCAACCAGGACGTCCGCTCAGGAGCGACGATTGATGGCGAAGGCCACCGATACAGGCCACCGAATCCTTTGGCAGAAGAGAGGCGTAGAGCATACGGGTTCCTGGACTAGGGCGTCCCCGGCGACCCCCGCGGATCCGCGAGCGGTCTTCATCGCCAAGAATCCCCAGTGCGAGGTCTGCGAGATGCCCCAGCAATATCCCGCTGCGGCGGCCCACCTACGGGTCGACCACCATGTACCGGCAGAGCAGATAGGTGGGGCAATCGTGGCGAGCCCGGAGGCCGGCCAGCGGATACGGGAGTCGATGAGGGCGCAGCGGGACATCGAGGGTCCGACGAGCCGGGGAAAGGCCAAGGCATCGAAGGCAAGTGGCGTTCACGTCGACCTGAGCGGCATCATCGCGCCGAAGAGGGAGAGCTGAGAAGATGGCGAAGCGCGAGCCGTACAACGACGAGGTCCGCCGGCCCGAGCGGATCCTGATGATCCTCGCGGTGGTGTCCACTCCGATGTGGGTAACGATTTGCCTCGTCTTCTGGCCGGACGCGACGAACTCCATACCGGTGTGGGAGGACGGTCTGATCATCGGCCTCATCTTAGCCTGCCTCTTCACCGTGGCAACGGCGGTCGTCGTCCTGGGGAGGTACTACGCGCCGAAGGCCGTGTTCACGAACGAAGTGTGCGAACTCACCACGCCGGAGATCATGCACCTCGAGGCCCCCCCCTACGTCATGCCGGAGGGAGTACAGTCCCCGAACGTCCCGCTCCCCGAGGAGATGAGAAAAGAACTCGACACCCTAGCGAAGAACGTCCGGCCCGGCGTGAACGAGTTCGGCCAGTTGGTTCCTTGGGGAGCCGTCAGGGTGGGCGGCTGGAGGCTCGGACAGGGCGACCGGTGGGAGACGGAGGGAAGGGACGGCATCCTCCTCCTAGTGGGGAACGACCAGTCCGTAGAGGGCTTCGAGAACCGCATCTTCACCGCCGACAAGGTGCTCGTGCGTCACGAGGAGGTCCACCCGAACATCCTGCTCCAGCTCAAGAAACTGACGAAGGGCTGGTTCGTTCCGTACGACCCGCACTCGAAGCTCTACCGGCTCACCGGCACCGACCCGTCGTGGGCGAAGTACTACCGGAAGAACCCGGACGTCAAGATCAACGTCCTCGACGAGCTCGGCATCTACGGTCTAGCCCGGGAACTTAAGCAGGCCATCTTCCGGAACGGCGGGAGGATAAAGGAGCCCAACAGCGAGGCCGAGTTCTCCGAGTTGACCACCGCGCTGACGCAGTGGCTCGACAAGCGCGGAATCTCGATGGACAGGGAGAGGTCCGGTCCGGCGACGGCGGCCTACGCATGGTCCCTCTACCGCGGAGCGCAGGCCGATGCCAACCGGACCCGTATCGACCTCCAGATCGCCCAGGGCCAGATCACCGAACTGCGGGCCTCCCTGCGCCACGAGGACCAGCGGCTCGGCTCCATCTACTCGGGTGGCGGGAAGAGTCCGACCACCCCCTCTCGGGCGCTCTCCGGGTCGCTCGAGGACACTCAGGGATACCGGATGAGCGCCGAAGACCGATGATGAGCGGCCCGACCCGGTCCTTCGCCTCCCCGTCGCAGTCGACCACGGAGATCGCCGTCGGCGTACAACCGGTCCAGTCAGTAGCGATGGCCCTCCTTAGGGAGCACGACCTGATCAACGCCTCCCGGGACTCAATGGGGACGTACCGCGTCCTGATGAATCACCTGAGCTGGGAACTCCCGATGATACGTGCGGTCTTCGCGCCCTGGAAGGAAAAGGAGCTGACCCGGAAGACCGGGATGTCTCCGGCTCAGATCAAGCAGTTCCGTGCGAAGGCCGAGGAACTCGAGACGAGGATGCGGGGACGGAAACACGCGCATGACGTGAAGATCCACACGGAGCCGATCGGGGGCCACCCGCCCAAGTACCTCGTCGAGGTCACCGACCCGAACCGGCCAACGCTGGACCCTCCCATCATCGTCTACGGCGTGGACCTTCCCGGTGTCCTCCAGGTCAAGCACGAATCGCAGAAGGAGGCGACATTCGAGAGCGCGGTCATCGAACTCTTCGGAGTCCACCTCGACGGCCACAACCTCCTCGCCGACGCCGGCGAGCTCGACCTCACTACCAGCATCTCGAACCTGAGGGGGTACAGCCGACAGGACCGGACGAACGAACTCAGCGAGACGATAGCGGCCAGAGAGGAGGGAGAGAAAGCCGAAAGTCTCTCCGCCTTCTCCGCTCGCCCGCCGGTGGTGCCGGAAGATACTGACGGGACCAGCGACAGCGACATCGAAAGCGAAGGCGAAGAAGAACACGACCACGAGGACTAGCGATGGCGGCCAGTGGGGCCACGATGGTCAGCCCGACGGAGAAGCTGTACGCCGGAATCATCGGGGACCTGATGCACCGGTTCGACGAGATGTGCGACCCGCCGAAGCGACCGTGTCCCAAGTGCGGCTACTGGTCGAACGAGAGGTCGAGCTACGTGCCGTCGGCGGACCGGCTCCTCGTCTGGACGGAATGCGCCGGGAGGGATAGCCGGTGGCGGGAGGCGAACGCGGCCGACCTGAGGTGGCGGGCGAAGGCCGGGCTTCCGATAACGAAGCTCGAGTTCGACACCTGGAAGTACTCGATGCAGACACAGTTGATGCGCGAGGGCCAGCCTGGCGAGTCCCTCTCCGACTGGTACGACCGGCTCCGCCGGCTCCACGGTATCGAGTTCCCGACGTATCAGGACGAGCCGTACTACCGGCACCGGTTCGACATGGTGAAGGAGATGGTCTACGCGGGACGGGGAACGATGGTCCTGGGCCTCTCCGGGTCCGGCAAGACCGCGGCCGGTGCCCTCTTGTTCGAGTCGCTCGCGGCGTTGAAGGACGAGCAGATCGCCTACGGCTCTAGGAGTACCCTCGCCCTGATGGTCGGCAAGAAGATCGGAAAGGGCGGGAGACCGGACTCGCCTCCGGACCCGAACCCCGACCACCTCGGCCTGTGGTACGCGCGGAACATCTGCGGCATATCGAACTTCTCGCTCTTCAACGACCCCCGGACCGGTGTCGTCTCTCCGGTAGCCGGAAGGTGGCACCGCCGAGGTCTCGTCAGCGGCGTATTCCTGAAGCTCGCCGACGTGGAAGAAGCCGGAGACTACGCGATAGTGGAGGTCGACGAGGGCGGCCTCACCGCCGACAAGTTCACCCAGGGTTCCGAGCGGGTCAAGACGATCATCGGAATGACGCGGATCGTGAGGGGATACAACGCCGCGATGGTATGGATGAGCCAGTACGGCGTGGACGACTTCCCGAAGGAGCTCGCCAAGTCCGCCGAGACCCGGTGGCTCCTCCCGCCGCCGAAGGGGGACAAGGCGCAGGGAAAGGCGACGGTCACCGTGCCGGGCACGTCGCTCCACGAGCGGGTCATCTCGGACATACCGCTACCGGTCTCAGGGTTCGACACGAAGGAGAAGCCGATCCTCCAGGCGGACATCAGCGTCAAGGTGCTCCTCGAGTCGATCTCCGCGAAGAGGGAGAAGTGGGAGCGGACCGAGAAGAAGATATGGGGCCGGGAGCAGAGGGCACAGTCGCTCCGCGAAGCCGTGACCGAGCAGCTAGAACACATACGCCGCAACCCGAAGGCCCCGATTAGCACCGGTGGCTACCCCTTTGGGGGCCGACCGGAGGTTAGCCCTTAAGAACCCCCGCCCCGATACAAGGTACGAAGGTCGCCATGAGCGCCAATCGGATCAGAGATGTGAACGTGAGACCACGCCGACCGGTCTTCAGTTCGGGCGGAGGCGGAGCCGCAGCGTTCGCGCTGTTCGGACTGCTCTCGTTCCTGGGCTCGGGGATTGCCATGATGATGAAGCTCGTTGGGGCGTTGGGGGAGTCAGTTCCCCAGCTACTCTTCGACTACATCAACGACCCTTGGGGTATGCTGCTCTTCGTGATCGGCATCTTCGGCATAGCGATCCTCGCCCTGGCCTTGGCCCTCCACTGGGTCAAGGGGCAGCCGAAGGCGCTCGCGGGGGGGTTCATCTTCCTCGCGCTGCTCGCCGTCATCGGGTTCGTGATCGCATCCGGCGTCCAGCCCAGTACCGGGTCGGTCGTACCGGCCCCGTCGGGAGCCGTGCTGTCGTCCAGTCTCTACAGCACCTTCGCGCAGAAGGGTTGCACGTACAACCAGCAGACCGCGACGCAGACCTGTGACGTCGTCTACAACTACACCTCGCTCAAGATGTACGTCGCGCCGAACAACGGCTCGACCTCCGGCTCTAGCGGAGCCTGTGCGGGAACCTGCCTCGGCTACATCCTGTTCGGGATCCACTCGGCTCGAACCGACGTCCTGAACACGACCTACGGGTTCAACTACCAGGTCAGCGCGGTCCCGGTCGTCGCGCAGACCTACACGACCGTCACGACCCAGTGGAGCCCCATCGTGGGCTACAACGCAGCCGTCGGGGCAACCCCGGCGTACTGGAACGACAAGTGGACGGCCGGCAGCTCGGCCAACACGAACCCGTCCCAGGTCGCTCCCACCAGCTCGACCCAGCTCACCCCGAGCCTCGTGGGGATCGGTGCCTTCGGCTCGACCACGGTCTACAACCAGTTCCCGCTGCCAGGCTTCAACAGCACCTACTCTCCGGCGTGGGGAACGGGAACTCAGGGCGGGTCGTACCTCGGCCTGACGATGTTCGGGACCTACTCGATGACCTTCACCGTGTCGAACTCCGTCCCATCGGTGTTCACGCTGACGGTGGTCGTCGTCGGCTACCACTTCTAGAGTAGCGACGGAAGGATCCTCGGAGAACGAAAGGGAGAGAGAGGCCAAGGGGAGCCAAGAGAGGAAGGCAACCCATGAGGCGGGCCGGTCACCGATTTCCCGGCCGACCCGCCCTAACCCATTCCGAGCGCGGGCTGTCGGGGCCCGGCATCTTGGTCGGACTGATCCTCATCGCCATCGGCGCCGTAGGTTTCCTGATGACCTACGAAGCGGGAGTGGCTTTCTTCTACACCCCTATCGCGGGCGTGCTGAGCTACGTCGTCTCGGGGCTCTTCGTGCTGGCGGGGATCCTCGTAGCGTGGAGGTTGTGAGATGGCAGAACCAATCTACACGACCTATTTCGGATTCGCGAACGAGGTCCATGTACTACCGAGCGGGGCTGTGCGGTTCAAGCTCAAGAAAAGCGGGGCGGCATACGGAGCAGGCAGGATAGAGGTCACACTCACCGAATCGGATCTCGACTTCTTGGTCGAGCCACTCGGGCTGATGCTAGTGAAGGTCAAAGAGGGCTTGTGAAATGACCGAGAAGAAGTGGGCACGAAGCGTCCATCTCCAGGGGCACCTGCACGGCTGGCACGAGGACCAGGGTGAGAGGACCCGCCACGAGCACCTTCGCACCACGGTTCGCGTCGACGGCTACGCGACAACCGTACGCCGGGTGAACTTCCTGCGGAACGTCGCGAACCGGGACAACAACACGAAGCTCCACCGGGTCGCTACCGAGGACGTCCACTGGCTCGAGAGGATGCACGAAGAGGGGATGCTCTAGTGTTCGGACTCGGAGGTGCCCTTCGTCGCAGCGACCGGGCAGTAGCCGGGCCTCTCGCCTATGCCGGCCTCGCCGTCGTCGCCCTAATCGCCTTCCTCCTGTTCGCCATCTTCTTCCCGGCCCTCCTCCTCGCTCTCCTCTTCTTCATCGCCGGCATCGCGGCCTTCTACTTCGGCCGGACGAGCCCGTACGGAATCTGGATCGGCCTCCTCTTCATCGTCCTAGCCGCCGTCTTCGGATTCCTCGCCGTCGGCCAGTCGGTCAGCCTGGCGATCGTCCACGGGGTTTGACCGTGACCGGCCGCGCAGCGGTCGGCCCGCGAATCAGGTCGGTCAGGAAGATACGGCGGAACCGAAGGGGCATCTCAGGCAAGATTGTCGTCATTTCCATCGTGCTCGTCGTTGCCATCCTCGCTCTCCTCTTCGTCCCGATCCCCGGCTACTACAACGTCCAGGTCGCGACGACTATCAGCGAGACGTGCATCATCTTCTGTTCCTACTCGGTCCAGTCGGTGAACCCGACGGTGACGGGATCCTCTACCATCTTCGACATCGGGCTCATCTTCCCCGGCGCGAACATCGCGGCTCCCTGTCTCAACTGTCAGTACAAGGTGACCGCTTCGTTATCGGACGGTCAGTCGTCGTCCGGTAGCGAGTCGAAGTTTATCTCGAACCTGCTCAACTTCAACTACCAGGACACGGTGACCCTCCTGATAGGTTATGTCCCGGCTTCGAGTTATGGAGTTCAGGTAACCGTGACGCTCAACGGGCAAACCATTGCAACGGGTAGCGGAAGCATCACGGTGGGGGGCTGAGTGTGTTTGGCGCTATCGAGCTGGATTGCCACAACCTCCCTGACGGTAGCCGGCCTAGTCGCCCTAGCCCTGGCCTACTTCTACTCCTGGTCCGGGGTCGACCTGCTCATCGCTCCTCTCTTGATCGCATTGGGAGTGACCTCCAGTGCAGTCCTAGCCGGTCTCAGGAACCCGTGGTGGGTCATCGTCCTGTTCGCGGGGATCATCGTGGCCTTCGTCATCATCCGTTACTTCAACCTGTTCGGACTGGGGCCGGTGATCTGAGCCATGTCGAGGGACGAGGAGACCGGCAGGGTGAAGGTCGTCGTGACCACCGAGATGTGGACCGCGATACACCAGCAGGGCGCGGATCCCCCGGCCGAGATTGGGCGGAGGGGACTCGACGTCCTCCGGATGAAGTACCAGTGCGAGGAGGACGAGATCCAGTTCATCCAGTCGGACCCCCTGTACCAAAACTCCTGCCGCACGGAGTACTGGGAGGCGAAGCGGATGTTCGACAGGAAGAGGAAGCTGCCGTCGAAGTTCCGGCTCGATTTCAACCGGCCGGGGACGAGGAAGCCGAACATGAAAGAGGCGGAGGCTGAAGGAACATGAAGAACGTAATCGCCGCAGGGTTGGCCGTAGCACTGCTGATTGTAGTCGCGCTGTTCTTCGGGATCGGCTTCGGGACAGGCGCTCTAGCAGTAGCGCCCCCGGCGTTGACAACCTCCTGCGACTTCGGCGGTCTCACCTTTTGCGTCTTCTTCACCACGGCCCCGGCTCTCGGCGGAAACTTCGCATCCAACTGGGTGAACGGAATCTCGACGCCCATCACCTTCTACGCCGAGAATTACGTCGGGAACACGAGTTGCGGGTCTTCGCCGGGATGGATGGGGGGCAGCGGGAATCAGTTCTCGTACTTCTCCGTGCAGGTCATCGACTCGCTTACCGGCTCCCCCGTCAGCCTATCCAGCCAGAGCACCACCAGCTTCCAGGTGCCTTCCGGGGCTACTGTCACGCAGTCTTCCACCGCCTTCTACGTATCCCTGAACAACTCCTTCGACCAGTCGGCCTACTGCTACACCAGCCCACACATTACCGCGAGCAGCCAGAGCCCGCAGATTGACTGGACCCCCGTGACGTTCACCCTGGCCGGTCAGTTCGATGACTACTCTCGGATTAGCGTTCAGTGGATGACCAAGTACGACTACTGCAACGGAAACGCCTTCAGCAACGTCGGTCAACCATCGGACTGCAACCAGCGGGGAGGGGGACCGTACTACGCATCGGGGAGCCACTACCCAGTGGCGACGGCCCAGGCTTACCTCCGCAGCGGTGGCGGCTACTTCTCGTGGAACGGTCAGACGGTCTACAACGGACAGACCTTCACCGTCCCGGTCACGACGTACTACGACGCGGGCCAAGGCTTCCAGATCCAGTTCCTCTACCCGTCGGTGAGGGGGTCCGCGACCATATCCACCCAGACCGTTCGCGACGAGTGTACGAACTGCGGTGTCCAGTTCACCGTTCCCAGCAACGCCGCGCAGAACAGCACGGACCCGCAGTTCAACCAGTTCCAGATGGTCCTCTGGTCGCCGGTCACGCAGTACGGGTACGAGGACATCCCCATCGACATCTCCCCGCTCTACGCCCCACCCGCTCCAGTGGTGTCGTACCAAGACAACCAGGGGAACGCCGTCCCGAAGGTTGGGGACACCATCACCGTCAGCATAAGCGGAACGGGGATACCTGCCCAGGGCGAGAGCATCATCGGGTTCAACGTATGGCTCTGGTACTTGACCCCGCAGACAAGCGCGGGGACGCTGCCTCCGAATGGGAACCCGGCATGGATCACGTCGGGAGGCCAGACGGGTCTCTACGTGAAGGCCATCGCAAACGGTCAGTGGAATGGAACCGCGACCTATGGTCCGTTCACCATCAGCCAGCCCTATTCCTTCGCCGTACAGGTCGAGTCGATCACGAACACAGCTCAGACCTCGCTCGCGCAGACCGCGTTCACGGTGTACGTCCAGCCGCCGGGTTGTACGGGAGCATCCTGCCAGAAGACACCTAACTCGGTCGGGCTCTGGCAGGAAGTGGGTCCGTGGCTCCTGATGATAGCGTTCATCCTCGCGGCAGCCCTGGTCGCCCTCTTCGTCCCGGGCGCGCCTTGGATCAAGTTCGCCGTCCCGGCAGCCGTCGTAGCCATGCTGGCCGTCCTTTACTGGCTCGGCTTCATCACAGGACTCTTCGCTCAAGGGGGAGCACTCTACTAGGAGCCAAGGAAGGGGGCGCAAGACGGTGGTGAACGCTAAGGTGATCGTGGCCCTCGTGGGGGTCGTCCTAGTCGCGATAGGGCTCGTCGGGGCGACCGGGGTTGTCGCCGGGCTCTGCGAGGCAGGGCCGGGCTGCACTCACACCACCATCCCGGTCAGCTTCGGTCACTCGGTCTCGGGATACACGGTCTCAGTCCACGACACGACCGCTGCTTCCACGGGCATCAACTCCGCCTTCCAGCAGACGTGGTACTGGGGAGACGGAAACGTCACGGGATCGAACCCCTGGTCGACCACGACCTACACCCACGCGTACCGAAACGCTGGGACCTACACCGTCACCCTCACCGACATCCTTGCCTCGGCTAGTGCCTCCGTGATTGGGGAGGCGAGCGCGGTCATCGTCGTAGCATGCGGTAGCTTCAGCGGCAACTGCCCCATCACGGCTACGATTTCCTGCAACCCATCAACCTGTACTCAGTACGTCGGAACTCCGATGGACCTCTTCGTCCATCTGAACTCACAGGGGGCCGGTAGCTTCGGGTACTCCTGGACGGGTGCTCCGATCAGCTACGTGAGCGGAGCGCAGACGAACGAACTCGTGATGCTACCGACCGACCCGGCGGGGTCGTGGACCTTGGTCGTCTCCGTGTCGACGCAGAATGGAGTGGTCGCGACGGAGAGCCAGTCCGCCTCGTTCACGTCCAACACGACCTGCGGAGGGTCCGGGCAACCCACCTGCCCGGGTGGCTTCAGCGTCATCCCGTCGTGTACACCCGGATGCGGCGTGACGCTCGGTCAGTCGCTCCTCGTTACGCTCTCCATAACCAAGAGTAACGGGCCGTTCAGGGCGAGCTGGGTCGGAAGCGTACCGTACGGGATGTCGCCCTCCGCGGACACGCTCTCCTTGTCGGGCACCCCCACCGTGGCGGGCAACTACACGGTAATCGCCCAGGTGTCAAACCTGGCGGGCCAGACGGTCAACGCGAACGTGACCATCATCGTCTCGATGTCGACGTCCTGTACCTCGACGAATAGCTGCCCTCTTCCTCCGTCGAACTTCAACGTCGTGACCGCCCTCGAGATTAGCGTAGGGATGAGCCTTATCGTCCTGCCGTGGCTCGCGACATCCCCCCTCGTGAGGTTCATCGGAGGCGCCGGCTTCGTCGCCATTCTGACGGTCATGGGCTACGTTATCGGAGGGCTGGGGGCTCTCTAGGAAGGGAATCAAGAATAATGACGGCGAACCTGAAAGCAATCGGAGCGATCCTTGGACTTGCCATCTTCGCCATCGGGCTAGTCGGCGCGACCGGTATCGTCCCAGGCTTCTCCGTCGTCACCGGCCCGGGAGGCGTCCAGTTCTCCCTTTCTGCCTCCGGCTACAATGCCACCGTGACCGACCAATCGGCCTTCGGGACGGGTTGCGTGGCCTTCGGATACGGCGGGTTCGTATCCTGGGGAGACGGCGCGCAGTCGTACATGCGCCTGACGACCGGCGGTACGTTCAGCCACACCTACACTTCGGCGGGCAACCGCACCGTCTCGGATACGTGGACCGTTCAGTGCAATATCCACCAGCCCCCCAAGAAGGACGTTGCCTCGACCACCCTTGTCATCCCCCAGACCGGCACGACGAACCCCATCAAGGACAGCCCGAACTTCGCGTGGAGCACGTCCAGTCTGGTCGTCACCTTCACCGACCAGTCGACGTCGACGAGCCCCACGGTCATTACCGGAACCTCGTGGAGCTTCGGAGACGGGGGAGTGGCGTCGGGATCCCAGGGGTCTGTCGTGCAGCACACTTTCGCGTCGGTGGGTTCTTACAAAGTGACCGACTACGTGAATGCGACCAACGGGCAGACCCGGGGCACGTCCTCCGTAACGCAGACGGTCGTCCTCACGTCGCCGCCGCAACTCCAAGTGAGCATCAACGGGCCATCGAACATCAAGGTCAACGGGACCGGCGTATTCACGGTAAGCGCGACCGGAGGAGTAGCGCCCTACACCTACGCCTTCGCGCCGAAGACCTACACCGGGACGCAGAACGGAGCGACCTACACCATCAGCCCGACGACGCTCGGGACCGGCACGGTCATCGCGGTGGTGACGGACTCGGTGGGGAGCAAGGGGACGACGTCGACGGCCAGCTACACAGTCACGACGAGCAACACCTCGAACGCTCTCGCGGCGACCATCGTCGGCGCGTCCTCCATCCCGACGAACGTGCCCTCCATCTTCACCGTGACGGCGACAGGGGGAGTCGCGCCCTACACCTACTCCTTCACCTCGACTATCTCCGGCAGTCAGACAGGGGCGACCTACTCAATCACACCGGCGACGACCGGGGCTGGGACGATCTACGCGGTGGTCAAGGATTCGGCAGGGAACAACATCACGACGTCGTCCTTCGCGTTCACCATCACACAGGGGCCGACGTGCGGGACGCCCACGACTCCTGCCTGTTCTACGGGTGGAGGGTCGACGCCGCCTCCGGGCTACAACGCCGTCACCGGTCTGTTCATGCTGGCCGGCCTCGGAATCTTCGCGATGGTGCTCATCCCGGGTCCAATTTGGATCAGGGTCCTGGGCGGGGTGCTGATTGCTGTGGCCGGCATCGTGTCCGGCGGGTTCATCGGGGGATGGGGGTGGCTCTGATGCCGTGGAGGATGGCAGACTCAGGCTCGGAGGAAGAGAGCCCACACCAATCGCAAGGTTTCAGGATGGTCGACTCTGACTTCGAGGAGGGTCGAGAGCGGGAGGCAACACACGAAAGGCCGCCTAGTCGCTCCGAGATCGTCAAGGCCCTCAACCGCCGTCTCCGGGAGGCGGGTCTCAAGAACCTCACGGCCCACGGCGGCAAGGGAACGGCGTGGGGATGGATTGACGTAGTGCCGAAGCACCGAGCCGGCGAACCCTACCGGGACTTCACTTGGGAGGAGAGAGAGAAGCTAGGGCAAATCTACGGTAGCGACCCGGGGATGACCAACGCCCTAGTCGACGAGATGGACGACTGGGCACTCAAGCTCGGGATGATCAACCGCGAGGACTATCGCGAGAGTCCGTGGAGACAACTGGTGCGGGAGAACAGGGATTGAACATGGGGACCGAAGAGGACTACAAGGAACTCGAGAAGAAGTCGAGCGAGCTTCACCTGCAAATCATCCTCGCTCACCACGCCTGGCAGGATGGCGAGGAGACCGGCTACCACGACCAGCACCAGAAGGTGACGAGCGTGGAGTTCGACCGACTCCGTCGTGCGGCGGCAAGCGCAAGGGTCCTAGCCAAGCGAATCACGAGACTCGAGGAAGCACAGGGAAGCTGGAGCTGAAGGGAGAAGAGAGATGCAGAAAGTAAGAGCCGTCGAACGACGCGGAGTCCTGAGCCGAATGAACGACGAACAAGGGAAGGGACCAATCCTGGCGGTGCTCCTGCTGGGAGCTGTCGTGCTGCTAATCATCGGTCTTACCTTCGCCTTCACGAGGGGAACTGCGTGGCCCACGCCAACCGGGTTCTTCCTAGCGGCGATCGCGACCTTCGGTGCCGCAGCGATCACAGTCGGCGGGGGAAAGGTAGCAGTTCTGGTCTCGGTACTGGGCTACCTGGCTGCGGCGGTCGTCTTCATCGGCCACTACATCCACTTCTTCTAGGTAGGTAGGAGACAACCATTTCCCAAGGCCGAGAGAGAAGAGAGAAAAGGAAGCACGACGTAGGGGGAAACGAACATGAACCAATGGATGATCGGAGCCTTGGCAGCGGCAGCCGTGGTGTTAATGTTTTTCGCGATTGGTTACGCGCAGGGCAGCGCCACGGCCCCAACTGCGACCTTGTACACGCCCATCAGCCCCGGCCAGTCTCAGAACCTAGTCTTCGAGGTCAACTTGGGCGTCTACTCCGCCGTCGCGCCTAACAACATCTGGCAAGCCGGTACTCACCTCTACGTTACAGCCATTGAGCGTACGTCGCTCGGCAATACCTACATCCTACTGAACCAGCAGCCTGAGGCTCCGAACGTAGGTTCCTCTTCGGGCGGGTTCTACCAGCTCAGCAACGCTCTCAGTCTGACGACCGTCGCGGCCTGCTCCGGGATTCAGTGTGCGGGGGTCACGGAGAACATCACGCTCTCAATGAACGCGACGGTCGTTACCCCATTGAAGGCGTGGACCTCCCCCTCTACGACCGCGATCTTCTCGTCTCTGACAGCCTCCCAGTGCTCCGTAGGGGTTCCTTGCCCACCGGTGGTCGCCTACTCCGCCCCGAACCCTGCCCAGCCCACCAGCGCGGCCCTGGATACCTTCCTGCTCGAACTTCTGGCCCCCCTGACCCTCCTCGTCGCGGTGGAAGCCTTCGGGGTCTATGCCATAGTGAAGCATCCGGGTCTGGCTTGGACCGGAGGGATAGCGGTCGTCATCCTAGTCGTGGAGTTCGTCATCCTCTGAGCGCCGGGAGAGAGAGGAGGACGGGGGAGGACCCCAATCCGCCCCGGTTCCAGCGGAGAAGGGGACTTAAGCCGCCCTCCCGATATACCGGTTGATGGCCGTGGCAGGTTGGCGAACGATGGTCCCGGTCATTGTCGTCCTCGTCGTCTTCCTAGGGAGTGGCATTGGGGCGAGTCTATCTCTGACCGTTCATCCCCCGTCGAGCCCATCTGCCGAGTCTCAAAGCACCGGTCTTCGCTTCGATACCATCACGCGCTTCAACTACAATTCTTGGGTCTGCAACAACGTGACGTCCTGCGTGGGTTACCTAAACGTCGAGGGGTCATCCGCTCTGTTCATCGACGTCACGACCTACTCCGTCGATTCGCCGACGGGTGCTGCGGTAGAGAGCACCTATGGTTTCGGTGCTTACTCGGTAGCCCACATCGTCTCAAGTCACTCGCTCTACGCGCCGGCCCCCGCCCAAGAAATGTACGAAGTACGGTACATGGCGAATTACGACGCGACAATCATCTGGGTCAACTACTCATCACCGGAGTACCTGACGGTCGTCGCATCCGACTACGCAAACATCTCGCCTAGTCACGCCGCATCGGTCGCTTGGAACACGGGGACAGGATACGAGCCAGCTTGCGTCGGCACCCCTTCCGGGACCGGCAACCTAGCCCTGATGAGCGCCGGGACCCTCTCCTCTAACACATTCTTCAGCATCGGTGGATTCTTCCTATTGGGCTACCAGACGACCTCTACAGACGTGGTGACCGGCGGAAGCGTGTACGAGATCGATACCGGCTCCGTGCCTGTTGCGATGGTCGTACAGCTAGGAACCTCGGCGACGTGGTGGGCAATCTGCATCACCGTTCCCCCTGCGGCCGCTCCATCCCCACCGACCGGTTTGAGTGCGGGAATCGGGACGACAACTACCGTTGCGCTGACCTGGTCGAATGGAGCCGAGGGCCCCTACCTGACGAACGACACCGTGTTACAAGCGAGCTACACCATCTCGGGTGGCTGTGGGTCCTTCTCGGCAGTCTACACCTCTCCTTACGGGCCTGTTACATCCCACACGGCGACCGGCCTCGCGAGCGGATACAAGTACTGCTGGGAGGTCGAGGCGACGAACAGCTCCGGGACGAGCGGTCCGTCATCGTACGTGACCAAAGAGACGATAGCGCCTCCCCCCACCGGCTTGACCCAAGTCGCTCCTACGACGACCATGACGCTTAGTGTCTCCTTTACTCCGCCCTCCTACGGATCGGCGGGATTCGCACTCGACTACGAACTGGAGTTCGGGGGCCCGGCAACATCGACCGCGTCGTCTCTATGTACTCCCCCTCTAACTCAGCTAGGGATAGTCTCCGTGATCGGGACAACGAACCTTCCGTTGGGGTACACGTACGGAGCCGGTCCGGGTGCCGAGTGGTGCTTCGGGATGCAGTCATATGACACCAGCGGGCTAGGAGTCCTATCGACCGTGGTCATGGTCTCGCAACTAGCGGCAGCCCCTACCAGTCTAAGCGTAGGCGCGGTGACGAGTGCTACCGTTCCCCTCTCCTGGACTCCGCCGGCGACACTTCCCTCCAACGGAGTTATTTCCTCGTACACGGTCCTCCAAGCCCCCTACACGACGTCCTGCGGGTCGTACGCGACGAGCTACACCGGGATCTCGAACGCCTCGCCATCATACACGGTAACTGGCCTGCCCTCTGCTACCGGCTTCTGCTTCAAGGTGGAGGCAGTCACCCTCGGGGGGGCGAGTGCCCCCTCGTCCCCGGTTGTGGCAGTCTACACGATCCCGGGTTCCCCGAACTCCGTCGTAGCCTCGTCGCCAACGACCACCACGATATTCTGGACGTGGAACAACCCCCTCGGGGTCCTGACAGATACGTACTTCTTCTGGCAAGCCGGGTCGACCTGCGGGGCAGCGACCAAGATCGACATCGGGTCGGTCGTAACGAGCTACAACCTTACCACGCTTGCCCCTGCCTCGGAGTACTGCGCCTATGTTCAGGTCGTATCCGGAGGGACCCCTTCTCCGTCGTCTGCCATCGCGACGGGATGGACGATACCCAACGCGCCCACCTCCCTTCTGGCGGTCGCTAGGAATACGACCACGGCACTCCTCACTTGGACGAATCCTAGCGGAACCCTGACGGACAATCACGTCTACCGAGGAACCCTCCAAGGACTCACATGCGGGTCAAAGGTGGGGACCGACCTGGGATCGGTGAAGACGACCGACACCGTCGCCGGCTTAGTCCCCTCAACGACGTACTGCTTCTCGGTCTCCGCCTCTAGCCCCGGAGGGCAGGGCGCGAACTCGACCTTCGTGATCATCAAGACCGGAAACCCATCGGCTCCCCCTCCTCCGACGAATCTCTACGTCGCCAAGGAGGGCCGGAACTGGGCGGTGGTGAACTGGACTAACCCGGCCGCCAACCTCACCGGCGACGTCGCCTTCCTAGGCCTCTACATAGCCGGAGCGTGTAGCGCCTACTCCCGCGTCTCCAACGCGACCGGCCCGGTCTTCACGCAGTTCAACTACACAGGGCTCACCCCGAACGAGAACTATTGCGCCGCTGCCGTCGACTACACCGCGACCCTCTACTCCTCCCTGAGCGTCCCGGTCTTCATCTTCCTGTCGAGCGCACAGAACCTAACGCCGACCTTCATCACCGTGACCCTCGGGAACGTGACCGGGCTAGGGGGTAGTTCGTACGAAGCCTCCGCGATTTGGTCCGACAACTTCCCAGGGAACTTCACCGGCACTATCTACGTGATCGGCGACTGGCTCCCGACGGCGACCGACGTCGTGGTCTTCGTCAACGGAGCGCCGGTCAATTCCTACAACGGGGGCTCGAGGCAGGTCGTCCCGCAGGGGCAGATCACTGTCGTCAACGGCTCGTCGATTCAGATTCAGGCGAAGTACACAGCGAACCCAACCTTCAGCTTTACCGGGACTAGCTTTATCCTCAACAACTACCAGTGGACGATTAGCCTCATCATCATCCTCATCGGGATTTCACTCGGCGTCCTCGTCGCCTTCAGCGGGATGACCGGCAACCGGCGGACCTGGGTGATGGACTTCGTCGGGGTTCTCCTGTTGACCGGTCTGGTTGGAACTTGGGTTAGCTTGTAGAGCGAGCCCACTAGGAGAGACCTTATATTCCTTCTTATCATATACCTCAACATGGGACGGCAGGAAAAGGAGACCGAACAGACGAAGTGCCGGTCCTGTGGGTACGAATGGAAACCGAGGGTAGAGAAGCCGAAAGCCTGTCCCCGCTGCCATGTGTACCTTTGGGATCGGAAGGGAGACTAGGGACGAATGGACGGAGCCAGTACGGCTGAGAAACCCATCCACGGAGAGCGAGCCAAGGGGTCAGAGAAGCCCAGGGTCGGTGAGCGAGCCATAGCGAGGGAGGAAGCCACACCCGGCGAGCGAGCCATCATGCTAGAGAAACCCACGAGACGAGAGCGAGCCACGAGAATTGAGAAACCCAAGCTCTCTCAGCGAGCCAGGGAAGAGGAGAAACCTATGAGGAGGGAGCGAGCCACAGGCAGCGAGAAACCAACGGTTGAGGAGCGTCCCGATGAACCCTAACAAGGGCGAGGAATCCTACTCCCTCTCCGACGTGGCTCTCGTCATCCGGTACTGTAAGCAACGGATGGTTCTCTACACGATCGCCGGGTTCGTCGCGGGAGTACTAGTCACGGAGGCGCTAATCCTAGGTAGTTGGCTCAGGTAAGGGCTTATCTCGGCGCAAACCGTTAACCGGTTGAGGGCTAAATGCCAGGCCGGCACGATGGGGTGCTAACCATCGGCGTTCTGCTCTTAGTTGCACTCTCTTCTGTTTCCGTACTCGGCATGGCTTGCTCGGACGGGACGCCAAGGCAGGAGGTGGTTCAATCATCGGGCGTCGTGCCGGCTACCGCGGCAGTCTCAACCCAGGAGTACGGGACGATGCTAGGCACGTACTCAGCTACGCAAGTCTTCTTTCAGAACACGACCTCGGAGTTCGGGACGGGCTCGACGAAACTCCACATCCCCTTCGACGCCGGCGGCCTCGCCATCACGAACTCGACGCTCGCCCAGCTCTCCCTGATCTACTCGTTCCCCGGCGGGATCTACCCGATGGTCAACATCACGCAGGGAGCAGCCTGTCAGATCGGGATCACCTGCTGGAACGTCACGGTCCCGTACGAGTTCACGGTGTACCCGACGGTATCCACGACGAACGTCCAGACCACAATCCCGGCGGCCTTTACGATAGGGGGCGCGACGCCACCTGTGGCAGCATACACCGTTCCGGTGACCGCCCTTACGCAGCTCCAGTTCTCAATCCTATCGACAGCCACATGGGCGATAACCGCCGGGACGACGGAGAGCACCAGCTACGTCGTGACCGTGCCGGCCGGCTACACTCTCAACCTCACGCAGGTCTTCATTCCCTGGCCGACGAACGTAGCGGTGAATTCCTCGTCGCTAAGCCTCACCTTGGGAGGAACGGCGATCACCTCAGTACAGGTCGTCGCCGGCGGCTTCTACGTCATCATCCCCGGGATAGCCACGACGAAGACCCTCAGCGCGACCGTGACGATCAACGGAGCGCAGGCAGGAGGGTGGACGAGAATCCAAGTCGGAAAGGCGTACCTCGACGGGAAGGGCCAGCAGTACCAAGCGAACGCCTCCTGGGTGAACCCGAACACGATCCCCTACGGCGGCGGCTTCCTGCTCACGACGAACTTCTCCTATCCGGTGAACCCGGTGAACCTGACGATTCTAGAGAACGGAAAGGTGCTCAAGTCGACGAACTACTTCCTCGCCGGGACCATCATCGAGATCCTGCCCAGCACACTCCTGATTCCGGGCGGGGGTGTCTTGGTGCTCCAGATTACACTGTACTTCATCGGGGCACCTCCCGTCTACACAGCAAGCCTGACGACTCCTCTGTTCGGAGCTGTAACGGTCGGCGATGTACTGGTCACCGGACTCCTACTCCTATCGATCTACATCGTCCTGTCAGCGGCTACGACTAGGAAGCGGTCGATGAGGTGGAGCTTCCGGAGCCAGAGTAACGGGTGGATCGGAGCGGTATTTCTCTTCGTCCTGCTACTCGCCATCCTGGTCTACTTCATCCTGACGGGGAATGCCATCCCATGACCGGAGCTATCTGATGCCAGGGGGGGGGCTGGGCACGGCCGACGACCTGTCGGACCAGTACGAGCCGGGTTCCGGCTCCCTGCTCAGCTTCCTCACTCCCTCAGAGCATGGGCTCCCGGCCCCTATATTCAGCACCGACAAGACGAACAGGAGGGCGCTGCGCCTCGGGTTAGTGGGCCTGCTCGTGACCGTCCAGCTCTTCTTCTACCTCGAGACCATCGTTCAGTCGCCCATCTTCCCCGGGAACTGGGGCGGACTCCAAGGAGACTTTCAGTTCTACCTACTCCTCGACGCGCTCGCTTTCTTCGTGCTCGGATTAAGCAATCGAGTCGACAGGATTCAGCGAGGGTCGTTCGCGGGTTTTGCGGTGACTTACACCTTCTTCGCCGCCGGGACTTGGCTCCTCGTATGCTACCTCATCTCGGTCGGGCAGCCCGCAGTCGCCCCGTTGTCGGGAACGGTCCGGCTACAAGACTTCGTTTTCTATGGTATCTTCGTAGGTCCAAGCGAAGAGCTGTTCTTCCGAGTGGCACTTCCGGCGCATGTGCCAGGCGGTTTTGTCTCGGCGAATGTCGCGTTCGCGGCGTTTCACGTTTTTGCCTACAGTACGTCAGGGACGAGCCTCGGCGTGTCGCTGGGAGTGGCCCTGGTCGAAGCGTTTCTCATTGGAGTTTTGCTATATGCCGTCTACCGTTATTTCGGGTACGGGGCAGCGGTTGGATGTCACACCGCGTATGATCTGAGTGTGGCAGCAGTCATCACAATATTCGGAGTGACGGGTCTCCATCTAGGTCTCATACCGGTGTGAGCATGAGGAACAAGCGGGGTCCTTGGCGGATCGCCTTCTCGACGGTAGTGATCTTCCAACTGGCGACAATCGCCTACGGGCTTGGGGGGATCCAATACACCGACGGATTGGTGATGATGCAGTGGGCCGAGCTCCTAGCCGTCGCCGGCGGAGCCCTAGGCTTCACCCTCTGTACTTGGCTCGTCTTCGAGCTGGCACCGAGAAGGAGGCTCTATGGGAGTGTTTAAAAGGCTCCTAGGCGGTACTGATTCCGAGGGGAGCGATGGACTGGACACCGATAGCCGTGATTGGGGTGATCATCCTGGCGGTCATCATCGTCGGGCCGAAGAAACTCGAGCAGTGGGCCTACGGAGCGGGACGTTCCCTCGGACTGTTCAAGAAGGGCCGGATGGACGTCGAGAGGGAGATCCGCGAAGCAACGAACACTTCCCCCCCAACCCCGCCAGCGCACTAGTCCTGATCTCCTTCCTGCCCGGTGGACGCCCTAGCGGAGACGGTCGACAAAGCACTCTCGATAGTGAGCCGGGTAATCCGGTTCCTGTTGAAAGCCATCACTCTCTTCGTCACTGTCTGGATGGTCCTGTGCGCCGCTCCGTTGTCGAAGCCCAGCGACTTCGGCGACGTTTCGGGATCGACCTACGTCAGCAACTCGGTAGCCGGGTTCACACTTCATTGGCTCATCAGTCACCTCCTGCCCCCAGGAGAGACGTTGATTGCTGCCGGGCCGTTCGATGCCTTTACGACCGTAATGATGGTCGGGGCAGGTCTCGCGTTCATTCTCACGATGCCTTACCTCGTCTACACCGGGTTGAAGGCGTTCAAGATCCGAGTGAAGGACCCGGAGACGGGAGAAGAACTGGAGGGCGACTCGCTGAGCGGCACGTACCGGGACCCGGCGACCGGGAAGCGACTGGTCTACGACGCTACGAAGCTAGGGCGGCAAGGTACGGTCCGGAATGTCCTCTTGATGGCCGTGGGATTCTTCATGTCGGGAGTTGTCTTTGGTCTCTGGATCCTCCCGACCCTCTACCTCTGGGGCTACATGATCCAGACCGGGATTGGAATCTCTGGGGCGATCACGCTCGCCGGGTTCCTGGGAACGACTGCCCTGTTCACGATTGGGATCGGATTGATGTTCCAGGTTCCGACAGTGGCTTACCTACTCAGCTCCGTCGGGATTCTAACGAGCCCGATGATGAAGAGAGTAGTCAGACCGGCAGCCCTGCTCTGCGTCTTCGCGGCGTTCCTAATCTCACCCGGGGTCGGATGGGGGCTGATCGAGTTCCCTATGGCCGGGCTCTTCTTCGGGCTGTACCTCCTAGCCTACAGAATAGTCATCATCCAAGAACGGCGGCGGGCATCGCGGGCTTCAAGGCCGATGGGAGTGGCTGATGTCTAAGCGGGTACGAGAACCGGTAGAAAAGAGGCCGGTTTCCATCCCAGGAGTTCCGTTCCCGCTTAGTCGCGGGATGGACATCACATACGACGGACGGAAGATTCGCGTGAGAGAGGACGGCACGGCTGAGGAAAGGGGGATACTCGGATGGAAGCAAATCGAGACAGGGTGAGACAGTTCGCCGGTCGGAAACTAGTCGTGGTCCTAGTGGTTCTCGGGCTCCTAGTGTACGTCTACCCGTTGATACACGACCAGACCCTCGGTTTCGTAGGGACGCCCTTCTTCTTCGCCAGCCAGCCCGAGCAAAACCAGTCAGGCCTAGAGGCTGACTCGGATTCAAGAGCCGTCCAAAAGAATCCTGCCAAGCAGCCACGATTCAAGGAAGGAAAAGGAGCAGTTGCCCCGCAGTCACCAGAGGAACAGCGCAGGTTCAATCTCCTCAACGCGGCAGCCGTGAAGAGAAGAGGACAAGTCGTGACAGCGGCAACAGCAGCAGTTGGTATCGTAGCCATCCTAGCGGCCTTGAAAAGCGGTATAGGAACGGCGATGACGCCAATCATGTCGAAGATCCGAGCAGACAACACCGGTGGCGTCTTCGGTCAGGTTCAGGTCAACTCGTCAATTCCTGGCGGAGCACCGAACGGGACAATTCAGGGACGGTCAGACGAACCGGGCGAAATTGACTATTTCGATGGCGTTGGCGGACTCTGGAGAAACCTACTCTTCCAGCCCGTAGTGACCGTGTCGGGTTACGGCCAAGCCAACCTGGGTCCGAACGTAGACTCCAACAACGGAGCCATGTTCGGGGTGGATACCACCGAGACACCCGCCACGAATGGAGCGCAGTCCGGATGCAACTTCGCTGGGGCCTCGTCAATGTTCAAGAAAGTAGTCTTCATGGGGACGTTCACACAGTTGAACTACCTAGCTCTGACGGCCAGCCACAACGGGCTGACCTTGGACTTCACTGGGGCCACCATCATCGACGGAGGTACGACGGGGACAGGCGCGAACGGGATTATCCGTGCGAGTTCAGCGAACAACCTGACATTCATTGGCACCTCGGTCACCTTCACTGGGACCGCCACCTGCCAAGCGATGTTCAAGTTCCTCAACTGTACTACCGTCACGATCGACTTGGTCGCGACAATCTCCGGCTTCACGATCAGCGCGGGAGCGTTCATCTATTGGTTGGGATCAACCGGCTACGGAATCACCGTAAAGGGCGATATGCAGACCGGCGACTCCAGCTTCTTCCTGAGCACGTCGCTCGGGGGGATTGACATCTCCGGCTTCAGGAGTCAGTCAGGAGGATACACGACGCAGCCGGGCCCTCCTCCGATTTATATAAAGCCCGGCGCGACCGGCCCATCGACGGTGGACATACGTGTACATGACATCGTCCTATATGGTGGCGCGTTGTCGACAATCTGTACGGCTCATCCAGCCGGGACAGGAACCGCTCCGATCAACATAGCCGGAACGACGACCTATCCATTCTATCGGGTGACCGTGGACAGAATCATCTGTCGTAACTGGGGTCCAGGCCCCCTTGCCTCTACGATTTTCCGAGACGGAATCGACCTCCAGTCAATCGTAGAGGGAACAGTATCGAACTTCACCGGCGACAACCTCGGCGACGGGATCGCATTCGCGAACTCGACGAACGTCGCGTTGAGCAACCTGAGCTTCTCTTCGTGCAGATTCTACGGGCTCCAGATTGGCGACCCATCCAACCAGACATCCCTCACGACCGGAATTGCCGTGTCTAACCTCGTCGCGTCGGGGTGCGGGCAGTGGGTCTCCGGTCTATCGGGCGCGGTCTTAGGAGGCATCGGGGTCGTCACCGCACCCGGGGGAACCATCCAAGGCGTGACGTTCACGGGTTGCTACTCGAGTGACGAGGGGGCATCCCTGCAACCCTACGGTATCAGCTTCACGAACGGGGGAACTCCGACACCGAACGGGACCGTAACGGCAGTGACCGTAACAGGCGGCCACTACGACGGCTACGTTGGGAATGTGTACTTCAACAAAGCCTCCGGGGTCATCAGCGCTGTCAACTTTCACGACGTAGACAACGTCAACAACACCGGCGTCATCGCGACCCCCTTCTTCAACTCGGGGCTAGCAGTGGGGATGCTGTACGGAGTTAACGGGGCAGCCGGTCCATCGAACGGCGACACCTACGTCGTGCAGGGCCAGCCACTCTACATCTCGAGCAGCGGTGGGTCACCAACGATTACGGTCCAAGACAACCAGGCAAGCCCTAATACGGTGTTCTCGGGAAGTTCCATGATACGGCAGCGGTTAGAAATCGGCTACACAATCACTTGGTCGACGCTGAGCGGGGTGACGGTCGTAGTAGAGGGGGCATGATGAGGACGAACTTGAGACTGGTGATCACCATTCTACTTTCTGTTGCGGTGGCTCTCTACATGGTCCCAATTACTCGCGACCAAGCCATCGGATTCGTAGGTGCGCCATACTTCTTCGTGAGCAGTTCTCCACCAGAGGCAACGCAAGACGCCAAACATGGAACAGACGACCCTTCAACAGACGGAGTTGCCAAGCCACCTCGTTTCAGGAAGCCCGACGCATCTGTTCCTCTATCCGTGAAGGACCAACGTAGACTGAACCTGATGAACGAAGCCAGTCTTCGGCAGAGAGAACGACTGAAGAGGGCAGGTGTGTTCGTGGGAGCCGCGACCATTGGCCTTCTCGCGCTGAAGGGTGGCTTTTCCTCGGTCTTGGGCATCATCAAGAAGCAACCATCTGCTTCCAGGGCAGAAGGCCCCGGTATCCTGCCGGCGAACTCCGCCGGGACGCCCTTCCCGCTCGCGTTGCAGGACTCGCTTCCGGGCGGCGCGCCGGCAGGGGCAATATGGCCGAGGGGTGACATTTCCGACTTCGAGTACCAAGACGGTGTCACTGGCCTTGTGAAGTCGTTTCTCTTCCAGCCCTATGTGACCGTGTCAGGCGTGGGGCAAGCGACGCTCGGTCCGAACATACCCCAGAACAATGGAGCTATGTTTGGTGTCGATACACCCGACCCAGCAGGGACCAACGGCCAGCTACCAGGGTGTAACTTCGCGGCGGCTTCGCCGATGTTGAAGACCGTTCTGGTCCTGGGAAACTTCTCACAGGCCAACTCGCTAAACCTGACATCGGTACACAACGGCATCAGCATCGAGTTTCTGGGTGGGACGTACGCCGACATCGGAACCACCAATGGAATGCTTTATGCGAACGGAGTGACAAACATCCGGATAGCGGCCAAGAACTGCCAGTTCACCGGACCCGGAAGCGCCGGTGCGATGGGAATGAAGTTCAACAACTGCATCGGGATTCTGCTTGATCTTGAATGTACCTTCAGCCAATATTGGCGTCCCTACTATCCCTTCTTGACCCTCCTAGGTACTACCAGCGGAGTCATCAAGGGCCTCTGGCAGACAGGTGAATCGTTCGCAGTCAACGCCTCTTCAAACGGTCCAGTCGAAATATCCGGCTTCAGCACGATTACCGGCGGCCTGACATCCGCGATGCCAACGAACGCAAACGCTCTGATACTAGTCCAGCCGCAGTTCGGAAGCATCGCGAGCTACAACATCCACGACATCGAGATCGACTGCGGAGGTCAGACGCCGACACTCGGGGCTGGTCGGATTCAGGTCATCAACAATGTGGGGACGCCCAATGTGCTGACAGACCTAATCATCGATAGAATCACGGTGAAGAACGGTGGCGGCTCCATCTCCTCAAAGCCTTACAGCGACGGCATCGACATAACCGGCGTCATCAACGGACGGGTCTCGAACGTCTGGTGTGATCACGTAGGAGACGCAATCGCCGTGGCAAACTCGACCAATATTGTCATCGCAAATTGCGTCGCAACCAACTGTAAATGGTCTGGCGTCCAAGTAGGAGATCCCGTCATTCAATGGGGGACCGAGACCCGAATACTGATCTCGAACTGCGTCTCGCAGGACTGCGGGCAGGGCGGTGTGTCGCTTCATACTAGTGCGGGCTTCACTGTCATATCGGGTAATCAGGCTGGCGTTTCAGGGTCCATCTCGGACGTGACCTTCGACAACTGCTATTCCATCAGCACTGGGTCCGGCCAACTCGTCGGTCTGCTCGTGTACATCGACGACATCACCGGGGCACACGGATCGATAACGAAGGTAACTTGGCGTGGCGGCAGGCTGAGCGGCTATACACAGAACGTGGTATTCTACTGCAACTTCGGGCCTCTGTCCCAGGGTACGTACTCGATATATGACGCTCGGGGAGCTAATGATGCGGGCGTAGTTGCTGACCCTTTCGACAACACCGCGAGTCTAATTGGCATCCTGACCGGCATCGCAGATTCGACCGCTTCTGGTCCGACCCTGACAACCGTCTACACCTGTTCGCCGACACCCGTACATGTTGAGATGACTGAGTCCGCTACCGGAACTGCAACCTGGCAGGATGCTAACGGGAACACGAAGAGGTCATTCCTATCCAACTCGGTCTCTGGATTCGATATGGAAGTAGGCGATACGATCAACTTTGCGACCGCAGTACCGACCAGCATCGTGGTCGCGACAGCGAGGTAAGTCCAGATGCCGGCCACTGGTACGCGCCTATTCGTAATACTCGTGGTCATCATGTCGATAGTAGTCTCGTCGCTCATCGTAGCGCCGATGTTAAGAGGGACGACTCCCGCTCTACCGACTGGAAGTTCGGGGCTTTCTTTCGCGTCTCAAACAACTCCTGTTGTCGACAAGTCAGCGAAGATTGCCTGCTCCTCTGTGAGCACCTGTTCGACAGCGAGTGTTTCGTTGACGTACCCTGGGGATGCAATCTTCGTGACTATCGCGAAGAATACCTCGCTGTCCGGGGGCGCTGCGACCATTACGAACGTCAAGGACAACTACGGTGACGCGCTCTCCTACCTCAAAAGTGGCCTCGAGGTAAATGCGAACCTCACGGTCTACGATGAACTCAATCTAGCCCATTCAGGCACCTTCGACATTTGGGTGAACTGGTCAGGTTCCCTTTCCTTCATAATCACTGTCGTCGCATACTACGCAGCCGCGGCATCAGCAATAGACGCGGTGGGGTCGGCGAACACCGGGACGGGTGCCGAACTAACCGCGACCGTGACGACCACCGCGGCTAAAGACAAGGCGCTCATGGCGGTAACTGTCGGAGTGAACACCAACGTAGTTGGAACGAACGGCGTCAGCCAAGTTGTCATGCAACAGGCCACCGACCTAGATTCCGGATTCCTTTCTAAAACCGTCAACACATCTCAAACCTTTACGGAGTATGCCAACGCGACCAGTGGGGGTTACTGGGTCGCGATCAACATCGCCATCCTCCTGAGTAACGTACCGCCGGCAGCCACCGGTTTAACAGTCTCCGGTGCGACGACCACGTCTCTGACATGGACTTGGACGCCGCCAAACGGAATCATGGTGAACGAGACTGCCTACTTCTACACGACCACTGGAGCATCGTGTATTCTTTCCAGCGGAAACAATCTCGTTACGGGGACCGCCACATTCACCGCAAGCCTTCTGACACCGAACACCAAGTACGGACTAGCGGTGGCAGCGTGGAACTCGACGGGTCAGGGGACTCACACGACCTGCGTCAAAGGGACCACGCTAACAGTTCCCAGTGCGCCGACTGGTCTCTTAGCGATTGGTGCAACAACAACCTCTGTCTCTCTGTCTTGGTCGAACCCGGGAGGTGGTGGCTTGGTGAATGATACGCTCTACTCGGGACCAGCGGGATGCGTGTACAACTCTACCGCGTCGCTTGGCGTTCTCGCCTCTACGACTGTGTCGGGTCTAGCCGATGGGATGGTCGTGTGTTTCGCGGTACAGGCTTGGAACGCGACGGGGGAATCCGCCCTCTCTGGCACACTGACTACTGCCTCTCTGCCAAATGCTCCAAGCGCAGTCTCCGCTTCACCTGCCAGTTCCAGCTCGATCACGGTGACTTGGACGAATCCATCGATTATCTCGCAGACCGATACTTACCTCTTTTGGGAGGCAGGATCCTCGTGCTCTTCAGCTACGAAGATCGACATCGGATCTGTTGTCGCCACATATACCAAGACCGGTCTCAGCTCAAGCTCGGAGTATTGTTTCTACGTTCAGGCAATCGACATCGGCGGTCCATCTGCATCTAGCTCAACGGCGACTGCTACGACGTCAGCGGGTGCTCCCTCGGCGCCGACCAATCTATCTGTCACCTCGCGGACCCAAACGAGCCTCGGGTTGTCATGGACAAATCCCACGGGCGGAGGGTTACTGAATGATACCGTCTACTACCACCTGGGAACCTGTGGCGCCTCGATGACCGCTGTTTCGACAGGTGGTGTTGTCACTGTATTCACTCTGAGCCCTCTGAGCCCATCGACAACAATCTGCTTCGAGGTCACGGCATGGAACGCCACGGGACAGAGTCCCGCCTCAATCAGTGCGACTGGATCCACCATCTCCCACAGCACGATCGTACCGCAATTCCTGTCGTCAGCTCCGCCAGTCTTATTCCTGGGGGAGAACTTCACCTACGCATTATCTGCCTCAATTCAGGTGAACTGGTCCTGTGCTACTACCGCCGGCTGTCCATATTCGACACTAGTTGGCGGGCCGCTCTCCAAGCTCGCCGGACTTCACGGCACGCCAAAGTCCGCAGGGACACTCTCGTTCTCAATCGAAATCACCGGCGCGGTGTACAATGGTGCAGCCATGGCATGGCAGAACTGGACTGCGCGTGTCGTTTCTGAACCGAGGATCATAACAACTCCATCCTTCGTGGTGTCACCCACTATCTTCTACAATTACACGCCGGTCGCGGTGGGCGGGGCAGGAACATGGTCCTTTTCAGGTGCTCCCTACTTCGCGCTCACTGCGTCAACAGGAAACGTAGCCGGTTATCCCGGCTATGGAAGCTACGTGAACAATCTGACCTATACAGTTGGAGGCGCCTCGTGGTCGCAGTATTGGCTGACCACAAGCGCGTTCCCGGTTCCATCGTCGGTCACGTTCAGCACCATGCTCGGAGATCACCACGTTACCGCAACGCTTCCTACGAGCGACGTGGCTGGGTCGGGGTATGGCGGGATCTATATTGGGCTCTACCCAGTCCTAAACTCAACCAGCCTTTCGTCCACGGATTCGTACTACTTCTCGTACTTCCCGTCGAACAATTCGTTCATACTCGGGGTCACGGGAACACCTCACGCGGTCTCGCTGTACGTCTATTCACTTCCCCTCGCGGTGGTAGTGCCATTCGTCAACGGGGGGCCGCTCTCCCCGATAAGCCAACCCTCCTCCGGTTTCACAGTCGTTTCCTATACCCCGCTCCGCGCTCCCACAGGCCTCGTTGCGACGGTCACGGGCCCCACCACCACGTATCTAAACTGGTCGAACCCAACGGGAGGCCTGACAAATGACTCTCTCGACTACGGGGTCGCTCCGGGTGGGGTGTGCTCCCTAGTTATCGGTAGTGGGCTCTCGCTCGGGGTCGTGAGCAACTACACCCTAAGCGGGCTAACACCGGGCGCGACGTACTGCTTCGCCGTACAGGCATGGTCGAGCGGAGTCGCCTCGGTCTTCTCGAACATCGTGTTCCTGACGATGCCGGGGGGAGCCGGCCATTACGGACCGGGACCCGTTGTGCCGGTCATCAATGAACCAGTTTCGATGGTCGTGGCCGTAGCGGTCGGCCTTCTTATGCTGTTCATCGGCGTCATCGGGATTATCTGGAAGCAGGGAGGATGGTTCTACGTCTTCCTCTTCATAGCCGGGCTGATCATAGCACTAGCTTTCCTGATTCTCATGGGCCTAATTGCCTACCACTACGTTAGCGTCCCGGTCCCAAATTGGTGAGGTGAGAAAATGAAATCAAGGAACGCGAGGTCCGCCGTCCTGTGTGCTATCATTCTAGTCATAGTCTCATCTTTCGCGTCGTCACTCATTCTCTCTTCTCATGTCAGTCCAGCGCGTTCCCCATCAGGCGGTTCCTCCGGCCTGACCGCGGACACTGCGGCTGCCCCGACCTTTGACCAATACGCAAAGAACTTCTGTAGCTCGGCAACGACGTGCGTAACTGGTACAGTTACCTTGACCTGGCCGGGCGATGCGGTCTTCGCATTTACGGAAAGGAACTCTACGAATACTGTCTCGACCGTCCAAGACAATCACGGAAATAACCTCAAGTTCGTTAAGAGCGCGACCCAAGGAAACCTCAATGTGAGTCTGTACGAGGAGGACAGCATTTCCTTTATCGGGACGCTAAAGGTCTGGGTCAATATGTCTGGTTCAACTACCTACGCTATCCAGGTGGCAGCTATTTACGGCACTTCAGCTACACCCAAGGACGCGGTGGGGACACCGAACTCAGGAGGCCACAGCACAGCCGAATCTGCCACAGTTGTTACGACTGTAGAACCCGATATGGTTCTCATGGGGGAAACACACACTCTGTCCTCGGCACCTACGGCCTCCGGGGGATCATTCGTCCTCCAAGGATCCAGCGGGTCACCATCTGGGTACGAACTGGTACAGAACGACACCTCGACCGGTTCCTTTACTGAGTCAGCCACACTGGGAACTGCCCAGAGTTGGGCGGCGCTGTCAGTAGCAATCAAGCTAGGCACTGTCCCATCAGCCCCGACCGGAGTTACGGAGACCGCGGGGACATGGACGATAGCGACAATAGGCTGGACGGCGCCAGCGGGAGCGGTGAAGAACTACACTGTGCTCAAGTCCCCCGCCAATACATGCGCGAGCGGAGTTGCCTTCAGTAACGCGGCAACCAACAGCTACAACTACGGTTTAGGAGGGGCGAGCTACGAGAAGTGGGTAGAGGTAGCCGCATGGAACTCAACGGGGATATCGACGTGGTCCTCTTGTACTCCCGTCTATACCATGCCAAGTCCACCTACTGCTCCCTCTGCCTCGCCTGCGTCAACCACTTCGATCACGGTGACATGGACGAACCCAACCACCAGCCCAGTGAGCGGAGTACTGAACAACACTTTCGTCTATTGGCAGGCAGGATCCTCCTGCTCCTCGCCAGCGTTGGTCAATGTCGGATCGTCAGTCACAACCTACACAAAGACAGGACTGACGACCGGGACACAATACTGCTTTTACGTTAAGACGCTCGACCCGGCCGGAGTCTCGAACGCCACGTCGACGGTGACCGCCACGACGAGCCAAGTCCCCGCAGCTCCAACGGGGCTGTCTGTGGCCGTCACCTCGACGACCTCCCTCAAGCCCTCTTGGACGAACCCTTCCACTGGTGGGTTACTGAATGCCACCGTCTACTATCGACAGGCATCGACCTGTGGCGGTACGATGATTAGCGTGTCGGTGGGATCAGCCGGCACAAGCGACCTAATCTCTGGACTCACGACGAATCTCATCTATGCTTTCGAGGTCACGGTCTGGAATGCGACGGGTCAATCGCCAGATAGTTCATGCGCGACCGGTCTCACCGCGTCAGTCCCGACCGCGCCGACGGGCCTCTCCATAGCCATCACTTCGGCTACGTCACTCACGCCATCTTGGACAAACCCAACAACGGGCGGGCTTGTGAACGCTACGGTCTACTACCGCCAGTCATCGACCTGCGGGGGGACGATGGTCGGGGTTTCAGTGGGGTCTGCGGGAACGAGCAAGCTCATATCGAGTCTCACCACGAACCTGATCTACGCTTTTGAGGTAACGGTCTGGAACGCGACCGGGCAGTCAGCGGATAGTTCGTGCGCCACTGGCCTCACTGCCTCAGTTCCAGCCGCGCCAACCGGGCTCTCGATCACCATAACCTCGAGAACGTCGCTCACGCCCTCTTGGACGAATCCCACGACGGGTGGGCTCGTGAACGCCACCGTCTACTACCGCCAGTCATCGACTTGCGGCGGCACTATGATTGGAGTCTCGGTAGGATCAGCAGGGACCAGCAAGCTGGTCTCCGGCCTCACGACGAACCTCATCTACGCCTTCGAGGTCACGGTGTGGAACGCGACAGGTCAGTCACCCGACAGCTCGTGCGCTACCGGGCTCACCGCCTCCGTCCCCGCCGCGCCGACCGGCCTGACGGTCGGCACGACCACGTCCACCAGCATCGCGATCAGTTGGACGAACCCCGCGACCGGCGGGCTGGTGAACGATACGATCTACTGGACGAAGACGGCCTCCTGCGGCGGGACACTCACCGCGCATTCCCTCGGAAGTGTCGGGACGAGCTACACAATCACCTCTCTCTCCGGCTCAACCCAGTACTACATTGACGTCACAGTATGGAACGCGACCGGCCAGAGCCCTGCCTCTACATGTACCTCGGGAACGACCGGCTCTGCGGCTCCTCCTACGGCTACCGGTCTCAAGGTGACAAGCTACACGACGACTACGGTCTCCCTTATCTGGAGCGAGAACACGACCGGTGTGAACTTCACGATCTGGTTCGGGGTCTCCTGCGGGGGTCTCTCCGGGCAGCAGGGAGCAGGATACAGTCTCACCGCTACCGTCGGAGGGCTACAGACAGGGACGAGTTACTGCTTCGCGGTCCAGTCGTTCAACGGGACGGCAGGTGCCTCCCTCTCAACGACGGTGACTCAGTCGACGAGCCCGGCGAGCGGCGGAGGCGGCGGTGGCGGGAATGGAGGCGGTGGCGGGTCAGGCGGGAACGGCACGACGAACGGAACGACCGGCACGGTTCTCCTCTCCCAGATATGGCTTCCTCTGGTCGTCTCCGCCGGAGTCCTCGTCGTCGTGGCGGTGGTCGTCGCGGCGGGAAGGAAGAAGTAGTTCACGTACGATGGCAGTAGCGGCTAGGATGCGAGAAATTGAGCAGCAGGAAGCACTAGCCGGTGACGAGGATGACGACTTCACCGAAGAGGAACTTGCGGAGCTCGATGCGATAATCGAGCGGAACAACTTCGTGCCGGTGGAGTTCAAGCCGAACGGGGACATCCTCTCTATCAACGGTCACCGTGTCAAGTGACCGTCGGGTGATTGAGTTCTCCCCAGAAGCCAGGGAAGTCCTGAAGTCTTGGAAGCGGGGAGATAACCCGCTGTCGAGACAATTCGGGCAGGCATTCGGCGAGTTACAGACCGACTACCTCCGGGCAGCGGTGAGGCATCGCGTCAGCCCGATTAAGAAAAGGCCGTGGCTCAACAAGTTCCGAATGGCTTTGGGACGCTTTTGACCACCTCGGGGACATACCGTTTCAAGCCTCCCGATTTGGTTTCAGTTCTTCGTCGGGCGAGGGCTTGCGGCTCCACAGAATGAAGACGACCCCTCCAAGGATTAGAAACAACACAATGAGGGCACCTATTGTGTCCGCAGCCACTTCGATGAAGAAGATTTGCGCGCAAGCCAGGGATCCCCAGGCATAGCAGTTCGTCTGGAGCGCGTAGAGAAGGGACCCCAATGCCACACCGATAATGGCTGCCTCGATACCCTGATGAAGCATCTTGCCTCCTCGGCGCCTTTTGACCCCCTTGTCAATGGGGGACTCGAAGTACGTCGTTGAGGCGGCGGCCACGCTAGGCCTCCCTCAGCCGGTTCAATTTCCGGAATCCCGCCTACCGGTACATCGACAGTCTGTCTGCAGTTCGTGCTCGGCGCAACCTGTCCGCCCTTTCCTTGTCAGAGAACCATCGTTCGGATTCAGTCGTCTGAGCGAGCACGACCGTCCCAACCTGAGTGAAGAACTCGCCCTCGGCGGTCGTCAACTCTGCCCCCTGGTATACGGTTGGGTGGTCGCAAACTCTGAACAAGGCTACTATCGCGGTTTCATTGACTCGTCGAACTCCATACAGGATTCGGTTTTCGAGATTGATCCTGTACGCGCGTGTCTCGCCAAGCCCACCCCTCTTCTTCTCGCCCAGGGATTCCGGTATTGAACTGGATCGCAGCTTGCGAATACCCTCGCGAACACCGTCCAGAATCTTTTCGGGAGCGGCACGCTTCTGCTTGTAGCCCGAGCGAAACGTCCCAGTGATCCACAGGGGGTTCATTGTGCCGGGGCGTCACTCGGAGTCGAGGGAATGGAAGAGCTCCTCATCCGAGACGTCTTGGGGAATCACTGTGAATCGTCCATCACGGATTTCCAATTCTGCCGCCGTCAAGTCCGCGAGTTCCTGTTTGCTCAGCGGGTCCCGATCCACCAGCTGCACGGCGGTCACCTGGAGCGCCCCCAGATTGTAGATGAACGAATGGGCCTCATCCACCCGATCCGCGCTAGTGGGAAGCTGCGCCCATGTGTTCTGGGGACGCGAAACCGACTGCGCTATTCCCCCGGTCATAAGTCCTCCGGTTTCACGGCGATTTCGCCTGAATCGCTGACCTCGATGCTCCAGCGAGAACCTACCTGGTACGGTGCGGCGGCGTGGCTACCAAAAAAGAGCACCAGAACATTAGCACCAATCATCCTCGGCGGCACTGAGCCTACCGCTTGAGGGAAGTGAGGTCTCATCTCGTCGGTAAACTCGGTCATTTCGCCGAACGTAACCTGGTAGATTGATTCTCCGGTCAGTGCCTCCACGGCCCTGTTGACGGCGAGAACTTCCACTGACTTGGTGAGCGCGACACCGGCGGGCATGTCCACAGAAGCGCCCCGAGGGACTATATAACTGCCGGCCGGAGCTTCGGTTCGGTAACGGGGTGTGTCTCCGGCGCCTAGCTGTCAATGACTGATTGGAACGAAGGCGCAATTCCGTTCTCAAACATCTCATGGACGACGACAGTAAGGTTATACGCCACGAGCTTGCACAACACCTCGTTGACTTGGGCCACCGGATTTTTCGACCTGATATTCTCTCCGAACTTGCGTTTGAGCGCTGAGAAAACTGCCTCGACGTTGGAGCGGCGATGGTATCGACTATTGAACCCTTCGCGATTCGCCATGAATAGGTAGTAGGCCTTTTCCCACGATTTCGGTTTCGGGACCCCGCGAAGTCGGTTGACCTCGTTCGATAGAGTGTTCGTCTTGAACGGGATGTACGCCTCGATCCCGGCCGTGTCCGCCAACTCGTAATTCTCGGTGGAAAGGTATGCCTTGTCGGCGACAATGCCGGTCGGTCGAAAGCCCGCAGCTAGGGTCTCTCGAAGGAGGGGACCGAACTGGACAGAATCCGCGGAGTACTCATCCCCGACAACCGCCCTGAGGACGATGTGTGTCCTCGTGCCGACCAGGGCGTGAACCTTCAGCCACTTTTTTACTCGCTGTTCCCCGTGCTTGGCCTCTCGCCACGCGCCGAACGAAGTAGTCTGTATCCCTGTGGAGTCGGGTGCAACGACTCCACCCTCTTCGAGCCCTGCCAAGGGTGCGGCGCTGAGCGTGACCAACCGTCCGAGTATCGTGGTGACTTCGGGGCGGTTCAGGAGTCGCGACGCGACCATGAAACTGGGAACCTGAGATAGGAACCCCCGGTCGGATACATTCTGGTAAACTCCGTAGGCGCGGCGCCCGGAAAGCCCTGAATAGACCTTCAGAATGGCGCAAAAGAGGGCATCCTTCAGAGGGACGGGCGGACGTCCAGCAGCCCCTGGTTGGCGCGGAAAGTTGGGAATCTCCGCCACGAGATCTCGGAGCAACTGATCCACTAGTCGCAACTCGCATGTTTGGGCCTGGTCGTAGGCTGCCCATTGCTGAGAGTAATGTCTGCGCGAGGCAGTGGGCGAAGGTTCGACACCTTTGCACTGCTGTTGAATCCTTAGTATGTGTTTGCACGGTTCGCCCAATCTGCTGGCGAAGTCCTGGCATTCGCATGACCATTGTTCGCCAGATATGAAGACGCGATAGCGACCGACCCCAGTCTGAGAAGTGACCGACCACACCGAATCCGAGAGTCGCTCAATATCGTCCGACCGAGAGGCCATCTCACGGGCGCGAAGGGATCGCTCCTCGAACTCTCGGTCCCTTGTGGCTCGCATCGAACCATGTATATCCACGGGGATATAATACGGTTGCGTATCCCCGTGGATTAATACCCCTCGCCCGGGCCTTATATACGGGGATATCATTCTACCTTCAGATGCCAAAGTGGAAAAAGGATGAGACCGAGTTCGAGGTCAGCGTTAGCTCCAACCCGAGGAGGGGAAGTCAAGTCAACATTCCGAAGCCAATCCTAGACCGACTCGGTAACCCTTCCCGAGTCAAATTCGTGGTGAAAGGCAAGCGAATTGAGATTGAGTGACCAGGACGAAGCCCCTGGCCCAGATCGCCTTAAACCTCTGCCCGGAACTACGTTATCTCTACCCCTGATCGGCCACCGAGAAATCGCGCAACGCTGCACGGCGGGCCACGAGCTTTTGAAGCTCCTGAACCTCAATTTCCACCGTCCGACGCTCAAGCTTTGAGCCGGGCCCGACGATTTCCATTTCCACGGGAATCAAGCCACTCCAATGCTTAGGGATCTCGATGGAGGTCCCAATAAGGTGCCCTCCTCGGTCGAAGGTCACGCGACCCTTCGGGTGGAAGATCGATTTGTCTGGGCGAGCCTCCGGCCGCTCAGAACCCGCAATCAGCCTGGACCACGCCTCGACGCTCCTCTGCGGGTCGTCCGGGACTTCCTTCTTTACGCCAATGGCTCGCTCTCTACCATGGCGAGCCGCCGCGGTCCGGGAAGGGGAGAGATAGGCGATTGCTCGGAGTGCCTTGATTATCTCACTGCGGGACTCGTCTGATTCGAGAGATTCGGCCGCCTCCAGAAGTGCCGCCCGGCCGTACTTGCGGGCGAGTCTCTGCACCTCAAGCAGGAGGGCGACACGATTGGCTTCGTTCATAGGCCAATGACCTTAGCGAACTCGGCGGCAAACTGCTGGAAGTTCGCCGCCACAGTTGTCCGTGCGTAGGTGGTGCTGAAAATCGGCCGCCCCTGCCGGGCACCTGAAGGGTACGACCGGGAGTAGCGAATCTCGTTGTGGAACACGTACCATCCGTTCCGGGTCGCCTCGGCTACAACATCCCTTCGAGCTCGGCGGCTCTCGGGGACATAACCATCGTCAGCGTTGAAAACCACCCCGGCGACTTTCGGTGTCTGATCTTCGTATTGGCGGCCGAATTCCTGAAGCGACCTGGACAGTAGAGGAAGACCAATTGTGGATAGAAAATCCGGTTTGACAGGGATCAAGACGAAGTCAGCCGCTAGATAGGCCGAAGTTGTGAGCATCGAGTCGGTGGGTGGGCAGTCAAGGAGCACTAGGTCGTAGCGGGATTCCAGCTTGGAAACGTGCTT
>Ga0187881_10000520_pt1 | contig 46306 bp, 35 predicted proteins | sample June2016WEW_19_1_2_FD_133017 | JGI IMG/M metagenome (GOLD analysis project Ga0187881, IMG submission 133017) | Peatland microbial communities from SPRUCE experiment site at the Marcell Experimental Forest, Minnesota, USA - June2016WEW_19_100 | ecosystem: Environmental > Terrestrial > Soil >... | reverse complement strand
TGCCCGCGGCTGCATAGGCGGCCGCTAAAGTATCTAGGAAGCTGGGGTTCTTATACCCGGTTAGCTCACAAGCGTGCTGGGCCAGCTCAACGGCCTTGTTAGCATCCGAAACAGATACATCGCTAGTAGTGGCCAGCAACCAGGCTAGGTTATTTAGAAGTTCGGCATCATCTGGTTTTAGCTCTGTTGCCTTTGCCCAATTTTCGATTGCAAGGTTATATTTACCAAGTTGAGTATAAGCGGTACCGATGTTTGTATATATCTCCGCCTTATTTTTGCCCGTTCGAAGGGCCTCGTCGGATCTTTTTTGCCTGCCTGATGCTACGCCCAGATTGTAGTGTGCCTCTGCTAAATTCTCGTCTTGTTTTATAACCTCGTTAAAGCACGTGATGGCTTCGTTTAGCTTTCCTTCTTTGAGGAAAACTTTGCCTAGGTTATTGCGGGCGTCTATATACAACGGGTCTATTTTCACCGCTTTGCTTAGGTGAAGAATCGCCTCATTTACTCGTCCTGAATCAAACAAAGCGCATCCGTAACTGTTTTCCGCAAGTGGGTTGTTTTCAGTTATCTTCAGGGTGTGCTCGAATAGTGTCAAACTGTCTTGCCAGTACCTTACCTGTGTTCGACTCAGTATCAGGGCTGATGTTAATATAACTCCGGCTGATATTGTGGCTACAATTTGCAGATTGCGTTTGTTGTTGACAATGTCTTTAATCCCCCAAGCGACGATAATAAGCAGGCCCAGTATAGGTATATACATATAACGGTTTGCCATTGCCTGCGAGCCGGATTGTACAAGCCCTATCACCGGCACAAGTGTCCCTATGTACCACAGCCAACCCATTGCAACATATTTTCTTCGCCGGCCGATGTATATGCTGAGAAACAGCATCAGGACAAATAATATGATACGACCCACCGTGCTTGCGTCTGAAAAACTCGTACTACGATAAGGATATACCACGGCCAGCCCATTTGGCCATATCGTCTTGCTGAGGTAACTTATGTAAGAGGTAAACGTATTGCCTATTCGGTCTTTTAATGAAATCTTTCCCAGCGAAACGACCACTCCTCCCTGATGTTGTGCAATAAAGGTTATCACGCTTAGTATCGCCGATAGTATCAGCAGTGGGATTTTCTCTGTTATCAGCCGTCCAGCAGATACTTTTCCGATTCGCTCAAGCGGCCAGTAATCTAATAAAAGCAAAGTGAAAGGCAGCGTAACAACCACTGGCTTGGTCATAATACAAAGACCGAATACCAGTAATACCACGAGATACCGACCAAATCCCGGCTGTTTCGCGTAACGTATATATGCGGCCGTGGTCAATAACCAGAACAATCCACTCATGACTGTTTTTCGCTCTGCCGCCCATGCCACCGACTCCACCTGTATCGGATGCAAAGCGAACACACCTGCCACAAATGCATTTAGCCAGGTTGTACCGGTCATACTGTTGAGAATCCAGAAGAGCAGCAGGGCGTTAAGAATGTGCAGCAGCAAGCTTGTGAAGTGATGCCCTGCCGGGTTTAATCCGAAAATCTGACAATCCAGCATATGACTTATCGTGGTTAGCGGATGCCACATAAAGAAATGCGGCTTCGTAAACGCTTCGCCTAGGGATTTCCATGTTATCCCCGATTTTACCTGTGGGTTGTCAACGATGTAACTGTTGTCGTCGTAAGTGACAAAATTATTGTGCCGTATCGGCTCGTATGCAATGAGCGTTGCTGTGACGAGCGCTATGCTTATAACAAATAAAACCTGCTTTTGTTTGAATCTCGTTGTCATTTTATAGCATTACAGTATATATATAATTTTGTACGCTTACAATTGACAGACAGTGGAAAAAACAGAACCGCCTCATAGTATCAGCTAACTGCCGCCCGTTTCTCACAGAGAAAAAGGGGCAGCCAGCCCTGTCTGCCCCTGCAAGTCGTTGGCAGGGGAGCGACCTGTGGTGAGCGAAGTCGAACCAGTCGAAGGAGAGTCGTTTTTCGGTTTTGGGGCGTGATAAACGTTTTTTGCTTGCGTTATGAGCCGGTTTGGGTAGATTTTAGGGCGACAGTTAAATACTTTGCAGGAGACCTGATTATGATCGGCAAGAAGATACGATTAGAAAGAATAATTGACCGCAACAGCGGCAAAACCGTAATTATCCCGATGGACCATGGCGTAACCGTTGGGCCGATTCCCGGCCTTGAAGATATGCGCGAGGCGGTAAGCAGCGTTGTGGCGGGCGGGGCAAATGCAATTTTGATGCACAAGGGAATCGTGGGTGCGGGCCACCGGGGAACCGGCAAAGATGTGGGGCTGATTATTCACCTTTCAGGAGGCACAACGCTTAGCCCGGACCCAAATGCCAAAAAGCTCGTTTGCACGGTTGAAGAGGCGATACAACTCGGGGCCGATGCGGTATCTGTGCATATAAACCTCGGCGCTGAAACCGATAAGGATATGCTCGGCCAGCTCGGCTTTATCAGTAAGAGATGTATGCAGTGGCAGATACCGCTTGTGGCGATGATGTACACACGCGGGGAAAAAATTAAAAGCGAATTTGATGTAAAATACGTCAAGCACGCAGCCAGAGTCGGCGCGGAATTGGGCGCCGATATTGTCAAGGTTCCCTATACCGGCAGCATTGCCAGTTTCAAAGAGGTCGTTAAGGGTTGCCCCGTGCCTGTTGTGATAGCGGGCGGGCCTAAGATGGATAGCGACAAGGACATATTCATAATGGCCGAAGGTGCGTTAAAAGCTGGTGCAGGTGGAGTGTCAATCGGCAGAAACGCCTTCCAGCACAAGCACCCTGAAAGAATGGTAGCCGCGTTGTGCAAAATGGTTCACGAAGGCGCAAGCGTCAAAGAAGCGATGAAAATGCTGCAGGTAAAATTGAGATGAAAAAACTTTGGGTAAATGCGACGCCGTATGAGAAGAAGATAGTAACTACCGCGCTGGAAAGCGGGGCGGATGCGGTGGTGCTGCCGGAGGGCAAAGCGGAGACGGTTCGGCAATTGGGCAAGATAAAAATCGTCGCAAAAGACGGCGACATCATTCCCGGCAAAGACGTCGAATTTGTCGATATAAAGGGCAAGACCGACGAGGACAGGGCGGCGGCGGTTCCCGCAGAAAAAATAGTCGTATTGCGTATGCTGGACTGGACGATCATCCCTATTGAAAACCTGCTCGCCAGGCGCGGCAAGAACATAATGGTGCAGGTGGCCGACGGCAAACAGGCGAAATTGATGGCCCAGATACTGGAAAAAGGCGTTGATGGGGTTGTTTTGAATACGACGAACGTCAATGAGATTAAGAAGACGGCTGATATTTTGCAGGGCATAAGCGAGAAGGTTGAGCTTGTAATCGCGACGATAAAAACCGTAAAGCAATTAGGTATGGGCGACCGAGCGTGTCTTGATACCTGCACGCAGATGTCGCCGGGCGAGGGAATGCTGGTTGGCAATACCGCGTCGGGATTTTTCTTAGTTCATTCGGAATCGATAGAAAACCCATACGTAGCTGCCAGACCCTTCCGTGTAAATGCCGGCGCGGTTCACGCATATACGCTTGCGCCGGGAGGCGGCACAAAGTATCTTGCTGACCTCAAGGCGGGCGATGAAGTTTTGATTGTCGATTTCAAAGGCAAAGGGCAGGTGGCGTATCTTGGCAGAAACAAGATTGAAAAACGCCCGATGATGCTTATCGAAGCTGAAGCCCAGGGCGTTTCGATAACACTTGTATTACAGAACGCCGAGACGATTCGATTGGTTAGCCCCGAAGGACAACCCATCTCGATTACTTCGTTAAAGCCGGGCGATAAGGTGCTTGCCCATATTGAAAAGGGCGGCAGGCACTTTGGTATGAAGGTTGACGAAACACTTATAGAGAGGTAACTATGGACTGGAATCACGATATAATTCCTGCGCTTCTGGCGATTGGATGCGGGGCCATCATCGGTATTGAACGTCAGTTTAAGCACAAGCCCGCTGGGCTTCGCACAAACATTATGATATGTCTCGGTGCGGCGGTCTTTACCGTTATCTCGGAAAAGATGTCACTGGGCACCCAGGACTCGGTTACACGAATTGCTGCGCAGATAGTTACAGGCGTCGGCTTTCTCGGCGCGGGTGCGGTCATACAGGACAGGGGGGGCATTCACGGCCTGACAACCGCGGCGACGATATGGCTGGTGGCGAGTATCGGTATGGCCTGCGGCGCAAGGTTGTATTACCTGGCGGTTATTACAACGGTTCTTGCGTTGGTGGTGTTGGTTGGCCTCGGGCGTGTGGACAAATATTTAAACCGCAACAACGAGCAAAACAAGGGCCACTGACAAAACCGGTTTTACGAACGTAGCGTAGGTGTCGCGGCGGAGAGCGTTGCTGATAAGTCGTTTTGTTTGGGTGAGTATGGTCATTGGCGGTATAAGGGCGAATGTTGTTGTAATCGGAGGGGGGATTACAGGGCTGGTTGCTGGTTATGAGTTGGCACGATTGGGATTTCGTGTTACGGTGCTCGAAAAAGACGAGGTAGTCGGAGGAATCGCCGGGAGTTTTGAGGTAAACTGGTCTCGTGTAGACAAATTTTATCATCATTTTTTTAACAGTGACGAGCACCTGATACGTCTTGCCGGCGAGATTGGTCTTGGCAATCAACTGCGATACGCCCCGACGAAGACGAGCATTTATATAGGCAAGGGTTTTTTTAGATTATCGTCTCCGCTGGACGTGTTGCGATTCAGGCCTTTAGGTTTGGTCGACCGTGTTCGGCTTGGAATGCTGGTATTGAAAGCGAGAGGTCTTGCTGATTGGAGGCCGCTGGAATCGGAGACTGCCGAGCAGTGGCTGGTTGGCCGATGCGGGAGACGAGTTTACTCGGTGGTATGGGAGCCGCTTTTGCGTGCCAAGTTTGGCTCGTTTGCTCGCGAAGTGTCCGCGGTATGGTTTTGGAACAAATTAGTGTTGCGTGGCGGCAGTCGGAACAGCGTTGGGAATGAGATGCTTGGGTACGTCAACGGCAGTTTCGGCGCAATGGTGGAGGTGCTGGCGGACAAAATCAGGGCGTTTGGCGGCGAAGTACAGGTGGGTGTACCAGCCAAATCGCTGCTTGTTGAAGGCGATTGCATCCGCGGCGTTAGGACGCCCAATGGGAGCATAAATGCCGTAGCGGTTATCGCCACACCTGCGATGCCGATTATTGCTGGATTGCTTGATGGAGGTGTATCGCAAGAGTATATCAGCGGATTGAGACGAATCAGATACTTGGCGAACGTTTGCCTTGTGCTTGAACTGAGCAAGCCCATTTCGGATATTTACTGGCTAAATATAAATGACCCTGACGTGCCTTTTACCGGCATAGTTGAGCATACGAATTTGTTGCCTATAAATGCCTGCGGAGGCAGGCACATTGTGTATCTGTCGAAATACCTCGAGCAGGACAGCGAAGTATATAATATGAGCGAGGGAAAGCTGCTTGAGTTTTTCGTGCCGTACGTCAAGCGGATATTCGCGGGGTTCGAGCGTGAGCAGATTTTAGGATATCACGTTTTCAAATCGCCGTATGCGCAACCGCTTGTAGAGTGTCACTACAGCAAATTTATCTGTCCGACTGAAACGCCAATAAGAGGGTTTTATATTGCCACGATGGCCCAGGTATATCCGCAGGACCGCGGAGTCAATTATGCGGTAGCACAGGGGCGGCAGGTGGCCAAAACAGCAGCGAGATATCTATGTTATTCTGAAACAGGGACGGGAAAATGACAAGGGCGAACATAACTATTGCATTACTTGCGATTCTAATATTAGTTTTGTGCGTGCTCTGTTACGTTGGCAAGCCGCTGTTTAAGGGCCGATACGTGCCAGAAATAGGGACACTGCTCAATAGTATCGACAAGACCAGCATTGGAAACAAGATATCGAACCATTATCTCAACCAGATAACGGATGATGTTACCTATAGAATAGGGCCTACTAAGGGACTTAAGCCTAAGAATATTACGCCAGAGAATAAAGAAAGGTTCCAATTTCTGCTGGCCGAGCGGCTGTTCGCCGCTTTGGTTGCACTTGCAGGTTTTATTGCTTGCGCGGCGTTATTTCTCATAAACAGCGGCGGGTATCAGTTGTCCGTTTCCAAAACAAAGACGGCAATTACGGTGGCAATGGTGATTCTTGCCGGTACGTTTATCCGGCTGATTCTGGCAAAGGTGATATTCGGCAATTTTGATATGCAGTCATACGAGATAGTGGTCGGCATACTCAATGAAGGCGGCAACGTTTATGCGAAGACCGCTAGGTATAATTATTCGCCCGTGTGGTTTATGGTCCTTTTGGCGCTGAAGCAGATACAGCTCGCGTTTGATATACCGTTTCATTTTGTCGTAAGGACGTTTCTTTGCTGCGTCGATTTGCTGACGCTTGGTGTTTTGCTTTTTATCGCCAACATTAGGAACTTGCCCCCGGTAAGGACGGCGATATTTTTCTATCTTAGTCCTGTGTCGTTTCTTATGACCGGTTATCATGGACAGTTTGAGAATTTTGCGATGCTGATGGTGCTGATTGGTATTTTGATGTATCTTAGGTTCACAGCCAGGTCGGTTTTGGGGATGGCGTTGCTGTGGCTGTTTGCCACGGCGGGGATGATTGTCAAACACAACGTGTTTTACGAGCTTATTATTTGTCTGCAATCCTCCATAAAACGATACAGTATAAAACTGTCCCTATTTACAGTTTCTGTCGTTATTTTTCTTTTACTGTTTATTCCGTACTGGAAGACAGGTAGCAAAGGGATAATCGGGCACGTGTTAAACTATGGTTCGTATTCCGGGATTTATGGATTGACGTCGCTGTTTGCGCTGCCCCAATTGAAGTATTTCTTTATAGTGGCAATGTTCTTCTTCCCGTTTTATTTAAAGAGCAGGGATATAATCGCTCAGTGCCTACTGGGTGCGCTTTTCTTTTTGACTTTTACAACCGGTTTTTCGGCACAGTATTTTGTGCTGCCTGTAGCGTTAGCGGCGATTCGGCCTTCGAAATTCTCTTTGTTTTATACTATTGTTGCTTCCGCCTTGTTGCTCGGCAATGATAACAACGTTTTTATACTTGGTTTTCACCTGCTCAAATTGAACATGGTATGGATAACCGTGATATGCTGGTTTATAGCCGAGATGCTGTTGGACAGACGGACAGCCGCTTGCAAAGTTGTGGTATAGAAGAAAAGCAAAAAGGGGCAACCTCGACGGCTATGAGCCGGGCGTAGGTGTTGCGGCGGTCCAATTGTTCGGGTCATTTCTTTAACGAGAGGTTGGTTTAACTATATGTCCCAGCCAGCGATTGGTTTCCCGGCCTGGCTTGTCCAGTGTAAACGCTGGATTTCACGCAGGAGGTCGCTGTGCCGGCTGTTTCGCAGACAATCGGAGATTATTTTGGCGTTTTGCCTGAGGTAATACTGTATCAGTGCGGCTTGGAGGCGTTTTTCCGCCCGGCCGTTAGGGATATGGATTTCACGCTCCCTTGCATCCTGTTCGCTTACGAACATTGCTGTCGAAAGCGTTAAAGGCACCGGGACGAAATCCTGAACCTGCCTGAGTCGCCAACGCCGTCGCACAAGGTATTCGGTGAGCTTAATCGCGTCGTCGGTTTGGCAACCGGGGTGCGCGCTTATAAAGTAGGGCACTAAATACTGCTCTTTTCCCGCCTTGCGGGTCGCTTCATCGAATTTCGCCTCGAATTGTTCAAAAATATCGAAGCCGGGTTTTCCCATAAGTTCAAGCACGTGCGGGCAATAGTGTTCCGGGGCGACCTTGAGATGCCCGCCGACGAAATGCTTGGTTAGCGTATCTATATAAGCATTGCTGTGAAGGGCAAGGTCGTGGCGGATACCTGAAGCGACATATACGTTTGATTTTTTCGCTCCGGTGGTTTTCCACTTGAGGAATGCGTCAAACATCCTGAGCTGCGAATCATAATCAACCTTCATATTTTTGCAGACAGAGGGGTATAGACAGCTTGGTCTGTTACAGGCACCTGCTACTTTATCGCATTTCATCCCGAACATATTGGCGGTGGGGCCGCCTATGTCGAATATCGTGCCGTGGAAGTCAGGATGCGAGCGAAATCTGTCGGCCTCGGAAATCAGCGATTCAATCGAGCGTGAGGATATGTCTTTTCCCTGGTGGAAATATATTGAGCAGAACGAGCAGCCGCCGAAACAGCCGCGATGGGTGGTTATTGAGAATTGCACGGGCTTTAACGCGGGCACACCACCGGCCAAATCATATTTCGGATGCCAGCGCCGCGTAAAAGGAAGCTCATACAGCGAATCGAGGGCGGCACTGTTAATCGGTTCAGCAGGCGGTAATACTACGATTTTGCCTGGGTCCTGTTCTTGAATTACAGCGTAGCCGGCGGGATGCGCCTGCTTTTGATATTGGAGCTGAGCCGACATAACAAGCGATTTGTCTGCCTGCTGTTGCGATAGCGAGGGCAGGGGCACGGCATTTTCAGGCAGTGGGGTTCTGTTTTTCGCGGGATAGGCAATGCCGGGGATATCGGTCAGTCGGTCAATTGATTCGCCATTGTTTAGTCGTCGGGCGATTTCGATAATCTGATGTTCGGCCATACCGTGAACAAGGATGTCCGCTTTTGCGTCGATTAGCACTGAGCGTTTGAGTTTGTCTTCGATATAGTCATAATGAGCTAATCTGCGAAGCGATGCCTCAAGTCCGCCAAGAACGATTGGCACGTCAGGAAATGCTTCGCGTGCCCTTGCCGAATAAACAAGCAGGGGCCGGTCAGGCCTCAGGCCCAGTTTGCCGCCGGGGCTGTAAACATCTTCTTTTCGCTTGTTACCGAGCGAGGCGTAATCATTCAGGCGTGAGTCGATGCAGCCACTGGTTATGCCCCAGAATAATCGTGGTTTACCTAACGCCCTGAATGGCTCGACGCTTCGCCAATCCGGCTGCGCCAGTATCGCGACGCGGAAACCATTGCTTTCGAGAAGCCGACCAATCAGCGCAACGCCAAATGACGGGTGGTCAACATACGCATCGCCCGTAATCAGGATGATGTCCGCCTGATGCCACCCGCGTTGCTGCATTTCCTCCGCTGTCGTTGGAAGAAAACCGTTCGTATTTTGCGCCAGCTTGTTCATATAACTATCTTACCACGCCTTGTTTTTTTCTGTTCAAAATTCAAGAGATAAAATGAACAACTGTTCACGTGAAACTTATGTATTGTATCGGACCATAAGAGAGGTTATTGGACGCAAATTGGTTGCCCAGATTGCCTGTATTTCGCGGTCAAGTTAACCGTTACGGGCAGTTGTTGCCCAGTTCAAAAAGTGTGTAAAAAAGTGAAGCGATATTAAAGAGATGGCCGAAGTGCAGGGTATTGACAAGTGAAAAATTGTGGCTCTGAAAAATGACCGATACGGTCATAATTAGCCAGGCCTTATTGACCCGACACGCAAATCGCACACAAGGCAGATGGTGATTCTGGGTGCAACAAGCAACGGCTAACCTAAAAAGGCAAGAGCCATTTGAATAATGGGAGAGCGTCGTTCGCTCTCCCATTCTTTTTTATTGGGATTAAATCACAGGGGCGACAAAAAAAAGGAGGCAAGGACTCAGCTTTTCATCATTGACCCTATAGTTGGTCTCGATTTTATTTTTATCTGACCCGCCTCCCTTGCGAAAACAACTCTATCGGCCTGTGGTATAAAGAACCAGAAAACCGCAATACGATTATAATAAGCGGTTTCCATGTCGCTAGTAAAAAAAGAATAAAAATGTATTTTTTGGTAACTGACTCGTTTTTTTTGCGTCAAGCCGGCTTTTTTCCACAAATAACGCCTTTGCACGCTAATAATATTTTCAATGTATGCCGACAAATATAATAGGACGTTGGCAAATGCGAAATTAAAATACAGATAGAGGTGTGTCGTGAAAATCGGAAGTATGGCCGGCGATATAATTGTTTTCTCAGTACGTGGTGAACCCGACCTTGGAGACGAGCTGCAGGCCATAACTGAGATGGTTGCCGGCGACGTTGATAGTAACGTCATCGTCAATTTCGTATGCGTCGATATCATCAGGAGTTCAAGCTTGACTAAACTGCTCGAACTCAGGCAGGTATTGGTTAACCATGGTCGCCAGCTTGTGCTTTGTAGTATTCATCCTTTAACTCAAAGCATATTGAAAATCACGGATATCAACAACGTTTTTGCCATTGCTGCCGACAAAGAAGCTGGCGTATCCTTGATTCGCAGCAACCAGTTTGCCCATGTATCGTAAATCAGGCAATCTGTCATACCAGTTCTGAACATACCTAATTTTCGAAAACCTGTTGCAATTTTTGTGAGGAGCGGTTAGCATCTATTTGGCCGGTCTGGCTCAGGATGTTCCACCATGACCGGGATTGCCGAGCAGGGACACATAGGTCAGGCAGGTTGGCCCCGATGGCAGAAAAAACCCAAAATAAGCCGGGTAAAAGCGCCCCTAAGGGGGATGTCAGCGAATACATCAAGTCGCTAAGCGAGGAGTATCGCATGCTCGTCGTCCTCAAGGCGCAATTATACGGCGGAAGCTGGGAGCCGATGATTGACGACCTTCGCAATCGTCTCGTCGGCAAGCCGTATATTTTCAAGCTTGCCAGCAGAATCCAGGACGATATTGAGCGAATTGAAAAAATGCGGAAATTCGAGGCCGACCATAAAGTTGACCTCGCTGATTATGTAGAAGTATGATAACGCCCTGGTTTTATTGTCGGGGCATAGAAAATGTCGTCGGCCCGTAATTGGCCGGCGATGGAGGTGGTGAATATGCTGAAATCCCGTTTAGCACTGATTGCAGTGGTTTCCCAGATTGTTTTTACGTCGATGCTTTCGGCGCAGGATGATTCGCAATGGCTGATTCCGCGAGCGATGGTCGCTTCAACTGAGCTTAAAATCGTTTGGCAGTTTAATCTGCCGATGGCCCAGGGCGAATCACTTAACGATATGCTTTTATGCGGTAACCGGCTTTGCACGTTATCCAGCGGGAATTACCTGTCCTGTATCAACAAAGCCGACGGCAACGTGATGTTCGCAAATTCCATCGCACCGACGGGGCTGCCGGTTGTTAACCTCGAATCATATAAGAGCGAACTGCTTACCATGGTGGGCAATAAGCTTGTCGAAATCAGCGCCGATTTCGGTACCGAAAAGACGAAAACGCAAATAGATACCGGGGTGGTATGCCCGATTGTTCGCAATGAGTCATTCTTTTATATTGCCGGTGCCGACAAGCGTATTCACACCATCAGGGCAAACGACAAAGTAAAGGTTTTCGAGGTTGCGGCAGAGAATGATTCCCGTATAACGTCTGTTCTGGCTGAGAATGATTTCGTTATTTTCGCTACAGAGGCAGGTAACGTAATCCGAATAGCCACCGATAAAGCTGCGAAAATTTGGCAATTTAATGCTACCTCGGCTGTCGTCGGGCCGGTTGTTCACGACGCGACATCGTTATATTTTGCCTGCCGCGACACGTGCGTTTACCGTATCGAACTGTCTTCGGGCAAGCTGTTGTGGAAATACCAGACGCAGGGAGTTCTCGATGCCGCACCTCAGCTCGGCGACAAACTGGTTTACCAGTGCGTCCCGGGCATGGGTTTGGCTGCGATTGACAAGCAAACCGGCAAACCTGTTTGGCAGGTTAAAGACGGAGCAGGGATGCTTTCTGAATCGGGCGATAAGACGTTTGTTGTTACAAACAGCGGGCGTTTGGTGGCGATGGATAACATCAAGGCAAAACAGCTTTATTCGGTCAATGTAGCCCTGCCGATTCAATATGCCGCCAATACGGCTGATTCGAGGATTTATATAGCCGACGCACAGGGGCGAATTGCCTGTCTTGAGCCGGCCAAGTAATCATTTTATCAATATCTGGTTGTGATTTTGAAAGGGGACATTCAAATGGATGTGAAAATAAAAACCGCTCTGATTAGTGTCTCCGATAAAACCGGGGTTGTCGATTTCGCACAAACGCTCGCTGATATGGGCGTCAAAATCATCAGCACGGGCGGGACTGCCAAATCGCTTGCCGAAGCCGGGGTTGATGTTAACCCAATTGAAAAAGTTACCGGCTTTCCTGAAATGATGGACGGACGGGTAAAGACGCTGCATCCCAAAATTCACGGCGGCTTGCTTGCGATTCGAGACAAGGCTGACCACAAGGCCGCGATGAAACAGCACGGAATCGAGCCAATCGACATGGTTTGCGTTAATCTGTATCCCTTCGAGCAAACTGTCGCAAAGCCGGGCTGTAAATTCGAGGAGGCAATCGAAAATATCGATATCGGCGGCCCGAGTATGATTCGCTCAGCAGCGAAAAATCATAAATTTGTCGCTGTCGTTACAAGCCCGGACCAGTACGACAAGGTCGTTGAGCAAATGAGAAAAAATAACGGTTCGGTAAAGGAAGAGCTTTGCAGCGAGTTGGCAAGGGCTGCGTTTGCCCTGACGGCATCTTATGATGCTGCGATATCGCGATATCTGAATAAAAAGGCAGACGTTGAATTTCCGGAACGTCTTTCAATCCCGCTTAAAAGGGAGATGTCTCTTCGCTACGGCGAAAATCCGCACCAGCCCGCGGCGTTTTATAAGCTTACGGCCAGCGGCGAACCATGTGTCGGTGCAGGCAAAATTATGCAGGCCGATACAGAAATCAGCTTCAATAACCTGCTGGATTCAAACGCCGCTTTCGAGCTGGTTAAGGAATTTGACGAACCGGCGGCTGTTATTATCAAGCATCTCAATCCCTGCGGCTGCGCTATCGACGATGATATTTGCGTCGCTTACCGCAAGGCATACGAGGGCGACGTAACAAGCGCGTTTGGTGGAATCGTGGCAGTCAATCGCAAGGTCAATACCGAGCTTGCGCAAACGATTATGGAATCATACAGCAGGTTCGGCAAGGCCCTCGGTGCAGAGGGGTTCTTTGCCGAGGTAATTATCGCGCCGCAGTTCGAACCTGAGGCAATCGAGATAATCCGCACGCTGAAAAGCTGGGGCAGCCGGGTGCGCCTTGTTGAGACGGGCGCAATCGATAAAAACAAAATCGATACAGGCGAATTTGACCTTCGCTGCATAGTAGGGGGCGTGCTGATTCAAAAACGCGACCTCGTTGGCTGGGAGCCGAAATTACTGACCGTTCCCACGAAAACAAAACCCACCGATGAACAACTCGCCGACCTCCGCGTCGCCTGGCTTGCCGCCAAACATACGAAAAGCAACGCCATCGTCCTTGCCAAAGGCCGCAAAATCATCGGTATCGGCGCGGGCCAGATGAATCGCGTGCAGTCGGGCTTCATCGCAGTCAAACACGCGGGCGAACAATCGAAGGGTTCCGTTATGGCATCCGATGCGTTCTTCCCGTTCCCTGACAATGTTGATAACGCCGCACAGGCCGGAATCGTTGCGATTGCCCAGCCGGGTGGTTCGAAGAAGGATGATGAAGTTATCGCTGCCGCAAACAAATATGGCATCGCTATGGTCTTCACCGGCAAACGACATTTCAAGCATTAAGTGAATCGGGATTTATCCCGCCAATCATATAAAAATAAAAAGCCCGACGCGATGTCGGGCTTTTTGTGGTTTTTCAATTTGTGGCTTGTATTGCTATATGCCTGCTGCCTTGCGGAGTTTTGTGGCCATATCGGTTTTCTCCCAGGTAAACTCGGGGAGGTTTCGGCCAAAGTGTCCGCCGTGGCTGGTCTTTGAGTAAATCGGCCTTTCAAGGTTCAGGTGGTTAATCATTCCCTTCGGAGTGAGCGGGAAAAGTTTGCGGACTATTTCGCCGAGTTTTTTATCGTTGATTTTGCCCGTGCCTTTTGTATCAACGAGCACCGAAAGCGGGTCTGCAAAGCCGATGACGTAAGACAATTGAATTTCGCAGGCATCCGCGAGGCCGGCCGCCACGATGTTCTTCGCGACATATCTGGCCATATAGCTTGCGGTGCGGTCAACTTTTGTGGGGTCTTTGCCGCTGAAGCATCCGCCGCCGTGTCTGCCTTTTCCGCCGTAGGTATCAACGATAATTTTTCTGCCTGTCAGGCCGCAGTCGCCGGCCGGGCCGCCTATGACAAATTTGCCCGTTGCGTTGATGTGAAAGATAGTGCGTTTATCGACCAGTTTTTTCGGCAGAACCGGCAGCACAACTTTTTCGATGATTTGTTTGCGTAACTGAGCGTGAGAGATACCCGGGTCGTGCTGTGCGGCGACAACGACCACGGGGATGTGCGATGGTTTGCCGTTGGTGTATTCGACTGTTACCTGGCTTTTGCCGTCGGGCCGCAGCCAGGGGAGTTTCTTTGTCTGCCGCACCTGCTCAAGGCGGGTTGTTATCGCGTGCGCCAGCTGAATCGGCATCGGCATAAGCTGGGGCGTGTCTTTGCAGGCGTATCCGAACATCAGGCCCTGATCGCCTGCCCCTTGTTCCTTGTGCAGACCGGCGCCTTCGGTTACGCCCTGTGAAATATCCGGGCTTTGCCGGCTTATCGAAACCAGCACCGCGCAGTTTTCATAATGAAAACCGATTGCCGGGTCATCGTAGCCGATATCTTTAATCGCCTGGCGCGCAACCGCTGATATGTCAACCAAAGCTTTGGTGGTTATTTCGCCTGCCACGACAACCATGTCATTCTTTACAAGCGTTTCACAGGCGACCCTGCTTTTTTTGTCTTTGGCGAGGCAGGCATCCAGGACCGCGTCGGATATGCAATCTGCGACCTTGTCCGGGTGTCCCATTGTTACCGATTCGCTGGTGAAAAAATACGTTTGGTTGCCGTTATTTTGTTTTGCCATTTTCTATTTATCCCATTATTAAAATGTTTTGTTCAATCCGGCTTATTGGCCGGCACGATCGTTAAGCGTCCAGTCGTATCTGAGAAACTCAACCGTATAGTTGCCTGTCTCAAGATAATCGACGTCCTGTGGAGTAACATATTTTGTCAAAAAATTGAGGATTGCCCTTACAGCCGGCTCCTGCTGTTTGAATTTCAGGTCGGTGCCGTATTTGGCAATAAACTGGTTGCCGTACCATGTGGAGTTCAATATCGACGACAGATATACCTTCTGATTTTCCCTGTCAATCTTAGAGCCGTTCTGGCTGGCGAGAAATTTCTTTACCTGGTCGTCAAACTGTGTCGAAAGATTTCGGCCGCAATACGCCTCGTTTCGCAAAGGCGTTCCTGAAACCGAAGCGTATGATATCGCAAAGAATGCCAGTGGTTCGCTGAATTCTTTTTGTAAGAACCGCTGGTCTATTTCCTGCAGCGTGAATTCCTCGTCCATTATGATAAACTTGTGCTCATTCCATATTCCATTTATATGCTTGATGCTGTTGGGGGGCCAGAAAAGCCGAAGCATCCTGTTTGACTCTATCGGGTAATTGTCCACGATTATTTTTATGAAGTTCAGGTTATACCCGTTTATCCAGAATGCGAGCTTATCGTCTTTTGACCAGGAGTTATATTCGTTGCGGTCAAGTTTCCTGAATTGCTCAAGCAGTTTAACCATCTCCATTTTTTTGTGTGAAAGTGTCTTATAATCGACCAATCCATCCTTGTTCACATATTTTTTCAGAAACTCTGTAACTTGGTCGAACAAATGGGTCGCTGTGCTGTTTGTGGCAGGTGGTGTTAGCTGAGATTTTACAGAATCGGTTTCGGTCTGCACCGGTTTCGGCATGACTGCTTGCTGCGTATTTGGTTCAGCAAGTTTTGTTGCCTGCGCAGTTGGCTCGGCTGCAGGGGTTGCCGGCGTATTTGGTTCCGGCTGAACGGCCTGCTCTGTTTTTACCGGTTCCGGCTTTACCTCAACCGTATTTGGCTTGATTGCCTTTGCAGGTGCTGTTGCTGGCTGTGGCGTAACGACCGCGGCAGGGGGATTTGATGACGCAGTGGCGTTTGCCGATTTCTGTTCGCAACCCCAGCTAACCAGCGATATTACCGCTAATATTCCCGTCAAAACGATGTTTTTGCCCATAATTATATATTCCATTATTAACACGCAATTTATATACGGACACCAGCCCAAAACACCTAATGATAAAGGAATTGGTCGATAAATGCAATAGTCAAATGGCCGCTTTTTCTGTTGTTGATGCCTAAGACTTTACCCTTTCAGCACCGCCAGCGGGGTCATTCTGGCCACGGGTTTTGCCCAGCCGCACTGGGTTACAATCCTGACTACTTCGTCGATATTCTTATAAGCCGCAGGGGCCTCTTCTTTTATACGTCGTTTGTCGCCGGTAATCAGTGTTATACCAGTCATACTCCTTTTGAATTCAGCGTCGCTAATCAGTGCGGCTCCGGCGTTTTTCCCGTGCCTGCCCATACCTGATGCGGCGGTCCTGCTCATCACCCGGCCCGCGCCGTGATTCACCGAGCAAAGCGATTCCTCCGAATGGCCCGTTCCTACCATAAGATAACTGGCGGTTCCCATTGAGCCGGGTGTGATTATCGGCTGGCCTATCTGTTCAAATGGGGTTGATTTCATAAGGGCCGGCCCGAAGGCCCGTGTCGCGCCTTTGCGATGGACCCAAAGTGACTTACCCCCGTGCGTTTCCAATTTCGCCATATTGTGAGGCACGTCATATACCAATGGCATAGGCGTCGGCCCGAACATCCGGGAAAAACATCGTCGAACCAGTAACGCCATAACGTGCCGATTCACGAATGCGAAATTTGCCGCCGCGCCCATTGCTGATATATACCTTTTGCCCTGTGGGCTGCCTGTATCGAGAAAACTGAGCATTTTGCGCCTGCCCTCCATCTGGGGCTGATTGGCTGCGACGCTCATATACTCATCCGCAACCTCATACCCGAAACGCCGAGAGCCCGAATGTATCATCACTACTATCTGATTTTCGAAAAGCCCGAAGAACTTAGCTAATTGCTCATCGAAAATTTTCTGCACAAGCTGTATCTCGATAAAATGATTGCCGCCGCCAAGTGTTCCCAGCTGGTCTGCGCCTTTTTCAATTGCCAGTTTCGGTGCTGCTCCCATATCCGCGGGCATTTGACCATTGTCCTCAATCCTTCTTATGTCTTCGGCAAACTCCTGCTCATCAAATGCTTCCCATGCCCTGTGTTTGACTTTTTGAACAAGCTTTGGCAGCCCGGTGACGCCTTCGGTTATTACGATTTCAAGCTGGCGCTTGTCCAATGAAAGGTTGCTCATCCCTTCGCCGAGCGGTATGTCTCTGGCAATCGAATTCGCAATATCATCGGTGTTTATTTGGCCTTTTGTGAAGGGTGTCCGCAATAATCGCATTCCGCAGTTTATGTCGTAACCTACTGCGGGCGGCATTATCGCGTCTTCAAGGCCCAGAACCGCCCCGATAGGTATGCCGAACCCGACGTGAATATCCGCCGTTGCCAGAACCTTTCTGGCGGGAGGCAGACACGCCGAATCGTAAAGCTGCCTTATCGCCTCCTGCTCGATATTTATTTCATTCGATGCGAAAACCGTGGCATCGACGACCATTTGGCCTGTTTGCTCCATCCGCAGCCGATACGGGTCTGTCCGAACGAGTTGTGCTTCTGTTCCACTCATAAATAAATCCTTATGCCATATTATACGCCGGGCCTGTGAAACCAGTTAGCGTAAAAACACGCGAAAAAGGCCGACTAAAACGCGTTTAATTGGCTTGACAAGCAAACGTCTGCGTGTTACTCTATTGTATTGTGAACAAAGAGGTTGTAACCCTTTAGGGGTGTTTACGGATGACTATGAAATCATTATCGCTTATCGTCGGCATCATATCTGTTTTTTGCGTTTTTTCAGTATCTGTCAGGGCGGTTGACAGTTTGGCTATTGAGGCCGTTCGTGCCAAGTCGGTACTCGATGATGCCGATTTCAAAATAATCGATGATTTTGTTGTTAAGGCAGTCGCTGAGATACTGATTACCGAGGACTTCTCTTCGATTTCCAATACCCGTGCCATAATCGTTGCCAATAGCACCAGCACCCAGCCAAATCAAACGCAGTTTGCCGAGCAGTTTTCCAAGTCCGCCCAGAAACATATCCCGACGGCGTTGTTGAAGGCCGAAAGTATGACGCCGGCAGATCGTAGCTTTAAGCTTGTTACAAACCTGCTTATGCTTACGGATGCTCTTGCGGATATTCGCCTAGCCGAGGTGGCTCTTAAATACGTTGACAGCAAAAATGAGGTGATTCGATACTGGGCCGTTCACTGTGTGACAAATCCGGAAATCACCGAAAAGCTGAACAACCCCAAGGCCATTGATACCGCTCGGCAGGTAATTAAGCGTCTTGATGAAGTTGTTGCGACAAGCAGTCCCGATACGCTGGGACTTATCGCTTCTTTTGCCGGCTCGATTAAGATACCAGAAGGCGAATCGCTTCTGCTGAAGGTAGCTGACCGGCGAATCGCGTCTTATGCGGACTGGACCGTTGCGCGAGAGCTTACGGACAGCAAAATTTTGCAAATACTCGGCGACAGGATGGTCTCTTCCAGCGCCAGTAAGGAAGCGGTCGGGAAAAGATTCGGGCAGTTGCTATCATACGTTTTTCAGCGATATATAAAAGGCGTTGAAGTTCTTGACGCTGGTCAAAAAGAACAGCTCGTTTCCGTTCTTGTCGATACGGAACAATCCTGCCTGAGCAAAATTACGGGTAAGCCCCGGTTTGACATTAAAAGGGCTATTGAATCCGGGGATATCGGCGCCTTACAACAGGAGCATAATAACCTGCTTGGCGATGGGACAAAAGCGGGGGAGCTGAACCTTAATTACGGCAATGCAGCCGACGGCTCCACATTGAAATCGCCGTTGCTGCTGGCGGACCCGCCGAAAAGCTGACATTAAAATGAGTAAAATCAGTAAGCGCTGACGGATGGCCAATATCTTATCGCAAAAGGATTTTGCGTCGCGGTTTTTTTATGCTGCTCTGGCGGCGGCGATTGTCTTTATCATCGGCTGTGGTAAACGTCCCTCTCAATCTCCAAGCCAGAATGTCCTGCAGCATCGCCTCCAGGACAAAGTCAAAACATTCAATCCCGCCGACATAGGCGATAACATCTCTGAAGCTGTCGCAGATGAAATATTCGAAATGCTCTATGGCTATCATTACCTCAAACGACCTTACCAGATTGTGCCTGTCCTGGCTGCCGATATGCCCGCTGTAAGCGATGATGGCCTGACATATACCATTAAAATTAAAAAAGGCGTTTTCTTTGCCGATGACCGCTGTTTCAAAAACGGCAAAGGCAGGGAGCTTAATGCCGGCGATTTTGTCTTTGCGTGGAAACGACTCGCGGATATTAAAATGCTAAGCAGCAACTGGTGGGTATTCGAGGACAGAATCGTCGGTCTCGACGAATTCCGCGAATATACGAAATCCTGCGCAAAACCCGAAGATGTTAATTACTCTCGTCCTGTCGAAGGCCTTAACGCAGCCGATGACGATACGCTGGTTATAAAACTAAAGCGTCCCTGGCCTCAAATCCTTTACTTGCTCGCTTATATATCAACGGCGCCCATAGCGAAAGAGGCCGTCGATTGCTATGGCAAAGACATAGACAGCCACCCGGTCGGCACAGGAGCTTTCAAACTCAAAGCCTGGGACCGCGGCTCATATATCGAGATGGTAAAAAACCCGACTTATCGCGGCGAACCATATCCTTCCGAAGGCGAACCGGGAGACCGTGAAGCCGGGTTACTTGCCGATGCGGGCAAAACAATGCCGTTTGTTGACAGAATCGTCTGGCGTATTGTTCCGGAAGACCAGCCAAGATGGCTGCTTTTCGAGAAGGGCGATATCGATATAACCAGCATTCCAAAGGACAACTACGGCCAGGCAATTGCCCCGGGCCGCGAGCTTACTCCAGAAATGAAGGAACGGAACATCAAACTAACTACAATCCGGGAGGCCGCTACTTTCTACATCGGATTCAATATGGAAGACCCGGTCCTCGGCAAAAACAAGCCGCTTCGGCTGGTTATATCCTGCGCATTTGACAGGGAAAAATGGATTGAGCTGTTCTTCAACGGCAGGGGAGACGTCGCATTCGGCTTCATACCACCCTGTATGACCGGTTACGACCCCAATATCAGGCAAATATCCAAAACCGAATATAATCCCGAAAAAGCCCGCCGACTGATTGCCGAGGCAGAGAAATTCAATGGCGGCCCTTTACCTGAATTTAAACTCACAATGCAGGGCACCGACACAACATTTCGCCAGATGGGGCAGTTCCTCAAACGTTCGCTTGAGGAAATCGGTCTAAAGGTCGAAGCTGAATACCTCGACTGGCCGACCTATCTCGAAAAGTTGCGCACTAAGGGCCTCCAGATATATCAGTGCGGCTGGATTGCCGACTACCCGGACGTCGAAAGTTTTCTCCAGATATTCTACAGCAGGCGGGCGCCTTGGCCCAATGAGACCTGTTATTCTAATCGTGAATATGATTCTATTTTTGAGCAGGCAGCCCTGATGAACGACTCTCCCCGGCGCACCGAACTCTACCGAGAAGCCGAACGTATCGTTGTCGAAGATGCCCCTTGCGCCTTCCTATTTCATCGTATATTTTACGTGATGCATCACGATTGGGTATCCAATCTCAAGCCAAACGCCTACAGACCCGACTGTTTTGGTTATGGTTTTTCGAAGTACTATAGAATCGATGTTGCGAAACGTGCCGAATATCAGAAAAAATACAGGTAAATTTGAGGTGAAACCGTTATGCGGACGAGACATGTTCTTTTGTTTATAGCATCCTTTTTGGCGTTTATCCCTGTCGGATGCAAGCGTTCTTCCCCCCAAAACGCCAACGAGATGGTTCTCCACCACGTCATTTATACAAAAATCAAAACGCTTGACCCCCTCAGTCTCCGCGATGTTTACGGTGCAACAATTATGTTTCAAATCGGTGAGCCGCTTTACCAGTACCATTTTCTTAAAAGGCCCTACGTTCTTGTCCCCCTGTTAGCGGAGGATATGCCGCAAATCAGCGAAGACCGATGCACTTATACCGTCAAAATCAAAAAGGGCGTTCGCTTTCAGGATGATGCCTGCTTCAAAATCGGCAAGGGCAGAGAGCTTAAGGCAGATGATTTTGTCTATGCGCTCAAAAGAATTGCCAACGTCAAAAATGTCAGCGAAAACTGGTCCGTTTTCGATAACAGAATCGTCGGGTTAAACGAATTCCGCGAATACACCAAAACCTGCAAAACAGCAGCCGAGATTGACTACTCACGTCCAGTAGAAGGGCTTTATGCGGCGGATGACTATACACTGGTCATCAAGCTCACAAAACCCTGGCCCCAGATTATAGGCAGTGCTATGGCCGACCAGGTCTTTATGCCTGTCGCTAAAGAGGCCGTGGACTATTATGGCAAAGACATCGTCGCTCATCCTGTCGGCACAGGCCCTTTTAAGCTCAAGGTATGGCAAAGGGCAAGTTATATCGAGCTTGTTCGCAATCCGAATTTCAGAGGCGAGACCTACCCGACCGAGGGTGAACCTGGCGATAAAGAAGCCGGCTATCTCGACGACGCCGGAAAACCCATTCCATTTGCCGATAAAGTTACATGGACCATTATCGAGGAATATCAGCCTGCTTGGCTGCTATTCATGCAGGGTAAACTCGATATAAGCGCGGTGCCTAAGGATAACTATTCCGAGGTTTTTTCCGGCCCCGGTGTGCTTACCGAAGAGATGAAACAGCGGAACATTCGCCTCGAAACATTTGATGAACCATCCGTATTCTGGATAGGTTTCAATATGGATGACCCCGTTCTTGGCAAAAATAAGCCGTTGCGCCAGGCCATAAGTCACGCTATCGACCGTCAGAAATTTATCGACCTTTTCTTCAATGGACGCGATAAAATTGCCCATGGCATTATTCATCCTATGATGGCAGGGTATGACCCTAATATCGTCAATAAGGGCTTTGCTGCCTACGACCCCAATGAGGCACGCGAATTGCTCAAACAAGCCGAACAAATCCAGGGCGGCCCCATACCCGAATTAAAAGTTGCCAATCCCGGCACCGATACTACCAGCCGGCAGATGGGGCAATTTATCAATATGCAGCTTGAAGATATAGGTCTCAAGGTCGAAATACTGTATATGGACTGGCCCACCTTTCAGGAGAAAATCAATACTGCGAGCGAACAGATGTTTTTCTACGGCGGATTCGCCAGCATCCCCGATGCGATGGATTTTCTCGATATGTTCTACAGCAAAAATAAACCGCCCGGCTCAAACAAATTTAGTTACAACAATCCGGAATTCGACAGGATTTTTGATCAGGCATCTGTTATGCTCGACAGCCCGCAGCGCACCGAGCTTTACCGCAAAATGGAAATGCTTGTTCTCGAGGATTGTCCTGCCGCGTTTCTCAACCATCGTGTTAACTATGTTCTTCACTATAACTGGTATAAAAATTACAAACCCAATGTTTTCAATTATGGGGTCAGCAAATACCTAAGGGTTGATTTGAAAGAACGCGCAGAATACGACAAACTTCTCAAATCGCGTAAGGATTGATATGGCCGCTTATATAATACGACGCCTGCTTTACACTATCCCGATTGTCTTCGGTGTTCTGCTGCTTACTTTTATTCTGTTCACCGTCGTTGGCGGCGATATATCTTTCGAAATCGCCGGCAAAAATGCCACCCCTGAAACAATCCGGGAAATCCGCGAGGAATATGGTTTCAACAAGCCGCTGTTTCTGGCGTGGGACAGTCAGTTCGTCAGGCATTTCAAGGATGCCCTTACCTTCAATTTCGGCAGGGCGCTCGACCGCGAACCCGTCCTCGACAAAATCAAAAGGGGCGTTATCCCCTCATTATCGCTTACCGTTCCGATATTCTTCGGCGAGGTGGTAATTTCCGTCGCGATTGCGCTGTTCGTGGCGTTTCTCCGAGGGACTGTTTGGGATATTGTAGCCGTAGTGCTTTGTGTTGCTGGTATGAGTATTCCCTATCTGAGCTTTATTCTCTTTGGCCAGTATTTCCTCGCCTATAAATGGGGTTTTTTCCCTGTCTTTTTCTCCCCCGAGTTGTCCATCCCTCAATACGTCGCCTTGCCGGTCATCATCGGTATCGTTACGGGGCTTGGCAGCAATGTGCGGTTTTATCGCACCGTTATGCTTGACGAAATGCGAGCTGACTATGTCCGCACCGCCTTCGCAAAAGGCCTCGACGCAAGACGCGTTCTTTTCAGGCACGTTCTCAAAAACGCTATGATACCAATCCTGACAACCATTGTCTTGGCGATTCCTTTCCTGTTTCTTGGTTCTCTTTTGCTCGAAAGGTTCTTCGGTATCCCCGGCATCGGCTACCTTATGGTCGAGGCAATCGGAGCCCGTGATTATTTTGTCATTAACGCGATGACCTACATCAGCGCCATTTTATTTGTAATTTTTAATCTTATAACCGATATTTGTTACGCCCTTGTTGACCCGAGGATTTCACTTGGCTGATAATACCCAAACAGAATTTAAGCCCCCGAAGGGCGTTAGTTTATGGCAGGACGGTTTTCGCCGGTTGTTCCGCCGGCCTATTGCCGTTATTTGTTTTGCCGTGATAATTTTTTATTTTGCCCTTGCCGCTTTCATTTATCTCGCCGAAATTTTTCACTGGCAAATCGGCTTCACACTTTGGTCGCAGGCGACAGGCCCGTCTTATCAGCCGCCATGTCGGGAGAATATCTTCGGCACCGACATTTTCGGTTTTTCCGTTTTTCGCAGAATGCTCTACGGCGCCAAAACATCCATTACCGTTGCTTTGTGTGCTTCTATAATCAGCATTGGCATAGGTGTCCCGCTTGGCGCTGTCGCCGGCTACTTCAGGGGAATCGTCGATGAAATAATCGTCTGGGCATATTCGACGTTAAGCTCGATTCCGTATATCCTGCTCATTATGGCTTTCGCCGTTGTGCTTCACGACAAGACCATTGCGGGTTTCAAGCTGTCTGGTATAACCTCCGTGTATCTTGCCATCGGTCTGACAAGCTGGGTTGACCTCTGTCGCCTTATCCGCGGCGAGACCATCAAGCACAAGGAGCGCGAATATATCCTCGCCGCGCAAAGCTACGGCTGCACGAACTCACGCATCATTTTCAAGCATCTTCTGCCGAATGTCTTTCATATAGTCATTATCATTTTCTCCCTGCAATTCGTGTCTTTTATTCACGCCGAAATTATCCTAAGTTTCCTCGGTCTCGGTGAAGCGGACAAGCCGAGCTGGGGAGCTATGATTAATGATGCCAGAATCGAACTTGCGAGAGGGGTCTGGTGGCAGATGGTCGCTGCCACTGTTGCCGTATTCGTTATTTCCCTTGCCCTTAACGTCTTCGGCGACGCATTACGCGATTCACTTGACCCGAAACTGAGGGTGCGATAAACGTATGCCTGAAATCGATACATTATTGTCGGTCGAGAACCTCTCGACGCATTTTTTCACTCAGCAGGGTGTCGTTCGCGCGGTGCAGGACGTTTCCTTCTCCGTGAAAAAAAGCCGGACATTTGCTGTTGTCGGTGAAAGCGGCTGCGGTAAAAGCATCACGGCTCTTTCTATTATGCGGCTCGTTCCGGAACCTCAGGGCAAAATTGTCGCCGGCAAAATCAATTTCGGCGGACGAAACCTGCTTGACCTCTCCAAAAAACGTATGCGGGCAATCCGCGGCAACCGAATCGCCATGATTTTCCAGGAGCCGATGACCAGCTTGAACCCGGTCTTCACCGTCGGTTACCAAATCGAGGAGGCAATCCGCCTTCATCAGCATAAATCAAAATCCGATGCCCGCGACCTCGCCATACAGGCGCTGCAGCAGGTCCGCATTTCTGACCCTAAGCAGCGTATAAAAGAATATCCGCACCAGATGTCCGGCGGAATGAGGCAGCGCGTGATGATTGCTATGGCAATATCCTGCAAACCCGAATTGCTCATTGCCGACGAGCCAACCACGGCACTCGATGTCACCATCCAGGCGCAAATACTCGACCTGCTTGACCAGCTCCAGAAACAAAGCCAAATGAGTGTTTTGCTGATAACCCATAACCTCGGCATAGTTGCCGAACGTGCCCAGGATGTTGCTGTGATGTATGCTTCAAGAATAGCGGAATTATCCGATTGTAAGTCCTTGTTTGACAATCCGTTACATCCCTATACGCAGGGTCTGCTCAAATCGCTTCCGCGTCTCGGCTTTACCGGCAAACGCCTTTACACAATTCCCGGTATCGTTCCGGAGCCGCTGCGTTTTCCCGCGGGCTGCAAGTTTCATCCCCGATGTCCCGTCGGCTGTAACGATAAAAGATGCCAGACAGTCGAACCGCAGTTACGCTCGCTCGATAACGGCAGGGCGGTTGCCTGCTGGTTTGCACCCGGCTATGAAAGGCCCGATAACCCGAAATGAATACTGACGCCAATACAAACGGTTTTCTGCTCAAGGTTGATGACCTCAAGACCTACTTTCCCGTCAGGAAGGGATTATTGAGACGCACCGTTGGCTACCTAAAGGCCGTCGATGGCATTTCGCTCGCTGTCAAACCGGCTACGTCTTTTGGTTTGGTCGGCGAAAGCGGCTGCGGCAAAACCACCGCCGCCAGAAGTATCCTTCGCCTGATACCTGTTACATCGGGGAAAATAATCTTTGATAACATCGATATTCTTGCCGCGAATTCCGCTCGTATGCGTGATATCCGTGCGAGCATAACTCTTGTCTTCCAGGACCCGTTCGGCTCGCTCAATCCCCGTATGACCGTTGCCAACATTGTCGGTGAGCCGCTTAAAATTCACAAAAAAATAACAGGGTCGGAGCTCACTGAACAGGTTCGCCTTATTCTTTCCAAGGTAGGCCTCTCGGCGGACGCTATAAACCGTTATCCGCACGAGTTCTCAGGCGGCCAGAGGCAGCGCATCGGCATCGCACGAGCGCTCATCCTCAAGCCCAAACTCGTAATCTGTGATGAGCCGGTCAGCGCCCTCGATGTCTCCATTCAGTCACAGATACTCAACCTTCTCAAAGACCTTCAGCAGGAGTTTTCTTTAACGTATCTGTTCATCGCGCATGACCTTGCCGTTGTCCAGTTTTCCTGCGATATCGTGGCCGTGATGTATATGGGCAGAATTGTCGAGCAGGCGCCCGTAAGCGAGCTTTATAATAATCCTCTTCATCCCTATACGGTTGCTCTTATGGCCGCCATTCCCAAAATAACCGTATCTCCGCAGGCCTCGACGCATCGGCTTAAAGGTGAAATACCGAGCATTCTCAGTCCGCCTCCCGGCTGCCCGTTTAACCCGAGATGCCGATTTGCCGGCGAAAATTGTTTCTCCCAGAACCCGCTTCTTGTGCCTGTTGCCGGAAATGATGAACATCTCATTGCCTGCTGGCATATAAAAAAGTGAATTGTTTTATATTGGTGATTGTAAAATATGCCGAAATAAAGGAAAATCGGCTTCGATGATGTCATTTTAAGCGGATAATTGGATTGCGAGGTTAATATGGTCGAGGAAAAGCTTGGCCAAATCACAACGGAAGGCGATGTCGCCATTGTTACTTTCAAAAAAAGCTCGATAAGTAACGTCGAGGATATTTCTATTACAGCGGAGCATGTCGCCAGGTTTATCGCGGACAACCGTCCGAACCGGGTCATCTTCGATTTCAACGGCGTCAAGTTTTTCTCATCGAGGGTTCTTGGTCTGCTGCTCGAAACACGCGCCTCTTTGTCCTCTTATAACGGCGACGTGCTCATCAGCGGCATCAACCCTCAGCTTCACAGGGTATTCAAAATTACCAATCTCGACCAGGTATTCGAGTTTTTTCCGGATACCGAAAGTGCCTTAAAAGCAAAACGTTCTACTTAGGTCTTTTTTTTGCAGGAGGCAACACTATGTTTGTTACGATGCAGTTCTCAGTGTTTATGGTCAATAAGCCTGGCATCCTCGCTCACATTCTCGCGGAATTTGCCAGGTCTAAAATCAATATCAATGCTATGACCGTGATGGATTCAGTTGAGCACGGGGTGTTGCGGGTCGTGCTCGATAATCCTGAAATGGGTGAAAAGATCCTGACTGCTGCCAACCTGCCTTTTAACAAGACAGAAGTGCTTTGCGTCAATCTCGATAACAGGTCGGGTGCTCTTGCCGGTGTCGCGGAAAAACTTGCCGCTGGCCATATCAACATATCCTACGCATATTGCACCACGGGTGCAAAAGGCGGCAGGACCACGGGTATTCTCAAGGTCGCCGACGTCAAAAAGGCAATGAAAATTCTACAGGAAGGCAAAAAGGCGTCCAAATCGCAGCCGATTATTCGACGTCATCAGGCCACTTCGAGAATGTAAAAAACCTGCGGTTAAAACGATTGACACATTTTGTTTGAGTTGCTATATTTACTGCCGTTCGGGGCCGTAGCTCAATTGGCTAGAGCATCGGACTGTCGATCCGAAGGTTGAGGGTTCGAGCCCCTTCGGCCTCGTTGTTGCAATTTGAGGGCTGGCAAGCAGTTACGTTTGTCAGCCCTTTTGCATTTATGACCGTAGTATATAAAAATTAGTCTGACGTTAAGTATTTAGTAAAGCTAATCTTGTAATAAGCTTGTTTTGTTGAAGCTGGTCGACTTTCCAGCAGTTATGCAGTATAATCCATTTATCGGAAACGTTTCGGTGGGCTTTTGAAGTCATACAGGAAGGCGGCCTGATGGATGGGATGAATATTTTTACGGTACGGGAATATCTTCTTTCCTATCCTTCAAATCACTCACACGAACCGGTATCAACAAAATCTCCGACCGCGGCCTCGGCATAGGCCAATTCCGCCTTCTCACCCACTCCGAAATCAACTACCTCCGAAAATACACCGCCGACAAAACACACGGCTAAGGCAGCGTAACCGCATCGCGTCCGCTGAAACTGGCAAAATCGATTCCAAAAACCGTTTTGCCGGAAGCGGTGATTTTAGTATTCTTTATCGTCAGCGTAAACGTGCATTTGTTGAAATCAAAAGTCGCGGAGACAATCCCTATAAGGGTGGAAGAATCATATAATTTCACCTTCGAGCAGGTGAATTTGTTTTTCCCGGCCTTGAAATTCCCCTCCGGTATCGTAAATGTCTGTGAACCAACGGTAACAGAGAACGAATGCGTTGCCATATTCGCATCGTTAAGGTTTTCCACGGAGAACCCGCCGCTGACAGCAACCTGAGTGATAACTCCCGATTTCTTTGTGAATTTTGGCTTACCATCAACCCTCAGAGAATCTTCGACGCCCATTAAAAGATTAATCGGTATCGGCTTTTTACCGTTAACTACCGCCTCATAGACATCGGCTGTCCCTGTCCAATTCCAAACCTTTATCTCAATACCAACCGGGCAGGAAAGCCCCGTGAGGTCCACATTACTCGCCGAGAAGGAAAACGTCGTCTTTTTAGTATCGAAAGCAAAAGACATCTTCGAAGGTCTACTGGTTATCGTGCTGCTGAATTTGCCCTTCTTCCATGTTTTGCCGTTGACGGGGAAGGTAAAAACACGTGGGGCCATGTCCTCAGAACTAATGATGACCTCGATAAAATTGGCGTCGCCGGATTTATTGGCGGCATTGAAGTCATCTGCTGTAGCGCCCATCTTCCCTGAAAAGGAAATCTTATCGCTATTTACCGTACTGCCTGCAGTAACAGTGCATTTGGTAATTGACACGGTCTGTGGATTCGTGGAGACATAACCGGAATCCGATGAACTGAAATCACTCGTCCCGCAGGTGTTCTTGGCCTTAACCCAGTAGTAATACGTCCCGGATGTTACGCCGTAGTCATCAAAAGGCGAGTTGCTATCGCCTAACTTCGATGCCGAACCCGAACTCTTGATAGTATTACGCCAGACCTCGTAACCGGTGGCGACTGAAACCGAATTCCATGTTACTCTAATATGGTCGTTATATGCTCCATCGGTGGCAGATACGCCTCCGGGAGCCGATGGCACGGTGCTGCAGGACGGTGAAGCATATCCTGAATCTGACGAGCTAAAGCCGCTTGTCCCGCAGGTGTTCTTGGCCTTAACCCAATAGTAATACGTCTTCCCGGTGGTTACGCCGGAGTCATCAAAAGGCGATGTGTTGCTATCACCTAACTTCGATGCCAAACCTGAACTGTTGCTGTCGTTGCGCCAAACCTCGTAACCTGTGGCGCCTGAAGCCGAAGTCCATGTTACTCTAATATGGTCGTTATATGTTCCATCGGTAGCAGATACGTTTGTAGGAACCGATGGCACAGGGCAAGATGCATATCCTGAATCTGACGAGCTAAAGCTGCTCGTCCCGCAGGTGTTCGTGGCCTTGACCCAATAGTAATACGTTTTCCCGGTGGTTACGCCGGAGTCATCAAAAGGCGATGTGTAATCACCTAACTTCAAGGCCGAACCTGAACTGTTGCTGTCGTTGCGCCAAACCTCGTAACCTGTGGCGCCTGAAGCCGAAGTCCATGTTACTCTAATATGGTCGTTATATACTCCATCAGTAGCAGATACGCTTCCGGGAGCCAATGGCACAGTGCAGGGCAGTGAAATATATCCTGAAGCTGACAAGCTAAAGACGCTCGTCCCGCAACTGCTCTTGGCCTTAACCCAGTAGTAATACGTCCCGGAGGTTACGCCGTAGTCATCAAAAGGCGAGTTGCTATCGCCTAACTTCGATGCCGAACCTGAACTGTTGCTGCTGGCATTGCGCCAGACCTCGTAACCGGTGGCGCCTGAAGCCGAATTCCATGTTACTCTAATATGGTCGTTATATGTTCCATCGGTAGCAGATACGCTTCCGGGAGCCGATGGCACAGCGCAGGATGGTGTTGCATATCCTGAATCTGGCGAGCTAAAGTCACTCGTCCCGCAACTGTTCTTGGCCTTAACCCAGTAGTAATACGTCCCGTAGGTTACGCCGTAGTCATCAAAAGGCGAGTTGCTATCGCCTAACTTCGATGCCAAGCTTGAATTGCTGTCAGCACTACGCCAAACTTCGTAACCGGTGGCGCCTGAAGCCGAATTCCATGTTACTCTAATATGGTCGCTATATGTTCCATCGGTAGCAGATACGCCTGTGGGAACCGATGGCAAAGGGCAGGACGCATATCCTGAATCTGGCGAGCTAAAGCCGCTCGTCCCGCAACTATTCTTGGCCTTGACCCAGTAGTAATACGGTGTGCCGGCAGTTACGTTGCTGTCATCAAAAGGCGAGTTGCTATCGCCTAACTTCGATGCCAAGCTTGAATTGCTGTCAGCACTACGCCAAACCTCGTAACCGGTGGCGCCTGAAGCCGAAGTCCATGTTACTCTAATATGGTCGTTATATACTCCATCAGTAGCAGATACGCTTGCGGGAACCGATGGCAAAGGGCACTCATATCCTGAATCTGGCGAGCTAAAGACGCTCGTCCCGCAACTGTTCTTGGCCTTGACCCAGTAGTAATACGATGTACCGGCAGTTACGTTGCTGTCATCAAAAGGCGATGTGTTGCTATCGCCTAACTTCGATGCCAAGCTTGAATTGCTGTCAGCGCCACGCCAAACCTCGTAACCGGTGGCGCCTAAAGCCGAATTCCATGTTACTCTAATATGGTCGCTATATGTTCCATCGGTAGCAGATACGCCTGTGGGAGCCGATGGAGAGGTGCAGATGAAATGCCAGGCGAGTTCTGGGTAATTCAGGCTTTCGGAGATTTGCCAGACAGAATTGAAGTCCCACCCGGCGAAACTCGCCTGCTGTTTCATTTGTGTATCCGTTAACAGCGTCCCAATACCGTTGTTAGGCCCGGCAGTATCCAGAAAATAGCTTCTTGAGATAAAGTTGACATCATCGTCGTAAGTTAAATTGGTCCCAACCAATCCGCCGATATCGGCATTATTAACTTCGACAGATACCCTATCTGTTGAGTAGCAGTTTTCTATAGAACCCCAATAGTTTTTCCCCACCAGACCGCCGACACTCATGCAATTAGCTTCGTTTGTAACAGTCCCCGCCGAGAAACAATTTACGATACTGCCTAAATAATTTTTTCCCAACAGACCGCCGATGTATGAACTATTATTTCCGCCGGTAACATCACTTGTCGAAAAACACCTGTTGATATCACCATTGCCGTAAATACCTCCCGCAAGCCCGCCGATATAATTCGCATTATTGTCGCCGATGACGGTACCTGCCGAATACGAGTCGATAATATTGCCATCGTTAACTTCCACCCCCACCAGCCCGCCCATATAGAAGGAATTATTTCCCCCGTTAACATCGCTTTCAGAAAAGCAGTTGCTGATAGTGCCCGCGTCTTCCCCTGCCAGTCCGCCGATAAACGCTGAACCATCTCCGCCGGTGATGCTGAAATTTTCCAGCTGGAGATTTTCTATCTTACCCCCGGAACCAACAAATCCGAATAGTCCCAGGTAATTATTTCCGATTCCGCCGGTATTTATGGTCAGATTGCTGATTGTATGGCTGTTGCCATCGAAAACACCGATGAACTTAGCCCCCTCGAAACTGCTGTTTGTATTGTCCGTATCGGGCGCAATGACGGCGGTTGTAAAGGGGTGGCCGGTAAGGTCAATATCAGCCGTAAGAACAAAATTTGCGTCGTAATCGTCTGTATTACCCCCTAATGCCAGCAGGTCAGTCGCTGTGCCGATTTTGTATGGAGCACCTGAAGTGCCTGCCCCGCCGGAGTATTTGGCAAGGCAGACCTGGCCAAACAAAACTATCGCAGCAACAAACACAATTACCTGCCGGTTGGATATTCTTATTCCTGAGTTCATTTAGATATTTCCTTTAAATTTTCGAATTCAAAATTTAATTATACACTATTAAGATCATACCATAACAACCCCCTATTTCAACCTCAAAACCACATGCTTACCCATTTTGTAAAACAAAGAAAAGCATTGCACCAGCCCTTCTGAATCACATTTTTATCAGGTGTTTCTGAGTGCCGTAAGAAGAATTAAAAAAGTTTACTGTTAAATATCAACAGAAGCTGAATGTTCGCTTTGCACAATTCAACAGGATGTAGATTGTAATCTGAATAGCCGCGAAAAACCCGGCAAATGCTCAAAGAGCAACGCTAAAGGATAATCGCGTGCAAAATCGGTTCAAACCCCGTGCTATAAAAAAACTCATCCGACACTAAGTATTTTGGGAAGTTGGCTTTAAAGCGGCTTATTTTGCTGAAACCGGTCGTTTTTTCTTTGGTTCCGCGATATAATTCCTATATTGGAAGCGTCGTGGTTGGTTTTTGAAGTCATACAGAAAGGCGGCCTGATGGATGGGTACGATACAGGATAACCTGATGAGATACGTGTATCATAGCGGACGTCTTGGGACAGCACTTAGAATCTTGGCCGGCATCGTTCGCTGGACTTGGCGGCTTTGCAGCATCGCGTTGACTCTCTTTGCCGGGGCCTTCATTCTGGTTGGATTTTCACAGAGGCCTCACATTTCAACGGACCCCGGCGACTTGGCCATGATTGCTGGCGGAGTGATTGTCTTCGCCGGTTTGGTTGTGGCCTGGTGGTGCGAATGGCTGGGCGGCCTCATCGTTTTGCTGATGGTCGGTGTTCCCACGGTAATCAGTGCGGTGATTAGTTGGCGCAAAAGCGGGAAGCTCGGGGGCGATATGGATGCTCCCGGCTACTTTGTCCTAATATTGTCGATGTTGATACCTCTCTCTTGGGCGCTCCATACACTGAACGACAGCACGACTGACCCCCAGAAAGCGCCGCCTTGCCCTCATCGTCGCTCTGATGCTCGGCGTGCTGGTTGTATTGTGTGTCTGGGGCATGTTCCACTCGCCTTTCAATCCCTGACCGCCGGATTAGCTGACATTCTTAATTCGGAGATTGAAAGATGGGTGAGAGGAAAAGTAATGGCCGGAATTGGATTCAACGCCGGATGGACTTAGTTTGGCCAGGCGCGATAGTAAGACTGCGGGAGCTTTGGGATTGTAGCCGGCGGCGACAACCAGAAGAGCTCCCAGCTTGTCGGCTTCCATCTCACGTTCCTGAGAGTAGGAGCTTTCAAGTAACCTGACACCCACCGTATTCAGCAAACCTGTAATGGGGCCGCGAGCAGATATAAACCTGCTTCCGAGGGCAATTGCTGAGTTAGTAATGATGCGGTTCATCGCATGTCCCCTGATTACGTGGCTCATTTCGTGTCCAAGGATAAACGCAACTTCATCCTGATTCCGCGTACATAGTTCCACAAGTGCTCGGCTCACAAAAATGTATCCGCCCGGCAGGGCAAAGGCATTGGGTTCGCTGCCTTCGAAAGCTTCGAAGCTGAAGGTGCGGAGTTTGTTGGCGACGCGTCCAGCCAGCCGGGAACCTGCCTCGTTCAACAGGTGTGCAATCTGCGGGTCGGGGTCAAGTTTTAGCTGTTGCCTGATACCACATGCCAAATCTCGGCCGACTTCACGTTCGATTCGCATCGCGTCAGCTTCACTGCCTGTCATTGACTGCCATACCCACTTGGCATTGCGAACATGCGGGCTTAACATCCTGCCCATGTTGTAGAATAATCCACTCAATTTTCGTACCTGCCTTTACGAGTCGCACATCCGGCCATTATCAACACTGTCTTATCCTATTTTATGCTGCCATTGTATCGTAAGTTTGGCATTTTGCATTTGTTCCTGACAAAAATTATATCCGCTGTTGCAGGATATAAGCTAAGGGGTGGTTGATTACGCCGGGCAAATGAGATAGGAGGCATTGAAAATTGTAGTTTTTTGCCTCCTTTGGCCGAACTTTTTTAGTAGCTAAACGTAAGTTTTTTGTTAGTTTTACCCAGACAGGGGCCTTTTGCAGACCCCGATTAGGTTGATTTTATTGATGAATAGATAGCATTTACAGGAGAATTTACTATGACGACTGATGTCAAGCAAATTGGGGCGTTGGTTCAGCAGAAAAGTGAGTTTGTAAGGGCATTATTTTCGGAAATAGACAAGGTCATTATAGGCCAGCGGTATATGCTGGAAAGGATGCTCATAGGGCTATTGTCAAACGGCCATATACTGCTGGAGGGGGTCCCCGGCCTTGCAAAGACGTTGGCGGTAACAACGCTGGCCAGGGCCATAAACGCCGATTTTCACAGGATTCAGTTTACTCCCGATTTACTGCCCGCCGATTTGATTGGCACCCAGATATATCGCTCATCCGACAGCCAGTTTATTACCCGCAAAGGTCCCATATTCGCCAATATCATATTGGCGGATGAAATCAACAGGGCTCCCGCCAAGGTGCAAAGCGCGTTGCTTGAGTCGATGCAGGAAAGGCAGGTTTCGATAGGCGAACAGACGTTCCCATTGCCTGTGCCGTTTATGGTGTTGGCGACGCAGAACCCGATTGAGCAGGAGGGTACATATCCCTTACCAGAGGCGCAATTGGACCGTTTTATGTTCAAGCTCAAAATAAATTACCCCAATAAGACCGAGGAACGACAGATTCTTGATCGGATGGCGGTTACCAGCAAGACGTTCGATATTAAGCCGGTTATAAGTCCGGCTGATATTGCCGAGGTCAGGGCGGTTGTCGATGAGATATACATTGACGAGAAGATTAAAGATTACATCGTTAACATTGTTACAGCCACCAGAGAGCCGGAGAAATATGGCTTGAAACTCGGAAATATGATTACCTACGGCGCTTCGCCTCGCGCGACGATATACCTGGCTGTTGCAGCAAAGGCGCACGCCTTTGTTCAGCAGCGCGGCTATGTTACCCCGCAGGACGTCAAAAGTATCGGGATGGATGTCCTGCGCCACAGGGTGATTGTCAGCTATGAGGCAGAGGCGGAAGACAAGAAAAGCGAAGACGTAATTCAAACCATTTTTGACAATATCGAAGTGCCGTAAAAGAATTTCGTATTGCATATTTCGGATTGCAGCAATGATTCCACAGGAATTGATAAAAAAAGTCAGGCAGATTCAGATTTACACCTCGCGTGCGGTGAACGCCAGTTTCGCGGGCCAGTATGAGAGCGTCTTCAAGGGTAGGGGGATGCAATTCGAAGATGTCCGCGAGTATATGCCCGGCGATGACATTCGCACGATTGACTGGAACGTTACCGCCCGGACAGGCAAACCGTATATCAAACGGTTTGTCGAAGAGCGGGAAATGACGGTGATTTTCGCCGTCGATTTGAGCGCATCAGGCCGGTTCGGAACTTTGGACAAGACCAAAAATCAGCTCGCGGCGGAATTTTGCGCGGTGCTGGCGTTTGCGGCAGCCAAAAATAACGACAAAGTGGGGCTTTTGATTTTCACCGACCAGATTGAGCTGTTCATACCGCCCAAGAAAGGCAGCAGCCACATCCTGCGATTGATTCGCGAGCTGCTTTATTTCCAGACGCCCAAGAAACAAACCAACATACCTCTCGCCCTTGATTACATCGCAAGGGTCGTGCGGAAAAGGGCGACTGTCTTTGTGGTTTCAGATTTTCTTCAGATTGATTTTAAGACGTCTCTCGGCCTTTTAAACAAGCGTCATGATTGTATCGCGGTGCCTGTCAGCGACCCTGCTGAACTGGTGCTGCCAAAGGCAGGTATTATCGAATTTACGGACGCAGAAACCGGCGAGATAATTACTATTGATACGTCGAACAGTGATTTCCGTAAACAATATGAAGGCGCAAGCGCCGAGCGGTTTGGCCAGTTGAAAAAATTGCTTCGTTCGATTAACGTTGACTGCATCGGCATCAGCACCGGCAAACCATACATAAACGATTTAATACAATTTTTTCATCAAAGGCACAGGCGTTACTGATAGCAAGACACTCAAATTATGACAAGCGTCGCAAAAAACAAAAGACCATCAAAACATAAACAGATAAAACATTGCGTATCGATTGTTTTTATCTGTCTGTTCGTTTGCCTTGGCTGTAAAAAGACCGGAACGGTTGCCGCTAAAAACCCCGTTTTTGAGATTAACAAATCATATCAGCAGGGGCCTATGACGGTGCATCTCCGCGTCGATAAAAGCAGAATCACTATCGCTGATACTCTTTGGCTCGAGTTCGAAACGGCCATTGGCCCAGGTTACGATGTGAATATGCCAAAGGTTGACAAAGTGCTTGAGAATTTCGGCATTGTTGACTGGCAGAACCTGGGCAATCGGCTCGACGCGAATAACAACGTTGTCAGCACTTATCGGTATCGTCTTGAGCCGTTTTTATCAGGCAAATTCGCGATTCCCGCTTTTACATTTGAGTTCCGCGACGCCAACGAGCAGGCCGATAAAACATACGAGCTTACAACCGAGCCGGTTGATATTGAAGTAACATCGCTTTTGGGTGAGCAGCGGGGAAAACTTTCAATAGCGGATATCGAAAATGTTGTGGATATGCCGACGAAGACGATTTTGTGGTGGCTTATGCCGGTTGCGATTGTCGGTGGGGCAGGGGGATTGTGGTTATATTTCCGAAGAAAGAAAACTAAGGCGGCTGTCAGGATTTTCAAGTCCGCCCATGAGATTGCTTATGCCCGTTTACAATCGCTCATCCGGCAGGACCTGGTAAAGGCCGGCAGGGTCAAGGAATTTTACGAGGGCGTCAGCGATATTCTGCGGCACTATATTGAGGACCGCTTTGAAATGAAGGCGCCGGAACGAACCACAGAGGAATTTTTGTTCGAGATTCGGGACACTGGTGCTCTTTCGCAAGACCACAACAGGTCGCTGGCGGAGTTTCTCACGCACTGCGACCTTGTAAAATTTGCCAAACACAGCCCTACGAATGAGCAGATTCAGCACACCTTTGATTTGGCGAAGAACTTCATCGAGCAGACAAAATCCGAAGAGAAACAAATTGACGTGACCGACAGAATAGAAACCGGCGGGGGAGGGGCATAGATGCAGTTGTATTCGCCATTGGCATTATTGCTGCTGTTACTCCTCCCCGTGCCGGGCTGGATGATGCTGCGCAAAAAACGCACAGCCGCGGTAACTTTTTCATCTCTAAACTCCGTGCGTGATTGCCCTGTTTCCTGGCGAGTGCGTTTACGGCCTTTGCTGGTTGTTGCCCGGCTTTTTTGCCTGGCGTTGCTGATAATCGCCCTGGCGAGGCCGCGTAAAGGCACGGTACTGTCGGAAATCAGCACAGAGGGCGTTGCTATTGAAATTGTTGTTGACCGTTCCGGCAGTATGAGCACCGAGATGGATTACTACGGCCAGAAACTCAATCGGATAGAGACACTTAAAAAGGTATTGGCCGATTTTATAATGGGTAAGGAAGGTTTGGCCGGCAGGAACGGTGATTTACTCGGTCTTATTACATTTGCGAGATACCCCGATACGGTTTGCCCCCTCGTGCTTAGCCATAACGTTCTGCTGGAATTTATGAAGAATACCGATGTTGTCCGGTTGCGTAGCGAAGACGGCACCGCCATAGGCGACGCGGTGGCCCTTGCGGCTGCCAGATTGAAGACGGCTGAACAGGAAATTCAGCAGAGAAACAAGAAACTTAATAAAGCCGGTTTTGCATCGATGACTGAAAACGCCGATTTCAAAATAAAAAGCAAGGCGATTATCCTGCTTACGGACGGCCAGAATAATACGGGCCAATATGCCCCCATGCAGGCGGCGGAAATGGCAAAAAAATGGGGTATAAAAATTTACACCATCGGCATCGGTTCGAGGCAGTCCTTTGCGACGGTGCATACAATGATGGGCGATTTCAAGGTTCCCGTTGAGAATGACCTCGATGAGTCGCTGCTGAAGGCGATTGCCGAGACCACCGGCGGTTTTTACGGTCGCGCAGATGACGCGGAATCGATGCACAAAATAATTGAAAAGATAGACCAGCTTGAAAAAACCGAGGTCAAGTCGGTTCAGTACACGCAATACGCTGAAAAATTCGGTCCATGGACGCTGGCGGCGATGGTTATCCTTCTTTGCGAAATACTGGCCGGCTGCACAATATTAAGAAAGATTCCGTAAGAGGTTTAAAGCAATTATGAATCTTGGCAATGATAAGGTGTTGTGGCTGTTGTTTATAATTCCGGCTGTTATAGTGCCGGTTTACGCCTGGTGTTTCTGGAAAAAGACGACGGCATTGAAAGTCCTGGCAAGCGTCGAAATGCTCAGAAAAATAAATGTCGCTGTAAGTTTGAAAAGGCAAATCTTAAAAGCGGTTCTGCTTATCTGTGCGTTTGCGACTATCGTCATAGCGATTACTGAGCCAAGGTGGAATCCGAAGCCGCTGCAGATAAAAAGCCAGGGAAGGGACGTGGTAATTCTGCTGGATACCTCCCGGTCAATGCTGGCGGAGGACATAAAACCAAGCCGGCTGGAACGGGCAAAAATCGCAATCGGCGACCTGCTCGACAAACTCGGCGGCGACAGAATCGCAATCGTGACCTTCGCGGGCAACTCCGCCGTAAAATGTCCCCTCACACAGGATTATGCGTTTGTGAGAATGGCCCTGGCGGACATCTCAACCGAAAGCACTTCGAGAGGCGGCACAGATATCGGCGATGCCATTCGCAAGGTAACGGAAGAAGTATTCGATAAGCAGTCGCGTGAGTACAAAGACCTGATTCTCATCACCGATGGCGATGACCACGACAGTTTCCCGGTCGAGGCGGCACAAAAAGCGGCTGCGATGGGCATAAGGATAATCGCAATAGGTTTGGGCAATGAAAGAGAAGGTTCGCGAATACCAATTACGGGTCCGGACGGACAGACGACATTTTTGAAATATAAGGGGCAGGAAGTATGGTCAAAACTTGACGCCGATATGCTTCGCAAAGCTGCCGCCGCGACGTCGGGCGGCAGGTATATCGGCGTTGAGCCGGGAACAACGCTGGATTTGGGCGAGATTTATCAGGAGCTTGTCGCCTCTGCGCAAAAGCGACAGCTCGAAACGACGACTATGATTACATATGACGAGAGATTCCAGATATTTTTGGTTACCGGTATTTTGCTTTTGGTTTGTGAGGTGCTGATAAGTGAGCGGAAGAAGATATAAAATCGTCCTGTTTTCATTGTTGCTTACTGCCGCGGCACAGCCGGTACGCGCCGAATCCGTCGGCCAGGTTGTTAATGAGGGAAACAAATTTTATCGGCAGGGGCAATATAAAGAGGCGATTAACGAATACGACAAGGCTGGGACGGAGTCGCCGGAGGCGGTTGAGCCGAGGTTTAACAAAGCCGACGGTTGCTTCCGGCTTGGCGACCTGCAGCAGGCGATTGACCTTTATAAGGCCGTGGCGGCGGAAAGCAAGGATATGCGGCTTGTCGAAAAGGCCAAATACAATCTCGGCGACTGTTTCTTTCAGCAGGGGACAAAACAGAAAGATTCGGATGCGCAAAAGGCCGTCGATAATATGCAGTCGGCCATTGGGTGGTGGAGGCAGGCGCTGGATATTGACCCGACCGACGAGAAAGCCGCCAAAAATATCGAGGTCGCGCGTCTGACCATAAAAGATATCATCGACCAGATTAACAAACAGAAACAACAGCAGCAGCAACAGCAACAACAGCAGAAACAGACGCAGGAAGACCTCAAGAAGCTTCTCGAACAGCAAAAATCCCTTGCCGATAAGACCCAACAGACACAGCAGCAATCGTCGCCCGATTATAGCGAAATTTCGAAAGAGCAATCAGCCCTCAAAGACCGCACCGAGCAGATTAAGCAGCAAATGCAACAGCAAAATGACCCTAATAATCCCGACCAGAAACAACAGCAGGCCGCCGAACAGCTCGAAAAGGCGACTGATAAGCAGAAAGATGCCGCCGAAAAACTCAAAAAGTCCGATGCCACTGGCGGTAAGCAATCTCAAGACGATGCCGCTAAGGATATTGAAAAAGCGTTGAAGTCGCTGTCTGACCAGCAGAATCAGAATCAACAGCAAAAGCAGCAGGAAAACCAACAGCAAAACAGTCAGCAGCAAAAACAACAGGAGCCAAATCAGCCCCAGGAACCAAACCAGGCGCAGCAACAGCAACAAGAGCAGCAGCAGGAGCAGCAGGTTGCCGCCCCCGATACGACGGCCGAAGAAATACTCGACAGGGAGCAGAAGCAAAAAGAACAGCGGCAAATCTTGCAAAGTCCCAGATTCCAGAAGGTCGATAAGGATTGGTAGTATGCGTTGGTTTAAGATTAGTATATTCGCGGCAATTGCAGCGACGCTTGTCATAGCCGTCGCCGGCGCAGCGGAACTGCGCGTATATGCTAATGTAGATACATCCAAAGATATTTACGCCGGTGAGCAGTTTAACCTCCAGATAATCATAGACGGCTACGACCAGCCGGGCCAGGTGGATTTGACGCCGCTGAGCGCATACAATCCTCACAGCGCAGGCGGGGGCAACACTTCGCAGACATCCATAAGCATTATTAATGGTCGAACCACTACAAATGCCGTCAGGCGTTACGTGATGAATTATACGCTGACTGCGGGACAGGCCGGAACGATACACATACCTGCTCTCGCCGTTACAGTTGACGGCAAATCTTACAAAACAGATCCCGTCGAGCTAAATGTGGCTCAGCCCGGGACAACGGACCAGCTCGAACTCGAAACAACGTTGTCACAACAGCAGTGCTATGAGGGTCAGGCGGTGGTATTGACGGTCAAATTCTATGTATATGCTAATATTGGCGACTATCAGTTTGATATACCCGCCTTTAACAATGACGCGTTCTATGTTGAAGACCGTGATGCCACAAAACAATATCGGGTTAACCGCAGGAATAAAGAAGCAATCCTTTTGACGTTCAGCAAGGTTCTCATACCGAAACATGCGGGCGATTACGATTTGGGTGCGTCTTCGGTTTCGGCTGATGTGGCGGTAGGGCGTACCCGTTCGAGTGAAAGCTTTTTCGAAGACATGTTCCGAAACAACGTTCAATACAAGCGATTTGCGGTCAGCGCTCCACCGCTCAAGCTTTCCGTTTTACCTTTGCCGCAGCAGGATAAGCCCACGGGGTTTTACGGATTGGTCGGGCAATATACGATTTCCGCTACTGCCGTCCCGACCAAGGCCAGTGTCGGCGACCCGATTACCCTGACAATCAAAATCGGAGGCAACTACCTCAAACCGGTCCAGTGGCCCGAGCTTGAAAAAATAGCCGGGCTTTCCGAAAATTTTAAGATGCCCTCACAGAAGTCATCGCCGACTGTAGAAAATGGCGTTAAGGTTTTCACCCAGACGATAAGGCCCGCCAATGATAAAGTTACCGAGATACCTTCCATTTCGCTTGCTTATTTCGATGCGGACAAGGGGAAGTACGTGGTTGCAAAGACCGAACCGATAAAACTGGAGGTTTCGCCTACAAAGATATTAACGACTGCTGATGTCGAAGGGCGTGATTTCACGCCGGCGGGCAGCGAAGTAGAGGCCGTCAAGAAGGGTATCAGCGCCAATTACGAGGCACCTGATTGCCTGCAAAATGTCAGATTTTCGCTTTCGGCTTCCGTAACAAGCCCGGGTTATTTGGTCGGCTGGGCCGCACCTTTGTTATTGCTGGTAACAAGCGTTTTGGTTAAAGCTATCATGCATACTACCCCGGAACAGGTCGCTCGTAAACGCAGGCGTAATGCTGCCAACAGGGCTGTCAGCCGTCTCAAAGGAATTCCATCCGCACAGTTACAGAATCACTGTGAGCTTATTGCTGAGGCGATGAAGCAGTATATAGGCGAGCGTTTCGACAAAGTGGCCGGCTCACTCACCGCCGATGATTGTATGCGGACGATAATTGACCGCACCGGCGATTCCGCATCGGCGAACCGTTACCGAGATGTTGTCAGCCGGTGCGATGCCGGACGCTATGCGCCGATGCAGCAGCAGCTTGATTCAACGACAATAGATGAGGGCGTCGGGTTAATCCGCGTAATTGAGAAAGAGTCGAAAATATGATTGCCCGATTATCACTGATATGTTTGGTTTGTTTGCTCTTCACGGCAGGACTTGCCGCAGGGGATACGCTGTCGAAAGAGCAGATTCATACCATTTTCAACCAGGCCAATGATGCCTTTCGTCAGGCCAACTCCGCTGTTGACGACACCGACAAATCCAATTCGCTTTACGAAAAGGCCATCCTCGGCTACGAAAAAATTATTCGTGAAGGCCACATAGAAAACCCGAAGCTCTATTACAATCTCGCAAACGCATACCTGCTTAAAGGAGACATTGGCAGGGCAATACTTAACTATCGATGCGCAGAAAAGCTTGATAAGTCCGATTCGGATATCCGGAAAAACCTCGCCTTTGCCCGCAGCAGGAGAGTCGATAAAGTTGAGATAAAGACCGAAAAGCAGATTCTCCAGACGCTTGTCTTCTGGCATTACGATTTTTCAATGAGGGCGAGGTTCACCATCGCTTGTGTTTGTTTCGCGGTTTTCTGCCTCGGTTTGACCGTGATGATATGGTTTGGCCGCAATGCCCCTTTGACGGCGGTAACGGTCGTTTCGGCTTGTTTACTTGTTTGTCTTATCGGTTCGCTTGCTGTTGAAGAGTATTCTCAGGCCGCCAATTTATCCGGCGTTATTGTTTCTCCTGAAGTCGTGGCGTATCAGGGCGACGGGCAGAATTACCCGCCCAGTTTCAAAGCTCCGCTGCACGCCGGCACCGAGTTCGACCTTATTGAGCGTCGCCCCGGCTGGTTTCACATAAAGCTCGCTGATGGCAGCGATGGCTGGATACCGCAAAGCGCCGCAGGAATCATTGATGGTTTGCATACCAATGCTGTCAGGTAACAGCCCGCTATTGGCAAACGCTTACGAACCCTGACCTCTAAGTGTCGGCGGGGTATTATCTGGGTTTGCTATACCATTCTTTTACGATTTTCTCCGCCGGCTTGCCGTATATGCAGAAGGCGGTATCGCTTTTCGCTTTTTCGAGCGAATAAAGGTCGGTGTGCCAGTCCCACCATGCGTAACCGATGAACCATGGCTCGTCCCAGAAGGTTTCCAGCATCACCTGGTAAAATCTTGCCTGTTCATCTGCGTCGTAAACCATTGTGTTGGGGTCGTTATGGGTCCATGGTACGGCGCTGCAACCCTTGGCGCTGCACATCCCAAGCTCGATGAAAAAGACCGGGCGATTAAATTTCTGGCTTACCTTGCGCAGATTTTCTTTTACCGGAATTATTCTTCGCCGCAGCGCCTCTAATGTAGTATCTGAAGGCGGAACACTGTTCAGGTCTTTCCTTGCCGTATGCACATCGTCTGTTCCTATCGGGTAGTATCCGCTTACGCCTATGATGTCTGTCGCGTCCCACCATCTTATTTTGATTTCATCGCCGTGATTGGTGTTGTAAGTAACTGCGCCGGGATAAACCTTTCGTACCTCGGCAATCAAATCCCGCCAGCGGTTAACGAATGGCTCAGTTGTTTCCATTTCGCATCCCAGGCACAGCATTTCACAGTTTGTTTCCTTGGCAAGCTGGGCGTAATGCAGAAGGAACCGGTCGAATTCGGCCCACCATTGCCCCCACAATTCCGAGTCGATGGTTTTGCCGTCCGATTTTTTGAATTTAATGTGTCCCCGCCATGTGCCGTCCCGCACGTTGACCGTGGGCTTGAGGATGACTTTGAGATTATTCTTGCGGGCAAGCTCAATAGCATGGCGAATTTCATTATCCGTAACCATACACGGGTCATTTTCGCCCCAGAAGATATTTGGCTCATTTGGCTTGTTCATTTCCGCGGCAAAAGTGATGCAGACCCAGTTGGCGCCTGTATCGGCCAGTTTCTTCATCGACTCCGCCGGCGCATCACCGAGATATTGTCCCCGCGTCCCCGTCCAGCCCCAGCTGTGACCCTTTATAAACCCCGTCGGCGAATATGTGCTGGTAAATTTGGAGGGCCTGCCCTGAGCCGCCTGTGGTGAGCCGGGTCGAACCGCGTCGAAGGGCTGGTTTACCTCCGCTGCGAAGGCAGAGGATACAAGACACAAGACAGCGGTCACAAGACAGAGCGACATTCTTTTAATCACAGTTACATCTCAGATAAATTGGCATTTATCTGCTCCAACGTGCAGTGTGGCGTAATCATCAATCGGCTGAAGTGTAACCTATTTTCCCCCGTCTTGCAAGATTTGCTCGACTGAAGGACATATCACAGAATGTGCTAAAGATTCTTGACGCTGCCAAATTCCGCTATTTTGGCGTTGGCGCTTCTTTTATCAGGTATCAGTAAAAAGGCGAAGTTTTGGATATTCCCCAAAATAAACGGGGCCTGCCCCGCCACTCGGCGTTGCAAGCCCCGAAGAAAACACTAACTAATTAACAGGTTGCGTTTGTTACGGCCACAGTTGCTGACTGTGCCATTGACTTCCCATTACAGCCAAATCCTTGAAGTCGACAATCTGGTTCGCGTCTGATGCTGAAGGACTGGCCTCGCCCTCGTTTATATAGAGATTAGCCTTGGTAGTCAGCGGTAATAGCAGCTTGCCGGTGCCGTCAGTTGCAAGATATTCTACTTCTGTATCTGACAGAGCATAGTCGTAAATCTGGAAGTCAGCGAGCTTACCGGACCACATTGCCCAGTTGGTGCCGCGTGTGCCGATATGAATTGCACCGGCCGGTGTCGCGAACAGCGGTCCATTGGCGCCCACATTCGGGTCCCCATCCTGCCCATTCGCGTCTTGTGACGCAACCTTTATACCGTTGCAGTAAATGCTCAAACTGCCAGAGCCATAGGCGTTGTTGTTTGTCTTGATGAATGCCCAGTGGTTCCAGCGTCCGCCAAAGTCCAGCAATGGCAAGTATGTGTTGATTGTTCCGGTACCAGGGGTATGCTCATAGAAGCCGACTTGCCCTGTGTTGGCGCCCGGCGTGAGGCGTGACGGGCAAGGAACTTCAACTGTTTCGGCGGTATTGGCCGTGTTCCAGACACCGAATATACCTGGCCATTGAGCAAGGAAGTCGCCTATCATGCTCGCGTTAGCCCACATTGTGAAGCTTATGCCGCCGCCATCACCCGAATGGTTGGCGTCATCCATAAAGCCCACTGCTTTTGGAGGTGCATCAACGTAACTCTGATTGTTTGTCGGGAAGGGGCTGATTGGAGGAATGAACAGGCACGGGCCGCCACTACGGCCGCCGGTAGCATTCCAGTTGAGCGCAGCCCATCTGTTGACTGTGCCTGCATAGGCAGTTCCATTTGTGTCGCCTGTTCCGTAATTCTTAACAGTACTCGTGTTGCCGCTATCGTTGAATTTGTACCAGAGTATCGGTGCCTTGTGGGGTACCGTATTACTATCGAAGGTGCGCAAATCTGCTTTCTGGAGCCAATATTCCGCGAAGACGGTCAAATCATTGATATCAACATCGCAGTCGCCGTCCATATCAGCCGATAGTGTAACAGCCGGGTTACATGTCTGAGAATACAGCCGGATGTTGTCAAACATCACGTTGCCGTCGCGGCCGGCTGATTGACTTTCGACACAACGCTGACCAAAGCCAACGTAGAAATTCTGCACTTGTGCAAGGCTCACCGGGGTGAAGTTGGAGTCATTGAGAGCGATATACCATTGTGTCCAATTGGCTGCCTGTGAGGCACTGGCGTCCGGATTAGGAACCACGCCGACATTACCCGCTGTATCTTCAATAGCTACATACATCCTGTCGTAAGTCGGGTTGACCCCGTTAGTCGCGGCACCTATATAATCTACTCTTAAGGCCGCGGGCTGCACAGAAAGCACGCTGGTGTTGCCTGTGAATATCGCGCCGCCGATGACGTTGCTGTAACTGCGTCTTTCCTCTGAGAATGACGTTCCACCGCCAGCTATATAGTTGTTGTAGAGGAAGTTGCCATGTTTCCCGGCGGAATCGATTACATAGGTCAAAATCCCACGCGGGTTTACCCCACCCTCGACTTGCGCCGTGCAAGTGGTATAGCCCGTTGACCAGTTCACGTTTACATCAGACGTGTTGTTGTAATCTTCAAAGTCCTCGATGGTGATAACCGCCGTAGGAGTAAAGTTCCAAACGATACCGTCTGAGAGGCCTCCTCCCCATAGCGTTGAGCCGTTAGCTTCCGCTATCTTCCAGTAGTAGGGGGTGCCCGACACTAACGGTCCGTACCAGTTAGTCGCCAAGTTCGTAAATGAATATGTGGTGGCGGTCGTTACGGTTCTGAAAATCTTGGTTGCGGTGTTGGTGCCGGTGGCGCTAGTTACCGACGCGGAGTCCGTGCCAACGTATACCCGGTGCGAGTTAGCGGTGCCTACAAAGTCGCCTTTCGTCCAGCTTAATGCCAACGGTTCGGCTAAACCAACCCGTCCGTTATACGGTTTTGGATTGTATGCCTTGCCGTCATGTGT
>Ga0187881_10000512_pt1 | contig 46649 bp, 44 predicted proteins | sample June2016WEW_19_1_2_FD_133017 | JGI IMG/M metagenome (GOLD analysis project Ga0187881, IMG submission 133017) | Peatland microbial communities from SPRUCE experiment site at the Marcell Experimental Forest, Minnesota, USA - June2016WEW_19_100 | ecosystem: Environmental > Terrestrial > Soil >... | reverse complement strand
TGGTGCGGGGGAGGGGACGTTCGCCCACTTGCACCACCCCCCCCTGGTGGGGGGGGTCCGTCGTTTCTACGGTGGGTGGGATTCGAACCCCTGAACCCCTACGGGACAGGGTCCTAAGCCCTCCGCGCATATGCAAATGCTCTGCGCCTTTGACCTGGCCTCACCCCTTCAGTATGCCTGAAGGTTTGGCAACCCCCGCATCTTTTCATACGAAGGTTAGCGTTCTGAAACGGGTCATGCGCAACCCGACCAGGCGCTTCCCCCGCTGAGATACTTATTGTTCCACCAACCAAATATCGTTACCGGACTCGTAGTCGTATCGTAAATGTCCCAGTTCTCAGGTTTGGACTCTGTAAAGACGGAGGATATTTGATCGAACATATGCTGTACAAAGCCATTGACCCAAACACATTTTCAAGTGGAACTAAGGACAGGCAGCAATTCCGTTACCGATCTCAACACTGTTGTGGGTCGAAGTTCATCGAGTTTAGTCTGTTGAACCGCGGTCTGCCACATACCCTCGGTGAGTACTACGTCAGCATATGGTAAAGCCATTGCGAGGCTAATTATGTCATGTGTGTCGTTTGGCTGAATCTTTCTGGCTTTCAACATATCGCGATAGAGCGTCAACTGGGCATAACAGTAGTTCGCTGGCATCCATTGGAAGAACTGGGTTATGCTCTGCCTATTCGTTAAGTGGATGCGCAGGAAGGCCTTCGGGTTCATGTGAATGTTCAAGAGAGATGTCATGAGCGGCGGGCCGATTGAGTTAATGAGGTATTCTGTTATGATGGCTCTCCTAAGCAGGTTATTGTCTCTTATTCGCGACTGCCATGAACGCCTGATCTGTTCGAGTTTTCCAACTGTAGCAATAGCGTTGCTGTAGGATTCTTTGATAAAGGATTCACCAAGTCCGAGTTCCATCAGTAAAAGTAGTGTTTCTGGACTTTCGATCCTCTCCAATAGATACTTTTCCACCTGCGGCGGAACAGCTTTTCGTGGATCCTTACTCACTATCGTGCCTTTGGCGCCTACGAGTTGCGAGAGCCCTTTTTTGATTGCAATACCTTGAAGGTTGTATCCTGGTAACCCTATCTCTCTCAGAATAGCATTCTGAAGTTCGGGCAAGAACATCATCGGGAATGGGAGAACTGCCCAGCCTCGTGAGACGAGCATCATGTACTTTGCCAGACGCTTCCGTCTCTCTGTGTTCAGGTTTCTCACGGTTTCCGAAAAATGAATAAGAGAAAGAGGAAAGATGGCTTCACCAGAATCGGCTTTACTAACGACTATTCGAGCAATTTTCCTATGCTCAGGAGCTTGGTCGTTGTATCCGCGGGCCAAGTCAATCCAATCTTTCTGATCCAGATGAATTATCTTCGAGGGCATTCTAGGCTGTCACCGACCTTGACACTCAGGCGACGCGCTCATTCGGTCTTAAACCCCATACTGTCGGTTCGGACGCTGAAGACGCCGTCTGGGTCGTAGCCGAATCTTAGGAACGCTTCGCGTCTCAGTTGCCACGCGAACCAAAAGTACTCCTCCGCGCAGGCATGCGCGATCGGATGGATTGCCACAAGACCTGCGGCTTGCGTGAAGTGTTTCCCATCCTTGACCGCATGGAGAGTTTTACCAACGTCGTTTGCGGGGAACCGCCCGTCGTATAGGTGGTGGATGTTCCAGCATTGCTTGCCGTCGCGTCTCTTCGGCCTCTCGCCGCCTGCGAGGCGGTACGCCATCACTGCGGGCCCGTTGGAACGGCTGTCGACTGTGATTCCGGCTTTCTTGAGCTTGGATACATTTGACATTTGTTCTATCCATTTGTATATAGATCGATGCGCTCTCTGAAGTCAATCTCTTCAATAGCAAGTAGCGAATGTCCTCGATTGACTTCCAATAACAGGTCTTCTTCACCTCATCATAGACAACGAGAAAGACTGGGAAAAGCCTCGGTAGCCAATAGATTATTGTTGATTTCTCGATACCTTGTCCCCAATTGTCATCGAAGTGCTCTGTCCCTTTGGCTTGGACATAGAAAGATCCCGCCGGAGAATCAGGCTCCAATAGTTCACAATAGAAATCGATTCCAACATCCTTTTGATATTTCGTAGGGATGGAGAAATACGCAAGTCTTGTGCGAATATGTCCTTCTCCAACTTCCCCTAAACGGTCTTTCCATGAGACTTTGGGCGCGGAAAACTCCAAGATCAGTTACCTTGGCGATAGATGAGAACATTTGTCCTTGCTGCTACTTTTAGTTTGATTAGACGCACAAACTCTCTCGGCTGACGATAACCAAGGGTGGCGGTGGTACCTCTCAGCCGGACAGCTAAGCCTGTTACGTTTCATCGGACTATTTTTTTGCGTGAAATTCGCTTTCCCACACGTAAGAACCTGACTTGAACTTATCCCATGCTAGCTTATGCGCGTCCTTCCAATGTTTCACTGCTTCAGCTTCGACGGACTTTAGCGTGTTGCCTTCGATCTCCTCGTCACACAGTTTGCATAGCCATTTTTCCTTGTCTTTTGATAATTTCACCAACGTGAAGATCGGTGTAACCTCTCGCAAAGCAATCCTTCTGCGTCCGTCATCATAGATTGAAACATCATACCCTCTCCCGCAGACGTTGCAGGTCACATTGTTTATCTTTTTCGTCTGAGGCGAAAAGGTCTCCATGTCCAACTTAGCTCCGCAGAGACACATGGAAATTGCCTCGCGCATGTCATCTTGAAAGTTTCGATCCTTGCCTTCGTATCTTGTCAGGGGAACCTCTGTCTTCCATCCGCAAATAGGGCATTCTACCTCTTCAATGAATTTTGTGAAATTCTCGCCATATGTGGCAGTTCGTTTTCCAGAAGCAGTGATTTCTCCCAGTCCGCAATTGGGGCATTTTATTACGATTGGAGTGGATCGAGGCAAATCTAGCATCATAGAATGATAGATGAATTGATATTTCTGCCTTGATGCTCGTTTTCTCGGAGGTTTGAGTAATTTTGCGTTTTCCCAGAGTTTTTTTTCCCAATCAACAGCATCATCGGCAGCAGATGTGCGACCGTGCTGTCACCAATCGGAGTGTTTTCGTCATCGCATGAACCCGCGATGGTATTGACGCTTTCACGCCGACACGACACCGTTTGCGGGCATACATCGGCACGTGCCGGTTGCGGTAATCTCCAGTGAATCTTGTTCTCGACGTGGCATCGAGGTATTAGTTGGAATGCTTGTTACGGGAATTGATCCGTGGGCCTCCAAGTAACACATGTTACTCGCAATACATCTGCGTACTTTACCGATGCAATGTAGTCTCAACGTTGTCTCTACTTTCGATCTTATTGCGAGGAAATGTGTGTCCTAAATCTGTGTCCTGCTGTCATTCATTGTGGGGGTTGTCAAGCACGCAAGATCATGTTGTGTCTTCGAAATCGCTACCGTGTCATCGCTGTGTCTCTGGGTTGTCTCCGAGTTTTCTCTGTGTGTCTCGGCTTTTCTAGAGAATTTGCGCTGAAAACGCGCTTGATTTATATTCTCTCCGAGCGCAATGTATTTCACGATGCGAGTGAGCCGTTAAGGCACATTCATTTGATCGTAACCGTGACAACGTGCGACAACGCTTCTTTTTGGTCTTAGGCGTATTTGTAGTGGTTGACTAACGCTTTCGATGACACACTAGGACGGAGACAACGGTGATAGACACAGCGATTCGATTTGCATGAGAGGAATCGTGACAACGTAACAGGGTGCCCGGGCGGGCTAATTTTTCACTTACTCGGTGCTGTGCTTGTTGGCTGAAGGTTTCGGAGTACAGATCAGGATAGGGACAACGGAGACAGCAATTCAAGGATGAAAAACAGGAGGCAGCGGTGATGGAGACAGCACTTCGATTTGAATAGGAACAATGTCGAGGGGACTTGGAACATTTCACTTGGACGTGATGTGTGGCTTGTAAACGCTTGCGAAGAGGTAGATCTCGTGAACATTGCGCTCATTCCGCTTTTCTCGACGTGCGTGCGCATCACGCTGGCGGATTTGGCATGTGAAGTTAATTCGAACGTGCGCCTCAGCCTTCATCAATTCTCGACACGCACGCTCTCAGCGCTAAACATCATAATAGATTTCTGTTGACTCAAAGTTGCAAAAGTGAATCCAGGAGCAAGTCCAGATGCAGGCGCAGGCGCAGACACACGCTTCGCTTTTAGAAACACTACCTGTCTTGTCCATCACTCTGTTTTTCGGGTTCTTTTGTTCCTTTGTGGTTTTGTCTTCGCTCTCGTCCCTACTCTTTCTGCCCTTTGTTTGTCTCGACCATTACGTCCATGATCGGTTGAGATGTTCCCTTTCCGCCCTTGACTCCTTTTTGATTCTCCTTCTTCCCTGTCTTCGCTTTGGCTACTCAGCTTGGTCGCTTTCGCTACTCCCCTCAACCCCCGCCCTTTTTTGGCGGCGGCGCCCCAAGTGTCGAAACCTCGGCTGCTCTATGGTTTCTTGAGTGAGGTTAACCTAGTAGCACACTGCATTTTCCTTTTTTGTACTGTTGACTGTCGGGTGATGAGTATTCCTTGACTGTCTAAGGGTCTACTTCCATTACGATTTTCAAAAGTTCAGCAGCCTGTCGTCTTTCACCATTCTTGTCGCTCGTGATCTCTCTCCTGGGACACGAGCATTGCGATATTAGATCATTCGCCTGGGAAATGTGTCTCGCTGAATCTTTGCGCAAATAGACTAAATGAAGCTTGAAACCTCTCGACTTCAAATCTTCTATGGGTTTCGTTATGCAATTCGAATTTAGCTCTCCTTGCTGATTCGCCCTTATCGAGAATGCCCCAATTAGTAGCTTGCAGCCGTTAGAAACACACTTTTCAATCCAGCCTTCCACTATTTCGAGGACTTTCTTGTAGTCGCAGAAGTGGCATTTAGGCCATTCCTGTGGTGAGCTGAAGTATATGCAGATTCTTTTGCTATTCAAAGAGTAGATGTGAGGGCTTAGGCTTTTCACCCTATGCGATCTAGCCATTGCCCGTAAGGTGAGGCTCTTTCCTGAATCTGCAACTCCCGCAAGGATAATTATGGAATCGGGAATTATCTATTTTCACCCTCAGCTCTGCTTAGCGCAACCTCGGCGTGCCTAAATGTCGAACTAGCTTGCTGAGATTCTTTTGGATTTTCGTATTATTATGTCCCCGTTTGTTGCGGCGAACTCGATACTGTCCCCTTGCTTCAATTGTAGAAGCTCAACGATTTCTTTAGGGATGGCTACACGTAGGCTGTTGCCGATCCGCATTAACTTCCGTCTGAGCACTATACCCATATGCGTTAGGATATCCTAAGGATACCTTTATAGCTTGCGCTATCCTAAGGATATCCTGACGATATCCTATGCAATCGACCGTTGGTCAACAGAGTTCTGAAGGCCAAGTAATGTTGGGAGTCCAGTTGCTTATCGACGGGGAAAACCTGTACATGTCTACCGTCGAATACTTGAAGGCACAGAAGAGACCTTCAGACACGGCGGCCGCAACCGACTTCATTCTTGCAAAGCTGGGAGAGCTTGTAGATTACATCGAAGACCGAGATGATCTCCGAATCCATGTGGCCTACTATTACTTTACCAGCGTGGGCGTGGACGCTTTGCGAAGCAGAAAAATGTTAGTGGGATTCAAGGAACAGTTATGGCAGTTGGGTATCGAGACTGTGGTTGTGGAGAAGCGGAACGATAAATCAGGGAATGTTGACCCTCGTCTGATCTCGGCTGCTTACGGGCTCCTCATCGAGAAGAGGGCGCCGTCAAACTTAGTTCTTGTAAGCGGCGATAAGGACTATGAACCCATGCTCGCTGCTTACGAAAAGCAAGGTCGAAAAGTAACTGTCTGCTTTTATCAGCCCGTAGGCGGCGGCGCATCCATAGACCTATTGAGCGTAAGTGGAGCAGAGTTCATCGATTTCACGAACCCGCAACAATCATGGACAATTTCATTATGAAAGAGACATGATTGAACCCCTAGCCGTGAGCCATGCCTATTTCTCCAAGTGCTCGGTGTCTTCAAAGGCTTCGTTGGTTAACGCATCAATGAGTTCCCTATTCGTCTCCTTTCGCCTTTGTATCGTGAAATACGTCCAACTATTCTTGAACCGCTGAAACACAATATCCTTCCCAGGTTTCGGATAGTTCCAGGTGAATGGGTTAGTTGGCATGAGTTTCTCAACGAATTCTTCTAGTTGATACTGGGGATGAGACTGTTGACAAGATGCTCAATGGGTATGTAAAGGTAATAACTGGACTGGATGATTACGTGGTATACAAGATCGTGAGTTAGGGGGCTTCGATCTATCTAAGAGCGGTTAGAATTCCCTAAATTTCTTGGACGCTAAAATCGCGATCCCACTAAATCACTAGATCAGGTTGAGGAAGGACTCAATTTGGTCGCAAGCAACATTCGAATCTTCATTCAAGACCATTACGCCCTGATGCAACAGGGAAGCTCCTGTGGCCATGCAATATTTGCGGCGGAGGAACTCATGAAGTACTACGAGCCAAAACCTAGAAGGAAGAAAGAAGAAGCCGCTCAGGGAAATCTGAGCTCAGTCGAGATAGATGAACCGCTGTTTGGTTACGACTGGAAAAGCCACGAATACAGCTGAAAAATGCCAAAGACGAAGAGCTGATCCCATCCGCAGATTATGCTCTGGTGTTGTCAGGAGTGTCGGAGATGGTTCGACTATGATGAGGAGACGAAGGCTTTGGACACATTTGGCCGTAAGAGTTTCAACTGGAACATCAGAATCCAATAGCTCAATAGCAGCACTAACGAGAGGCAATTCGGACAGCGCTATTTTGAGCTACGAATACCTCAATCAGCAAAAAGCAGCTTCGAAAATCACGATGCAAATTCACACGGGATTTTCGAGAGTGAGGATATCCTTCTTTCCCATCTATAGTCGGAACTCATATTACGAATTTTCGATTGGCACCCTTCTCTTGCTGATTAATTCCTAAGATCGCGCGTCCCAGCTACCCGCCGCGGAAGATCTCATCATACTAATAGCGAAAACGAAGCCTAGAAACTTGTTGATAGGTAGCTTTAGCGATTGGAGGTTCTTTGACTCTGTTCAGCAGCTCATCTGTTGCCTTGATCGTCAAGAGCCTATCCGTGACATTTCAAAATATTCGAATGGATCTGCACCGTCATCAAAACAGTAATGTATTCTATTGAAACCTTTCTTGAATTCGATTACATCCTCGGCTACTGATGACGGGTCCTCACGTTTTAATAGTACCCTTTCAAAAAACGTCGCGATCTCTTTCATCTCTGAGGGGCCCATACCTAATCGCGCGTTTTCGCCGCCTCCAAGTCGCAATCCAGATATTATGCCGTCTTCCGCGGCGTATAAATTATCTTTAAGTTTATCTACGCCCGGAATCCCTGTAGACTCCGGTATTATGTTGGCCCTTTCAAGCATCTGGGCTACAACGTGAGACCCTCCCATTTCCCTGACATTGACCACTACCATATGTGATTCAGTGAAGCCTTTTTCAGGGCATAGAACCCTAAATCCCTTCTCATATAACGCCTCGCCCAACGCCTTCGTATTCTTCACAGTCTGCTTGGCATACTCTTCGCCGTAGGCTATGAGTTCTGCGAATACTACTCCCAAGACTGCGAAGAGGTTTGGGTGGGCCCCCCCGATAAATAAATGAGCCACGTCCTGAATTTCCTTTTCACTCCCGTCATATTTTTTCGATAATATCAATCCACCCTGTGGTCCAAAGAGAGTCTTGTGAGTACTACCACAAATAATTCGCGCTCCATCGCCGAATGGATCTTGAAACTGCTTTCCCGCCACCAAACCGAAAACATGCGCAGCATCGTAGGATACTATGGCGCCGATTTCATCTGCAGCCTCTACTATGTCGGAGACTGGTTGTGGAAATAACAGAATGGTACCGCCGAGCATTATGAGCTTCGGCTTTTGTTTCTTAACTATCTTAACTGAGGCATCAGCATCGATGTTCATCTCTTTGCACTCGAACGGTATCCCACCGGTCCTTAGACTTGGAGCTATGGCCTTAACGCGCTTGAGGCGCTCAGTCGAGTCGAATCCTCCAAACTTGGGCTCTAACTCTAGCACGAGATCCCCTTGACCCGTCAGAGCGAGTATAACTGTCTCGCATGCAAGTGTAGCTGAAGGAATATGAGTTTCAACGAAACTTGCATTGAATAATCTTTTTCCCAAGTCAACAGTGGCACGGTCAACCTCTTCCATATACTCGTTTCCAACGAAATGTTTGGATGGTAGCCAACATGTTAGGTTTGCATACCTAGTGTGAAAATCAGTACCCATAAGTTCACGTGCGAGTGGGCTCATTATGTTTTCTGCAGGCATCAGATTCAAACACTTTGATCGCCACTCTTGGTGTTTTCTTACCGCAACGCGAATATCTAATGCCTCTTCACTGATTTTCATTGCTATCTTTTTCTTGGATTGCCCAGAACCCAACTGTTACAGCAACTCTCGACGTCAGCTTGTTAAAGATTTTCCCTTGCTAGTTCTCGTGAGGTTTTGTCCTTAATGCTGTCGATAAGGTCAATCTGTGGTGGTGAACCAAGGTTCCCAGTCCAACTGCCCCGCATTGGCTTTCGGTTGCCTCCCAGAACACTGACTGAAGTATCCAGAATCTAGGTCACTGTCTTCAGCTCCTGAATAATATTGCCTCCATCAATGACTATCTCGGCTCCAGTTATGTAATCAGACTCTTCCGATGCCAAGAACACAGCTAGGTGTCCTATGATAAGACCCGGGCTATCGAGAATCATGATCCCAACTCAATGCGCCACAAATGCTGACGCGACTGCGATCTCCGTAGTTTACACAGAGAACCACGAATTCCTGGAATGCCTGTTTTACCCGACACATCCCGATTTGGTATTGGTGGGCACAAAGATTGTCGGCAGGAGTCCTAAAGGCAGTAAGTGCGGGACTCCCGCTTGTTGGACCGTGAAGATGACTTAGACGTGCACATCTAGGAAAACGTCAGATAGAAAGATGAAATGCTTCTATTCCGGCGGAAGGATCTTAAAGATGAGGCTGAGGTCTAATCCCTCTCTCTTCCTGTAGGCCCACGCGACGCAATACAGCGCAATCCCAAGTACTCCTACCCCTACCGCGATTGGGAGTGAAGCGGGGGTGCCGCCAACAAATGCATTGGTTATGGAAGAATAGAAGATTATGCTTTCAACTACGAGTGCAAAGACACCTACGAGTGTTATCGCTGGCACTCGTCCGAAGCGCCGCTTGACCCAAGCTGGAGACAGCTCGAACGTGCTTTTCGCAGTGTACGGAAACAAGATCGCTGCAATACACGTGAGGAGATATGCAAAGCAAAGAAGGACTACTGAATTGGCCATCGCTGCAGCGAAGCTCGTATAAATCCAAACGACCAACAGAATCTCGCCAACAACACCAGTCACGATCACAGCTTTTATTGGAGAGTGGAATCTGTCGTTCACGTCAGCAAGACGTGCCGGTGCGATCCTATCGAAAGACCAAGCAAACAAGTTTCTGGAACAAGCGATGAAGTTCGTAGAGCATATCCAAATCCAAGCCACGACAAATGCCAAGGCTTCGATGAACATTAAGACGGTGTTTTGCGGGATAAGTATAAACAGCCAATTCATTGATACTGGCATCGGTAGAGGCACAGTGGACGCGCAGCAGTTCGCTAGGTAATTTGCCGCGGAGAAGAAATCGAAGCCGAACGCATGATAGACTGCAAAACACCATGCAGCGTAAATCACACCGGCAGCTACCAAACTCCCGAGGATGGAAAGCGGAAGGTTCTTGGACGCGCTCTTGGTTTCACCTCCCGTGTATGCCGCGTAGGTGAAGCCATTCAGCGCGAACATCGAATAAGCGACCGAAGCCAAATTTCCACGCCAATTCCAACCGGGGGCATAACCGTTCTTGACTGCGGTCTGTATGACTCCGTCGTAGGTGAAACCCGCGGACGCAAAATGACTGTTCCATATGTTTGCGAAGCTCGACTGGGAAGCGGAAGCTAGAAAAACTATGTTGAGAACCGTACCAATCATCGTGAGAACGAAGAGGATCCTCATGAAGCCCCAGACAGTTCGCCCGAAAATCATCAGAACGCAAACAACAACAAGCAGTATCGTACCGGTGACCAGTATGCCGGTGTTCGTTAAGAACCACGCCGAGTTCGCCGCAAGAGACGCATTGCCGGTAGCCTGGCCCACTGTGCCAAACAGACTGCTGACCGCCGACGGAAAGACGTAACCGTTTGTAGCAATAAAGCTGAACGCACAAATCGTGATCAACCAGCTCGTCAGGAAACCAATCGTCCCGTGAATTGTCCTACTGGCATACACATAGTCGCCTCCTGTCCGCGGCATAGCTGCCCCAAGCATGGAGTACACAAGGGCGAGACCGAAAAATAGCAACGGCAACACCAGCAGAGTTGCCCAACCCGCGTTGCTCTGCGGGAACGCGTAGGAAACGAATTCGAGTACGAATATGATTCCGACGGTGGGACCAATTTGTCCGTAACTCAAGTTGAACAGGTCGAAGCCAGAGAGCGAACGAACGAGCCCTGTTGCGTCTCTGACGAACATCGGCGCTTTTCTTTCTGGCATAAATTTCCGTCATTTGTCTAAAACGCACATAAGCTTTTTGTAGATAGAGAAAGGTCTAGTATATGCTTAGCTTGGCGTTCGATCCTTAGAACGCTTGATGAGGTGATCAAAGGTTGTTCAAGGAAACCGTTCGGGAAAACGCCAACTCACTCTGCCTTGAGTTACCCTCCCCAGTTGTGGAGCACGTGGTCATGAAATTTGCCCTCTTCTAAAGAAGCTTGAAACAGTTGTGGTCTAGGTCGTACAGCACAATAAGTTGCTGAAACAAGCTGAACTTTCTCCCAGCCTCATGGTTTTCTTTGAAGTCCGTCGAAAACGGTCAGCTAAAGCTATAGCTCGAATAGCTATAGGGTGAACCTATAGGGTGAACATCACTCGCCTCTCCCGGACATGATCGAAGAAACGCAGCGGATCATAGATGCCGCTGACAAACATGACATGGTGCTGAGACTATTCGGTGGCTTGGCAGTCCGATTTCATTGCCCAAGCGCGACCCATAGGTCCCTAGGGCGGAAGTATGTTGACATCGATTTCATGGGATTGCTAAAGCAATCACGTGACATAAAGAAGTTATTCGTCGAACTCGGCTACGTCCCTCGCGGGATCTTCAACGCCATGAGTGGCGACAAGCGTCTCATCTTCAATGACATGAAGCATGCGAGACGGGTCGATATTTTCTTGGACGTTTTCGAAATGTGCCACATATTAAAACTGAAAGACCGCCTACTGATCGACAAACCCACTATTCCTTTGGCCGATCTACTTGCCACCAAGCTTCAGGTCGTCGAAATAACTGAACGAGAATATAGAGACATCATAGCACTAGTCCGAGACCATGAAGTCGGCGATTCGGATGCCGCCGAAACAATAAACGGAGCATATCTTGCGCGAGTCTGTGGCGATGATTGGGGGATCTACAAAACATTTTCAATCAATATCGCGAACATTCTTTCAGCCCTTCCGCAATACGACTTGGGGGTTGAATCGCTAGATACCGTGCGTAAACGCCTGTTGGATCTGCAAAATCGGTTTGAGACTATTCCGAAGACGACGCGGTGGAAACTCAGAGCGCGACTTGGCGAGAAGGTAAAATGGTACGAGCTGCCAGAGCAGGACAAGGAAGTTGTCGACTCACGAATTGTGACGAAACCAAGTTAATATCTTCATCAGGAAAATCTGGCTTTCTCATCCTTGCGTCATTAAGTAGCTCTTGACGCTTTTTTCGTCGAGGTTAATTACCGCGCCGCGTAGTATTCCTCCACTGTATTCGCTTCCAGGGTTAATGCATAGGGTTCGCCCAATCTTCGCGATTCATGTATATGCCCATGAATGCCCAGCAAGGGTTGATGCTTTTCGATTAACTGCCTCACCGCTGCGCTGCCAACATGAATCATGCTCAGGCCTCCGCCGCCCCTAACCTTCAGTGTTTCATCTGATTCAGGCGCCAAATCAATCGGTGTGTTGAAGGGTGGGCAATGCAGATTGAAGATGCAGTTCTGCATTCGTTCAACCTTTGATGTTATCTTCTCGACTATCTCTGTTCCTCTTTCTTCAGTAGTTTCGCGAGGGCTATGCCAGGGAGTCGTGTTCGTCCAAGCTGTCGTAATCATTTCGTGCCGGGCGTCTAACCAGACCACAGGCATCCTCATGGTAAACCACAACGGCCGAAGACTTCAACACCGAGTCAACTTCAAATCGGTCATCGTTACCAGGGCTTATGTAGCACTTCACATTCGTCCCCTTCAATCGTTCTTCGGCGATAGAAACCTAACGTTTGACTCCATCAGCCATCACGGTACAGAACAATTCATCAAGGAAGTTTCTCCATCTCATCAGGAGTTGTGATGTATGCATAATAGCCACTGTTCCTGATGTTCTTAGCACCTGCCGATTACCAAGAAACTCGGAAAAATACGTTCCATCACCTTGGTCGACGAGGGGAACGATCATCTTCCCGGTAATGTCGCCTCCTAGGATGAGGACAGTCGCCTGATAAAACTTAGCCGCATTCAGGAACTTAAGAAAGCAAACCTCTGAGTCACATCAGACGTGAAGAAGATACGAGTCATAGCCCCCTTTACGTTTGAGTGGACATTAATATCTTGCGACCTTGCACCAATACTAGTATCCTTACTGTGTGAGATCTCAGAGAGCCGGATGATCTGCGCGAGCTTTATGGGTACGGTAAAGTTGAATGGAGCTGCAAGGTTTCATGCTTGAGAGCCACGGTGACATTTTTTGCTACTGGTCGTGAGATAATCGGTCTCCGAGAAGAGACTTTGGAGGTTGGCGATTCCGCTACAGTTATGCATTTGCTCAAATTACTTGTAGACAAGCACGGTCAGAGGCTACGCGAATATCTCTTTGAACTTCCGACAGAGCGCCCGCGACCTCACTTGACAATCCTCCTAGACGGCAGGGGCATTTCCAGTGTGGCCGGTTTTGACACACTCGTAGCAGATGGTTCTACACTTGCCATTGTTCCTCTGGTCTCGGGTGGATGATTCCCAAGTGAGAACACAGAGACGTTTCAACGTAGACCAGCCATGAATCACGGCAAATCAACACAGTGTTCTCTCTGTTTCCAAACTCTGCATTTCATCCGAGCGCTCTGATCTCATCAACCCTCATGTTTATTTCCTCAAAGGCGTCGGTATTTCTACTCACTGCAGCAGCGGACACGAAAACCCCTGCTTCTCTCATCACGGGCTATGAGCTCGGATGGGCCAAAGAAAAGCCGGAGTAGGAAATGTAATTATGAACTGTGGAACCCGAAACCTCCAAGCATTGAGATTCGCGCGAGCTTCTGTCGCTAATCCTCACATTCAATATCAGACGTATCGAAAGACATGCAACGCAATAAGAATCGATCCAAACAGGTTAGTGCAATTCCTCAGATTTCCTGAAAAGAGTCGCAATCAAGTCCCTTAGCTCAGATTCAAATGACACTGTATAAGGTTTGCCAGCCACCTTGATTGCGCTTTTCGTGTCCTTGATACCCGCCCCAGTTATGACAGCCACAACCGTCTCATCCCGGTCTATCGAGCCGTGATCTACGAGTTTCTTAAGCCCCGCTATGGAGGAAGAACCACCGGGCTCCGCGAAGATACCTTCAGTCCTCCCAAGGAGTTTCTGAGCTTGCAGTATCTCGTCATCGTCTACAACCTCAACAAGCCCTTTGGACTCTCGCAAGAGTCTGAGGACTCTCAGACCGCTTGGCGGATCTGGATTGCATATTGAGGTGGCTATCGTATCTCCCTCCACCACAGGCTGCACTATGTCTTTGCCCTGCCGGAACGCGTCGTATATTGGGTGAGCTGCAGCAATCTGAACTGCAACCATGGACGGTTTTTCCTCTATCAGCTTGGTCGCGTACATGTCGCGCCAACCTTTCCAGTGAGCACTCATGTTGCCTCCACTACTTGTCGGGACGACTACTTTGCCTGGAACCTCCCAGCCTAATTGCTCACATATCTCAAAGGATGATGTCTTCTGCCCTTCAATCCTCATTGGAGCATCAGCATGCACCCAACAAATCCCGCATTCCTTGCTTAGCTCCAATCCTAGCCGGTAAATCCTCGGGTAGGGCATGTCTACCGCAATAACCTCAGCGCCGCAGATTAGCATGTGCACAATTTTCTCAATTGGCACACCCGTGCGTAGCAAGACAAGAGCTCTCAGTCCAGCGTGGGCGGCATAGGTAGATATTGAGGCTGCCATGTTGCCTGAGGAAACGCATCCTACGATCTGATAACCGATCTCTCGCGCCTTGGAAACACCCACGCTAGTTCCTCTGTCCTTAAACGACCATGTGGGATTCTTAGTCTCATCTTTCAGGTATAGATTTCTGAGACCCAGAACCTTGGCCAAACCCGTACTCTTCCAAAGGGCCGTTTCCCCTTCGTTCAAGGTGACTATTTTCGAGGTGTCTTCAATGGGCAGAAGTTCTTTGTATCTCCACATATTGCAAATTCGACCCACGAACGTACTTCTTTTCAAAGTGCCTGCTAACTTCTCATAGTCATAGGAGACCTCCAGAGGGTAATCGTCTTCGGGGCAGCGATAGAGCGGGCTCTCCAATGGGTATGTCTTATGGCAAGCCTGGCACGCGAGTTCAGTCTTCAATTGAATCTACACTCTTTGAGAGTATGCGACTCTTAAGGGGCGTTGTGAAAATAAAGTTGGGCAAATTCACACTGTTCAACAGACAACTGGTGGAACAAAGTTCGTGAACCACAGAAGGTCTAATCGGAGCTGAAAAATCGACTTGATGATTAAGCGGGTGCAGCAGAGGATGTTGGAACTCGGGACGGCTCTCATCCCCGATCTCAAATCCTTAGAACAAATCCTGCTGATCCTATCACACAAAAGCAAATTAGCGATGAACTTCGGCCTTACGCAAGGAAGCAGAATTCGATTTGGATGAAGCTAAGAAAACTGTGGGGGCTACTGTCATGAGTTGTTCAATCTTGAAAGATGCCACAGAGATTTTCTCGACAAGGGAGTATATTCACCTGAGCTTCTTTTTCCAAGCAAAATTCGCTTGAGAGATCATCCGGGCATCAAATGGAGGTTACAGCAGTTGAGCAAGGAGGCGTCGTAACGGTATAGGTCAATACATCTGCCTGCCCTTCAACTTCGCTTTGAAGTCGTCGCGCATGTCGCGGTCACCGAGGATATGACGTACTCGATCCCACCAATCAGGTTTCTTGTTGCCGCGTGAGAACACCGTCACGTTATCACCGCGTTCCAGCATGCGTTGCACAGCTATCCGTCCCATGTACCGCGTGCCGCCGATGATGAGGATGTCCATTCTGCCAGGCGTCCACTTCGACTTAATCCGTATCTGGAGTTTTGCTAGTCGCATCTGGTGTCAGTTTCGGACCCGAGTTGGTCTTTCGGCGCCGAAATTACGTCTCCGAGTTTCCTGTTGAAAGTGGAAGTTTGCTGAGAGCGGGCACCTCCGCTCAATAGTAACCGGGAAGGGCTCGAAGTCATCTAAGAAGATCTTATTCTAACATATGACTGATTGTATTCCTAATATCTTGCACAGGGCTATGAGCTCGCCCTTTATGTCTTCATGTACCATACACAAGTGGTGCCCGACACCGTTTTCAGCCATTATTCGTAGAGTATCGACCAAGTTGGAGTCCAACCTTACCTCTGAGTAGCCTCCAGAACCTTTCTTCTTTTCAAGCCTCAAAGCCTCTCCCGATGCGATAAACATTCTATCACCTTTTCCACTTAGATTCGCGAGTGTGACTTTTCCTTGCTTTATAGGAAAAAATAATACGGCGCCAGGTCCCATCACCTCTCCGTCATAGAGAGGCGGCGTTATGGCGATGTCTGAGGGGCTTTCCGCTAACGACATAGCGAGATGTCCGCAATGCCATAAATTTACAATGTTCTTTTCAATTTCTCCTGAATCGATGTCAAGCACAGCTGGAGCTTTTCCCGCGATTTCATGTAAGATAAGCAGCATAATAGCTGAAGGTAGATCCCCTTCACAGGAGCCCACAACTCCTTCCTCAGTCGATTTTGATAATGCTAAGCATGGAAAAGCAATCTCGAAGTTCATCGGACTACATGACAAGGCATAGCCGTTGAGTTTGTACTTCACGATAATCTTGTCCAACGCCCTGCAGATTTTCGCTGGAAGCAGTAAGTCTTTCTCAGGCATCTTCATCTCGCCAACTTTTTTCCTAAATTCGGATTCGACTTCTTCAGCTTCCTCCTCGGTAACTTTGATTGTCTCTGAATGAACTTCGGAAATATCGAGGTGCGCTATCTCCAAACCGAATCTTGCTCTTAGATCTAGTTCACTTGCAGTGACATCTACGTAGGCATGTGGAGTATATCCTATCTGAGCGACTCTAGAAACATGAAGTTTCTTAACGACCATGGCAGCCTTCGCAAAGCGTCTTATCTGTTCCTTGGCCTCCCTAGTTTTCCCAAATACCGGTTCGAACCTTATGCCCAGAGATCTTAGGTCACTTGTAACTTCAAAATAGCCACATAGGTGACCCAAGGGAGTTACAGGTGTCCAGACAACAAGTGGAACATTCGCAACGGCTTTGGCGAGTTCAAGTACTGAATCTCCGCCTGGCCAAATAGGTACGGTGAACACCAAAAGGTCGAAATCAATTTGCTTCAGCTTCGATGCTATTGTTCTCGCGCTATCAACATCATGCACCCACTCATCCAAGATAACTTCAATCCCGCAAGCCGAGAGGAAATCTACGGAATCTTTCCTTACTTCCCCAATGTAGCTCTCCCTTGTCCCCCTCGCTGCCACATGATACTGCGCGAAAGAAGGGATGAACGCATGATTCGATATAACAACAAGAGCGACTCTAGCCGGCATCTTCCTTCACCCAGATTGCTGTTGTGGTCTTGTGCGCAATAATTACAATGCAATAATGCAATAATTAAGTCTCCAAAAGCTGGAGCAGCAAGGGAATCGTGCACTTCAAGGTTGCACGACGCGGGAAAATCCGAAAACGTAAGGCGGGCCGGAGTTTGAGGCGGAGGTCAGCAGGGCGATTAGTGCCGTGATTTACTCGTGTGGAGTTTTGTAAACCACCGCATACAATGCATCAAATAGTTTGCTCCATTTAAGTGTGCTAACCCGAATAACCGCATTAGCCTTGCGTCAATATGTGGCTCTTGATTCCCTTCTGGTCTAGGTTAATGATTGCTCCTCGCAGTACGCCTTCTCCATATTCGCTTCCAGGATTTATGCAGAGAGTTCGCCCTATTTTCACAAATCCGCGCGATTCGTGAATATGCCCGTGAAGCCCCAACAGCGGCTTGTATTGCTCAATTAGCTTCCTAACTGTTATACTTCCGACATGAATCATGTTAACCCCCCCACCCTTCACCACAGGTTTCAGCGTCTCGTCAAGTTCTGGTGCAAGGTCTATCGGAGTGTTATGTGGGGGACAGTGCAAGTTGAAAATGCTTGTTTCCATGTTCTGAATCTTCTGAAGCATTGGTTCAAACTTCTTGATGAGCTCCTCTTCTGGTACTTCCCTTGGACTGTGCCAGGGGGTAGTGTTCGCCCATCCGCTAGTGACCATTTCATGATGGTCATCAATCGAGACCGTCTCTTCTTCTGGACAGACCACTACGGAGGAAGCTTTGAGCACAGGATCAATATCGAAGCGATCATCATTGCCTGGGCTAATGTAACATTTCACGTTCATACCTTTCAGCCGTTCGTCTGCTATACCGACCCATCTCTTGACGCTGTCTGCCATGACCTTTGAGAACAATTCGTCGACAAGCTTCTTGTCTGCTTGAAGCTTTTCGAATTCAGTAGGAGTTGTCAAGAAGGGGTAGTACCCAGTGTTTCGGATGTTCTTCTCTAACGCTTGGCGTTCTTCCTTGGTTTTCACTACTTGCTGGGTTCCAAGGAAGTTGGCGAACGCACAGCCATCTTGTTCTTCTACTATTGGAACTATCATTTTTCCTGTGATATCGCCGCCGAGGATTAGTACATTTGCTTCGTAAAACTTGGCCGCGTTCAGGAATTTCATGAAACAAACCTCAGACCCGTGGACATCCGAGGTGAAGAAGATTCTAGTGTTGGTCATACCACGGTCACAATTTGCTAGCGTTATCAATCCAGTTTTATACTCTTAAGAGATTATGTCGATTATCATGGCGGAGACACAGAAAGCAGCCGAAAGAATAATGGATCGACTAATGGATCGCTTTGTCGGTCCATATTATCAGGGTCGACTTCTCGTCATCGGAGGCAAAACGATTCCTACGCGAATCTCCGGTCCGAGAAGAGGCGAGAGCAACTCATCGCCCTTTCCAACAACCCGCTGCCCAATCCTGTCAAGATCTTGTGCGGAGATTACAGGCAGTTATGGTCGGACCATATCGAAGACAGTACCGCTGATATCGTCTTCACAGATCCCCAATACGGGATGAAGGGCTCAGGAAATAGGAAGACTGAATTCAGCGGTCTTGAAGACCTCAGACAAATGTGGAGCGACCTGGGTGACTTCGAGTAAGATCTTGAAAAAAGGTGGATATCTTCTCGCATACACGGGACAGGAATATTCCTACCATGCTTAAACCTGTTTGAGGCAGCATCTCCGCTATTACTGGAGAATCACAGTCGAGTTCGGATCGAATCAGTCTCAGCTGTTCTACAGGAAGATCAGGAACCGGGGCAAGCCTATCCTAGTTTTCGCAAAGGGGAAGGGTCAGCTTGTCCTCCATCCCGCCACGAAAACCCTTAGGAGCGAGGGTATCCCCAGCATACTGAACCCGCCGGACAAGCATGCTCTTGAAGCTTTGGGGACAAAGGAAAGCCTCGGTGGCAGAGTTAGTGTCGTCAGTATGGCTCCGCTGACGACGGCGAATAGCTTGCGCGAAGCAATAGCGATGGAAACTTGGACGGTTTGACCTAGTTCTTTGCGGGAATCGGAGCTTGGATGGTGGCACAGGTCAAGTCGGGCCAGAGATGGCAGAGTTTCTCGGAATACCGCACGTCACGTACGTGAGAAAGATCAGCCTTCTCGACCGAGGAGCGTAACGAACCTCCTCTGCTCTCTAGTGCTCAAGGTAGGACTCTACTCATCGCTTCCAAAGTTCGGTCTATGTCCTCACTTGTGTGAGCCCCCGACACGAACCAGTGCCCATAGGCGGGAGGCCATACCAAAACGCCCTCCTTAAGCAGCTTTCTTGATAGGTCGAGGTTCTTCTCTTTGTCCACTTTGAGGAAATCTCTGTAATCTCTTATCTCCTGCATATTTGTGAAGAAGATACTGAATACTGAACCATAGCCTTGAACTCGTTTGTCAGCGATAATGTCTTGAATTCCCTTAATCAACTTGCGGCCAAGACCGGCAATAGTCCTGAGCGCCCCCCCCTCTAGTACTTCTATGGTGGCTTTGCACGCGGCTAGTCCCACTGGGTTCGCGTTCATTGTGCCGACATGCATGACCTTGCCGGCTCCCACAGCGTCCATCACCTCTGTTTTTCCGGCTACTGCAGCTATCGGAAGTCCACCGCCGAGAGCTTTTGCCATAGTGCAAAGGTCCGGCGTGACTTTAAATAGCTCCTGACCGCCCCCCCAGCGACAATCTAAACCCGGTGATGATCTCGTCAAACACTAACAGCACGTCATTCTCTTCCGTGAGCTCTCTTAGAGCTTTAAGATAGCCGTCCTTGGGAGGCACAGGGAAGTCAATTCAATTCATGATTAGGGACATTTGAATGAAAATATTCATCGTCAATAGTGACGTTCCGTCTCAAGAGATCGATGTAGCGCATTGGATTGGAGGCGTTCCAATGATGCTAAGTAACCGAAAAATCGAGAACGTCAAGTTCAAAAGAGCCTACTGCTGCACTGCCGAAAGGAAGATAATTGCTGAATTTGAAGGCCCCGACAAGGAGACCGTGAGCAGCGCACTAAGCAAAATAAACTTGCCATTCACAGTGGTTATGGAAGCAACTAAAGTCGAGTAGCAGACACAGCACGTGCGCCCTGCCCAATTTAGCCGGATCGCACTGCTAGTCACTCACGTTGACCCGGCTCCGAGGTGTGTGCGAAAACCCATTCCGACTAGGAGTGTATCTTCGCCATTTCGACTATCAGTTCTTTTTTTGCTACACAGTAACCAACCCTCCAGGCGCCGTCGACGGGGTGACGTTGTTTTCCACTCCGTCAGAGGACGGCGCCCCGGGCGAGATTTGCGCGTCGCTCCTTGGAATATTGCGAACTTTCCTTGCAACAAGAATGAAATCGCGTTGACTGCGATCCTAGCCCCCATCCGCGCTTGAGGGAAACCTTTCCTAGAGGGGCTTGATGAGTATTGCATCATTAGGGAAGTGCGGGAACATATTGCAGTCCATCCGAAGATGCGCGCATCAGACGGAAGTGGACAATCGAATCGACTAAGGCGAGCCAGGCCGACTCTCAATTGACGAGATCTTCCAGGCCCAAGTCGTGCAGAGTCCCAGGCGTGGGGCGCCCTGCTTCGTCCCATCCGAAGAGTCGGTAGTATTCTGAGAGCATCTTCTGGAAGTCCGCTTCGGGAATGACCTTTCCTTTAGGGTTACCTTCTGGCAGTGGATCTAGGAATATTCGCGGGGGGATTGAGTCATCTTTTCTTGAGAAGCCTTCTCTAAGATTGAACAGTCGAGTCAGAGTCCAGATCCGCTTCCCCACCACCTTGATTGTCTCCTCTGTGTAGTTTGTTTCGCAGGCAGCGTTGAGGAGTCTTGCCGTTAGGCTCAGGTTGGCAGCCAAGAAATCGCACATCGTTGCGCTCCATTTCACGCTCCTTAGGATCTGATCGTTCTGAACGAGCTCAGCCTTGCCCTCCACTGTGAATGGATCGAGTTTTCCGAATGCGTCGTAGGCGACTGGCCAGGCTCTCTCGTGGTCAGCCCCCCTATCTGAAGTCGCGTACGCAAGCGCCATTCCGAATGATCCTCGGGGATCATAACCTGGGTACTCTTGTCCCTTGACTTGTAAGGCGTACCTCTCCGAGTTTCTTCCAATCTTCTTTGAGGCTCTGGCGACGCCCTCGGCGAGTATATCTCCGATCCCTTTCCTGAACGCGATCAAACGTGGCAATGTTACCGCAACTTCCGAGTTACCGAATCTAAGTTCTAAGCCGTCTGTGTCTTTCGTTGTGATGATCTTTCTCTCGAAGAGTTCCATGGCCCATCCGCAGACGTTTCCTATTGATATTGTGTCGAGTCCTAGGTCGGAACATTCTTCGTTGAATTTCATTATGACGCGGATGTCACCTATCCCTAAGTTTGACCCACAGAGGGCCAACGTCTCATATTCAGGGCCCTCACCCTCCAGGCCCGCGTACTCACCGTCTTTGATCCTAGTAATGTTGCGGCATCCTATCGAGCAGCTGAAGCATGTAGTCGCATGCTTGACTAGAATCTTATCGAACAGCGCCTCCGCGTTTATCTGATCTGCTTCTGGGAAGACGCCTGTTTGGAAATTCCTCGTCGGTAGAAGCCCAGCTCTTTGGCTAAGGTCAATTGTCATAGGTGTTCCCCCCTTGATGGCCCACTCTTCCGCCGGATTCGCTCGGATGTCTTTCCGGATGACCTCTTTGACCAAATCCAAAAATGCAGGTTCTGAGTTAATGCTCAAGCCTTTCGCCTGCCTCGTCCCTCGAATGGATATAGCTTTGAGGTTTTTTGAACCCATTACCGCTCCGGTGCCTCCTCTTCCGGCAAAGTGGTGTTTGTCGTACGCGATAGCTGCATACCTAACCTTGTTCTCCCCCGCTGGTCCGATACAGCCAACTTTGGGCCCGTCTATGTACCGTCTCGGCTTTTCCCCAGACTCCTTGACAATTATGTCTGTTGTCTCGAATGTGCCCTTGCCCCAAAGGTGGGTTGCGTCCCTAAGCTCACCTCGTCCATCCTTGACTGACAGGTACACAGGTCTCGGCGATCGGCCACTGACGATGATTCCGTCGAAGCCTGAAAACTTCAGCTCAGAGGGCAAATATCCGCCGGAGTAGCTGTCGTTCATTGTCCCAGTAAGCGGAGACTTTGTGACGTTTGCCAGGCGGGGCATCGTAGAAGCAACGGTTCCGGTTAGGGGTCCCGTCATGAATATGATAACATTCTCAGGTGAGAAAGGGTCGGTTTCAGGCCGCACGAGATCATACAGATATCTGATGCCGAGGCCTTTCCCACCTATGAACTTCTCAGCCCATTCCTCGTTGAGCGGCTCCTCTGTGATTTGTTCCTTGGAAAGATCGACATCGAGAATCCTTCCACAATACGCTCGCCCCGCCCTCAACGCCAGAGACCTCATCGGAGGTACTTGCATGATTTGAGGTTGACGTTTACCTGGATATAAAGCACATCTCTAGTTTTGATCGGAGCGTTCGACTCCGGCTAATCATTAGATCAATGAAATGAGATGAAGATGGACGGGCGCGGTTCTGAACTTTTCATCGGAATACTTGTTATCTCTTTCACTTTTTCTTGACGTGGAGTTTAACATAAGCTAGGATTAGCCATCGTTGATACGAAGATATATCTTCATCCAGTGAGAGTGTTGAAAGAGTGTTCACTGCATGCACAAACTTGCTGAGATTGGCGAAAACACCGTTGCTAGCGCAATCGATAGTGTTGTTACGCTCGACATCGGAACCCGCGGAGTCATCAGAAAACTATACCGAGCTTCAGCAGAGAAAGTCGAGAACGAATCCGTGACCCTTGAGGCTGCGCAGAGACTGAAAGAAACTGTGGCTGATGGGGATCGGGTCCTAATTATGACAGGTTTCATAGTACCACCATGGAACATACAGGAAACGGACGGGCCCTCAGGAGCAGCTTCGCTGGCAAGAGCAATCGACATCGCGATGGGAGGAAGGCCTTTCCTTCTAATAGAGAAGGATTCTGAAAAGATTCTCTCGTCTACTTGCAGAGCGATAGGGCTCAACGTCATGCAGCCTTCTCGGTTGAAAAACGAAGGGCTGAAACATTCTGCCGCCATTATGGATTTCACTCTCGATGCAAATGCTGCACCCACCGCAGCCAATCTTTTACTCGATGAACTCAATCCCTCCGCCGTCATTAGTGTTGAGAAGTCAGGAAGGAATTGCGTTGGTGAGTATCATAATATGAAAGGATTTAACGTCTCAGCCCACCACGCAAAGGTTGAAGCTATAGTCTCAGAGGCTCGAAAGAGAAAGATACTCACTATCGGTGTGGGTGATGGCGGTAACGAAGTGGGGATGGGCAACATAGCTCAAATGGTTGCCGAGTCGGTTCCTTATGCCGCGCAATGTCAATGCCCATGTGGTCGCGGCATTGCTGCAGAATCCGAGGTGGATTTGCTGGTAACGGCGGCCATCTCCAACTGGGGAGCGTATGGTATCGCGGCGAACCTTACCCGTATAACTGGGAAGCCCGCCTTGCATACTCCTGAAATGGAAGCCTCTATGTTAACTTCCATGGCACATGAGGGCGCAATAGACGGAATTGTGGGTTTCCCTTGCCTTTCGGTTGACGGTGTGCCTTTCGAGATACATCTTGCGATCATTGAGATCTTGTGGAAAATGGCGTTGTAGAAGTCGTCAAAAAGGAACTATTGCTACAAAGATGAAAATGGACTGATGTCATCCTTGAGCCAGCTCGTCAAGTGTCTTCTGCTTTGGAGCCAAGTTGGGACCGCTAGATGAATCAAAGTGAAGATGACTTAAGCAGCGCGACCGTCGCGGACTATAAGGATCTTGATTCTTTGCCCTTGAGTTTCATAGCGTCTCCTAAGACACTCTGAAGGTCGCCGTATGGTCTCATTGAAATGGCCCTAAGAACCTCGGCCGGGAGATCCGTGACAGCAAAGACGCTAGAGCTTTGCAGAACTTGCGATTTTCACTGCCTTGTGGTAACCAAACCTGTTGATGTTCGGCCTCGCCTTCGAGTAGTCGTCGGCCGAGACGCGAACGTAGTAGAACCAGCTGTCCCCAATTCCATCACTGCACTTCGATACGAGTATGAAAATTCCTACCTTGGGAGAAGACTTTTTGTTCCCCTAGACTTCGCTAGACGATATTGAGGCCATGACTCTGGATCAAGATCCTCTTGATTGTGCCATAGACCGAGGCCAACGTGAAGTCACCTGTGACACCCTTGATGGGCGATGATTGTATGATCTCGGTTGTGGTCCCTCCACCCTTCGCCACTATGTGGTGAGTAGCCGTAATGGCGTCTGGATCGGCGATGAGCACAGAACGGGTCTTGTCGAAACCAAGACCGGATATTGCCAGTACTGCGTGGGAGTTCACATTTCTGGGGAATAGTCTGCAGACTTCCCTTGTGGAGCCGTCATGTAGCACAGCCCTCGCCTTGATCTCTTCCAGCTTCCATCTTTCTTGGAAAGTGAAATCTAGATTCTTTGGGGGTTTGACCGTTGTGATGCTTATTTCGTCGAAGGTATTTCTGGCATCCTGGAACCCGTCCATTCCTAGCAGCGCTCCATGAGGGATGTAGAATCTGTGTCCTGTCTCCTCGCATATGCTTTGGAGTTTTGTCGCCAGGTTTTCGTCAGCCAATGCTGAAGCGGAGAGAATTAGCATGTCAGTTCTCTTAACGATTTGAGGGGCTAGGGCTCCTACTGCTCTGAAATCAGCAGCTTCGATTACCAGGTCTGCTCTCCGCTTCTCAAGGCTTTCGGGGTCCTTTGCCAAGATCGAATTGTCGAGCCCTCTTGTCTTCTCTTCCGCAATCTCATAGATGAAGGAAACATTCAACCCTTGCGTCTGCTCAATCTTCTTGTGGAGATAGGCTCCAATTCTTCCATAACCTATAATTCCGACGTGCTTCATTCGGCAAGCGCACCTCCAGCGAACTTCGTCCTTAGTCAACGCAAGCGCCAAATGAAAACGTTCCTCTCGGTGATTTACGAGAACTCCAAAGATCCACTTCTCTATGACACAAGGTCAACTAGTCGAGCTTTCCGACGACAAGTGCCAGCAAATACTGACCGAATTTTCGTTCCGGAGAGTGCCTAACTTTACAGAAGCCGCAGCGAAATCAGGTTACCTAGAAACAGCCAAACGTGGTGGCATGTATGTATCTGCAGGACCGATCAACAGGTTGTGGAAAATAGGCAGATGTAGACGGCTGCAGTGCTAGACGAGGTCTTTCCCCTCAAATCGTCAAGGTTCAGTTGTTCGCTCTGAAGTATAACCTGTCAGGGCTGGTTGTTGTTCTTGGCATCAAGATTTCGCGTCAACTAAACGCTATTGTAGCCACGCGAAGAGCGTCGCCAGCTGGGTTAGCCCAATCACAGGTTGGAAAGGTCACAGCGTCCATCCCTGTAAGATCGCCGATCATACTTTGGAAGTCAAAAAGCGCTTGACACCCTCCAAAGTTCGAACATATCTCTCGCGCGTAGTCAGTGAAGAAATCTGAACGCGAACTGATTTCGTCGCATACGGCCGGTACATAGTGTGGCCAGCAGTCTGCGTCTATGAAAGAGAGGAGATTCTTCGAGGTTCTATTCTTGAACAGGATTGCTTCGACGCGAGATTTCACTCAATCTTCTCCAAAAACATTTAAACCGTTGTGGAGACACGAAACACTCGAGATGACGTAACTTGAAGGAGACAAAAATCGTCCAATGCGGTGTCGGTCCGATAGGGGCTACCCTTGTTAAGTATGCCCTTCGAAAGGAGGGAATCAAAATTGTGGGTGCTATTGACATAGACAAGAATAAGGTTGGAAAGGACCTGGGAGAGTTCACACTTGGTAAGAATCTAGGACTGCCGATAACCGATGACGCCGACCGTCTCTTGGCTCGTGCTAAGCCTGATCTTGTACTGCACTCGACGGGATCGTATCTGAAAGACGTCAAGTCTCAACTGGTGGAGATAATTGATGCTGGGGCAGACTTGATATCGACCTGCGAGGAGCTTGCCTACCCTTTCTTGAAGCATCCGGACATTTCAAAAGAGCTTGACGAAAGAGCACGAAAGAATGGTGTGACCGTTTTAGGAACTGGAGTAAACCCGGGGTTTGTCATGGACTCCTTAGTCATCACGAGTACTGGGGTTTGCCAGGAGGTGAAGAAGATCCGGTCAAATAGAATACAGGACGCATCGGTTCGAAGGCTTCCTTTTCAGAAAAAGATAGGAGCTGGTTTGGCTCCTGATGAGTTCAAAGCGAAGGTCGCGGAAGGAACAATAAAGCACGTGGGCTTTGCAGAGTCCATCGCGATGATAGCATCGGCATTAGGATGGAGGCTTGACCGGATTGACGAGCAAGTAGAGCCCAAGATTGCGGAGAAAGCTGTTGCGAGTGACTACATAAAGGTCGAGCCTGGACAAGTGGCAGGTGTGAATCAGACCGGTTGGGGTATTAAGGGGGGCGAGCAAGTGATAACCCTCAATCTTCAAGCGTATTTAGGCTGCCCTGAGCCTCGAGAGGAGATCGTGATAGAAGGGCAGCCGCCAATTGATTTGACGATCAAGGGCGGGGTCCACGGAGACCTTGCAACAGCAGCAGTGGTAGTGAACTGCATTCCTCGAGTTATAGGTGCGCAACCTGGTTTGGTTACAATGAAAGACTTACCTTTACCCTCCGCATGGTTTGGAGAACTGAAACAGTTCATAAAGAGAACCGTCTGAGTAAATTAGACGCCGACCTGAGGGCTACTGGTGACGGTCAAACTCGAGATTCCGTATGGCCAGAGTTCGGTGAAGCTTGAGGTCGATGAAGGTAGACCGGTCGAATCCGTTTCACCAGCAGAAATTCAGGCAAATGTAGAGTCGATAACAGAGTCCTTGGCTAGTCCGACCGATTTCGTTGACCTCAGCACGTTCATTGCCAAAAGGAAGAGACTCCTTGTAGTCGTGAACGACCACACGAGGCCGACGCCGTCGTGGGCGGTGCTTAGGCATCTTCGCCTTGGAGATAAGGAAGTGACCACAATTATTGCCAGCGGTTCACACAGGATGCCAAACGCGCAGGAAATTCAGCGGATCCTTGGCGGCGACTCTCCTCCTTACGGTGGCAAAGTTGTCCTTCACAACAGCAAGGACAAGAATTCGCTCAAACCATTCGGGCACACAAGCAGAGGAACGGAGCTTTTTTTCAACTCCTTGTTGTTTGAGGCAGACGGCATAATTGTTGTTGGTTCCGTCGAGCCGCACTACTTCGCAGGATTCACGGGTGGACGTAAGTTCCTGCTGCCTGGACTAGCTGGACTCGAATCAATTGTGATGAACCATTCGCTGGCGGCTGAAGAGAGTTCCAGGGTTCTCGCGCTTGAAGGAAATCCAGTTCATGAAGACTTCATGGAAGCGCTCGAAATGTTCGGAAGGGCCGACGACATATTTTCAGTGCAACTCGTAGTAAACGCTCAGCACCAAGTCTGCTACGCGAATTCAGGACATGTAGTTAGATCGTTCTCCGAAGCAGTTGAGCACGCAAGAGTTGTCTATGTTCCCCAGATCGAAAAGAAGGCTGACATTGTGATCGCAGTTGCTAAGCCGCCGATGGATATCGATCTCTATCAATCCCAAAAAGCAATTGATAATGTTAGGCTATCAGTCAAGAAAGACGGAATAATAATTCTAGTCTCCAGCTGCCGGGACGGCATAGGAGACAAAGGATTCTATGACCTGCTGACTTCGGGCGGTGAAGTTGCGGATAGGGCAAACGCCCACAGGTTTGGTTATCATAAAGCAGTGAAATTGGCGAACCTGCTCAAGAACACACGAGTATTCGCGGTGACAGGTCTTCCTCCAGACGTTCTGAAGTCCATCTCGTTGGAACCCTACCGAAACATTCAGAAGGCATTGCGAGATGCGACAGAAGCAAAGGGAAAAGATTCAAACGTTCTCATAGTTCTTGATGGGAGTATCACAGTCCCGGTTCCCAGGAACGCTTAGGCTCTTCCTAGTTCCTCTTTCAGGTCCCTCTTACTAACAGGTTGTGATAATAATAATAATAATAACTGTCACGGAGGCTGGTTGTGTCGAAGATTCTCCTCGACTCGTTCATCGCACTCAACTACTCAAAGCATAAGCGGCACGACGAACTGCTCTCCAAAGGCAGAGAGATACTGAAGAAGGCGCCCGAACAGTGAGCAAGCTATCCTCAGGCGTTGTTATCAGCGCCCTAGAGGCGGGAGGCTTCATGCCGTACGAGGACGCATCACCGATAGCCTTCCTGGAGGAGTTCGCGATAACTGGCCCGACGCGCTCAGAAACAGGCGCAGAAAAGCTCGATCTTCCAACGACGTTTCAGGCTCGAAGTTTTCGAAAAGCACAGAAAATCGCAGACCAGCGCCTGAAGGTCGCGAGGGCGAACGCTATTCGCACCACCATAGCGATCGAACAGAAGAGCGTCCTCTACACATGGACACTTCCCGAGAGAAGAAAGGAGCTAGAAGCCGAAGGTGAGGCAGAGCGTCTGAGAAACGGCGCAAACGAGCTGAAGCGCAAAGAATGTGACGACAAGTACCGGCATGAGAGAGCAGCTGGCAAAACTTCAGCGAGCACACGGCGCCTACTCGATAGTTTCCGCCCTCTGCAACTTGAACGCCGACAGAGAACGGACACATGTGGGCAGCTATTTCAAACAGCTCCACCGTGAGATAACGATAAATATGCGTGATTTACAACAAAAAACGTCGATGAAAATGGAATCACTCAACGATCTTACTGAAGGAATGTTGTCCGAAATGTACAAGAAAATGATTTGCATTAGGCGATTTGAAGAAAAAGTTGTTGAACTTTATGCCGATGGTTACATCAAAGGGTTCGTACATACATGCATAGGAGAAGAAGCAGTCGCTGTAGGAGCAATTACTCCCCTTAGAGAAGATGATTACATAGTCATTACACACCGTGGTCATGGAGATTGCATTGCAAAAGGTATGCGATTAGATTTGATGTTCGCTGAATTATTGGGTAAGAAAGATGGATATTGCAAGGGGAAGGGAGGATCGATGCATCTGTCGGACATGAACTCTGGAGTGATTGAAGCAGTAGGTATTGTGGGGTCCAGTATTCCATTAGCTTGCGGCGCAGCATTGGCTATAAAACTGAGGAAAAGTGATAAAGTTTCTGTATGCTTTTTTGGAGATGGTGCATCAAACACAGGAGGATTTCACGAAAGTCTCAACATGGCCTCGTGTTGGAAGCTTCCCGTTGTACTAGTATGTGAGAACAATTCTTATGCAATAAGCACTTCCACATCGATGTCGACAAGTGTGAAGAATATTGCTGACAGAGCTGTAGCGTACAATATTCCAGGCGTCGCAGTCGATGGAAATGACGTAGTCGCAGTTTATAGAGCTGTAAAAACTGCTATCGATCGTGCCAGAAGAGGAGAAGGACCAAGTCTGATAGAGTGCAAAACGTATAGATGGCGAAGCCATGGAGAGGGAGAAACTGATGCTTATCGATCAAAGGAAGAAGTTGAAGAATGGAAACGGAAAGATCCAATTGAAAATCTCAGAAGAAAGCTGATAGGGATGAACATTTTAAGTGAGGAAGAAGACGGTCATGTAAAAAGTGATGCGACCAGGTTAATTGACGAGGCAGTTCAATTCGCAAAAACAAGCCCTTTCCCAAATCCGACAGAAGCCATGAATGACATTGTTTCTTAGGTTCTAGTATGCGAAGGAGTAGATGCGAATTTGGGGGGAGGTGCAATAGCGCTCGCGATGAGGCACGCAACGGTTGACGGAGAATCGATTGCCTGTCATGGACTGTGTCTTGCTAATTCGGCTAGCACTTGACTCGCCCGAAGTGTTAATGCGCGTGCGCAGCTGGGGCAATCCAAGCCCATATAAGACTTAAATAAATCTCTCTCCTCATACCGCAACTAGGGGTTTCTTAGAATTATTCCAAGAGTTCAGAACCTGAGAAAACTCGTTCGATCTTACGAACCTTCAATTTGCGTGGATAGGCTTAGGCTGGTTACAGGAGGATACGAGGAATCGGAATCAAAGCCAATAGCAACCGTAAGAGCGACAGCCCTTTACAAGATATTAACCGAGATGAAAATATACATTTTGCCTTGTGAACTCATTGTTGGTAATCTTGCTAGCACGCCACGCGCTGCACCACTTTATCCAGAGTTTTGCGGAGATTGGATAGTCAAAGAACTGGATGACTTTGCGAATAGACCTGGGGACAGATTTGTTGTTGCTGACGCAGACAAAGAAGAGATAAAGAAACTCTTTCCTTACTGGAAAGGCAAGACATTTCAGGATTATGCAACTGAACTGGCTAAGAACGTCCTACCTGAGGATGCCCTTAGAACGTGGGATCCAATAAAGGAGGTCGTCAACGACACAATTTGGTCCGGGAGAACAAGAGGCGGACAGGGGGGAGATGCACATATAGTACCTAATTTTGAGAAACTGGTCAAGGTAGGATTCAAAGGCATTAATGATGAGATAAACCAATGCTTGAAAAGGATGGACATAACCGATCCGGATTATGTAAAGAAAACCAATTTCCTTAGAGCTGGATTGACAGTAATAGACGCGACGACAAAATTCGCAAGAAGGTTTGCTTTTGAGGCAAGGAAACAGATGGAAAAAGAATCGGATCGACAGAGAAGGAACGAACTCGAAAAAATTGCGCGTGTATGCGAATGGGTTCCAGAAAACCCTGCCAGAACTTTTCATGAGGCAATACAGTCAATATGGTTTGTGTTTTTAGCTTTATTCTTAGAGTCTAATGGCCATGCTCTCGCCTTTGGGAGAATGGATCAATACCTCTACCCTTTCTATAAATCAGATCTAGAGGAGGGAAGATTGAGCAGAGAAGAAGCCTTAGAGCTGGTCGAGTGTTTCTTTCTCAAAGTGAGCGAACTAGAGAAAGTCCAGGATTGGAATTCTACTCGATATCTTGCTGGGCATCAAGTTTGGGTGGACATAACGTTAGGGGGGCAAACACGCGATGGAACGGATGCAGTTAATGACTTGTCACGTTTATTTCTTGAGGGCGTGGGAGAGCTAAAACTTGAGAAACCCACAGTAATCGTAAGGGTTCATGATAGAACATCAGAGGAATTCTTGTCACTAGCATGTAAGACTCTTCTCAAGCATGGAGGTGGTATGCCGGCTTTCTTCAATGACGAAGTTGTTGTTCCAATGTTGATTAACAACGGTTTGCCTCTTGAAGACGCACGAGATTGGGCATTGATGGGTTGTGCCGAACCTACAGTTATGGGTAAAGGTGGTACCGCAAGTTCGGCATTCACCCTAATCAACTTGTTGAAGGTTTTGGAGTTAGCTGTAAATGACGGGCTTAATCCGAATAACGGCATAACGTTGTGTCGAGGTAATGGAGACTTAACAACATTTACTTCGTTCAAGGAAGTAATGGAAGCATATAAGAACCAACTGGATTACTACGTTAAGGTTGCTGTACTTCTTGGCAATGTTAGCTCTCTGACTTTCAGGGACTACTGTCCAACGCCATTATTGTCAGTCTTGATTGATGGTCTCATAGAAAAAGGATTAGACATAGAAGAGGGAGGCGCGTTTTACTTGTATGAGAATGCTCTTGGAGGAGGCAATGCTAATGTTGGGAACGCTTTGGCCGCTATGAAAAAACTAGTTTTTGAAGATAAGCTGATATCAGCATCAGAATTGAAACATGCTTTAGACACCAATTTTGCTAATGAGAAAGGCGAAAAAATCAGGCAGATGCTGATAAATGTGGCACCAAAATATGGCAATGATGATGACTACGTAGATTTCTTAACGAAGGAAGCCTTGGAGTATTGGATGAGAACCATGAGGAAATATAAAAGTATCCGAGGAGGATTTCACAGTCCAACCCCTCAGACCGTGTCAACGAATGTTCCTCAAGGTGATGTGGTAGGTGCCACACCAGACGGAAGAAAAGCCGGTGAAAGTTTGGCGGACAACATCTCGCCGACCCAAGGTACGGATCACAACGGACCTACAGCAGTAATCAAATCGGCAACAACGCTTGATCACATGTTGATGACTAGCGGAACGATATTGAATATGAAGTTTCATCCATCGGCCCTCGAAGATGAAGATAAAATACGCAAATTTACAGCGTTAATCAGAACTTATTTTGATCTGAAGGGGATGCAAGTACAATTTAACGTGATATCAAATGAGATATTGAGAGACGCACAGAAACATCCTGAAAAATATAAAGACCTAATGGTGAAAGTTGCCGGCTACACGGCATTGTTCGTAGAGTTAGATAGAAAAACTCAAGACGATATAATATCAAGAAATGAAATGGCATGCATTTCCTAGATCAGTAGATTTCAAAACACAGATGATGCTTTGGACCTGACATAGAAATGGAAGAAGAACTGGAAAGAATTGCAACTAAGGTCATAAATCTCGATGGAATTAGGAAGAAAATTGCCGACCACTTGTCGTATAGCACTCAAACTACGGCTAGAGCTTCGATCTCGATGAAGGTAGATATGCTAAATGCTCAGAATTACTATGAGGTTGTTGCTAAGGAAATTCAAGAATCAACTGGAATAAAACTGAACGTCACTGGTTTGCTAGTCAAGGCTGCAGCGAGGGCTCTTGAAAAGCACCCCATTTTAAATTCTATCTTGATAAAGGACAAGATATATGTAATTGGTCAAATCAACGTAGGCGTTGCTGTGGCACTGGAAAATGCTCTAGTCGTCCCTGTTATTCGTAATGCGAATAATATGTCACTTGCGGAAATCGCTAGGTTTCTGAGTAACATTGTTAGGAGAGTTAGGGAAAGGGCCCTTTCTCCTGAGGAAGTGGGCGGGGGGACTTTCACTATAACGAACCTAGGATCATTAGGGATAGACATGCTTGCGCCCATCATAAATGTACCAGAAACTGCAATTCTTGGGGTTGGGGGTATGACGCAGAGTCCCGTAGTAGTGAACGGCGAGATAAGAATAAGACCAATAATCACACTTAATCTGTGCTGGGATCATCGAGCTTTTGACGGAATGCCTGCCGCCAAATTCTTAGTGAGCTTGAAGGAAATTTTGGAAAGTGGGCCTAGTGCTTTGTAGTCCAACACTGACAAGCCACAAGCCACTGGGAGTAATATTTAACACTGAGCGTTTTGCGATTCACGATGGCCCAGGAATCAGAACCGTCGTTTTCTTGAAAGGGTGCCCACTAAGATGTTTATGGTGTAGTAGCCCAGAGGGACAGAAAGTCGGGCCAGAACTTCTTTTTTTTGGTGACAAATGTATAAAATGTGGTCAATGCTCAAAAGCATGCCTCAAGAATGCCATCACGGAGACCAAAGACGACGAACTAATAATTGATCGAAATACTTGCAATAATTGCGGCAGTAATTTCGGGAAATGCACGGAGAGATGCTACACAGGTTCTCTAGTGGTTAAACGAAGATATGTTGCGGTTGAAGAAATAATATCTGAGATATTAAAGGATGAACCATTTTATCGCAGATCGGGTGGAGGAGTCACATTTAGTGGTGGTGAACCCACATATCAACCAGAATTTCTACTCCAGAGTTTGAGAATGTGCGGAGAATATTCTCTGAACAGAGTGATTGAAACGTGTGGTTATACGAAATGGGAAGTTTTCGAGCAAATATTGAAACACCTGGATCTTGTTTACTTCGATATCAAACATATGGATCCTACGAAGCACAGACAGTACACGAACGTATCCAATGAGTTGATTCTATCTAATATTAAACAAGTTTCTTTGTCTGGAGTTCCGATGGTGCTCCGGATTCCCGTCGTTCCCGGATACAATGATTCTGAACGGAATGTCAGGGAGACCGCAAAATTTGCACTAACACTACAAAACCTCATGAGAATTGAACTCTTGCCATATCATAGGCTTGGATTGTCAAAGTATAGGGCCTTAGGTTTGGACTATAGACTGGCGCAGGTAACTCCACCTTCAAGAGAGAACATTCTACAACTTAAGCAAATTGTTGAGAATTTTGGCCTGAAATGCCAAATTGGCGGGTAGCACTTCCGTTCGTATGAGTTAGACTTTAGGCCGTATTTGGAGTTGACATTTACTGAGTTTTATCATTCGAGAAGTCTATTCTTGGGTTACTGGCATCTAAGTTTCGAAGCTTATTGTAGAGTCTGGCTCGTTCCAGTAGGACTTTTGTTCCTCCTATACCGTTTTTTCGGTAAGCGTCATCCCTGCCACCGACTTGCGCATCTTTTATGCTAGCCACGTACCCCGCCGGGCCGCCTCCAACGACTAGAACGTTCGGGACTTTCAAATTCGATGCTCTCCTATCTCAGTATCCTGAAACCGCAAATCGTCTTCGGATTCTCTAAGGTCTCGTTTATTCTCTGCACTCGTAGAGGAAAACTCACCGCATCTAACCATATTCATCCATAATCGCGATTACTTCACCGACTGCAACTTTTGCTCCTTCTGGAGCCATAATCTTTCTTAGAACTCCAGCTTTGATGGCCTGAACCTCCACCTGTACTTTCTCGGTCTCTATCTGAAGCAAAGGTTCTTCTGCCTTGACCATATCGCCCTCTTTCTTCAACCATTGGACTATTGTCGCTTCTGTCTCAGTCCATCCATAACTAGGCATTTTTACTTCTATCATAACGGTTCCGAACTCACTGGACCAAAATGAATACATTCACATATAAGCTCACAGGCGCTTTTTTTCCGCGCAGCAAAACTGCTCACAACCGCACTCATCTTAAAGGCAAATGATAAACTCTAGATCAACGCTCTAACCGTGGAAAAAGCGTATTGAAACATAACCATGCATTGAAACTGCCCCACGACAGAATTCATATGATCCCCAAGAAGCATAGTTCTTACCTTGAAAAAGAGTTTGAGCATGTAAAAGATGTGGAATGGGTCGAGAACAATGGCACAGCACTTCAGCAGAATTCGAAAACCCTATGCAAGCCTCATTCAACTACCAAGACCTGACGGTCATGTAGTATGAGAGGTCAGCAGGCCAAGAGAACATTAAACGTGCATCCTCTTACATGTCCAGCAACTACGAACGGCCCCACATGAGTCTAAGCTATAATACGCCAGCAGAAATCTACTTCAGGGATGTGCCAAATGTCCTGAGATAATACAAAGCCCGGGATGTAGTCTCTAATCTGCTCGGAAACAGGTCGTTCATGCTAGCGAGAAGGGGCAACGCTCCGGTCGCTTCAGCTCTTTTATAGAAGTCCTCTTGCATAATTAGGCCAAATAGCTTCAACTTTGTTATCCCTGATCGCATAATAGGTATCGTGAAGTTTCGCTGTTGTGTCAGAGTGGGGAGGGACGACTTCGAACACGTCTCCAACCGCAACGTCCTTTCTTGGGGATTCGAACTTCACCACTGTAACTTCTTCACGTTCGATTACGTCTCTGTATCCTTCGAGTTTCTTGAATTTAGGTCCAGCAAATGCACGATAGTCGTATGTGCACTCATCTGAACATGAGTTCATGCCAAAATCGAACACTGCTTCGTCAACTGTAGGTCTGCTCACGCATCTGGTTAATACGGTCAACGCATAATCAAAAGCCTCTAATCCTTCGAGAAGATGGGAACACCAATCGCTGAAGACATAGCTACCAGCTTGCACCATTATGTTGTTTAATCGAGGATACTCCGGTGTGATGTTCCATGTGCAAGTAAACCCTCCACTCAACATCTCTACACTCACGCCTGCATCCTCTACCTCATCTTTCAACGCAGCTACTCTATCTAGCGTTTGAAAAGTCAAATTCTTTCTCTCCGCCCAACTCTTCACATGGTTCAGGGCTCCTTGATGCCACCACAGTCCTCTGAAATTAACCCCCCTGAAGTTTTCGATTTCTCTCACAAATGTCTTAGCCTCCCGCATCTCGACTCCAGCCCCACTACCAACATAGAGTTCTACAGCAACATTGATTTTCGTATCATTACTCAAAGCTATTTCCGAGAGTTGTTTCACATTCTTTAAGTTATCAACACCCACCATAGCATTGGCATGCTTGGAAATGGCACATAAGCGTGCGATCTTGTTTGTGCCATAGATCTCACTTGTGATGAAAACATCGTCGATTCCAGAGTTCACATAATATTCCGCAAGTCCTAACGATGTCATCGAGACCCCTTTTGCACCGGCATGAATCTGTTTCCTTCCAATAATCGGGAGCCTGTGACCTTTCTGGTGAGGCAGTAGGACCGCGGCTTTTTTTCCCGCATAGTAGTCAGCCATAGTTTTGATATTCCTATCTAGAACATCCAGATCAATCAACAATGCAGGTGTATCTATTTCCGTTTTGTCCATTCCAATATGTCCAGATCCCATGAAGAAACCCCTCAACTCATTACGGCATTTAATTGTCCTACGACATCCGTGGCTGGTACATCGATAGTTACCAACCTATCGATGTTCTCATGTTCTCACCAATCTCCGGAAGATGTTTCTCCGTATTGATTCGCCCTTCTTCTCGTCAGCCTCTATGAGGCATACCTTCCCGCTCTCAGTAGGTATCTATTTTCAAGCGTTCTCATTCTAGAGGCTCCGCACCAGTTTTTATGGTGCAATTATATTACCTTTTCAGAGACGAAAAGTAGGTAGCTGGGTGATCAAATGTTGCAGGAGCTTGACAAGATTGAAAGTATAGGCAAAGATATCGACAAATTGATCAACATCGATATATCGGGGAGAGGCATTATCGACAAGCTCTATGCTGCCTCATATAAGAAAAATGCAACTTCTCTGACAATGTCGGCCGCAAGAAAACTAAAGGAATCTCTGAAACCGGGAGACGTTGTACTCATAGCAACGGGATTCCCCGTCTTTGCTTGGCTTTCTGAGGGACTTGTCGAGACTGATGGCCCGATAGGCGCAGCTGTGTTGAGCGCGGCTCTGGACGTGGGACCAAAAGCAATACCAATTGTTGTTACTGAAGAGAGACTGATGAAATACGTGGGTGCCGCCTGCGCCGGAACCGGACTGATTGTAACCGATAGTGATAGAGCCAAGAAATCTAAACCACGTCCTTTGGGTCATGCAGTTGGTTTAGAAAAGTTTCCAACAGAAAGGGATGCAGCTGAGAAAGTTGCCGAGAATCTGTTTGATAAACTTGAACCCAAGGCGATAATTTCCGTTGAAATGCCCTCTCCGAACAAGAAAGGAGTCTGTCACTATTGTACCGGCAATGATATTCCGCCAGATGCGGTTGCCAGAATCGACATTTTGGTTGCCAAAGCAGAAGAAGAAGGAGTCGCGTCAATCGGCATTGGTGACGGAGGCAATGAAATTGGGATGGGGCTAATCGAAGACACTGTGAGGAAACATGTTCCATTCGGTGATAGATGCAAATGTCCATGTGGAGAAGGCATAGCCGCTACGGTACGCAATGATATACTTGTTACAGCGAGTATTTCCAACTGGGGAGCTTACGCCATATCCGCATGCTTATCTACCCTGTTTGGCAACCCGGCTTGTATCCCAAGAGGCACTGATCTAATACGAATGTTTAGGAATTGCGCGGACTCAGGAGCTGTCGACGGAATAACAGGCTACTGCAGACCGCTTGAAGATGGGATTCCGATAAGAACGTCACTAGGCATCTTGTCTCTCCTGCGGACAATCGTCGAGTCTAGAACTTCAGGACTCTTTAGCACAGTCTTCGAGAAATATGACATGAACACTCACTGAGCGATTTCGGAGCAATTCGCTCATAATACAACGATGACGAGCTTGAAATGGCCATTGAACTGCTTTGCGACAAATATACCAAATATAGCGGGAAAGAGCGGAACCTAGCAAATCCGATGTAGTTGTGGAGTAGTTCGTTTCAAATAAATGACTTCAGAGATTATTTCTCGCTGAAAGCTTTGAACTCCTTTATGTAGTCTTCAATCCCACTTCTCATGTCATATTTCGGCTCATATCTTAGTTCTTTGCGTGCTCTCTCAATGTCTAATAATCCAAACAATCGAGCCCAGGATGAGTCTATTTCTGTCATCCCAGGCCTAATTTCAATAATCGCTTTGGGGATGAAGCTTTTGACAATTTCTGCTGTCCTACGAACGCTCGTAATTTGACCACTACCTATGTTATAGGCCCTGTGCGGGATTTTGTCTTTTGTCTCTAAGGTCAATATGTATGATTGAACAACGTCTTTTACATATATGTAGTCATAGCTCACATCGAGCCCTGTTTCGAATTTTGAAGGCACCCCTTTTACAGCATTTTCTACGATGTCGATCACGTATAAGAAAGGTAAGTAAGTTCCGCCTCCGTAAATCATAGGAAATCTCAGGGCAATAAAATCGACACCGTATTCACTTGCAAAATTGAAACCAAAGAACTCGCCTGCAGCCTTGGAGGACCCGTATGGTGTTTGAGGCAACTTTGGATGTTCTTCGTCCACTGGCTCATATTGTTTGGGAGCGTAAACCCCCATCGAGCTAGCAAATATGACTCTTTTCAAATCCATTATCCTAGCGGCTTCTAAGACATTAATGGTTCCCTCCACGTTGACTTTCATAGTCATCATGGGAGAAGACCCAGGCAACAGTGCACCGAGATGGATCAGGCTCTTAACTTCCCCTTGCTTAATTGCAAGTAACAATGCCGGCAAATCTAGCAATGAGCCATCTCTGAAAATCACTTGACCCTTAATACCGCTCAAAAGCCACTTTCGGAAGCCTGATGGTCCCACGGCGTCGAAGTTGATTACTTTATAGCCTCTTTCCGCCAATGTCTTTACTAAATGTGCCCCAACAAAACCAGAGCCGCCCGTTACCATAACTGTTTCATCCATGTTATCCACATCCAACAACCGATAGGAATTCTCGCTCAGTTAGTTAAGGTTGACGATTGAACGAGCGAACTCTGATGCCTGAATTACCACTTGAAGCACCTTGGACGTCGATGATTTACCCTTTCCCGGAACCAATCTGTAAAATCCTCTCGCAACTCCCGTCTGCCGAAGTGCGAGGTCCACAGCGGACGAAAATATTGAGGTTTTCAGAGGAACTATACCCGAGAAAGGTAAACCCCCGGTCTTTGTGTGAACCGAAAAAGTGACGATAGAAGTTTAGGCTGGAATATCGAAAAGATCATTTCATCAAAAGAACGGCTAGATTTTCAGATTTTTCTATTTTTCATCAATTTTTTCGCCGCCTCGACTATTTTTCGCTTATCAGGTAGAACGTAATCTTCTAAAGGAGGTGAATATGGTATTGGTGAATTCAAAGCAGCTACTCTTTCGATAGGAGCACGCATATAGTCAAACGCTTCTGCACATATGATTGCCGATATTTCAGCTCCTACGCCGCCCATTTCACATCCCTCTTCAACTATAACAATCCTTCCAGTTTTCTTAGTTGAGTTTATGATCGTAGCCTTGTCCATCGGGACCAACGTTCGCAGATCAACGACTTCCGCGCTAATTCCCATTTCTTCAAGCTCTTTTGCCGCGTCGATAGATTCGTGAACCATGAAAGAAGTTGAGATAATTGTAAGCTCATCCCCTTCCTTCTTTACCTCTGCTTTTCCGAATGGAATGAGATATTCTTTTTCTGGTAAATATCCCTCAACACCATAAAGACGTCTGTGCTCAAAAAATAATACTGGGTCATCACCTCTAATTGCCGTTTTTAGCAATCCTTTTGCATCGTAAGGCGTTGATGGTATTGCAACCTTTATTCCTGGAACATGCATGAACCATGCCTCTAGACATTGTGAGTGCTGAGGACCAATCCGTTGGCGTCCTCCCTGAGGACCTCTGATTACCAACGGCACTTTTATCTTTCCGCCAGTCATATATCTTGCCTTAGCAGCTTGATTTACTATTCCGTCCATACATATCGGCAGTAAATCCATAAACATTAACTCAACTATAGGCCTCATACCTACCATCGCGGCGCCCACGGCGAAATCAACCACGGCTAGTTCCGAAATAGGCGTGCTCCTGGCTCTCTCAAGGCCAAATTTCTTTGGCAAGACACCTCTGGTATACAGCATATCCCAACCTAAATCTTCCCCCATTATGAAGACACTGTCATCTCGTTGCATTTCTTCGCATATAGCTGAAACAATTGCTTCACGAAATGTTGTCATCATAATCTTATCCCAGGTCTTGATTCTGTCTTCCTGGGGAAGCTCAATTCCTGCGTATATATGCGCGTGCCACCTTCTTCAGAGCAGTCAAAGTATCATCCAGATCCTCAATTCCCACAGCTTGATTAACTTGGAGTTCAAAAACTTCCTTGCTCAATCGTTCAACATTTGGTAGGTGTTCAGTGTAAAGGTCCTTTAGTTCGGTACTCTTTATGCTACTAAATGGCCAGCTTGTTTTACCAAAACCTCTCTTCATTTGGAATAGTTCCTCCAAATGGTTGCGTTCCTGCACTGCGATTGCAGGGATTCCTTCAGCCTTAAGGGCTTCCATAAATTGTATTTTTGAGACCTTAAACTTCTCCGAATCCATTCTAACTGGATAAGCCCAGTAAACTGGGTTAACATAATCTTTCATTTTTGGTGGGAATGGATGTATCCCTTCTATCTCTCCCTCTTCTAGCCTTTTCCTCAAATATTCAGCATTTCTTCTCCTTGTTGCGATGAACCTATCTATATGTCTAAGCAATCCAAGGCCCAATGCTGCTGTGACTTCCGATAATCGGTAATTGTAACCCACTCGATGGTGGGGAGATGGATAAACATCCGTTCCTACAGCTGGATTCCTCTCGCGTGGCGAATACCCATGGCTGTATATCATCCCAGCTTTTTCCGCCAATTCAGCGTCATTAGTGAATATCATACCTCCTTCTCCTGTGGCAATTGTCTTGTTGCAGAAGCTAATTGCGTTTATATCGCCAATTGTACCAACTTTTCTTCCTTTGTATTCACCTCCAAACCCTTGTGCAGCATCTTCTATGACGGAAAGATCATGTTCCTTAGCAATTTGCATTATTTCGTCCATTTCCGCTGGATAGCCAAACAAGTGAACTGGAATGATCGTCCTTGTTGAAGCAGTAATATGCTTTCGTATGGATTCTAACTGTATGTCGCCATCCTCTAGATTTGAGTCAGCGAATATTGGTACAGCACCCTGGTGCAAAACTGTGCTGGCCGTAGAAATGAACGTAAAGGTCGGAACAATCACTTCATCACCAACACCAGGTGCGATGTCTAATGCAGCAAGTGCTACGTGCAAAGCAGCGGTACCAGAATTGCACGCGATGGCATATTTGACTCCCATAAACTTCGCAAAACTATCTTCAAATTCTCTAACTTTAGAGCCGGAATAACGATACCATTTTCCAGAATCCAAAACCTCCATAATCGCCTTTTTCGCTTCATCAACGACGAATGGATACTTGGGGAAAGGAGTCTTCCTAACAGGGCTGCCACCATCAATTGCTAATTTTCCGGTCTTCATTGAAAACAACACTTCTTTTGCTTCTGAAAGAGAAACTTATAAGGTTTGAGCGATATCGCGAGAATCAGAGGCTTATCTAGAATATATGTTCTCAAGGCCTTCGCCTAAAACTGGGGCGGTAATCAAGAGGCTCAAGGGCGACGTTATCATCTTGAAATGAAATTCCGAACAAAACAAAATCAACCTCCAACTTGGGCAATTAACACATACATCCCAATCCTCGCGGTGCAGAAATTCAGAAATTTCAGAATGGCAAAGCCTATTCTTTCGTTGCCGTAGATTGAGGCGGCGCGGAAGAATCGGCTGCCATATGACCAGTCGGTGAATATGCGCAATCCTGCCTTGGCAGGAAAGGATCTTCGAGTACTTCACTGGCAGATTCGGAACACGGGACTTATTGAGATTGAACTATCCCTCGGTCTCCGTTATGGCTTTCTTCAGTAGCGCTGATTTTAGCACTACTATTGGTCAGCTCATTGCCTGTAGACTGTCGGGATATCAAAGTCTTATTGTGATCAAACCGTGCAGGGGGTCTGCTAGGAACAGCTAGAATCTGTGCGGCGTGGTCAGAATCTTCCCAAACTGTCGACCTTCCGCCATCAGCACGTGGCCTTTGACCATCTCGCTAAATGGGTAGATTGTATCAATGACAGGCCTTATACTACCTCTGCTTGTCCAATGAACTACTTCCTCCAACTCCGCTCTAGTTCCTTGAGTAGAACCGATGTAGTTTGTTCCCTTAAAGAAGAGATATCTCAAATCAATGTTCGAATCGTAGCCGGTCGTTGCTCCTGAAGTGACTAGTGTTCCTCCCATCTTCAAGAGAGTGGCTGCTTGTGCAAATGCACTTTTGCCAATATGTTCGAACACAACGTCTACTCCCTGCTTCTTAGTGATCTCGCGAACACGTTTGTACCATTCAGCTTCCCTGTGATTGACTACATAGTCGGCCCCCAGGCGCAAACATTTCTCCACGTTTTCATCGCTTCCAACGGTGGCAATTACGGTACAACGGAACAACTTCGCAATCTGAATTCCAATTGTGCCTATGCCGCTTCGCCCTCCCATCACAAGGATTGTTTGTCCCGGCCGAATTCTAGCTCTACTTACCAGCATGTGCCAAGAGGTCATACCAACCATGGAAACTGCCGCTGCATCGTTGAACGACACATTATCAGGGAGTTTGACTACATTTATCTCTGGCAGGTGGACGTATTCTGCAAAGGCGCCCCAGAGGGGGCCTGTTTCGAATCCCCATATCTTTCGGTCAACGCAGTCGTATTCACGGCCAGATGTACACGCGTTACATTGCCTGCAGCTTAAATTGGAATGTGAGACAACTCTGTCACCTGGCTTGATCTTTTTGACTGTTTGGCCTACTTCTACTACCCTTCCCGCTGCATCGCTCCCAGAGATGTGTGGCAACGGGACTCTAGCAGGTTCACCCCAAATCGCCCACAGGTCATTGTAATTGTACGCAGCTGCTTCAGTTTTGATCACGACTTCATTGGGCTCTAGCTTTGGTGACTCTATGTCTTCAATTCTAACAACCTTGGTGGGATCTCTACCATACTCTCGAAAAACGGCTGCTCTCAATTTGGACTCACATTGCACGTGCTGTGAGCTATTGCCTGCTACACCAAAAGGGTTCCTCTCATAGGGTAACGGTACCTTCTGGTAACGACATTCACTTCTATTGGTCTCGCAATCGCTTTCGCAAGCAACCTCCTAGAGACCTGCAACTCCGTCAATGAAGCTTCACTCTGATCCCTCATCGTCATCCAGGCACCGATAACGATAGATGTAGCTCGCTTAGATGTCAGAAAAGTGAAACGTGAGGCTCATGTGCGAGAGAATTTTTGTGAAAGGCTTCGCCTTACTACAACTACATACGCCCCAACTCAGCATTAGGAGGCCGAACCCCTGCTGAAGCCGCTGGAATCAAATGGGTCCATCAGAAAAATCGGTGGCTAGATCTGATCCGACGACCGAAGCGTGACTCAGAAAAGCCACGACCGTCCCTACAATGTAAAACATAGGTAATCCTCCGTTCGTCTTCTGCCTACGCCGTAGGCAAATTCAGACCTAGACTTGCGGGTGACACACCCGCAGCTCGTTCACCATACCTAAACCGGCGGGTGTCCCACCCGCCACTCGTCATTCTGCTTCGGGTCCTTGATCTGATGCTAGGTTTTCGTGATTGTTGGCAAGCTGGCTGGTGACACACCAGCCACCCGTTAATTGAACCTGCAGCTGTACCACCCGCAGTTCGGTCACTCGGTCATCCTCACCCAAGCTGGCTGGTGGTGCACAGTCGCTCTCGGGTCGTTCTGAAAAAACTCGTTGATGACACACCAACGACTCGTTACCTATACTGGCGGGTGACACACCCGCCACTCGTTATACGCTCTAAAGTGCAATGGAGGCGTTTGAAGATATGTTACCAAAACCTCCGTTAGGTAATTCGTAATTCGTCACACATGAATCCCTGATGCTCATAGATATAAGTCCACAATTGAAACAGTCAGCTTGACCGAGAACGATCGCGGAGACGAAGACCACTCATGAAACAGTTGCCGAGCGTTGGCAAAAGTCCAAGCTTTGATAACAGAGCCATCTAGGTGGATGAATTTGAGGTCTGGTTTCTGTTTAGTAGACGTCAAAGTAGTCTCCTGATGCCGCCGCTATTGGGGCGGGGGTTGTTCATCTGGTTCGGTTACGTTGCTTAGGTCTGGGATGATTTGGATTTCTTCTCGTCTCCGGTATGTTGGAAGCTTTATTCCCAGTTCGTTTGCGGTCACGTGCTCTATTCGAGTGTGTGGGAGTGATTGAATTCGGCGTAGGATTTCGTCGAATCTTTCGTGTCCTTGGTATGTTTGCATGTTTGTTAGGATTATGAGTTTCTCGCGGGCTCTGCTGAGGGCGACGTTTAGTCGGTTTGGTTGAAGTGTAAAGCCAACTTCTCTGCGTGGATTGGCTCGTACTAAGTCTAGGATGATCAGGTCTCTTTCTTGACCTTGATAACTGTCGACCGTTCCAATGCATTCGGTTCGCCCAATTGCCTTCGCAAGCAGGCGTTGTTGCTCCTTGTACGGCGTGATTATTCCAATCTGATTCAATGTGAGTCCAGCCGATTGGAACGCCTCAAGTAGGCGTAGGTCGACTGTTAGGTTTGCTTGATTGTAGGTGGTCATGGCGCGGTATTATCCGAACCAACTGCTTTCACAGATCTCGAGTCCTTTGTTGCCGATAAGAGAAAGATACTAGTGGTCATAAACGACCACACAAGACCCACGCCCACATCAACGGTGCTCAAGAAACTTGATTTGAAAGGGAAGGAGGTCACCACCATCGTGGCCACGGGAGCGCATAGGTCTCCTTATCCGGAAGAGCTGTCAAGACTTCTCGGGGCCATGGTACCTCCGTACGGTGGAAAGGCCATTGTCCATAATTCGAGGGACTCTGCGTCCCTCAAGTCAGTCGGCCAGACCAGTAGGGGTACCAAACTTTTTTTCAACCCGCTCCTCTTTGCGGCGGATGGTATTGTTGTGGTTGGCTCAGTTGAACCGCATTATTTTGCTGGCTTCACCGGAGGGAGAAAGTTCCTTCTGCCAGCGCTGGCCGGTCTTGAGTCCATTATGGCAAACCATTCCCTCGCGCTTGACAAGAGGTCAAGAATTCTTTCGCTCGACGGGAATCCCGTTCATGAGGATTTCATGGAAGCGCTTGACATCTTCGGTAGGAATGATGACATATTCTCCATCCAGCTAGTGCTCAACTCCCAACGGCAGGTTAGTTTCACCAGCTCGGGCCACATAATACAATCCTTCACGGTATGCGTCGAGCGAGCGAAGGATATCTACGTAACACCTGTAAAAACGAAGGCAGATATCGTGATTTCAGTCGCCCAGCCGCCTTTAGATTTGGACCTGTATCAGTCTCAAAAGGCCATAGATAACGCGAAGCTGGCCCTAAACGACGGAGGGATACTCATACTCGTATCGAGGTGCAGTGATGGCATCGGGGACAGAGGATTTTACGATGTTCTCGCCTCCGAGGGCATCTCGAAGGTGCTAGAAGGCCACAGGTTTGGCTATCACAAGGCAATGAAGATCGCAGAGGTTCAGGAGAAAGCGCGTATCTTTGCGGTCACAGATCTTCCGCCGCAAATTCTCAGCGCTATTTCAATAAGGCCTTACAGCAACCTACAGGCCGCGATTGAAGACGCGCTGAAACTCAAGGGTAAAGGATCAAAGATGCTTATAGTCCGTGACGGCGGCGTCACGGTCCCCCTGCCGAAGTCTTCGCCTTGATTCGTCTAAGATTTACAGCCTGACTCCCAACTACCTGTTTCTTCTCACAAGCAGAAACTAGGAGAAATGGTTAAGGAAAGTCCGTGTTGCTGACTCTTGCATCGGGATCTTTGATGTTAAGTTCTAGGACTGACGAGATAATTCGCAGGCAGGCCGAGTATGGAATCTCGACGCTCCCCGAGGGTCGTGAACCTTCGGTTTTCGTCGAAGGGAAGGGACTAATTCCTTGTCGATTTGTCGTACCGCAAGAGTACGAGTTACTTTGTCGGGAAGCTTTGTGAGATAGAAGTACCAGCGATAATCTCTGGCAGATCCCTTCCTGCCTCCATCCTTTACACCTCAGTTCCTTTCCCCTAGCAGCTTTGAACTCCAAAAGACTGACCTTGCTAGCGTTACCATTGGTTCTTGGGTGCTAGGGCTGCGATTTTACCTTACCGAATTTTGCTAATCGCCCGTACACATGTACACTGTTCCATTGAATCGTCCGGGATACTGTCTCTAGAGACTCCGGTTTGCAGGCTCTCTATCCATTTCTTCCTTCTCTTTCGACTTAGCTTGGTTACGCATCGTCCTCCCAGAGTTTGAAGAACGAGTAATTTTCCTTCTTAGAGTTGCGAAGAAAGTTTTCTATATGGAGAACTTCTTCAACATGAATTTGCGGCGCCTAATATGCGTTTTCGCAGTCGGGACACAGTAACAGCGTGAAAGGAATTTGATTTATGGGTATAATGGCAAGATAGCTCGAGTCGACCTTCAGGAGCGGTCGTTCAAGGTTGAGAATCCAGAAGAGTCCGTGTACAAGATGTACCTAGGCG